>Ga0209159_1000396_pt1 | contig 40316 bp, 44 predicted proteins | sample GraSoiAngelo_144_FD_185901 | JGI IMG/M metagenome (GOLD analysis project Ga0209159, IMG submission 185901) | Grasslands soil microbial communities from the Angelo Coastal Reserve, California, USA - 14_1009_02_40cm (SPAdes) (version 2) | ecosystem: Environmental > Terrestrial > Soil > Grasslands ...
ATCCTCTTCTACGAATACTTCCACGGCGACAACGGCGCGGGCATCGGGGCCAGCCACCAGACCGGCTGGACGGGGCTCGTCGCAAAGTTGCTGCAGCAGAGCGGGGAGTAGGCGAGCGCCGCAGAAACGCGCCGACGACGCGCCGAGACGAAGCGCGACCGCGCAGCAACGCGACCGCGCACCAACGGGACCGCGCACAAAGAAGTTGGCGAGGCGACGGGTCGCGGTCCACTCTGGACGCCGTGAAAGCCTGGGGCGGCGTCACCCTCGTGATCATCGCCGCCGGCCTGATCCGGTTGCGCCTCCTCGACGTGCCGCTCGATCGCGACGAGGGCGAGTACGCGTACATCGCTCGCCTCCTCCTCGCGGGCGCGCTGCCGTACGCGAGCGCCTGCAGCATGAAGCTGCCCGGCATCTACGCCGTGTACGCGGGAGTGTTGAAGACCTTCGGGGAAACTCCGGCCGGCATCCGCCTCGGCCTGACGCTGGTGACCAGCGCATCGACGGTGTGCGTCTTCCTGCTGGGACGGCGACTCCTCGGCCCCTGGCCCGGTGTCGCGGCGGCGGCGACGTTCGCCGCCCTCACGCTCAGCCCGGCGCTCCTCGGCACCGCGGCCAACGCCGAGCACTTTGCGGTGCTGCCCGGCTTGATCGGCCTCCTGCTGCTCCTGCGCGCCGCACCGTCCGGCTCGCGCGGAGTCTGGCTGGCGGCGGGCGTCCTGTTCGGCATCGCGCTCGTCATCAAGCAGCACGCGGTGTCGTTCGTGCTGTGCGCCGCGATCTATCTCGTGCTGGCACACGCCCGGCGCGCGCTGGTCTGGGTGCTCGCCGGAGCGCTCGTTCCCGTCGCCGCAGTGTCGCTGTGGTTCGCCGCCGCTGGAGCGTTCCGCGAGCTCTGGTTCTGGACCGTGACCTACGCCTCGGCGTACGCATCGATACGCTCGCCAGCCGACGGCCTCAACGTCCTTCCCGAGATCCTCGGGATGATCGTTCCGTTCTGCTTCGTCGCGCTCATCCTGGCCGGCGTGGGCGCCGTGCTGACCGTCGGGGATCGTGACCTGCGCCCGGTCGCCCGTTTTCTCGTCCCCTTCACGCTCACGTCGTTGCTCTCGACCGTGATCGGCTTCTATTTCCGCCCGCAGTACTTCCTCTTGCTGACGCCGGCGCTTGCGCTGCTCGCGGCCGTTGCCGTCCGCGCGCTCTCCGAACGATTGAGGCCACGGCTGGGCGTCGCCGGTGCAGCCATCGCGGCGGCCGTCCTGCTCGTGGCGGTCTCCCATATCCTGTGGGCTCACCGCGCGGTCTTCTTCGAGCTCGGGCCCGACGCAGTGGCCCGCGCGATCTACGGCGGCAATCCATTCCCGGAGTCGGTGGCCGTCGGGCGCTACCTGAAGGCGCGCACCGGAGCCGACGACCGCATCGTCGTCATCGGATCCGAGCCCGAGGTCTACTTCTATGCGCGCCGGCGCGCCGGTACCCGCTACATCTATATGTACCCGCTCTTCGAGAACCAGCCCTACGCCGCCTCCATGCAGGACGAGCTGATCCGCGACGTGGAGACAGCGGCGCCCCGGTTCGTCGTCTACGTCAACGTCCCCACGTCCTGGCTGGTCTCGCCGGCCGCACCCCGGCGCATGCTCGAGTGGTTCGAGGGCTATCGGCAGGCTCACCTCGAACAGGTGGGACTCGTGGACATGCTGACGCCTCAGCTCACGCTGGTCTACTGGGACGGGGACGCCCACGGAAAGACGCCGCGATCGAACCTCTGGCTGGCCGTCTACCGGAGACGCGACGCCTCGTGAGCTCTCGACCGTCCAGCCACGGGACACCGCCGCTCGTCGTGCTGCGTGGCGTGGAGAAGACGTTCAGCTCGCGCCAGGGCGCCGACTACGTCGCCGTCCGGGGTTTCTATCTCGAGCTGGCGCGCGGAGAGTTCTTCTGCCTGCTCGGCACCAGCGGCTGCGGCAAGACCACGATCCTCAACATGATCGCCGGGTTCGAGAAGCCGACGGCCGGCGTCATGGAGCTGGAGGGGAAGCCGATCGCCGGCCCCGGCCGCGACCGCAGCGTGGTCTTCCAGGGCGACGACTCGCTCTACGACTGGCTCACCGCGCTCGAGAACGTCGAGTTCGGCCTGCGCATGCGGGGCGTCCCGAAGACGACGCGCCGCGAGCAGGCCCATCACTACCTCGATCTGGTCGGCCTCACCGGTCAGGAGGCCAAGCACCCGTCCGAGCTGTCGGGCGGCATGAAGCAGCGCATCCAGATCGCGCGCGTGCTCGCCAACGAGCCGAAGATGCTGCTCATGGACGAGCCGTTCGCCGCCCTCGACGCCCAGACCCGCGCCGTGATGCAGGAGGAGCTGCGCAAGATCTGGCAGGCGACGGGGACGTCGGTGCTCTTCATCACGCACGACATCGACGAGGCGATCAGCCTGGCCACGCGTCTCGGCGTGATGTACGCGGGGCCGGCCTCACGGCTCAAGGAGGTGGTGGACGTGGAGCTCGAAGGCGCGCGCAACCGGACCGACGACCGCTTCCTCGGCTACTACCGGCGCGTGTACGGGATGATCCGTGAAGAAGTGGAAGTGGCGCGGCGCCGGGAGCGCCCGGACGGGCCGCGATGAGGCGGCTGCGCGAGTACGGCAGCTACGCGATCGGTTTCGCCAGCCTGTTCCTCCTCTGGCACGTGGCGGCGGTGTACCTCGTGCAGTCGGCGCTGTTCCCACCGCCCGGCTCGGTGATCGCGCGCGCCGTCGCGCTGTTCCGGGACGGTACGCTCGTCGCCAACGTCGCCATCAGCCTCCAGCGCATCCTCACCGGGTTCGTGTGCGGCTCGCTGCTCGGCATCCCGATCGGCCTTGCCATGGGCAGCTTCGCCCCGATCCGGCGGATCCTCGATCCCTACACGGAATTCCTCAGATTCATCCCGGCCGTGGCCATGATCACCGTGGCGGTGATCTGGTTCGGGATCGGCGAGACCTCCAAGCTCTTCCTCATCATCTATGCGACGGTCTTCGTCGTCGTCCTCAACACCGCGGCCGGCGTGGCCAGCATCGCGCGCAACAAGATCCGGGCCGCCCAGGCGCTCGGCGCCACGCGCTTTCAGATCTTCTGTCACGTCGCGCTCCCCGCGACGGTGCCCTATATCCTGACCGGGATGCGCCTGGCGATGACCAACTCCTTCGTCACCATCGTGGCCGCCGAGCTGGTCGCCGCCAACAACGGCCTCGGCAAGATGCTCTGGGACGCGCGCCTCTACATGCTGGTGGACGACATCTTCGTGGCGCTGCTGGTGCTGGGCTTGCTCGGCTTCGTCATCGATCGTATCTTCCGCTGGTGCATCTTCCTGTTTGCGGGGCGGTACTCGCCGGTCGTCTGACGGTCGAGGGGCCGGGCCCGAGAAAGGCTCCGCCATGATCGTCGCTCGCTTCGTGCTCGTCCTCGCCCTCGTCGTGGCCATGGCCGCCGGTGCGGCGACGGCCCAGAGCCCGGCCCGGATGGTGATCGCCACCGGCGTCGATCCGGCCTTCTCGCAGTTCTACGTCGCCCAGGAAGCCGGCCTCTTCAAGAAGAACGGCCTCGACGTCCAGATCAACACGGGGCCGTCGGGCTCGGGGATGGTGGCCTTCCTCGTCGGCAACCAGATCAACGCCGGCTACGGCGCGGAGCAGGCCGGGATCACGGCCCACACCATCGACAAGAACGTCGTGATCGTCGCCGAGGGCACGACGCTGCTGCGCTGGTTCAGCATCGTGGGCGGCAAGAACGTCAACTCGCTCGACGACCTCAAGGGCAAGCGGGTGGGCATCGCGCCGGGGACGGGCAGCGAGGTGTTCTGGCTGGAGGTGGTCAAGCACCTCAAGCTCAACCGGGCCGACTACACGATCGTCAACGTCGAGGCGCCTGAGATGGTGGCCGCGCTCGAGCGCGGCAACCTGGACGGCTTCGCGGTGTGGGAGCCGTGGCCGACCCGAGCGATCATGAGCGTCAAGGGCGCCAAGATCGTGCGCGACTCGCAGGGCATCTTCACCGGCCGCAACTTCATCTACATGAACCGGGGCTGGATCGAGAAGAACCGCGACGCCGCCGAGCGGTTCATGACGTCCATCGCCGAGGCCAACGACGTCATCAACAACCACCGGGAAGACGCCACGCAGATGGTGTCGAAGTTCCTCAAGCTGCCGCCCGAGATCACCCGCGAGCTGATGCCGAAGCTCGCGTTCCCGCTCGCGCTCACCAACGACTCGGTGGCCAACGTGAACATCGCGATGGACCAGCTCATCAAGATGGGCAAGCTGAAGCAGCCCGTCGATCTGCGCGAGTACGTCTATCCCGATCTGCTCCGGAAGGTCCGCCCGGCGAACGTGACCCTGACGCTACCCAAGTCCTAGCGTCACGGACGGGCGCACCACCAGCGCCCAGCCGAGCTGTTCGAGGGTGACGTCGACGTCCTGCTCGCGCCGATCGGTCCGGCGGCGCTCGGTGCCCGCCGGCTCGTCGCGACGGCGGCGCTCTCGGAACCGACGATCGAGGATGACCATGACGCCATCCATCGAAGCCACACGCTCCTGGACCATCTCGAAGCGCGCGGCGTTCTGCCAGGACATGATGAAGAGGTATCGAGCCATGCCGCGGTGAATAGCAAAAGTCGAGCCCGACCCGTCGACCCGCGAAATTCGCGAGGGCCCGAACGTCCCGCCGCCAGGTCGTAAAGAAACTCGACAGCGGGCACGCCGATTGCTCGGTAGCTCGTTTGGAGGACACTGGCCATGGCACAGCGGATGTTCACGACCCTGGTCATCGTTGCAACGGTCTTCACAGTCGCCATCGGGTGCGCCCGCACCAGCGCCCGGACCCGCTCGACCCCGGCGGCCTCGCCGTCCAGCGCGTCGACCGATGTGGCCGGGACGTGGCGTGGATCGGCCTGGGAGCTCGCTGGCGGGATCGCCGCGGCGCGGACCGACGCCACCCTGCAGCTCAATCCCGACCAGACGTGGTCGGCACGGTGGAAGACGAATCAAGGCAAGGAGCAGACGGCGTCGGGAACGTACACGACGTCGGGCAATCGCGTCTTTCTCAAGAGCTCGTCGGGTGGCAGTACCTCGCTCGTCCACCGGGAGAACGATCTCTACGGCATGCTCGACAGCGCGGTGCAAGACCTCGACGTCCAGCTCGATCTGAAGCGGGTCCGGTAAAGAAGAGAACGGTTCAGTCGGGCGGCCGGCTCACGACGGGCGCCGCGGCCACGCCGTCCGCCTCGAGCTTCGCGGCGACGCGGAACAACGCCGACTCGCGGAAGGGCGCGGCAACGAGCTGAACGCCGAGCGGCAACGCGCACGGCGTGACGACCGGGACCGAGATCACCGGCAGGCCGATGAACGACAGCGGCTGGGTGAACACGCCGAGGTGCGAGCGCGTGGACACGAGGACCCCGTCGACGGTCGTCGTGCTGGGCGCGCCGATCGGCGGCGCCGGGTAGGGCGTCGTCGGCGCGAGCAGCACGTCGACGTCGCGGAAGACCTCGGCGACCCGAGCGCGATACCACGCCCGGAAGCGCTGGGCATGCGCGTAGGCGGCGGCCGGGACGAGCGCGGTGGCCAGGAGCCGCGGGCGCGTCATGGGATCGAAGTCCTTGGCCCGCATGCGCAGGTCACTCAGGTGCAGGTCGGCGGCCTCGACGGCCGTGATGATCATCGCGGCGGCGCGGGCCCGATGCGCTTCGGGAAGCGTGACCCGAGTTGTCACGTCGAGCGCCGCGGCGACGCGGGCCACGGCATCGAGCGATTCGGCGCTGGCCAGCGCCGAGAAATGACCACCCGCGACCGCGATCCTCACCCCCGCCACACCTCGCTGAAGCTCCACCACGCACGGCTCGGCCTGACGCTCGGCGCAGACCTGATCGGTGGGGTCCGGCCCCTGGATCGCGTCGAAGGTCAGGGCGAGATCGGCCACCGAGCGTGCGAAGGGGCCGACGTGATCGAAGGACGACGCCAGCGGAAACACGCCGGCGCGCGAGACGCGCCCGAACGTCGGCTTGAAGCCGAAGATCCCGCAGAGCGCGGCAGGCACCCGGATCGAGCCGTTGGTGTCCGTGCCGAGGGAAAGCGGCACGAGCCCGGCGGCGACGGCGGCGGCCGAGCCTCCCGACGACCCTCCCGCGATTCGCGTCGGGTCGTGAGGATTGCGCGTCGGGCCGTGGTGCGTGTTCTCGGTGGAGAAGCCGTAGGCGTACTCGTCCATGTTGGTGACGCCGACCAGGATGGCCCCGGCGCGGCGCAGCGCGGCCACCGCCGTAGCGTCGCGCGTGGCCGGGGCGCCCTCGGCCTCGATCTTGGCTCCTGCCACCGTCGTGACGCCGGCGACGTCGAACAAATTCTTGGCCGCGAACGGCACGCCGGCGAGCGGCCCGGGGTCTGCGCCTGCAGCGATCCTCGCGTCGAGCTTCGCCGCCTCCGATAACGCGTCGTCGCGCCGTACGAGCGTGAAGCAGTTGAGCCCGCGGTCGCGCTGCGCGATGCGCTCCAGGGCTGCCGCCGCGACGTCGCGAGCCGAACGCCGGCGAGAGCGAACGTCGGCGGCGATGGCTTCAGCGGTCATCGCAGCGCCATCCGCCATCGCGGCGTCGCTCATGGCCTGAACACGGGAGCGGGGTGAACGTCCTCGGGCAGCGGGAACTCCATCACGAGCTGGGCGGCGCCGAGCAACACCGCCAGCGCCGCAGCGACGTCGGGCCGATCCGTGGGATCGATGCGCAAGCCGACCTGCTCGGCGAGCCGATCGACGTCGGCCTCGGTGACGCGGGGGAGCGTACTCACGTCGATCTCCCGGCGCGCGCCGCGACGTAGGCGCGCCAGCCGCCCCAGCGCGTGATCTCGACCTGGCCCTCGCAGAGCGCAGGCTCACCGAGGACGCCGAGAGTCTCCTGGCCATCGGAGAGGCTGACCTTGCCGACGCAGAGTCCAGGCGGCTCCTGGAGCAGCACCTGAGCGAGGCCGGCGGCCGGGACGTCCCACACCTCCACGGCGATCGCGGCGCCGCCCTCCTTCACGCGGATCATCGCGGGGTGGCGGTCGCCGATCGACCAGAGGCGATAGTGCGGCACCGTCGTCGTCTCGCGCACGAAGCGCGCGCCGGCGGCGAGCAGGTTGCGGTTCAGCTCGAGCCCGCGCATCAGCGTGCCGTTCACGGCCAGCGGGACGCTCACGCTCATCGCCGGGCGATGACGGCGACGGGCCCGCCGCCGCTCGGCCCCTGGTGCTCGGCCCCGCCCGAGACGTAGACCATCGGGTCGCCAATCACCGATGCGATCACGCCGCCCACGACGGCGCGGGCGTGACGCGTGTGGTTGATGTCGGAGTCGTCGATCATCGTGTGGCGGCGGCCGCGGATGCGGCCGGTGGGCGACGCCTCGGCCTTCGCGTAGACGCCCACCACGCGTCCGGCGCCGTCACCGTCACACCCGGCGGCGCGCATCGCGCGCCGGACGGCGCCGGCATCGATCGCGTCCTCCATCACGTCGTGGCCGATGACCAGGTCGCTGGCCGAGCCTTCCGCGTTGCCGAGCACGATCAGCTCGCAGTGGGACAGCTCCACGCCCGCCGACGTCGAGGCGACGCGCGAGAAGAGGTCCCAGCGCTTGCAGACCACTGCGTCGTTCACCGCGTCGCGCTCCACCTCACCGAGCGCCAGCGCCACGCCGAGCGCCGAGGCTCCGCGCGAGTAGCCCATGGAGCCGTAGGTGCTCGTGGTCGCCACGCGGAACCCGCGAGCGGTGGCGGCGGTGATCGCCTCGGCCGTGAGCAGCGGGCACTTGATCTGGACGAAGTGGACGTCGGCGATGTTTCGGATGGACGCGTCGGTCATGGCCGCTCGTACCGCCGTCTCGACCTCGCGGATCTGGACCATCGTGCCGAGCTCCTCGGGCTTGAACACCCGCGTGCTGGCCACGCCGGCCACGAGCCCACGTCCGGGGCGCGGGGTCGCGTCGACGTCTCGTCGCACGAAGACCGTCACGTGAGGCGTGATGATGCCCTCGGTGCCTCCGGACATGATGAACTGCACGCGCGAGGTCACCGCGTCGGGCGTGGTGCCGAGCCGCGTCGCGAGCAAGGCCGCGTACGCCGCCGTCGAGAACCCGCGGCTCCAGTCGTTCACGCAGCCGTTGCCCTCGGTCTTGCCGAGCACTGCGATCACGTCGCGGGCGGACACGGTGCCGTCGTCGATGAGCCGGGCCAGCCCGCTGACGTCGTCGGGGCCGGCGGTGGGCAGCCGATGGATCTCCATGCGTTGCATCGTCGTCTCCTCGAGAGCGAGTATCGCAGCGGCGGATCAGTTGTGCCTGGACGGCGTCACGACGACGGGCGATCGCGCGCGAACGCGGTGCCGATGGCGGCGGGCAGCTGGGCCGTGCGGCCGAAGCCGGCGAGCATCGCGAGCGACACGACGTACGGCGTCATCTGGATCACGTACGAACTCACGGGCAGCCGCAGCCCCTGCACGCGGAGCTGGAGCGCGTCGGCGGCGCCGAAGAGCAGGCACGCCAGCAGCGTGCCGAACGGCATCCAGCGGCCGACGATGATGGCGGCGAGCGCCAGATAGCCGCGGCCGTTGGTCATGGCGTCGGTGAAGGTGCCGACCTGCTGGAGCGAGAGCACGGCGCCGCCCACGCCGGCCAGCGCCCCGCCACAGGTGACCGCGAGCATGCGGACGCGGAGCGGGTCGGCGCCGCCGGCAAACGCGGCGGCGGGATTCTCGCCGACAGCGCGCAGCGTGAGCCCCGGCCGCGTGCGCACGAGGAACACGTAGATGGCGACGGCGGCCGCAAGAGCCACGTAGGTGAGCACGGGCTGGCTGAAGAGCACCGGCCCGAGCACGGGCAGTGACGCGAGCCCGGGCACCGGCATCGCGGCCAGCGGCGAGACGCGGATCGTCGGCGCTTCGCCGTGGCCGAGCAGCCCGCGCAGCAGGAAGCTCGTGAGGCCGACGGCCAGGATGTTGACGGCGAGGCCGGTCACCATCTGCTCGGCGCGAAAGCGCGTCGTGGCGACGGCCGCCAGCGCGGCCATGGCGGCGCCGCCGAGGACGCTCGCCGCGACGCCCGCCAGCATCGAGCCGGACAGGAACGCGGTGATCACGCCGGCGAACGCTCCCGCGAGCATCATGCCTTCGAGGCCGACCGCGAAGACGCCCGCGCGCTCGGAGAGAATCCCGCCGAGCGCCGTGAACACGAGCGGCGTTGCGATCCGGATGGTCGCGGCGAGGAACTCGGTCACACGCGTCGCCGGCCGGCGGTCAGTCCCATCGCCGAGAGCACGAACACCATCGTGAGCCCCTGGATCACCGCCACGAGCGGCGTGGGCACGCCGACGGCGCGCTGCATGGCGACGGCGCCGGTCTCGAGGAATCCGAAGAAGAGTCCGGCCGGCAGCACGGCGAGCGGATTGAGGCCGCCAAGGAGCGCGATGGCCACGGCGTTGAAGCCGAAGCCGTGGGCGAAGCCGTCGATCAACCGGTAGTGCACGCCGAGGACCTCGATGGCGCCGGCGAGACCGGCCAGTCCGCCCGAGAGCAGCATCACGGACATGAGCGCGCGCGCCGGTGAGATCCCGGCGTAGGCCGCGGCGGGAGCGCTGGCACCGAGGATGCGGAGCCGAAAGCCGAACGGCGTGCGCCAGAGCGCGACGTGGCCGACCGCGACGGCGGCCAGCGCGATCAGCACGCCGACGTGCAGATCGGTCCCGCGGACGAGCCGCCCCAGCCACGACGCTGCGGGAAGGAGCGGAGACTGGGGAAAGCCGGAGCCGGGCTCACCGAGATCGCCTTGCAGAACCTCGCTCACGATCAAGAGCCCGACGAAGTTCAGGAGCAGGGTGGCGAGGACCTCGTGGACGCCGCGCTTGAGCCGGATGCCGGCGGCCAGCCCGGCCCAGGCTGCGCCGGCCAGCACGCCGCCGCCGAGCGCGCAGAGCGTCGCGATCGGACGCGGCGCCGGCACCATGTGGAGCGCGACCCAGGTCGCCGCCAGCCCGCCGAGCGCGAGCTGGCCCTCCCCGCCGATGTTGATGACGCGCGCGCGAAAGCACAGCGCGATGCCGACGCCGGTGAGGGCGTACGGCGTGGCCCGGTTCAGGCCGACGGCGATGCGGTCCCACGAGCCGAACGCGCCGTGGGCCAGCGACCAGTAGGCGAGCAGCGGGTTCTTCCCGGCGGCGACGATCAGGATCCCGGTGACGCCGAACGCGAGGAGCACGGCGAGCAGCGGCGGCGCCAGCGCGCGCACGGCGGCGAGGTCGACGCGCTGGCTCGCCGGCGGCACGTCAACGCGCCTTCCGCCCGTAGAGGGCGGCGGCGTCGGGCGACTCGCTCAGCGCGCCCGCCATCATGAGGCCCAGGCGCGTGATGTCGACGGCGTCTCGACGCATCACGCCGGCGAAGCGGCCGCGGTACATGACGGCGATCCGGTCGGCGACGACGAGCGCTTCCTCGAGCTCGGTCGACACGTAGAGCACGGCGCCACCGCTGGCGCGGACGGCGAGCACCTCGTCGATCACGAAGCGGGTCGCGCCGGGATCGAGGCCCCGAGTCGGCTGCGCCGCGACCAGCACGCCTGGACGGCGAGTGAGCTCGCGGGCCAGCACGAGCTTCTGCTGGTTGCCACCCGACAGCGTGCGCGCGGCGACGTCGGGGCCACCGGCCCGGATGCCGAAGCGCGCGATGCGCTCGGTCGCCGCGACGCGCATGGCGCCGAAGTCGAGCCACGGTCCCCGGCGGAACGGCGGCCCGTCGCAATCGCGGAAGGCGAGGTTCTCGCTCACGGTCATGTCGCCGACCAGGCCCGTCGTATGACGATCGGCGGGGATGTGGGCGAGCCCGGCCTGGCGCCGGCCCGTCACGCCACGAGCGGTCACGTCGGCGCCGTCGACGAACACGTGGCCGCGCGTGGGGCGACGCAGGCCGGCGATCACGTCGACCAGCTCGGCCTGGCCGTTGCCGTCCACGCCGGCCACGGCGAGCACCTCGCCGCTCCGGACGGAGAAGCTCACGCCGCCCAGCCGCTCGACGCCGGTCGCGTCGCTGGCGACGAGGTCGGCCACCACGAGCCGCTCGGCGCCGGCGGCGCCCTCCTCGCGCGCGATGGGCGCGCTCACGTCGCGATCCACCATCATGCGCGCGAGCTTGGCGCGGTCGGTGTCGGCGGCGCGCGCGCGGCCGGCCACCGCGCCGTCGCGGAGGACCACGACCTCGTCGCACACGGCGAGCACCTCGCCGAGCTTGTGGGAGATGAAGATTACCGACCGGCCCTCGTCGCGCAGCCGGCGCAGGACGTCGAGGAGGCCGCTGACCTCGGGCGGGCTCAGGTTCGAGGTGGGCTCGTCGAGGATGAGCAGCTCGGCGCCCCGGAGAATGGCCTTCACGATCTCGACGCGTTGCTGGCCGCCGAGCGGCAGCGCACCGACGCGAGCGTCCGGCTCGAGGTCGAGGCCGTACCGGTGGCTTGCCGTCCGGATGTGCTCGGCCACGGCGGCCGGCCGCAGCCAGCGCCCGGCGGCGTCCCAGCCCAGCATGACGTTCTCGGTAACCGTCATCGCCGGCACGAGCATGAAGTGCTGGTGGATCATCCCGATGCCGGCGGCGAGCGCCTCGCGAGGGGTGTGATCGGCGAGCGGCCGCTCCTTGAACGTGATCGTGCCGGCGTCGGGCCTGACGAGCCCGAACAGCACGTTCATCAGGGTGGTCTTCCCCGAGCCGTTCTCGCCGAGGAGCCCGAGGATGGTCCGCGGCGGGACGACGAGGTCGATCCCACGGTTGGCGCGCACGGAGCCGTAGGACTTCGTGATACCGAGCATGCGGAGCATCGTTGCCCCGTGCGCGCCTGGATCAGTCGAGCGCGGGATCAGGCGCCGCCGCGCGCGTCGTCCTTGGTCGGCTTGATCTTGATCTCGCCGGACGCGATCTTCTTCTTCACCGTCTCGAGCTCGGCGGCGACGCCGGCCGGCACGGCGGGATTCAGCGAGCGGTCCGTCGAGTACCGCAGGTCGGCGCCGGCCGTCGGCGTGTTGTAGCCGTACGGGATGTAATTGCCGTTGAGCTTGCCGGCGCGCAGCTCGGACACGGCGGCGACGTAGATGTCGCCCCAGCGCTCGTCGATGTTCGTCAGCACGCGCTCGGGCGCGATGGCCGTGTGGCCGACCGAACGCCCGGCGGCGAACACGCCCTTGTCCTTGGCCGCCTGGATGATCCCCGCGTGCCCGGCGTTGAGCTTGCCGCCGATCACGTCGGCGCCGCCCGCGATGAGCGAGAGCGCGGCCTCCTTGGCCGCGGCCGGATCCTCCATCGACTGGAGATAGATGATCTTCACCTCGATCTCGGGCCGCACGCTCTTGGCGCCGAGACGGAAGCCGCCCATGCTGGCGACCATGTTGGGCAATCCCTCGAGCCCGGCGACCGCGCCGATCTTGCCCGTCTTCGACATCCGGGCGGCCAGCACGCCGACCAGGTACGCGTACTGCTCGTTGGCGACGTCGAGCGAGATCACGTTGTTCTGACCACCCGAGCCGGAGCCGACCAGGAAGGTCGTCTTCTCGAACTCGGGTCCTACGCGCTGCGCGGCGGACAGAAAGCGTCCGGAGTGGCCGATGATCGGGCTGAAGCCGCGCCGGGCGTAGTCCTTCATCGCCTCGACGTGGTCCGCGGCCTGGACGTTCTCGGAGTAGGCGATCTCGACGCCGCGCTCCTTCAACCTGGCCAGGCCGGAGTAGCCGGCGGCGTTCCAGCTCTGATCGTTGATGCTGCCCGGGAGCAGCATCGCGACCTTGCCCGCTTGTGAAGTGGCGCCGCCGGCGCCGAGCGTGAGCGCGAGAACGGCGACGACGAGAGCCACGGGGTACCGTCGCGACATGGCGTGTCCTCCTCTGGAGCTGAGTGATCCAGCAGGGCCTGCGGAGCAAGGCCTACGGAGCAAGGCATATACCACCCCGAACGACGGGAAATCAACACGATGCCGTGGGGCAGCGGAGCGGGCACGCCCGGACGGTGAGCAGTCGTCTTCGTCGTGCTGAACTTTGGGGCAGGGAACGTGCGTCGCGTCGGCGCGCTGGCGCGACGCGAGAGGAGGAGCTAGGCCAGCGTCACGCTTGCGTCGACGCCGACGGTGCGCAGGCGCTCACGTCGCGGCGCGGGCCCGCGCGGCGCGGGCGCCGGCGGCGCCTGCTCCTGCGGCGTGGACTTCTCCGGCGTGATGGCTTCGGGCGTCGTCGGCGGCATGATCGTCGTGCAGCTCGCGGGAGCGAGCACGAGCATGCCGAGCGCAGCGATCGTCAGGACGCGATTCATCGGTCGAGCGTAGACGGTCCGAGCGGCCGAGTAAATCTGACGATCGGTAGAGATCTCTATATCGCGCGGCATAGGCGGCTCGACCAGCGCGGGCCGTGATACGCTCACGCCTCGATGCCGTACGTGCCCGACATCATCCCGCCCGACGAAGTGGTCGACGATCCGCGAGTCCGTCAAGCGGTACGTCCCGGCGAAGGCCTGAGATCGTCGTGAAGCAGGGCTTTCGCGATTTTCTCGGTGCGCTCGAGGCCGCCGGCGAGCTCAAGCACGTCAAGAAACCCGTCGATCCGCGGCATCTCTCGGCGCTGGCCGCCCAGGCCCGGGAAGCCACGCTGTTCGAGTCCATCGCGGGCTACCCCGACTGGCGAGTGGCCGGCGCCCTGGTCTCGACGCGCAAGCGTCTGGCCCTGGCGATGGGCTGCTCGGAGCGCGACATCGCGCCGCGCTTCGAGAGCGGCATCAAGAATCCGATCGAGGCGCGACTCGTCAGGGACGGCGCGTGCCAGGAGGTTGTCTGGGAGGGCGACCGCGCCGACCTCACGTCGATCCCGATTCCCCTCATGCACGTCAAGGACGGCGGGCCGTACATCTCGGCGACGCTGGTCGTCTCGAAGGACCCCGAGTACGGCCGCAACGTCGGCTCGTACCGCATGATGTACCGCACCCCGAGGGAAACCGGGATCGACCTCGTCTCGCCGTCCGACATGCGGCTCTACTACCAGCGCGCGCTCGATCAGAAGCGGCCGCTCGAGATCGCCGTGGCCGTCGGCGTCCATCCCTACGAGATGCTCGCCGCCTCGTACAAGGCGCCCATCGACGTCGACGAACTCGCGATCGCCGGCGGCCTGCACGGCGCTCCGGTGGAGCTGGTGAAGTGCCGCACCGTCGACCTCGAAGTCCCGGCCGACGCCGAGCTGGTGCTGGAGGGCGAGCTCTTGCCCATCGGCTGGACGACCGACGAGGGGCCGTTCGGCGAGTTCAGCCACATCACCGGCGACGTGAAGTGGAACCCGGTCTTCCGCGTGAAGTGCATCACGCACCGGCGCGATCCGATCTTCTACATGCTGCAGATGCCGTGGGAGAACGACTGGCTGGCCGCGCCCGTGATCGAGGCGGCCGGGCTGCAGGCGCTCCGCGTGGCCAGCGTCCAGCCGGTCGCGATTCGCGCGCCGATCGGCGGCTGCTGCTACTGGACCCTGGTGGCGTCGATCAAGAAGCGGCCGGGTGAGGGCAAGAACGCGCTGCTCGCGCTGCTCTCGGTGGCCGAGGTGAAGCTCGCCATCGTCACCGACGACGACATCAACATCTACGATCCCGACGAGCTCGACTGGGCCATGACCTTCCGCGTCCAGGCCGACCACGACGTGCTGGTGATCCCGGGCGCCCGCGGCAAGCACATCGATCCGAGCGTCAAGGCGTGGGCGCTGGGCAAGGGCGGGTTGCCGACGACGGCCAAGCTCGGCATCGACGCGACGATTCCCGAGGGCGTGCCGCGGAGCCAGTACGAGCGCATCCGCTACTTCGCGAAGGACGCCGTCCGCCTCGAGGATTACCTGTGAGATCTTCTGTGCTGGGGGCCCCGACATGGCCCCCAGACCCCCAGCGCTCGGACGCGCCCCGGCGGGGAGTCCGAGGGGGCGTGAGCCCTCTCGGCTCGAACCAGCCCCGTGGCGCGCCTCGGGTTCGCCACGATCAATGAGCCCACTGGCTGCGCGGATCGTGGACGAGCTGCGGGCGACGCCTCGACACTTCGCCGAGGTCGTCGAGGCTCACCCCGACGTGGCGTGGCGCGAGTTGTTGAACGCCTGGGGCGAGGTGCGTGCCGCCGGCGTCCTCGGCCGCGAAGAGGACGGGCGCTACCGCATCGGCTGACGGGTCAGCGCGAGCCGCGCGCGCTGCCCAGGTAGCTCTTCTGGACGTCAGGGTTGGCGAGGAGCCGCGCGCTCGTGTCGGACAGGACGATGCGGCCCGTCTCGAGCACGTAGCCCCGGTCGGCGAGCGTCAGCGCCAGTCGCGCGTTCTGCTCGACGAGCAACATCGTCAGCCCGCTGCGCTTGAGATCGGTCACCACGTGCGCGACGTCCTGAACGAGCAGGGGCGCCAACCCCAGTGAAGGCTCGTCGAGGAGCAGCAGGCGCGGGCCGGCCATGAGCGCGCGTCCGAACGCGAGCATCTGCTGCTCGCCGCCGCTCAGCGTGTTCCCGGCCTGGCGGCGCCGCTCGCGCAGCCGGGGGAAGAGCGAATAGACGCGCTCGAAGCGCTCCGTGATCCGCGCGTGATCCCGCACGAGGTACGCACCGACCCTGAGGTTTTCCTCCACGGTCAGCTCGGGAAAGATCCGTCGCCCTTCCGGCACCTGGACGATGCCGAGGCCGACGATCGCCTCGGGCGCCAGCGTGTGGATCGGCGTGCCCTCGAAGCGGATCGACCCCGTCGTCGGGCGAAGCAGCCCCGAGATCGAGCGGATCGTCGTCGTCTTGCCCGCGCCGTTGGCCCCGATGAGCGTGACCAGCTCGCCGGCGTCGACCCGCACCGACACGCCTCGTAGCGCGCGGACGGACCCATAGGCGACATCGACGCCGTCAAGCTCGAGCACGCTCGTAGGTTCCCAGGTAGGCCTCGACCACGGCGGCGTTCGTCTGGATCTCGGCGGGCGTGCCCTCGGCCAGGTTGCGTCCGTAGCTGAGCACCGTGATGCGATCGCAGGCCTCCATGATGAGGTCCATGCGGTGCTCGATGACGAGCAGCGTGATGCCCTGCTGCTGGAGTCGACGGATGAGCCCGAGCAGGTGATCGCACTCGGCCGGGTTCATGCCCGCCGCCGGCTCGTCGAGCAGGAGCAGCCGAGGCGCGGCCACGACGGCGCGCGCGATCTCCAGTAATCGCTGCTGGCCGTAAGCGAGAGCGCCCGCGGGAAGATCGGGATCGGCCTTCAGCCCCACCAACGCGAGAGCCTCGCGGGCGCGCTCTCGGGTCAGGCGCTCCTCGCGCGCGGCCCGGCGTGTCCCGAGGAGCGCATCCCACGTCTCGGCCGCGGTGTGGGCGTGGTACCCGACGGCCACGTTCTCGAGCACGCTCAGCTCGGGGAAGATGCGCAGCGTCTGGAAGGTGCGGCGGATCCCGAGCCGCGCGATGCGGTAGGGCGGGCTGCCCGCGATCTCGCCACCGGCGAAGCTGATCGACCCGGCGGTTGGCCGGAGCACGCCGCTCAGCACGTTGACGAGCGTGGTCTTGCCGGCGCCGTTGGGGCCGATGAGGCCGCGCACCTCGCCGGCACCGATCGTCAACGACACCGCGTCGAGCGCGGCCAGGCCGCCGAAGCGCTTGGTGACGTGAGCGCGGAGCAGGCTGGCGTCAGCCACGGTGAAGCCGCCGGGCCAGCGCCGAGGGCAGCCCACGCAGCCCGTCGGCGCCCAGGGCCATGAGCAGGACGAGCAGCACGCCGAAGAGGATCAGCCGATACTCCTTGAAGGCGCGCAGGTACTCCGAGGCGAACACGATGATCATGGCGCCGATGATGGCGCCCTCCAGGCTGCGCAGCCCGCCCACCACGATCATGATGAGGACGTTGATCGATTCGGCCAGCGTGAAGTCGTTGGGGTTGAGATAGCGGTTGAGGTGGGCGAAGAGCGCGCCGGCCAGGCCCGCGGTGAACGCGGCGATGACGAAGACCTTGCTCTTGTAGAGCACGGGATTGATGCCGGAGGTGACGGCGGCCTCCTCGCTCTGACGGATGGCCTCGAGCGCGCGGCCGAAGCGCGAGCGAGTGAGGCGGCGGAAGGCGAGATACGTCCCCGCGACCACGGCCAGGCCGAGGAAGTAGAAGCGGAACTCGGTGTTGAAGACGAGCGGGCCGAGCTGGAACGGCGGGATCCTCATCATCCCGAACGGCCCCTCGGTCAGCCACTCCTCGTTGAGGATGACGGCGTGGACGATCACGCCGAAGCCGAGCGTGGCCACCGCCAGCTCGTTGCCCCGGAGCCGGAGGATCGGCACGAGCGTGAGGCCGAGTAGCGCGGCCACCACGCCGCCGGCGACGAACGACAGCTCGACGGGCAGGCCGAGCTTCCGGACGAGGATCGCCGACGTGTAGGCGCCGGTGCCGTAGAACGCGGCGTGACCGAGGGAGAGCTGGCCGGCCGATCCCACCAGGAGCTGCAGCCCGAGCGCGAGCACCGCGTAGACCAGTCCGAGATCGACCACGCGCAGGAAGTAGCGCTGGGGCAGGAGCCAGGGCAGCGCGAGCAGGAGGACGGCCAGCGCGAGGCCACGGAGCCGACGGCGCCCGCGCTCGCCACCGCCCATGCCGCTACGCCCCGCCCATGCCTGCTACGCGCGCACGCGGCGACCGAACAGGCCGGAGGGCGCCACGAGCAGGATGGCGATCATGACGCCATAGCCGAGCGCGTCCTTGTAGCCGGAGGAGATGAACAGCGCGGCGAACGTCTCGATGACGCCGAAGACGATGCCGCCCACCATCGCGCCCGGCATGCTGCCGAGGCCGCCCAGCGTGGCGGCGACGAAGGCCTTGATGCCGATGACCTCGCCCATGTTGAAGCTGGCGAAGATGATGGGGCCGAGCAGCGCGCCGGCGGCGCCGCCCATCGCCCCGCTGATGGCGAACGTGTACTGGATGGTGCGGTCGATGTCGATGCCCATGAGCCGCGCCGTCTCACGGTCCTGGGCGGCCGCCCGCATGGCGATGCCGACGAGGCTCCTGGTGAAGAAGAGCTGGAGCGCCACCATCAGCCCGCCGCCGACGAGGAGCGGCGCGAGGAACTGGGGCGGAAGGCGGACCGGCCCGAGCATCAGCGCGCCCGATCCGTAGATCGTGGGATAGCGGATCGGCTCGGCGCCCCAGACCAGAATCGCCCCGTTCGAGAGGACGATCGAGACGCCGAGCGTGGCGATGATCAGGTTGATCACGGGCACGTTGCGGCGACGGATCGGCCGGTAGGCGAAGGCGTCGAGGGCGAGCGAGAGCGCGGCGCACAGCACCATGATCAACGGGATGGCGACGAGGTACGGCACGTGGAGCGCGCTCACCAGCGTCACGCCGGAGAGCGCGCCCACCATCATGACCTCGCCCTGGGCGAAGTGCAGCAGGTTCATCGCCCGGATCAACATGTTGTAGCCCAGCGCGATGAGACTGTAGATGCAGCCCATGGCGATGCCGCCGATGAGCGGATCGAGGATCATCGTTCAGGGCATGGCCGCCACGAGATCCACCTCGACCAGGCAGCCGGGCACGAGCAGGCCGGTCGTGCCCACGGTGGTGCGCGGGGGCGGCGTACCGAAGAACTCCTTCCACACCTCGTCGAAGGCGCCGAAGTTGTTCAGGTCGGTGTGGAACACCTGCGCCTTGACGACGTTGTCGAGCGAGGTGCCGGCGGCCTTGAACGTCCGCGCCAGGTTCTCCAGCACGTAGCGGGTCTGGCGCTTGATGTCCGAGCCGTAGAACGGAAACGCCGCGTCCACGCGGGCGGCGGCCGGCACGCCGGACGCGTAGTCGCTGGCGATCTGACCCGCCGCGAACACGAGATCGCCCACGCGCGTGGCCGGCGTGTAGTGGGCGAGCGGCCGGGGAATGTCGGGGACGGCGATCTGCTGGGCCCGCGCCGACGGCAGCGCCGCGACCACGTCGATCTCCACCAGCGTGTCCTTGACGAGCAACCCGGTGGTGCCGACCGTCGTGCGGGGCGGCGGCGTCGCGAAGAACTCGCGCCAGACCTCGTCGAAGCCGAAGAAATTGTCCAGGTCCGTCACGAAGACCTGGGCCTTCACCACGTGCTCGAGCGAGGTGCCGGCCGCCTTCAGCGTCTTCACGAGGTTCTCGAGGATGTAGCGCGTCTGTCGCTTGATGTCCGACCCGTAGAACGGGAAGGCGGGATCGACGCGGGCCTCGCGCGGCACGCCGGTCTTGAAGTCGCTGGCGAGCTGCCCGGCGGCGAAGACCAGGTCGCCGACGACGATCGCCTCGGAGTAAGCGGCCAGCGGGCGCGGCCCGTCGGACTTGATCACGCGCCCGGGCGCCTGCGGCATGGTCGCGATCAGATCGATCTCGACCAGGGTTCCGGGGACCAGCAGCCCGGTCGTGCCGATCGTGGTGCGGGGCGGCGGCGTGGGGAAGAACTCCTTCCAGACCTCGTCGAAGGCACTGAAGTTCATGAGATCGGTGTGGAAGATCTGGGCCTTCACCACGTGATCGAGCGAGGTGCCGGCGGCCTTGAAGGTCTGGGCGAGATTCTCGAGCACGTAGCGGGTCTGCTTCTTGATGGCCGAGCCGTAGTAGGGGAACGCGGGGTCGAGGCGGGCCTCGGGGGCGACGCCGTGCTTGAAGTCGCTGGCGAGCTGACCCGCGGCGAAGATGAGGTTGCCGGCACGAGCAGCCGGCGTGTAGAAGGCCAGCGGCTGGGGAATTCCCGGCACGGAGACGTTCATTCTGGGCACGGTGGCTCTCCTCTCGCGTTGCTCGCAGGCGTCGGCGGACGCCCGGGTGCGCGTGAGAATAATCTGTTTTCCTGCGCTTTTCCACGAGCGAGGGAGGGTGCTCTATACCGGCCGATATAGAGATCCCTATCCCGGGTTGTATTTTCCTCGCGTCCTGACGCTCCTACACTGCCCGGCAATCGACGTTATCGCTGAGCCGTCCTCGGGGCGAAACCGAGGCAGGGGGAAGGGCTCTCATGAGGGAGATGATCTTGACTGCTCCGACCGACCAGGTGCCACCGTTGCGCGCCATCGTGGAGGCCTACATCACGTGGGGGCTCACGCGGTGCGGAGGCAACGTGGCCGAGGCGGCCGATCTGCTCCAGGTGTCGCGCGACATGGTTCGCGACTGGGAACCCGCTACGCAGCTCGAGGCCGTTCGCATCGTGGCGCGCGAAGAAGTGACGCCATCCCCCGACCCGACGCTCGACGTCCCCGCACCCGTCGAGGGCGACACCTTCGCTCCGACCAGTCACGGGTACGTGCTGCTGTGATGCCCGGATCAAGGGGGGAAATGACGATGACGATGACGAGAACCGAGCGGCTGCTGAGTGCGCTCGAAGTCGAGATCACGAACGTGTCGAAGCTCGAGCACGTCCTGGCCCGGACACGCGTTGTGCTTCGCGAGCATGCGACCAGGCTGAGGCTTGGTGAAGACCCGGAGATGGTGATGACCGCCCTGCGGCTTCACGTGCCGCCGGAGACGAGCCTCTCACTGCTGGAGCGCGTCGATCCCGTGCTGTCGATCGGCTTCGTGGACACGTCGGACGACGGCGGGTATCCCGGCGGCGCCTGAGCGCGGCGCCCCGGGGCGCCGCCGTTATGCGACGTGCGACTCGGTTCTTCCGACGGGGCCGGACGGACGCAGGAGCGTGAGCTTGGGAGACTGGCGTCGAGCGCTCGGCAGACAGGCCTCGTGCATCACGTCGTGTCCAGCCTCGGCCACGTCCTGACCGGGGAGGATCGGTTTATCGCAGATCAAGCAGACCGGCTCTCGACTTGCCATCACCCTGGCCCCCAATCCACCGGGCGACTCGCATCGCGCGAGTTAAACGAGTGTCGAACGATAACACGAAGATGTCGGGCCGGCTAGCACTTCTGAAATCTGAGTCGGTGGATAACGGTGGATGAATCAGCCGACGGCCAAATTCCCACGTGGTTTCAACCACGTGGGGCATTTAACCGTTCGCGTCCGAGTCGGCGACCAGACCCTTCCACACCGCGTTCTGGGCCAGCGCTTCCTGGCGGCGCTGCTCATGGGCGGCGGCGACCGAGACGTTGGTGGCTCGCGTCCACTTGTCGAGGTACTTCACCCACGTCGACAGGCGGGCCGCGTCGCTGGTGAACAAGATCCCCGCGCGGTGAAAGGAAACGAGCGTCGGCTTGCAGAGCATCGTCGCATCGTGCTGCTGGCCGAAGTGCTGGATCCACTCGGGGGTCGGGCGCTCGCTGATCGAGACGCGCCACACCGTCTGGAATCCGAGGTTGTCAACGGCCATCGGTCCTGACACCCGCATGATTGCCTGAGGGCCACTCCGCCGGCGGTTCATTGTCGTTAGCATGCCCCGGCTATGTGCATGGCGTGTGCCACCCCACGGTTCGCATGGGCAGTCCCGACGTGATCGGTCGCAAACCGAGCCCTCGCTTGCACTTTGTTGTGGACGACGACATAAACGAAAGAAAGACGGCCATACAACGAATGGGAGGGCGCCGCGTCACTCCGACTCGCGTCAGACGCGGCCGATGCCATCGGCGCCCAGGCTGTCCTCGACGCTTGCCGGCTCGACGCCGGCGCTCTGATAGTGCGCCCGCGCCGCAGCCACGCCCGCGCCCGGCTGAGATCGGAAGCCCTCGTCGCGTAGCACGTGCTCGAGCGCGGCGAGGCAAAGAAGCACGTTGCGCCGCGATGCGGAATATCCCATCGTACCGATCCGCCAGATTCGACCCTGGAGCTGACCGAACGCCGCTCCGATCTCGATCCCGAAGTCCTCGATCAGCCGACGGCGCACGCGGAGCTCGTCCACGCCGTCGGGCACCACGACCGGCGTGAGGAACGCGAGCCGTCGCTCCGGCGGCTCCTTGCCGAAGAGGGCGAGCCCGAGCCCGCGAACTCCCGCGCGGAGCGCATCGCCGTGCCCGCGATGCCGGGCGAAGCGCGCGGCCCGGCCCTCGTCCTGGAACGCGCGCAGCGCCTCGCGAAGGCCGTACACCATCGCGGTCGGCGCGGTGTGGTGATTGAAGCGCGCCGGGCTCCAGTAGTCGGCGAGCTGAGCGAGATCGAGATAGTTGCTCACGACTTTGCGCGTCCGGCGACGGATGGCGTCCTCCGCGCGCGCGTTGTACGTGATGGGCGAGAGACCGGATGGACACGACAGGCACTTCTGAGCGCCTGCGACGGCGACGTCCACGTCCCAGCGATCCACCGCGACCTCGCATCCGCCGAGCGTCACCACGCAGTCGGCCATCAGCAGCGCGCCGTGCTCGTGGGCCACGCGGGCGATCGCGTCGAGCGGCTGCAGCACGCCGGTGGAGGTCTCACCGTGCACGACGGCCACCAGCTTGGTGGGCGCCCGGCGCAGCTCGGCGGCGATTGGATCGGGCTCGAGCACGCTACCCCAGGAACCACGCACGGCGGAGACCACGGCGCCGCAGCGCTCGGCGATCTCGATGAGCAGCAGTCCGAAGCGCCCGCACTCGCCGACGACCACACGGTCACCGGGCTCGACGATCGACGTGATGGCGGCTTCGAGCGCGGCGCGGCCGGCGCCCGAGACGGGGAACGCCCGCTCGTTGCCGGTCTCGAAGGCGAAGCGCGTGAGCTCGGTCACGTCGTTCATGATCGCGGTGAACTCGGGATCGAACTGCCCGAGGAGCGGCGTGGACATCGCACGCAGCACGCGCGGATCGGCCATCGACGGACCGGGGCCCAGCAGGATGCGGGGACCGGGCAGGAGCTCTCGCATCCCCTGACGGTACCCGAAGCGGTGATCCGCTTGCCAGTCCGAGAAAAATGGGCCAGAGTGCGGGCCGTGTCGCCGTCCTCCGCGGGCGCCGCGTCGCTCAAGGTCACCGTTGCCCAGATCGAAGGCATGGACCGCGCGGCCTTCGTCCACACGTTCGGCGGCGTCTTCGAGAATTCCCCGTGGGTCGCCGAGCAGGCGTGGGCGGCGGGGCCCTTCGCGGACGTCACGGCGCTGCACGCCGCGATGTGCGACGCCGTGCGAGGAGCATCGCGGGCGCGGCAGCTCGCGCTGCTCGGCGCCCATCCCGATCTGGCGGGCCGGGCCGCCCGCGCCGGCGCGATGAGCGCGGCGTCGGTGGCGGAACAGGCCTCGGCCGGTCTCGATCGCCTCACCGACGCCGAGTACGAGCGCTTCACGCGCCTGAATGCGGCGTACACGGCGGCGTTCGGATTCCCGTTCATCATCGCGGTACGCCGCCACGACAAGGCGGCGATCCTGGCGGCGTTCGAGCGCCGACTCCTGAACACGAAGGACGTCGAGATCGCCACGGCCCTCGAGCAGGTGTGCGAGATCACGCGGCTGCGCCTCGACGCTCTGGTTGCGCCGTGATGGCGCGCCCGACGCGCGGCCTCACGACTCACGTGCTCGACACCGCGCGTGGACGTCCAGCCGCCGGTCTGCAGCTCGAGCTGGCCGTGATCGAGCCCGGTGGGGGAGCCCGAGTCTTGAAGACGGTCGCCACGAACGCCGAGGGCCGCACCGAGGAGCCGTTGCTCGCCGAGGGCGAGATGAAGCGCGGCCGCTACCAGATCACGTTTCACGTCGGGCCGTACTTCGCCGCAGCCGGAATGGCGCTGGCCGATCCACCGTTCCTGGACGAGGTGCCGGTGCGGTTCGCCATCGCCGACGTCGACGCGCACTACCACGTGCCGCTGCTGGTCTCGCCCTTCGGCTACGTGACGTACCGTGGCAGCTGAGGAGGCCGTCATGACGCCATCGATCGATCGCCGGACGTTCGTGCGGGGCGGCGCCGCCTTCGCCATTGCCGCGCTCACGCCGGTTCCCGCGAGCGCGAAGGACCAGCTCGTCGTCGCGACGTTCCCGGGCACGTGGAACGAGGTCCACCGCGAGATCCTCGCGCCTTATTTCCAGAAGAAGACGAACGCCGACGTGACGCAGACGATCATGCTGGCGACCGATCAGGTGGCCAAGCTGGCGGCCACGCGCGGCCAGCCGCCGTTCGACGTCGCCATCCTCGACGAAGGGCCGACCCTCGACGCCGTCAAGCAGGGCGTGCTCGAGAAGTACCCGGCCGCGAAGTCGGCGCACTTCAACGAGCTCGGTCCACCGTTCCGGAACGAGTGGGGCCCCGCCATCTCGATGCAGGCCATCGGCCTCGCCTACAACCCGAAGAAGGTCAAGACGGCGCCGCGCTCGTGGGACGACCTCTGGAACCCGGCCTACAAGGGACGCGTCGGCCTGACCGCGCTGAACTCGAGCCTGGGCATGGCGTTCATCGTTGAGCTCGCGCGCTTGAAGGGCGGCAGCGAGTCGAACCTCGAGCCCGGCTTCCTCGCGTTGCGGACCCTGTTGCCCAACGTCGGCGCCATCTCGGCCAACCTGGGGGCGCACTCCGCGCTCATCCAGCAGGAGCAGGTGGACGTGGCCGTCCACAACTTCAACTTCATCGAGACGCTCAAGGGCAAAGGCGTCGAGGTCGACTGGGTGAAGCCGGAGACCGGTGCGCCGGCGTGGCGGACGAACCTCCACATCGTCAAGGGGGCCCAGCGGCCCGACCTCGCCTTCGAGTACATCGAGGGCCACATCACGCCCGAGGTCCAGGCCGCGATGGCAAAGCCGCCGCACTTCGTCATTCCCACCAATCGCAAGGTCGTCCTCAGCGGCGCCATCGTCGACAAGGTGGCGCGGACGCCCGACGAGCTCACGAAGCTCGTCTTCCACGACTGGACGAAGATCAACGAGGTGCGCGCCGCCGCCATCGAGCGCTTCAACCGGGAGATCAAGCTCTAGTCGTGCCGGCGCGGAGCGACGGCGAGTGGCGGCTGGCGCTGCCCGTCGCCGCGTTCTTCGCCCTGTTCTTCGTCGCGCCGCTCGGCGTGCTGTTCGTGGTGAGCCTGTTCGCCGAGCCGACCATGCAGACGCTGGCCTTGCGTCAGTACACACGTTTCCTCGGCGATCGCCTGCACCTCGGGATTCTCGTGGACACGCTCGTGCTCGGCGTCAAGGCGACGCTCGTGTGCCTGCTGCTCGGCTACCCGCTGGCCTGGGTGATCGCCCGGGCTCGCCCGCGGGTGCAGTCGCTCCTCGTATTCGTGGTGATCCTGCCGCTCCTGACCAGCGTCGTCGTCCGTACGTTCGCCTGGATCGTCATCCTCGGCCGCCAGGGCATCCTCAACAAGACGCTGCTCGCCGTCGGGCTGATCGACGAGCCGGTTCGGCTCCTCTTCACCGAGCCGGGCGTCGTGATGGTGCTCGCCCAGGTCCAGCTTCCGCTCATGATCCTGCCCTTGCTGACCACGTTCCAGCGGATCGATCCGCACCTCGCCGACGCGTCGGCGGCGCTGGGTGCCGGGCAGTGGCGAACGTTCGCCCGGGTGATCGCGCCACTCAGCCTGCCCGGCGTCGCCGCGGGATGCGTTCTCGTCTATGCGGCGTGCGTGACGGCCTTCGTGACCCAGACCCTCATCGGCGGCGCTCGTCTGGTCTGGGTGCCACTCTTCATGTACCAGCAGGCGACGGGCGCGAACGACTGGCCGTTCGCGGCCGCGATCTCGATCGTCTTCATGTTCGCCGTGCTGTTCGTCGTGGTGCTGATCAACGCGGCCGGACGAGGCCGGCGAGCGCTCGTTCATGGCTGAGCGGCGGCGCCTCGATCTCGATGAGCTGTCGTTTCGCGTCGTCGTCGGGGCGCTGTCCACCGCGGCCGTCGTCGTCCTCGTCGCGCCGACGGTGATCGTCCTCCTCACGTCGCTGACGGCGTCGGCCTCGCTGAGGTTTCCGCCCGATGGGCTGTCCTTTCGCTGGTATCGCGCACTGGCCGGGGCCGGGCAGCTCCAGCGCGCGGCGGGCAACAGCCTCTACGTCGCCGTGGTGGCGACGGCGGCGTCGGCCGTCCTTGGAACGCTGGGAGCGCTGGGGATCGCGCGGAGCCGCTCGCGGTGGGCCCGCGCCCTCGACGCGCTCTTCATGTCGCCGCTGCTCCTGCCCGCGCTGGCCTTCGGCTTCGCCGCGCTGATGGCCTTCAGCCTGGCCGGGCTCCGGCTGTCGTGGCTGACGCTGGCCATCGGCCACATCGTCGTCTGCGCACCGATCGTCGTGCGCACGGCCGTCGCCGCGCTCGCCCAGCTCGATCCCGCGCTGCTCGAGTCGTCTGCCAGTCTCGGGGCCGGCCGGCTCTACACGTTCCGGCGGGTGACGCTGCCGCTGATCAGTCGCGGGATCGCCGCCGGCGCTTTTCTGGCGTTCATGGCCTCGTTCGACAACGTCCCGGTGTCGCTCTTCCTCTCCGACGCGAGGACCGAGGTCCTGCCCATCCACCTCTGGCAGATCATCGAGACGAACCTGGACGTGCGAGCGGCCGCCGCCTCGGGCGTGCTGATCGTGTTCACGCTGCTCGTGATGCTGCTGGCCGAGCGCCTGGCCGGGCTCAGCCGACAGCTTCGCTGAGGTCGCCCGCGCGAAGCGGGGGCTCGCGAGGCTAGCGGACCGTTCCTCGGGCGGCCACCGGCCAGACCGCTTCGACCCGTCCGTCGCGGACACCGTAGAGTTCGTCGACCATGTTGCTCACCACGCAGCAGTGATTCGGAACGACGTGCACGACGTCACCGACGGCCGGCCGCTCGCGGCACGGTGAGAGGTCCACGATGCCGTGCTCCTCGGAGAGGTTCGTGACGGCCGCCTCCGGATATTCGAGGACGTGGCCGTAGCCCTTGACCGTGTATTGATCCGACGTCAGCACCTTCGTGCCGGCGTCGATGACGGCCCTTGTGGGCGTCGGGCGGCTCACCACGGTGGCGCGCACGCGCATCGCACAGTTGTCCCAGGTGGCCGTGCCGGAGGCGACGACCATCGCGTCGTTGAAGATGTAGGTGCCGGCCCGGTGCTCGGTGAGCATCGGGATCTCCTGGGCGCGGAACAGACTCGGCGTGCCGCCGCCGGAGACGACCGGCACCGGGATGCCGGCGCGCTTGAAGAGGTCGAGCGCGCGGGTGAAGAACTCGCGCGTGCCGGGATCGCGGTTCGGGAACGTCATGAGTCCTTCGAACGCCAGCCGCGGCAGCTTCAGAGCGACACGCGCCAGATCGAGCGCCGCCTCGGGCGTCTGGACTCCGTTGCGGCCGAAGCCGGTGTCGCACTCGATCAGGAATCTCACGTCGGCGCCGTGACGCGCGCCCGCCTCGGACAGCTCGCGCGCGACCACCTCGTTGTCGAGCACGACGGCCAGCCGGCGCAGCCGTGCCGCGAGCGCCATGAGCCGATCGGTCTTGGCCCGGCCGAGGACGTTGAACGTCAGCAGCACGTCGTCGGCAACCCCGGCGTCGGTGAAGACCTCGACCTCGCCGAGCTTCTGGCAGGTGATGCCGACCGCGCCCGCCCGCATCTGGAGCGTGCCCAGCGCCGGGACCTTGTGCGTCTTGATGTGCGGGCGGTTGGCGATGCCGTGCCGGTCGAGATGCTGCTGCACGCGCCGGATGTTGTCCTCCATGATGTCGAGGCGAATCGTGACGGCCGGCGTGTCCAGGTCGCTCGCGAGCATCATGGCGCCATCTCCCGATCTCGTCATCGGCCGATCTACGGTCGCACGCCGGAAATCGTCAGCGACGGTGCCGGCGTCTCGGTCGGGGCGGCGGCGACGGGCTGGGTCCGTCCGGAGCCGGTGACGAGACGCAGGAACGCCGGGGACAGCCGCGGATCGAGCGTGTCGCGGATGCCGTCGCCGAGGAGGTTGAAGGCGAGCACGGTGATGGTGATGGCGAGGCCCGGGAAGAGCACGAGCCACCAGGGCGGGATGAGCGCGGTGATCGAGTCGGCCAGCATGTTGCCCCAGGTCGGCGTGGGCGGCGGGACGCCGACGCCGAGGAAGCCGAGCGCCGCCTCGATGACGATCGCGACGCCCAGGTGCGTGCTGGCGAGGACGAGGTACGGCGCGATGCACTGGGGCAGGACGTGGTACGTCATGACCCGCGCCGACGACGCTCCGCTCGCTCGTCCGGCCTCGACGTACGCCATCTCGCGGATCGAGAGCGCAACGGACCGGATGACGCGTCCGCCGAACGGAATGCGCGTGATGGCGATGGCGATGATGACGGCGGGCAGGCCTGTCCCGATGGCCATGGAGATGGCCATCGCGAGGATGAGGTCGGGGAACGATTGCAGGATCTCCATGATGCGCTGACTCACGAGGTCGAACCGTCCGCGCAGGTAGCCACAGGCCAGGCCCCACACGGAGCCGACCGTCGTGCCGAGGAGCACGGCGGAGAAGGCCACGAACAGCGACGTCCGCGCGCCGTAGATCACACGGCTCAGCGTGTCGCGGCCGACTTGATCGGTGCCGAAGAAGTTCTGGGCGTCGGGCGGCTTGGTCATGCGCCTGAAGTCGGCCTTGAGCGGGTCGCGCGGCGCGAGCAGCGGAGCCGCCACCGCCACGAAAACGATGAAGGCGCCCACCAGGCCTCCGGCCGCCGCCAGGGTGTTCCGGCGGGCGAAGCGGGATAGCTCCGTCAAGATAGAGGAGCGCGCCGGGTTCCCCGGGGCGCTCCGAACGATGGCCGGGGGAGTCTGAGGGGGGCGTAGCCCCATTCGCCTGACCAGTCCGGGGGCCATGTCGGGGCCCCCACTAGAATCGAATTCTCGGGTCGAGCCACGCGTAGCTCAGATCGACCAGCACGTTGACGACGACGAAGATCGACGCGTAGAGCAGCACCAGGTTCTGGACGACGATGATGTCGCGCTCGACCACGGCGGTGACGAGCGCGCGTCCGAGCCCGGGCACCCCGAACGCCTGCTCGACCGCCACCGACCCGCCCAGCACGAAGCCCAGCAACACGCCCGAGATGGTGATCACAGGCAAGAGCGCGTTCGGCAGCGCGTGGCGGAACACGATCAGGCTCTCGCGCAGTCCCTTGGCGCGCGCCGTCCGGACGAAGTCCTCGCCGATGACCTCGAGGAGACACGATCGCGACATGCGCGCGATGTACGCACCCTGCGCCAACCCCAGCACCACGGCGGGGCCGAGGACCTGCTGGAAGTTCTGCCAGGGGTCCTGCCACACATGGACGATCACGATCGGTGCCTTGTAGCCGAACCAGAACAACAGCGCGAGGACGATCAGGATGCCGAGCCAGAACCCCGGGATGGCGATGAAGAGCACCGACAGCGTCCGCGCCACGCCGTCGGGAACGCTGTTGGGCTTGAACGCGCTCAGGATTCCGACGGGCAGCCCGACCAGCCAGGAGATCACGAGGGCGAGCAGTCCGATCTCGGCGCTGATCGGGCCGCGATGGGCGATCAGCTCGGCCACGGTGTCACCCCGGAAGAACGATTTGCCGAGACGGCCGGCGGCGATGTCGACGAGCCAGCGGCCGTACTGCACGGGCAAGGGATCGGAGAGCCCGAGATCGGCCATGATCCGCACGCGGTCCTCTTTCGACATCCGCGCGTGGCCCTCCACGCCGAGGATGGCCACCAGCGGGTCGCCGGGGAGGATCCGGAGAACCACGAAGATGATGACGGAGACGCCGAGCAGCGTACCGGCGGCGTACGCTGCTCGGCGTCCGAGATACTTCCTCACGCGCGCGGCGCCGGGCTCAGGTCTGCGCCATCCAGACCGTGTCCCACCGCACGACGTCATAGATCCCGAAGTACGTCGACGGGTTCTGTCCTCTCACCCGGTTGTACCAGGCGTCGTAGATCTGCTCGTAGGCGACCGGAATCAATGGCGGATCCTGCTCGAGCATGTCCTCGGCCTTGCGGACCATCGCCTTGCGCCTGTTGTCGTCGACCTCGCGCTCGATCTGGTGGGCGAGATCGTGGAAGCCGGGATTGGTCCAGCGCGAGTAGTTCTGCGGGCCATCCTTGCCGTACCACGCACTGAAGATGTCGGAGGGGTCCATCAGCGTGGAGACGATCGCGCTGATGGCCAGGTCGAAATTCCCCGCCTGAGCCTCGTCGAACCACACCGACGTCTGCACGACGCGGAGATTGGTCTCGATGTTGATGTGCTCCTTGAGCATCGCCTGGATGGCGACCGCCCACAGCTTGAACGTCGCGATATCGCGCACGACGAAATCGAGGCCCTTGATCCCGTTGCCGTAGCCGGCTTCCTTCATCAGCCGTCGGGCTTCCTGGACCGCCGGCGTGACGTCCTTCTGGTAGCCGAGCTTCTTTTCCAGCTCGGCGCGCGGCGTGGACATCTCGTGGAAGGGATAGACGAAGCCGCCCACCTGCATCGGCGCCGTGTCCTTGACCACCTCGACCAGGGCATGGCGGTCCATGGCGAGGTGAATGGCGCGACGCACCTTCGGATTGGCCAGGGCCTTGTTCTTCTCCATGTTGGTCCAGAAGGCCTGGATGACCGACTGGTTGAACGCCGCCGCGGTGACGCCCGGCATCTCCTTGGCCTTGCGCCAGGAGACCGGATCTAACAGGCGCGCGTAGTCGACCTTGCCGGACAGGAACGACGAGCCCAGCTCGGGCGAGAACGGGAACATGTGGTAGACCTCGAGCCGATCGACGTACGGCAAGCCCTTGTTCCAGTAGGCCGGGTTGCGCTCCATGACCCAGATCTCTTTGTCCTTGCGGGAGACGTGCTTGAATGGTCCCGTACCCGGGTAGTTCATGACCTGGCGCAGGTTGCCCTGGTGCTCCTCGAGCGTCTTCTTGCGGACGATGATGTTCCAGCCGCTCGCGAACGCACCGAGCATGTAGGCCTTGGGCCGCGGCTCGGTCATCCTGAACTCGATCCGGTGCGGGTCGACCACGACGATCTCGCCGACGGTGGCGAAGAGCGGCGTGCGCGGGATGACGACGCCCTTGGGGGGCCGCGCGATGCGTTCGTAGGTCGCCTTGACGTCCTCGGCGGTGAAATCAGCGCCGTCGTGGAACTTCACACCCTTCCGAAGATAGAACGTGTACTTCTTCCCGTCCGGCGAGATCTCCCACTTCCAAGCGAGATCCGGGATGATGGTCTGCCCGTCCTTGGGATGGCGGCGCAGCAGGGTGTCGTACATCGGGCTCTGAGGGCCGATGTTGGCGACCGTCCCGGACTGGTGGACGTCGAAGTGCGCTGGGGCGTTGTGAACCGCGTAGCGCAATGTACCGCCGCGCTTTGCCGCCGGGTCGGGCCGGAGCGGCGAGGGCGCCTCCTGGGCGCTCGCCGGCGTGCCCACGAAAGCGGGCGCGATCACCGCACCGCCGGTCGCGATGCCGAGCGTGCGAAGGAAGGTTCGTCGACTCACGGAAGGGCGCTGATCTGACATGACGGCTCCTCCTGGCTGGTCCCCGGTGATATCAGAGATCCGCAACTTGTCAATGGCGCCCTCGCCGAGCTCCGTGATCACCCGCGGGCCAGCCGAGTCCACAACTCCGGCAGGCGCGCGAGCGCGGCGGTCGACAGTGGCCCCTTGTTCACGCACGCCGCGGCGTACTCGAGCTGCTCGAGACTCGAGTAGCCGAGGAGGACGGTCGAGACCGGGTCGGCGGCCAGGGCGAAGCGCAGCGACGCCTCGACGAGACTGCCGGCGTGGCCCTCGTCGACCAGCGCGCTCAGCATGCGCGCGTGCCGTGCGTCCGTCGCGTAATCGGCCGCCGAGGCGATCGGGTCCACCGCCGGAGCCGCCACCGGGTGCCGCGTCTCGGTTCCGCTCAGCGCTCCCGCGGCGAGCACGCGAATCACGATCACGCCCATCTGCTGCTCCCGACAGCGCTCGAGGAGCCGGCCGAAATCCTGCGCGGGAAAACCCGGCGGGAGCGGATGCCCGGCACTCGGGTTCAGGAGGTTGTAGCAGACCTGGGCCGTGCGAGCCCGTCCCGCGCCGATCACGTCGAGCACAGACGCGGTCTCACCGAGCGCCGTGATGCCGTAGAAGCCGATCTTGCCTTGCTCGGCGAGCCGGGCCATCGCCGGGAAGACCACGTCGCGCACGTCCTTGACGGTGAGGCTCTCGCTCGTCCGCTCGGCGGTGACGTGGTTGTGGAGCTGGAACAGGTCGACGCGGTCTCGGCCCAGTCGCCGCAGACTCTCCTCGAGGCCGCGAGCGACAGCTCCGGCAAGCGCGGAGACGGGGACGTCGGGGACGCGAACCTTGGTGCCGACGAACGGCGACACCTTCAGCGCCCGGAGCGCGCGGCCGAGGTGTTCTTCCGACTGGCCGTCTCCGTAGCTGGCCGCCGTGTCGAAGTAGTTGATGCCCAGCTCGATCGCGCGCGCCACCGCCCGCTCGCGCTCGGCCACGCTTCCTCGGATCAACAGTCCGCCGATGTTCCCGCAGCCGAAGCCGAGCGCGGACACCCGCAGCCCGGTCCCTCCCAGCGATCGATATTCCATCAGCCATCTCCTGTTGTTGATTTATGGCCCGCGGACGGCGCACGGCAGTTTCTACGCACCCACGAGCGCTGTCAACCGAGCCGGGACGAACTTCCCTCTTGACGGCGGCTTCGCCGGACGCGATAAGCGAGGACACTCCATGTCTCGGTTCCCCGTCATCACGCCGCCGGCCCTCGCCGAGCTGCGGGCGCGCATCGGGCGGCCCGTGCCGCGCCCCGAGCCCTACATCGAGGTCGCCACGCGCGACGCCGTCCGGCACTGGGCGGCCGGCATCGGCGATCGCAATCCGTTCTGGCTCAGGGCCGGCGTGGCTCCGCCGACGATCCTGTTCGCGATGGACCGCATCGTGTCCGGATACGTCGGTGGCCTGCCCGGTGTCCACGCGATGTACGGCGGTACCGATTTCCGCTGGGACCGCCCGATCCGCATCGGGGATCGCATCGTCGGCGACAGCGTGCTGCTCGATCTGGTCGAGAAGCCGTCGCGGTTCGCGAAGCGGGCGATCCAGCAGATCTACCGGACGACGTTTTCGAACCAGCGCGACGAGGTCGTGTGCGTGGCCGACTCCTGGTGCTTCCGCACGGAGCGCGACACCGCGCGCGAGCGGGCCAAGTACGGCCCGGCCGAGTCGACGAGCTACACTTCCGCTCAGATCGACGAGATCGCGCGGGCCTACGGCGCCGAGCAGATCCGTGGCGCGACGCCACGGCGGGCCGGCGACGTTCAGATCGGAGACGCGCTGCCCGCCGTCGTGAAGGGCCCGCTGACCGTGACCTCCGTCATCGCCTTCATTCAGGGCTGGGGCAGCCTCTACATCCGCGCTCACGGCGCGGCCTTCGATCTCTTCGAGCGGCACCCCGCGCTCGGCATTCCGAACGCGTTCGGCGTGCCGGAGCCTCCCGAGCGGGTGCACTGGGACGAAGGGCTCGCGCGTGCGGTGGGCGTGCCGGGCGCCTACGACTATGGCCCGGAGCGCGTCGCCTGGCTGGGTCACCTGGTGACCAACTGGATGGGCGACGACGCGTTCCTCCGTCGGCTGAACGTCCAGGTCCAGCGTCACAACCTGATCGGTGACACCACGTGGTGCCGGGCGCGCGTCACCGGAAAGGACGGGGACGGCGTGGTCACGCTCGCGCTCGTCGCCGAGAACCAGCGCGGCGAGACGACGGCAGCCGGGACCGCCGACGTCGTGCTGACGCGGGCCGGCTGATGGCCGCGCGGAGTTACCGCGAGGCGCTGGCGACCTTCAGCTGGGATGCGCTGTGGCGGAGGTTCGACGGCGACCGCCGGCGTCTCAACATCGGCCACGAGTGTGTCGACCGCCACGCCGGCCGTGGCCCGGCGCTCCGCCTGCAGTTCGCCGACGGCCGGCGCGAGGAGCACGACTTCGATGCGTTGATCGCCTGGTCGTCGCGCTTCGCTCACTTCCTCGAGCGTGAAGGCATCGAGCGCGGCGACCGCGTCGCGATCATGCTGGAGCCGTCCCTGCCGTTCTACGGCGCGCTGTTCGGCGCCGTGAAGCGTGGCGCGATCGCCGTCCCGCTCTTCACGCTGTTCGGTCCCGACGGCGTGGCGCTGCGCCTCGACGACTGCCAGCCGAGGATGCTGCTGGTCGAGCGTGATGCCACGACGTGGCAGGCGTCCTTCCCTCACGTCCGCGTGCTCGCCATCGATCGCGATCTCGCCGGGCGGCTCGAGCGTCTGCCGGTGGCCTACGAGCCGTCGACCGCCGCCGATGACCTCGCCGTCTTCCAGTACACGTCGGGGACCACGCGCGCATTGCCGGAGGCGGTGAGGCACACGCACCGCTCAGTAGTGACGCTGATGATCGCCGCGCTCTACGGCGTCGGCCTCGAGACCGGCGACCGGTACTTCTGCCCATCGTCGCCGGCGTGGGGACACGGCCTCTGGCACGGGACCATCGCGCCACTGGCGCTCGGTATCGCCGTCGGTGCGTACTCGGGCCGGTTCGACGCCGGCCGTCTCTTCGACGCCCTCGACACGTTCGGCATCGACAATATCGCGGCGGCGCCGACGGTCTACCGATTGCTGCGCGACTCCGGGCTCGCGGCTCGCCATCCCTTTCGTCCGCGCAAGCTCTCGTACACGGGCGAGCCGATGGACTCGAACACGTTCGCGTGGATCGAGCGCACGTGGGGCCTCCGGCCGTGCGGGATGTACGGCAGCACCGAGGTCGGCGTGATCATCGCCGACTATCCCGGCTTCGCCGATTACGAAGTCCGCCCGGGCGCGCTCGGGAAGGCCGTGCCCGGCTGGGACGTGGCGATCGTGGACGGCGAGGGACGGCCGCTACCGCCGGGACAGACCGGCGAGATCGCCGTGCGGCGGAAGGACGGATGGTTCTTCGTCAAGGATCGCGGCCTCGTGGATGCCGACGGCTACTTCCATCACGCCGGCCGCTCCGACGACGTCATCATCTCGGCCGGTTGGACGATGAGCGCCGTCGAGATCGAGGACACGCTGCTCAAGCATCCCGACGTACGCGAGGCGGCCGTGGTCGGCGTGGCCGACGAGCAGCGCGGCCTCGTGGCCAAAGCGTTCATCGTATCGCAGCGCCGCGGCTCGGACTTCGCGCGCGAGATCCAGGAGTTCGTCAAGACGCGGCTCAGCCAGCACGAATATCCGCGGCTGGTCGAGTACGTGGACGCGCTGCCACGGACGCCCGCCGGCAAGGTCGATCGCCGGACGCTGCGCGACCGGTCTACGGCCCCTTCGGTGTGTCCCCGCCCAGGGTGATGCGGTGGAGCAGCCGGCGATGGCCCTGGTAGTCGTTGATCGCGTTGTGCTGCGCGCAGCGGTTGTCCCAGAACGCCAGTGAGCCCGGTCGCCAGCGGAACCGGCAGGTGAACTCCGGCCGAACTTGATGTCGATAGAGATACTCGAGGAGCGGCGCGCTCTCCTCGTGCGTCATCCCCTCGAAGCGCACGGTGTGCGCGACGTTCACATAGAGGGCCCGGCGGCCGGTCTCGGGATGCACGCGCACGACCGGGTGCGCGGCGACGTATTCTTCCCGGGCCTCGGTACGGCCGGAGTCCTTCATGCGGTCCTCGCGCGTGCGCGACACGTCGGCGTTCGACGAGCTGTTGACGGCGACGAGCCCGTCCAGGACGCGCTTCATGCCCGCCGAGAGCCACTCGTAGGCGAGGTACATGTTGGCGAAGAGCGTGTCGCCGCCTGCCACGGGCACCTCCCGCGCCACCAGCATGCTCGCCATCGGCGGCACGTCGAGGTAGGCGGTGTCGGAATGCCAGATGCCGCCGAAGTTGACGCGCTCGTGCTCGAGCTTGAGCACCGGGATGATCTCGGGGAATTCGTCGAGGCCCTTCACGAATGGATACTCGACCGGCTCGCCGAACCGGCGGGCAAAGGCGAGGAACTCCGCCGGGGAGAGATCCTGGTCGCGGAAGAAGATGACCAGGTGCTGGAGCCACGCGCGGCGGATGGCGGCGACCGTGTCGTCGGAGAGGTCCTTCGCGAGATCGACGCCGGAGATTTCGGCGCCGAGGGCGCCGGCGACCGGCTGCACGCTGATCGGCCTCATGCGGTCATTATATGGTCCCGCATATGGTTCCGCGCGACGGGCAGCGCCCCTGCTTGACACTCTTGACCCTGCGCGCTATCCGTTCCGTGCCTCGCATCGAGGCCAAAGGGAGTCCGCAAGCCGTTGCGTAATGCGCTGGTCGCCGATCGCGCGCTCGCGAGTCCGTGAAGGCGCGGCTGCCCTCGTCGCCCTTCATCAGCCTGGCGGCCACGCCCGACGTGCGCCAGGCCATCCTCACGCGGCGCACGTTCAGGACGTTCGAGCGCCGCCCGGTCCCGGCCGACCTGCGGACGCGCGTGCTCGATGCCGCGAGCTGGGCGCCGTCGGCCGAGGACGCGGACTGTGTCCGCTTCGTCGTGATCGACGATCCCGCCCTCAAGAAACGGCTCTTCGCCCTCACGCGCGAGTCGAAGGACATCTCCAACCACTGGGAGGCGCTGTTCCGATCGTCGGGACTTCGCGGGTACGTGCAGGACTGGACGCACACGCCCCTTTGCATCGCCGTGTGCGTCGATCCCGCCGCCAGGCCTCGCCACATCCACGACAACTGGAGCCATCGGCTGGCCGGCGCGGCCGCGTCACAGAACCTGGCGCTCGCCGCCCGTTATCACGGGCTGGCCATGGTGATGTACACGCACTTCTCCCAGGAGAAGCTGAAGCAGTTGCTCGACGTGCCGTTCGAATGGGAGGTCGACGGTGTCATGGGCATCGGCTTCCCGGATCTCGGTCGCATCAATCCTCGCGTCCTCGAGGCCTCGCTCGTCCGCCTGGCGCTCGGCGAGCTGGTGTCGAGCGAACGCTACGGCGATCCGGCGCCGAAGGAGCTCACGGAAGAGCGCCAGCCGCCGGAGCGCCGCGCGCCGGTGGCGGTGCCCGACCTGATGACGGCGATGGGCGAGCTCGTGGAGACGACGCGCTTCACGGATGCTCCGGTTCCGTCCGAGCACGTCTTCGAGATCCTGCGCGCCGGCCAGTGGGCACCCTCGGCGGGAAACTTCCAGCCGATCCGCTACGTCGTGTTGCGTGAGCGCGAGCGGCTGGCGGCTCTCGACGCGCTCGCGCGCGAGTCGGCGGCCGTCTCAGCCCACTGGTTCCCGCGCTACCGCCAGGGCGCCATCGATCATCCTCAGTGGGCCGACGTGCCCGCGGCCGTCGCGCTGATCGCTGACCCGACGAAGGGCGGCCCGCACATCCACGGCGAGGCGACGCACGTCATCGGGGGTGGGCTGGCGGCTCAGAACATGCGGCTGATGGCTCACGCGCTCGGCCTCGGGACGTCCGTGATCACGCACTGGATCGAGGAGAAGGTGAAGGTCCTGATCGACTGCCCGCGCGACTGGGACCTCGTCGGCGTCATGCCCGTCGGTACGCCGGCGGAGTCGCCGGCCCGTCAACGCCGTCAGGTCGCCGAGGTCGTGTTTCAGGACCTCTTCGGGCGCCGCTTCACGCCCTGACGGCGGATGCGCTCACCACCACCAGCGACGATAGCCGTGGTAGACGTACGGACCCGGGACGATCACCGCGGGTCGCGGAGCCACGATGACCGGCGCCGGAGCCACCGCGACCGGGGTGGGAGCAGGAACGAGGACGCACCCCGCGGCGCCGAGGCCGATGCCGACCGCCAGGCCCACCATCGCAAGTGCCTTCCGAACCGTCCTGAATGGCCGCATGTCCCTACCTCCTGACAGTGAGACGACAGGGACGGCAGGCCTATTTACAGCCGGGGGAGGGACGATCCTGGTCGCCTCGTCTAGGGGGCGCCTTTTCCCTGGACGTACAGTGTCAAGCTGAGGCGGCTGTCGACGTTCAGCTTCCTGTAGATGTTGTGCAGGTGGATCTTCAGCGTGCCTTCCTTGACGGTCAGCCGCCTGGCGATTTCCTCGTTGGCGAAGCCACGGGCAACGAGCTTCACGATGTCGGTTTCCCGTGCGGTGAGTCCGGCCCGCCGTCGGCGGCGATCCGGGTCGCGCTGCTGCCGCCGTCGTCCGGCGAACCGACGCGACCCGGCGGCCAGCCATTGCTCGCCCGCGTGCACCTTTCTCACGCATTGCACCAGTGCCTCGGGCGGCATCTCCTTGAGGACGACGCCGCTGACGCCCAGATCCAGGGCGTCGTGGATCCGGGCGTCGCTGCTCGTGGCCGTGAACAGCACCGCCCGCGTCCCGGGATTGTGGCGATTGACGTGACGCACGATACCGAGCCCATCCGGCGGCACGTCGAAGTCGAAGATCACGACGTCGGGCTGATGCGTTTGGAGCACCGCGATCGCCTCGTCACACGTGCCGCAGCCCGCGATCACGCTGAAGCCGGGCTGGTCGAAGACGCTCACCATGGCGTCGACCGCGATCGGCTGACTGTCGGCGATGAGCAACTCGATCGGCTTCGCGGCCTCCGCGCTGTTCGTGGCCTCGTCGGTGCGGCGTCTGGCAAACCCGATGGGCGGCCGGGTGCCGTTCATGGCAGACCTCCCGGGTTGCGGGTCGAGGCGTAGGAACGAAGCGAGGCGTGCCGCACAGGCACGGAAATTATATGCGGAGTTCGCCGGCCGCTTGAAAGAGATAAGGGGCGGGGACGAGCGGCAGTGGATCAGATCTGGACGCTGCGGTAGGCCTGGATATCCGCGGCGACGAGCCAGCCGCCGCCGACGTGCGAGACCCGCACCACCGAGGCGATGCACGCGATGCGACACTTCCAGCCCGCATCGTGCTCGCCGAGGATCAGATTGAAGTCGACCAGGTCTCCTACCTTGGCTTCCTGGGCGGTCGCGAAGAGCACACCGGTCTGGCTCACGTTCCGTGTCACGCCGGTCCCGCCCTCGAACTCCACGGGAAGATCGACGCGGTACCGCCGAGCGCGCCGGCGTTCGTGCGGCGCCCTCTTGGAGCGCAACTCCTGTTCGAGTTCGGCCATGGCTCCCGGCTCCCCCCAATGGCTTGACGTCGCGGGGCCCCCGGGAGCAAGAAGCGAACCGGGTGTCCTGCCCCAAGCGCTGGGATGGCGGAACACCCACGGCGCGAGCCATAGCTATGACATGGACGGTCGAGAATGATCATGTGTCCGGTGGCTGACGGAGCCGATAACCAGAGCGTGAACGCCTCTGGCCTGGGTAGGACCGCGTTCGAGCAGGCGTCTCCGTCTGGCGTGAACCTTGCCCTGCGGCCTGCCTTTCCACCAGGAGCGGAGGGAAGACCGCCTTTCCGGTGGTGCCCCGCGCGGGGGTCCCGGCGCGGCGCTGGCTCGGAGCATGCCCGACCCGACGAGAGACCACCTATTATTCTTGAATCGTTTGATCTATATCAAGAGTTATAGATGACTCTATCTTTTATTATATTGCTCGGAGGACACTGACTTGGCTACGATCCGGGTCCCCGCAGCCGTCGGTGATCGACTCCGGGGCGAGGTGAACGAGGGGATGCCAGCAGCCGGAGCCGTGACTACGGCAGTCAGCGTCGTTTCAGAGACTCCACGGCCGATCACGGTCGTCATTGCCGACACCCATCCGATCATTCTCGATGGCATCGCCCGGCTCTTCGAGGACGCGGGCTTCAGCGTCGTCGCTCGTTGCGGGGCCGGCCAGGACTGCCTGGCCGCGGTGCAGAGCCACAAGCCTGACGTTCTCGTCTTCGACCTGCGGTTGACCGGTAAGGACGGCCTGGCCGTCCTTCGCGAAATGAAGCGCCAGCAGCTGGCGACCCAATCCGTGCTGTTCACGTCGGCCCCCCCGGAGTCGGAGATCCTGGAAGCCATCCGTCTCGGGGTGCGGGGCGTCGTGCTCAAGGAGATGCCGCCTCACCTCCTCGTCAGTTGCGTGCGGAAAGTGTATTCCGGGGAACGCTGGGTGGAAAAGCGCTCGGCCGGCCGCCTGCTCGAGAAGCTGCTCAAGCGGGAGGTGGCGGCACGTCAGCTCGCCAAGGACCTCACCGTGCGTGAGCTCGACATCCTTCGGCTGGTGTCCATGGGGCTCAGCAACAAGGCGATCGCCGAGCGGATCTTCGTGAAGGAAGGCACCGTCAAGATCCACCTGCACAACATCTACAAGAAGCTCGACGTCGGGAACCGTCTGGCCCTGACGATCTTCGCCCAGAACAAGGGCTTCGTGTGAGGCGGGCGGCCTAGTCTCGCCGGATCGGGAAGCCGAACTGCAGGCCGAGGAAGACTCGATTCTGATCGACGTCGTTCACGGTCAAACCCGAGGCGGTTACCGTCGTCTCGGTGTGCTGCTGGAAGAAGTTGTAGCTGGCCAGAAGACCCAGCCACGGGGTCACCTGATAGGCGGCGCGTAACACGACCCGCAGGGCTTTCACGTCGATGTTTTCCCGCCCGATCGACTTCGAGATCGTGTAGGCCGGCGCGAGATCGAGCGCCAGTCCCTGCGCGAGCGTGGTCACGCGCACGACGCCGGC
>Ga0209159_1000401_pt1 | contig 39923 bp, 41 predicted proteins | sample GraSoiAngelo_144_FD_185901 | JGI IMG/M metagenome (GOLD analysis project Ga0209159, IMG submission 185901) | Grasslands soil microbial communities from the Angelo Coastal Reserve, California, USA - 14_1009_02_40cm (SPAdes) (version 2) | ecosystem: Environmental > Terrestrial > Soil > Grasslands ...
GGAGCGAGGGGCAGGGCGCCCGGTTCCAGGCGGATGTGACGCCGCGAGCCGTGGCCGTCGCGCTCGGGTGTGCGGTCGTCGTCTCCGTCGCTGTGCTGGGCGTTGCGGGCATCGCGGCGGTCGTGGTCGCCGGACTCACGAGCGTGGCCGTCGCGCGCTTCATGACCACGCGTCTGGGCGGCGTGACCGGCGACGTTCTCGGTGCCGCCGTCGAGCTGGCCGAGCTGGCGGTGCTCCTGACCGTTTCCGCGTGGACGCACGTGCCACGCTGATCTACCTGCTCCGCCACGGCGAGGTGATGGGCGCCCAGATGCGGCGCTTCATCGGGCATCTCGACGTGGCGCTCTCACCGCGCGGGGAGTCCCAGTCGCGCATCCAGGCCGCTCGTCTCGGTCAGGTTCCCCTGACCGCGATCTACACGAGCGATCTCAGCCGAGCCCGCGTGACCGGCACGATCATCGGCGCGGCCCATGGCCTCGTTCCCACCGTCGTGCCCGCGTTGCGTGAGATGGACATGGGCCGCTGGGACGGCCTGACCGGCGCCGAGATCGCGGAGCGTGAGCCCCAGGCGTTCGAGAAATGGATGGCGCAGATCGGTGAGTTCCCCTTTCCCGGTGGAGAAAGCGTCCCGGATCTCGTCGCACGGGTGTGGCCCGCCGTGGCCGCCATCGTGACGAAACACCATGCGCAATCGATTGCCATCGTCGCCCACGGCGGCACGAATCGCGCGATCCTCTGTCGCGCGCTCGGTCTGCCCCTCGCGCGCCTGCTCGCGTTCGGCCAGGACTACGCTGCGCTGACCGTGCTCGAGACCATCGATGGCGCCTGGCGGCTGCGCGTGCTCAACGAGCAACCGGACTGAGCGTCCCCCGTCTCTCGAGCTCTCGACGAGACCGCGTCGACGCTGACGTCCTTGGCTTCCAACGCGTGAGCGACGGGCGCGGGCGTCGGCGGCCGCTGTGATTGGCCTGGCGCGACGATTCGTGAGCGGGTGCTACTGAATGATCCGGGCGAACACGGGATGCGGCCACGGCGCGAACTCGGCGCCGAGGTGGACGTCCCGCATGTAGCTGATGACGGCGGCGTAGGTCTCGAAGCGGGCGCTGAGTGTCTGATACAGCGCGGCGTCGGGTTGACCCTGTGCCCGATGGTATTCGGCCAGGAACCGGTAGGCCCGCTTGCCCTCACGCACGTAGTGACGCGTGACCGAGCGTTCCTTGACGGCTTCCCAGAAGAACCCACTCATGAACAGCGTGTAGTCGGCGAGCGCCCGGCGAATCTGGAGCTCGCGCGCGGGATCGAACTGCTCGGCATCGATCGACCACGAGCGTTGAATTTCCGCCATCCGCTCGGCGATCGACTGGAGCCGCTCGCCCGTGACGCCCTCCGGCAGCATCTCGGTGGTCGCCGCGAAGCGGGCGAGGAGGTCGGCCAGGTAGCCCATCGCGCCCTTGTCGGCAATGTCGAGGTCGTCGAAGCTCTCCCGCAGCGCCTCCGTGAACAGCGCCTTGACGGGGATGATCTCGATCGCGGCATTCATGGGCTCGTGCCCTCCTGCCCCTGTTATCGGCCACGCCCCGGGCGATCTTGACCGCCCACGACGTCCTGCGCGCCGACCAGTTCCCGGTCGCGTCGATCGCGCGTGGGCGGTCAGTGTTGCCGCCGGCGGCGGTATTGGCCTCGATCGGCACGGGCGCGGCGCCCGCGATCAGGCAATCGTGACCCGCTCGTTCAGTCCCTGGCAGGTCGCGTGCCAAGCCTGGCTGGTTGGCGGCGTGGTCGAGGTCGTCAGGGCCCGCGGAAGAGGATCTTGCCGAAGAACGCTTCCGACGAGGTGTGGGTGTCGTTCGAGTCGATCGAGAGTGAGACGGCCGCAGGGATGTCCGGGGCGTCACCGTAGATCTTCTTGAAGTCCTCGGCGACGTTGCGGCGCTCGGTGAACCACTTGCCGGCGTCGGCCGTGCCCGAACGGACCACGACGTACGTCACCGTCCCGGTCTTCTCGCTCTTGCAGATCGTGCCGACGGGCTGCGTGGTGTCCCACACGTAGCCGATGATCCGCGAGCGCAAGGCCTCCGGGAAGCGCGGCCACACCACGAAGATCTGTCCGGCCTGATCGTCGGTGGCCTTCCGACAGGAGTTTCCGCCCGTGGGGAGGACCGTCGACTTCCAGGCCCATTCGAGAATGGGCGTCTCCTTGAGGTCGATCTTGCCCTTGATGTCCTTCGCGATCGTCGAGCTGTCGTCCTTGCTCCGGAGACGGAGCACGTGCTGGCCCTCATCCTCGACGATGGCCAGATCGTACGAGGGGCTGCCCCAGTCCTGCCCCTTCCAGCCGGGGGGGATGCCCGGGGTGCCGACAGGAATCTTCGACCAGTCCTCGACGAGGAAGAGATCGGCCGCAACGGCGGCGCTCAGCGCGGTGAATACGAGGACGGCACACAGGAGGACTCGGAGGATCCTCATTTACGGTCGCATCCCACGGGTTTTGACGCCCAGCCGCGTCCGTTCATTCTCGTAAGCGAGCGCGACCCAGTCGGTCAGCAGCGGGCGGGTGTCGCGCGGATCGATGATCTCCTCGATACCGAAGGCTTCGGCGGTTCGGAACGGGCTGCGCACGGCGTTGAGCCGCCGTTCGATCTCGGCCAGCAGGGCCGCGCGATCGGGAGCCGCGTCGAGCTCGCGGCGGTAGGCGGCCTCGATGCCCCCCTCGAGCGGCAGCGAGCCCCAGTCACCCGACGGCCAGGCGTAACGCAGATTGAGGGCCTGGACGTTGGCGTGACCGGCGCCGGCGACGCCGAACACGCGACGCACGATGATGGTGACCCAGGGGACCGTCGCCTGATAGATCGCCTGGAGCGCGCGTACGCCGCGCCGGATGGTGCCGTCCTTCTCGGCCTGGGTCCCGATGAGGAAGCCGGGGTTGTCCACGAAGTTCACGACCGGCAGATGGAACGTGTCGCAGAGGTCCACCATCTTCGTCATCTTCTCGGCACCGGCCGCGGTCAGGGCGCCGCCGGAGTGCATCGGATCGTTGGCCATCACGCCGACCGGATACCCGTCGAGCCGCGCCACTCCGGCCACGAGCGAGGGCCCATACTTCGGCGCGATCTCGAAGAATGAATCGTGATCGAGGACGTGCGTCAGCACCTGGCGCACGTTGTAGGGACGTCGGCGGTTGCGCGGAATGATCGAGAGCAAGTCCTGGTCACGGCGCTGCGGGTCGTCGTCGGGGGTCACGCGCTCCGGCATCTCCCACACGTTCCGGGGCAGGTAGGCGAGGAAGCGCCGGATCTGATCGAACGCCTCGTCCTCCGAGTCCACGACGTTGTCGACGCCACCGGCGCTGACCTGGATCTGGGAGCCGCCGAGCGCTTCCTTGTCGATCGGCGTGCCGAAGGCGCGCTGGACCACCGGCGGGCCGGCGACGAACACCTGCGAGATGCCGCGCACCATCACCGAAAAGTGCGAGCAGGCGACGCGCGCCGCGCCGAGGCCGGCGACGGGGCCCAGCGCGGCGGCGATCACCGGGATCTCACTCAGCGCCGTGGCGATGACGTCCCAGGTGGGATTGCCCGGCACGTACGTGCGTCCGGTGATCTCGTACGTCTTCACGCTGCCGCCGCCTCCGGTGCCGTCGACCAGCCTGACGAGCGGCAGCCGCAATTCACGCGCCATCTTCTCGGCGTAACCCTGCTTGCCGCCGATGGAGGCGTCGTTGGCGCCGCCCCGCACCGTGAAATCGTCGCCGCCGACGACGACGCGGCGGCCGTTGATCCGTCCCGTCCCCATCACGAAGTTGGCCGGGCGAATCGCGGTGAGCGTTCCATCCTGATACGTGGGCGCGCCGGCCAGAGCGCCGGTCTCGTGGAATGACGAGGCGTCGAGCAGGCGCTCGATGCGCTCGCGCACGGTGAGTCGCCCCGCCTTGTGTTGGCGCTCGACGTTCTCGGCCCCGCCCATCTGCCGGGCGAGCTGCTGGCGTCGCTTCAGCTCCTCGATCTCCGGTTCCCACGTCATGGCTGGTCGGCGCCTATGATACCGTCGCGCGGATGGAGCCCCCGTCGTCGCTGCGCGTCGACAAGTGGCTGTGGGCGGCGCGCTTCTTCAAGACGCGCAGCCTGGCCGCGGTCGCCTGCGCCGGCGGCAAGGTCGACGTGAACGACGACGCGGCCAAGCCCGCGCGTCTCGTCCGTGGGGGTGATGTCATCAAGGTGACGTTGCCTCGAGGCCGACGGCGTGTGGCCCGCGTTCTCGTTCTCGACGATCGCCGTGGTTCCGGCGAGGCCGCCCGCCGGCTCTACGAAGACCTGACGCCCCCGGAACCACCGCGGATCCGTCAGGCGCGTCCCCCGCTGCGCCCGCCCGGCACCGGCCGGCCGACCAAGCGCGAGCGCCGGGATATCGACCAGCTGCGCGGGCGGTGATTGGCCGCCGACGGTCAGCAACGGACCGACGCCGACCGCGGCGGGCCTTCGATCGGATCGCGAATCGATCAGAAGGTGAGCCGGTCGCCCGGGCTGATCGGATGGACCTGCGTCGTCGTCTGCCCGAGGAACTGTTGGTATTCCTGGGGCGTGCCCTTGAGGACCGGCGTCGTTCCGTAGTGGATCGGAATGACGTGTTTCGGCCGGAGCATCTCCCGGGTCGCGTACGCGGCGTCGCGGGGGTCCATCACGAAGTGCCCGCCGATCGGCATCAGGATCACGTCGGGCTTGTAGTAGTCGCCGATGAGCCGCATGTCGCCGAACAGCCCGGTGTCACCCATGTGGTAGACCTTGAGGCCGTTCTCGACTTCGATGATGAAGCCCGCCGGCTCGCCGCCCGGGTACGTCTGGCTCTTCTTCGTCGTCGGATCGACGAGGGTGAGCTCCGACGAGTGCTCGGCGCGCACCTGCGTGATCTTGATCTGCGGCCCGAGCGGCGTCACGGTACCGCCCTTGCCGAAGCGGACACCCTGCTCGCCGGTGACCCAGCCCAGGTCGATCATCGTCTGGATCAGCCCGGCCGGTCCGAACACCTTGGCGCCCGTGCGCTTGGCGAGATCGGCCGTGTCACTCGTGCCATCGGAACGGCCGAGCGTGCCCACGTGATCACCGTGAGCGTGGGTGACGAGGATCACGTCGACCTTTCCGAGCTTGTCCAGGTTCTTATAGTCAGCCGGCGTCTTCGGATTGTTGACGAGCCACGGATCGATGACGATCACCTTGCCACTCGGCGTGGTGATCTTGGCGGTGGCCTGGCCGAGCCAGTGAATTTCCGTCTTCGCGTTCTGGGCCCACGTCGTGTCCGCGGCGAGCGTGAGCGTCGCGGCCGCGCTGGCCTTGAGGAAGTCACGTCGGTCCATGAGCCGTCCCTCCCGTTGGCGCGCTCACTCTACCACGCGGCGTTGTCGCGCGTTGCGGGCCCTCGGGCTTTCTGCTACCGTCTGCGCGTCGTTGGCGCCCAGGGTGCTCGAAAGAGCCCAGGGAAGGCGGTGCGAAACCGCCGCGACCCCGTCACTGTGATCGGGGACGAAACCCGCGAAAGCCACTGGCCGTGAGGCCGGGAAGGCGCGGGGAGTAGGACGATCCGAGAGCCAGGAGACCTGCCCGGGCGCGCACCACCATCACCGGTCTTCGAGGGAGGATCCGGGAACCGTGCGACTGTCTCATCTGATTCTCGGCGGGGCCCGCAGCGGCAAGAGCCGTTTTGCCGTGGCTCAGCTCGTGTCCCGCTCGCGCGTGGCCTTCGTCGCCACCGCTCAGGCCGGCGACCGCGACATGGCCCAGCGCATCCGGCGCCACCGCGCGGACCGGCCACCGCACTGGGAGACGATCGAGGAACCGCTCGACCTGGTTGGTGCGCTCGACAAGCTCGATGGCCGGGCCGACGCGGTACTCATCGACTGCGTGACGCTCTGGGTGGCCAATCGCCTGCTGCGCGGCGACGCCGACGAGGTGATCCTGGGCCAGGGCGCGGCGCTGGCGGCGTTCATCGGCCGCCGCCCTTGGGATGTCGTCCTCGTCAGCAACGAAGTCGGCGAGGGTGTCCATCCCGAGACGGCGCAGGGGCTTCGCTTCCGCGATCTCCTCGGCCTCGTGAACCAGCGACTGGCTGCCGCGTGCGATCAGGTGACGCTCATGGTGGCGGGCCTCCCTCTCACGATCAAAGCGCCGGTGGCCACGGGCGCCTCGCGGTCCGACGTTGCTCAGCAAGCTCCGTGACGCCATTGCGGCGCCGGTGGCGGACACCGGCGCGTCGGCACGGCGTCATCTCGATCATCTGACGAAGCCGCCGGGGAGCCTCGGCCGCCTCGAGGAGATCGCGGTGAGGCTCGCCGTGGTCCGCGGGGGCCCGCCGCGCGTCGAGCGTCCGGTCGTCTTCGTGTTCGCTGCGGACCACGGCGTCGTCGCCGAGGGCGTGAGCGCGTACCCCCAGATCGTGACGGCGCAGATGGTCGAGAACTTTCTGGCCGGAGGCGCCGCCATCAACGTGCTGGCACGGCAGGCCGGCGCGCGCGTCGTCGTCGCTGACTTCGGTGTCGCCGGTCCGTTGCCTCGATCGGCCGGCCTGATCGACTGCGCGCTCGCGCGCGGCACCGACAACATTGCGCGCGGACCGGCGATGAGCACGGAGCAGGCGATCCTGGCCATCGAGCGAGGCGCGGCGCTGGCCGAAGCGGCGATCGCCGATGGGGCCGACCTGCTCGTGACCGGTGAGATGGGGATCGGCAACACGACGGCGGCCAGCGCGACCACCGCGGTGGTGACTGGCGCTGACCCGGCCGCGACGACCGGCCGCGGCACCGGTATCGACGATGGCGGATGGCGACACAAGGTCGATGTCGTCCGTCGTGCTCTCGCCGTCAACCGGCCCAACGCAGCGGACGGCGTCGAGGTGCTGGCGAGCGTCGGCGGGTTCGAGATCGGGGGCCTCGCCGGGGTGATCCTGGCCGGCGCCGCTCATCACGTGCCCGTCGTCCTCGACGGCTTCATCACGACGGCGGCCGCGCTCGTGGCCGCGACGCTGGCGCCGAACGCCCGCCACGCCCTCTTCGCCTCGCATCGATCGGTCGAGCCCGGCCACGCGATCGCGCTCGCCCATCTCGGCCTCGAGCCGTATCTCGACCTGGGCCTCCGCCTCGGCGAGGGGACGGGCGGCGCGCTCTTCATCCCCGTGGCCCGGGCGGCGGCGGCGATCTACAGCGAGATGGCCACCTTCAAGTCGGCCGGCGTCAGCGGACCGCTGGAGCCCTGAGTGGCGCGCATCCTCGTCGTGGCCGGAACCGCGAGCGGAGTCGGGAAGACGACCATCACCCTCGGATTGCTCGAAGCCTTCCGCCGCCGCGGCCTCGTCGTGCAGGCGTTCAAGGTCGGCCCCGATTTCATCGATCCGGGGTTTCACGAGCTCGTGAGCGGACGGCCCTCCTACAGCCTCGACGGCTGGATGTGCGGGCGCGACCACGTCAGGGCGACGGTGGCGCGTCACGCGGCGGATGTCGACCTCGTTCTCGTCGAAGGTGTGATGGGCTGCTTCGATGGCGCGGACCCGACGAGCGACGATGGCTCGACCGCACAGGTCGCGAAGTGGCTCCACGCGCCGGTCGTGCTCGTGATCGACGCGAGCGCCCAGGCGCGGAGCTCGGCCGCGGTGGTGCGCGGCTTCGAGTCCTTCGATCCCGATCTGGGCGTCGCCGCCATCATCGCCAATCGCCTGGGCGGCGAGGCTCACGCACGACTGATCAGGGAGGCGATGCGGGGGTCGTGTCGGGCGGAGTTGGTGGGCGGGATCCCGCGTGATCCGGCGCTCGAGCTGCCCGAACGCCACCTCGGACTCGTCACGGCGATCGAGGGCGTCCTCACCGGCGAGCGGCGAGAACGTCTGGCGACGACGATCGAGCGATCGGTCGATCTCGATCGTCTGCTCGCGATCGCCTCGCCGCTGCCGAGCGGCGGCGTTGCCGCCCCCATCGAGGGAGCCCTCCGAGCGAGAATTGGCGTCGCCCACGACGCCGCGTTCCAGTTCTACTACCGCGAGAACCTCGACCTCTTACGCGCGGCCGGTGCCGAGATCGTCTTCTGGAGTCCTCTGGCCGACCGTGACGCGCCGGACGTGGCGGGGTTCTATTTCGGGGGCGGGTATCCAGAGATCCACGCTCGGGCGCTCGCCGAGAACGTGGGCGTCGTCAAGGCTCTCGCCGATCGAGCCGGCGCCGGCACGCCGATCTACGCCGAGTGCGGTGGCCTCATGTATCTGGCCGCCGGCCTGGAGGACGCCGACGGGATGCTTCATTCAATGGTCGGTGTGCTCCCGGCAGCCGTCAGCATGCGTTCGCCGCGGTTGACGCTCGGTTACAGCGAGGTGCGCTTCGTGGCCGACACGCCACTCGGCGCGGCCGGCACCACGGCGCGCGGCCACGAGTTCCACTGCTCGACGCTCGGCGAGGTCTCGCCGCAGGTGAAGCGCGCCTATCGCGTGCGCGGCCGCGGCCGCGACGAGCACGCCGAGGGCTTCCTCATCGGCCGCACACTCCTCAGCTACGTACATCTCCACTTCGGTTCGAATCCGGCGCTGGCCGTCAATTTCGTCGCGGCCTGCGCTGCCGCCTCCGAGCGCACGTGCTAGCGCGAGCCGTCCTGCTGGCCTCGATCATCGTCGTCGCCACCGCGCCGTCGGCGTGGCCGTTCACCATCGCCGACATGGGCGGGCGTGCGTTGACGCTGCCAGCGCCCCCCCAGCGGATCATCTCGCTGGTGCCGAGCGTGACCGAGCTGATCTTCGCCCTCGGAGGCCAGGAGCGACTCGTTGGCGTCACCGACTTCTGCGACTGGCCCGCCGACGCCAAGCGCAAGCCGAGTGTCGGTGGGATGATTTCGCCGAGCCTCGAGACGATCGTCGCGCTGCGGCCCGACCTCGTCATCGCCACCGACTCCGGCAATCGCCAGGAGACCGTCGCGCAGCTCGACCGGCTCCGAATTCCCGTCTTCATGGTTCACGCCAATCGCCTCGCCGAAATGCGGGAGGTCACGGCTCGGCTCGGCATCCTCACCGGCCGGGAGACGTCTGTCGCTCCGCTCGTCGACCGCTTCGATGCGCGCATCCGCGCGGTGGCCGCCGCCGTCGCCGCGGCGCCGCGACCGCGCGTGCTCTATGTCCTGTGGCCCGAGCCCCTCATCGTCCCGGGCCGCGACGCCATCGTCACCGAGCTGATCGGTCTCGCCGGGGGCGACTCCATCACGGCCAACGAGCGCAACGACTATCCGCGGTACAGCGTCGAGGCGGCGGTGGCGCACGCGCCCGAAGTGATCATCCTCGCTCGCCATGGCACGGGCTCGGGGCCGATCGCTCGCGACAAGTGGGATCGGCTCGTCAGCCTGCCGGCGATCAAGTCCGGGCGCGTCCACGCCGTCGACGGCAACTTGATGCATCGCTATGGCCCGCGCCTGGCCGACGGCGTCGAGCAGCTCGCGCGCGCGATCCATCCAGAGATATTCCGGTGATGGAGCGGCGGCGTCTCGTCGTCGTTCTGGCGGCTCTCACCGGGGTGCTCGCCCTCGTCGTGATCGCGGCGATCTTTCTCGGCAGCGCACGCCTGTCACCGGCCGATGTTCTCGCGGTGCTCACCGGCCGCGCCGATGCCTCGCGCACCGAGAGCGTGGTGATCTGGGGCGTGCGGCTGCCGCGCATCGCGGCAGCCGTTCTGGCCGGCGGCGCGCTGGCCGTGGCCGGCGCCGGCTTCCAGGGGCTGACACGCAATCCGCTCGCGGAGCCATCGGTTCTCGGCGTGTCGAGCGGTGCCGCGCTCGGTGTCGTGGTCGCCCAGCTCATGGGCCCGGCCAGTGGCGTCACCGATGCGTTGCGCCTGACGATCTTCGGGTTCGCCGGCGCTCTGGCGGCGGGCGTGATCGTCTATTTCATCGCCGCCACGGGCTCCGGGCTGCCCGTGCAGACACTCGTGCTCGCCGGGGTGATCGTCGGGCTGTTCTTCGCGGCCGCCATCACCGTGGTCACCTCACTGGTGGACATCAATCGCCTGGGCGGCATCGTCCACTGGCTCCTCGGCAACGTCAGCGCGATCCCGCCACGAGGGCTCGCCGTGTTCGCAATGCTGGGGACGGTCGGCTTCTGGCTCATCGCCGGACAGGCGCGTCAGCTCAATGTGCTCGCGCTCGGCGAGGAGGCGGCGCTGCAGCTCGGCGTCAACGCCGAGCGGCTGAAGCTCCGCGTGTTCGTGGGCTCGGCGCTGCTCACCGCCTGCGTCGTCGCCTTCGCGGGGCCGATCGGATTCGTCGGGCTGATCGTGCCTCACAGCGTCCGAATGGTCGTCGGTCCCGACCACCGCCTCGTGGTACCCGCGACCCTCCTGGGCGGTGCGATCTTCCTGCTGGTCGCCGACACGCTGGCGCGCAACGTCGTGGCTCCCGCCGAGCTGTCGGTGGGCGTTCTCACGTCGCTGTGCGGGGCGCCCTTCTTCATCTATCTCCTGCGCACGCGGTATCGGGCCGGCCTGTGAGCGCGCTCGTCGCCGTCCACGACGTGGACTTCGCCTATCCCGGCGCGCCAGTCGGCCGGCGCGTCGCGCTCGCGAACCTGAGGCTGACCGTGGAGAGCGGGGAGATCCTCGGCGTGATCGGGCCGAACAGCGCGGGCAAGACGACGATCATCCGGTTGCTGACCAAGGTCGTCAGTCCGTCGCGCGGCGAGATCGTCTTCGACGGCGTCTCGCTGGCCGGCTGGAGCCGCTGGGAGCTCGCCCGCCACGTGGCCGTCGTGCCCCAGGACATGCCCGCGGCGTTGCCGTTCACGGTCGAGCAGCTCGTCCTCATGGGACGGTACCCGCACGCGCCTCGGCGATTCTTCGAGACGCCCGCGGACCTGGCCGCCGCGCGAGCGGCGATGGCCGAGACCGGTGTCAGCGAGCTGGCGCGAACGCCGGTCCAGGCGCTGAGCGGTGGCGAGCGGCAGCGGGTGATGCTCGCGCGCGCGCTCGCCCAGGAACCGCGCGTGCTCATCCTCGACGAGCCGACGGCGCACCTCGACCTCCGCTATCAGGCCGAGTGCATCGGCTTGCTGCGCCGGATCAACCGCGAGCGCGGGACCACCGTGATCCTCGTCTCTCACGATCTGAATCTCGCCGCCGAGGTCTGCGATCGCCTGCTGCTGCTCGCCGCCGGGCGGGTGGTGCGCGTCGGCCCGCCGTCCGACGTTCTCGACGCAGGCCGGCTGAGCGCCGTCTACGGTTGCGACGTCACGGTGTCAGACAACGCGCTGACGGGCCGCCCGCTCGTGCAGGTGAGGTGGCCGGAGCCCGTGGCCAGGGGAGGTGAGACCGGGAATCGCGCGTGATGACCGCCCGGAGGTTCGAGGGAAGCCGGTGAGGCTCAAAGGCCGAGACCGGCACGGTCGCGCCACTGTGAGTGGGGAGCGCCGTCCTGTACCGCGAATCGCGGCGCCACTGTCCACCGACGCGCACGGCGTGTCGGAGATGGGAAGGCGAGGACGGACGTGATGATCCACGAGTCAGGAGACCTGGCCCCGGGCTGCTTCGACCCTTTCGCAGAAGAAGGAGTGAAGCCGTGGGCAAGCGTCTCGCTGTCGTGCTGGTCGTGACGATGATGGCCTCGGGCTCGGTCCTATGCGCGTCGGCGCAGGAATTGAGGCAGGTGGATCCGGTGGTGGTGACGGCGACGAAGATCGCGGAGCCGCGATCGCAGGTGGGCGCGACCGTGACCGTGATCACCGAAGAAGAGCTGAAGACCTACAACTACCTGACGGTGGACGACGCGCTCAGGCAGGTTCCCGGCCTCGAGGTTCAGCGTCAGGGCAGCGCGGGCAAGTTCAGCCAGGTCCGCATCCGCGGAACGAGTACGCAGCAAGTCCAGGTCCTGATCGACGGCGTGCGCGTGAAGAGTCCCACGGCGGGGACGTTCGACTTCTCGGACCTGGGCCTCGATCAGATCCAGCGGATCGAGGTTGTCCGCGGGCCGCAGTCGACGCTGCACGGCGCCGACGCGATCGGCGGCGTCATCCAGATCATCACGAAGCAGGGCCAAGGGCCGTTCTCGGCCTACGCGTCGAGCGAAGTCGGCAACCACGACACGCTGCGCGAGCGCGTCGGCTTCAGCGGCAGCTACAAGCTCCTGGACTATTCGTTCGGCGCCGCCTGGTTCGAGAGCAACGGCCAGTTCCCCAACGACGGCACCGAACAGCGAGGGATCGCGTCGCGCGTGGGCGTGACGCTCCCCGCGGACGGCCACATCGGGCTGGCCTTCCGGTACAACCGCACGAAGAACGACCTCCCCTTCGACGGCAACTCGACACCGGTGCCGTTCAGCCCGTTCTTCGTCCTCGATCGCGACTCGCGCCAGCAGAGCGAGACCACCACGCTGAGCCTGCAATGGGACCAGAAGCCGGTCGAGTGGTTCGAGGTCCACGGGCGGGTCAGCGGATTCTGGAACCAGCTCGGATTCCAGGATCCGTTCACGCTGTCCGACGCTCGCATTCCCTTCAATTCAGACTCCAACGACGAGAGCTCTCAGATCGACACGAACCGGCAGGATATCGAGCTGCTCGGCGCGTTCCACCTGGGCAAGTGGAACACGTTCACCGTCGGGGTCGAGCAGATCTACGAGTACGGCCGCAACCGGTCCTCGGGCGGCTTCCTCGGTCGCGGCGTCGCCAGTGTCTTCTCGAAGCAGATCGACAACTTCGCGTACTTCTTCCAGGACGAGATCAAGCTGTTCGACCGGGTCATCCTGTCGGCAGGACGGCGCCACGACGACAACTCGGCGTTCGGTGGTGCCACCACGAACCGGGCTGGCCTCGTCGTCCGTGTTCCGGAGACCGACACGCGCGTCCGTGGCTCGTGGGGCGAAGGCTTCCGGGCCCCGACCATCAATGATCTGTTCTTCCCCGGCTTTTCCAACCCGAACCTGAAGCCCGAGCGGAGCGAGAGCTGGGAGGCCGGCGTCGATCAGAGCTTCTTCAAGAAGCGCGTGCGGCTGGGCGCGACCTACTTCGAGAACAAGTTCGACGATCTCATCCAGTTCGTGTCCGTCGGGGGCCTGTTCCGCCCCGTGAACGTCGCCAAGGCGTGGACGCAAGGCGAGGAGGTCACGATCGAGATCGAGCCGATCGACCGGCTCCTGTTCACCGCCAACTACACCCACGTGGAGACGAAGGATTTCAGCACGCGGGGGGAGCTGCGCCGGGTGCCGCATCACGTCGGCAACATCGGCGTCACCTGGACGCCGATCCCCGCGCTGACCGTTTACACGCAGATCAACGTCGTGTCGAGTCAGGGCGATCTCGCGTTCGACCCGGTGCTCTTCGTCTCGACCCCGGTCCGGAATCCGGGCTATTACCGGATCGATCTGGGGGGTGTCTACAACATCGTGCCGAAACGCGGTAACTTCCCGGCTCTGGACTTCACGGCGCGGATCAACAACGTCACCGACCAGCGCTACATGGAGGCCTTCGGCTTTCCGAACCTCGGGCTCAACGCGCTCGTGGGATTGCAGGCTCGGTACTGAGGTCTGCCGATGACGATCGCCGGCGTCCACGTCGACATCGGTCACGAGGCCGTCGTCGTGCGTGCCGACGAGCCGCTGACGACGGCCTCGTCCGCCGTCGTCGGCGGGGGCCTGGGGCGGGCGTCGGCGATCGTCAATCTCCACGTGCCCAAGAACTTTCGCGGCGAGCACGCCGACCGTGTGCTTGAAGCGTTCGTCGCGCGGCGGTCGATCCCGGCCCCGTGGGTCGGCCTCTTGACCGGCGCGCGGACGGAAAAGGCCGAGGTCGCCACGGAAACGATCGACGGAATCACCGCCGTGGCGATCGTCACCGTGGGCCTGAGCAACCCGGCCAGCGCCGGGCGCACCGCGGTGGCCGCGTGGCTGCCGTCGACGATCAACACCATCCTCGTCGTCGATGCCGCCGCCACACCGGCCGCGCTCGTGAATCTCGTGATGACGGTGACCGAGGCCAAGGTCATGGTGGTGGCCGAGGCGGGGGTGCGGACACTGGACGGGGATCCGGCCAGTGGCACCTCGACCGACGCGATCGTCATTGCCGCCACCGGCCGTGGCCGGCGCTGCGAGTTCGGCGGACCGGTGAGCGACCTCGGTTGGGCGGCGGCCCGCGCGGCCAGGGCCGCCCTCTCGCAGGGCGTCGACCGCTGGATGCGGGAGCACGTGTGAGGCGGCTCCCACTCGTCGGCTTCGTGGTCTCGGCGGTGGCGCACGTCGTCGCCGTGATGCTACTGATCCTGGTCGTCGAGCGCCTCACCTCGCTGCCGGGACTGTTCATCGACCTGACGACCGAAGCGACCGAGGCCAACGGACCCACGAAGCCGGCCGTCGGATCGCGCGCAGAGCGGAAGCCATCAGGGACTCGTGCGAAGCGAGCGCCGGCATCGTCGCCAGGAGCGTCGCGTGCAAGCGGCGGGGACTCGGCACCTGCTCGGGCCGTGGCCCCGCCGGAGGCGCCCGAAATTTCCCGGCCACGCGAAGCCACGACCGTCGACCGCGTCCCCGATAGGGCGGCGCCGACGAACGCCGTTCCCTCAGCGATCGCACCGAGCGCACCGGTCTCGGTGGACACGCCGACATCAGCGAGCGCGGCAGTGTCGCAGAACCCGGAACCGGAGACTGCGGCCTCACCCGGAGCGTCACCCGTCGGGGCTGGGCACTCGGGTCGCGCCGAGGAATCTACGACGACCGCCAGTGGCGGGCTCGGGGGCGCTGGCGTCGTTGCGCGGCCGGGCCAGGGACTGGCGCTCGCCACACCGGGCGCCTCACCTGGCGGCGTCTCTCCCGGCGGCGGCGGGCCGCCCGCTGAATACGCGGCGTACCTGGCGCGGCTCCGCCAGCGCATTCAGGAGTCTCTCCGCTATCCGCTGACGGCACGCCGGCGTGGGCTCAGCGGCACCGTGCACCTCGAAGTCACCATCCGGCCGGACGGCGCGATCGCCGCGGTCACCATCGTCGAGTCGTCGTCCTATTCCGCACTCGACGACGCGGCGCTCGAAGCCGTGCGAAGCCTGCGCCCGATGCCGTTTCCCACCGGCGTCCCGCCTCGACGGCTGTACGTGCGCGTTCCGGTGATCTTCACGCTGCCATAATCGGGCAGGCGCTAGAATGACGGCCACGCTCCAGTCGATCAACGGAGGTGACCGCCATGGTGCCGACGACCGCGCGAGCCCCCACCGTCGAGCACGAGCTCGACGGCACGACCACGGAATACGATGACGTGCCCGTGGCCGGCGACCACGTCGAGCGGCTCTTGCGCGAGCTCTTTACCGAGCACTGGGCCGAGATCACGGTGGGGCCCATCCTCCAGGGCGCCGCGTGGGAGATCCGCTTCGTGAAGGCGCCGACCCTGACGATGCTCGATGGCTATCTCACCACCGACACCGGGGCGTGGCACTTCCATCTCTGCGTGGGAGACACGCGCGCGGGAGGGCGTGACGACCTCGCGCAGATCCGGCGTGTGGCTCGTGCCGCGTTCTTCCAGACGACCGGCGGAAGCTGCACGCCGCTCAGCTACGGGCTCAGGCTGTGGAACGGCCAGGGCGAGCAGATGCTGACCGTGTTCTTTCCAAATCCGTACTACGACGACGCGTCCGAGCGACTGCGGGCGCCCGACTTCACGCGCACGGCGCTCTGGGAGGACTTCCGGCGACGCTATCGGGCATGACGGCGTCGTGTCTGATGGTGCAGGGCACTGCGTCGGGGGTCGGCAAGAGCCTGCTCACCGCGGCGTTCTGCCGGATCTTCTCCCGGCAGGGCTATCGTGTCGCGCCGTTCAAGGCGCAGAACATGGCGCTCAACGCCGCCGTCACCGCCGACGGGTGCGAGATCGGCCGGGCCCAGGCCGCGCAAGCGGAGGCCGCCGGCGTCGAGCCGACCGTCGACATGAACCCGATCCTCCTGAAGCCCGAGGGTGAGGACTGCTCGCAGGTCGTGGTGCGCGGCCGGCCGATCGGGCGTCTCACGTTCCGTGAGTACGGAGCGCAGCGCGGCGCGTTGCTGGCCGTCGTCGCCGAGAGCCTCGCGCGACTCCGCGCGGCGCACGACCTGGTCATCATCGAGGGCGCGGGGAGCCCGGCCGAGATCAATCTCTCGGCCGGCGAGATCGTCAACATGCGCATCGCGCGGCTCGCCGACGCTCCCGTCGTCCTCGTCGGCGACATCGACCGTGGCGGCGTCTTCGCGGCCTTCGTGGGCACGCTCGCGCTGCTCGAGCCCGACGACCGCGCGCGGGTGGCCGGCTTCGTGGTCAACAAGTTCCGTGGCAACCTCGCGCTGCTGGCGCCCGGGCTCGACATGTTGTACGAGCGCACCGGCGTTCCCGTCCTCGGCGTCGTGCCGTACCTCGAGCGTGGCCTCGTCCCGGCCGAGGACTCGCTCGATCTGGACGATGCGGCGCCCGCGTCAGGCGGCGCCCGCCTCGACATCGTCGTCGTGAGGCCGCCGCGGATCGCGAACTTCGACGACGTCGAGCCGCTCGCCCGCGAGCCCGGCGTACGTGTCCGGTTCGCCACCTCGCCATCGCATCTCGTCGGCGCCGACCTGCTGATCGTGCCGGGGAGCAAGAGCACCATCGCCGATCTCGCCTGGCTCCGCGAGAACCGCCTCGCCGACGCATTGATCGCCGCAGCGCGAGCGGGGACGCCGCTGATCGGTCTCTGCGGGGGCTATCAGATGCTCGGGCGCGCGCTCGAAGATCCCGACGGCGTGGAGTCGTCAGTGACGACAGCCGCCGGGCTCGGTCTGCTGCCCGTGGTGACGACGTTCGGAGCGACGAAGCGGACGGTTCGTGTGCACGCGCGCGTGATCGCCGAGGTCGGGCCTCTCGCGGCCGTACGAGGCCAGACGATCGAAGGGTACGAGATCCACATGGGGACGACGCGCGTCGAAGGCGCCGGCGCGCCGTTCTCGATCCTCGACCGTGGTGGCGCGCCGTGCGGCGACCCCGACGGCGCCCTCGCCTTCGACGGCGTGGTGATCGGTACCTACCTGCACGGGCTCTTTGCCAACGACGGGCTGCGCCGCGCGCTCCTCGACTGGTTGGCCACGCGCACGGGCGTCGCGGCGGATCCGCGCTGGGGTCAGCGCGAGAGCGCGACGGCGCGATACGACCGACTGGCCGATGCGGTCGCGGCCGCTGTCGATCTGAAGACCATCTCCGCGCTCATCGGCCTCTGAGCGGCTCGGCCGTCGTCATCCTGCTCGCGCTGGCGCTCGACGCCGCGGTGGGAGACCCGCCGAACGTCCTTCATCCGGTCGCCGGGATGGGTGCGCTGCTCCGTGCCGGCCAGCGCCGCTTCGCACGCGGCTCACGCCTCGGCCTGCGTGTCGCCGGCGCCCTGCTCGTCCTCGTCGTCGGCGCCGCCGCGGGTCTCGCTGGTTACCTGATCAGCGCGCTGGCGGTGACGCTCGGGCCCGTCGGGCTCCTCATCGACGCCATCGCCCTCGAGCTGCTGTTCGCGGTGCGTGGCCTCGCCCGAGCCGTGCTGACCGTTGCCGGCGATCTCGAGGCGGGGGACATGAGAGCCGCCCGCGCAGCAGTCGCGACGGATCTGGTCAGCCGGCCGACCTCCGGGCTCGACGCCTCCGGCGTCGCATCGGCCGCGATCGAGTCGGCCGCTGAAAACCTCACCGATTCGGTGCTCGCTCCGCTGCTCTTCTATGCAGCGTTCGGCCTGGCGGGCGCCGCCGTCTACCGCGCCGTGAACACCGCCGACGCCATGCTCGGCTACCGGACCGGCGTGCTCGAGGACTTCGGGAAGGTCGCGGCCCGACTCGACGACGTGCTGAACCTGATCCCGGCTCGGCTGGCGGGCCTGCTCCTCGTCCTCGCCGCGGCGCTGACGGGCGCTCGTCCTGTCCGCGCACTGACCACCATGTGGCGTGAGCATGCGCGCACCGCGAGCCCGAACGCGGGCTGGACGATCGCGGCCATGGCCGGCGCGCTCGGCGTCATGCTCGTGAAGGTGGATCATTACCGCCTCGGCGAGGGCCGAGCGCCAACGGCCACTGACGTCAGGCGAAGCGTCCGCGTCATGCTCGTCGCCGCGGCGCTGGGCGGGGGATCGCTCGCTCTGATCGTCTCGGTATTCCCTTGATTCGTTAGATGTTTAGACGTCATCGGTTGAGAATTATCACGATGCTCGCAGGTGGCGCGACGCTCGCTCGACTGGACGAGTCGCCGCGCCTGGATTGGCGGCACGGCACGACCCTGGCGAGCGGCGACATCGTCGAGACCGTGGTCGAGTCGGCCGGAGACGGAGCGCGTGGTCGAGACGGCGTGCCCGGGGGTGACACACGCGAGCTCGACGTGACGGCATTTTCTTCGCACGCCGTAACGTCGTCGGTATGATGTGGCATCGCCGCCGCCGCGCGGCGATTCTTGTCTGACGAGGCTGAAGCCGAAAGGCGTGGGGCGAAACGTGACTGACTGCTCGACGTTGTGACGACGCCGCGACGATGCCGGCTCCTGGCGACACGCGTCTCTTGAGGAGGCGCCCACCGCGCCGCGCGAGCCGTGTCGGCTCGACGCTGGTCGGCCTGGGCTTCTTGACGATTCTCGCGGTCGCCTTCTTCGGAGGCATGGTGGCGGGCCGGCACTTTCCAAGAATGCTGCCGTCGCTGGGTGCCGTCACGGTTCCCAAGGAGCCACGACGAGGCACCGAGAGTCGACTGGCGGATCGCACCAAGGTCGTAGAGCCCGCCCCCGTGCTGACCTTTTATCAGGAGTTGACGGCTCCCCTCACATCGCCCCCGCCGGCCTCGAAGCCCAAACCCGACCGTGCCAAGCCCGCGGTCCTCGCGTCGGACACCGCCAGGGCCACGGCGGCCCCGGAGAAGACCGACGGTCAAGTCACGCATGCTATGTCCGCACCAGCGGACCAGGCGGCACCCGCTCCAACGGATCGCGTCGAGCTTCCGGCGTCAGCGCCAGCAGCGCCGGCGGAGCCTCGGGGCACGCGCTACACCGTTCAGGTGGGAGCCTTCGGGCAGCGTGAGCAGGCCGAGGCGATTCGGGCCCGACTCGCCGCCGCCGGCCACGATGCCTTCGTCGCCGATCTCGACGCCCCGGCGGCGACGCGCTTTCGCGTGCGAATCGGCTCGTACGCGAGCCGGGACGAAGCGCGACGCGCGGCCGAACGTCTCACCGCCACCGAGCGCCTCTCCACCTATGTCACCCTCCGATAAATCGGAAGCGCGGCTCGGGCGTGTGCTGATCACGGAGGCCGAACTCGACGCTCGCATCCACGTCCTCGGCCAGGCCATCGCGCGCGATTACGCGAAGGAAGGGGAGACGGAGCGGCCCATCCTGGTGGGCGTGCTGCAAGGCGCCTTCCTCTTCATGGCCGACCTCATCCGCCGCATCCCGATGGACGTGAGCACCGACTTCATCAGCTTGGCCAGCTACGGCGCCGGCACCAGCCCCTCCGGCGTCGTCCGGTTGCAGTCCGATCTCTCCGTCTCGATCGAGCGCCGGCCCGTGCTGATCGTCGAGGACATCGTGGACACCGGGCTCACGATGTCGTACCTCAAGCGCGCCCTGAGCGCGCGCCATCCGCGAAGCCTGCGCGTGTGCGTGCTGCTCGACAAGATCGAGCGCCGGCAGGTCGAGCTCGACGTCGACTACATCGGATTCACGATCCCGAACGTCTTCGTGGTGGGCTATGGGATGGACTGGAACGGGCGGTACCGCAATTTGCCGTACGTCTGTGCGCTGGACGATCCGGGCGGACGCTGATGTCGGCAGCGCGGCGCGTCACAATTCTGCTGGTGCTATAATCTCGTTCACATGAACCAGGTTTACAAAAACCTCGCCCTCTGGATGGTCATCGGCCTGATCGTCATCCTCCTCTTCACCGTGTTCCAGGGGGCCCAGCAGAGCGGGCAAGAGCAGCCGAACTTCTCCGAATTCCTCCGCGCGGTGGAGCAGAATCGCGTCGAATCCGTCGTCATCCGCGGCAATCACGTCACGTACAGCTTGAAGGACAGCCCGCAGACGCAGCGGACCTACATCGTCGATTACCCCGACCTCATCAAGATGCTCCGCGATCGGGGTGTGCGCATCGCCGTGAAGCCACCGGACTCCAACCCGTGGTACGCGATCTTCCTGCAGTGGGTCCCCATGCTCCTGTTCATCGGCGTGTGGATCTTCTTCATGCGCCAGATGCAGGGCGGCGGCGCCAAGGCGCTCTCCTTCGGCAAGGCGCGCGCGCGGCTGATCTCGGAGAAGCAGAACAAGGTGACGTTCCAGGACGTCGCCGGCGTCGACGAAGCCAAGGAAGAGCTGCGCGAGATCATCGACTTCCTCAAGGATCCGCAGAAGTTCCAGAAGCTCGGCGGCAAGATCCCGAAGGGCGTGCTGCTCGTCGGTCCTCCCGGCACCGGGAAGACGCTGCTCGCGAAGGCGATCGCGGGAGAGGCGAACGTTCCGTTCTTCTCGATCTCCGGATCCGATTTCGTGGAGATGTTCGTCGGCGTCGGCGCCTCCCGAGTGCGCGATCTGTTCGAGCAGGGCAAGAAGCACGCGCCGTGCATCATCTTCATGGACGAGATCGACGCCGTCGGGCGACATCGGGGCGCCGGCCTGGGCGGCGGTCACGACGAGCGCGAGCAGACACTGAACCAGCTCCTCGTCGAGATGGACGGGTTCGAGACCAACGAGGGCGTGATCCTCATCGCCGCCACCAACCGTCCCGACGTCCTCGATCCCGCGCTCCTCCGTCCCGGCCGCTTCGATCGCCAGGTGGTCGTGCCCCGGCCCGACGTCAAGGGCCGCGAGGAGATCCTGCGAGTGCACGCGCGAAGGATCCCGCTCGCGCCCGACGTCGACCTCAAGGTCCTGGCCCGCGGCACGCCGGGCTTTTCGGGAGCCGACCTCGCGAACCTCGTCAACGAGGCGGCGCTGCTGGCGGCCCGCCAGAACAAGAAGTTCGTCGAGATGCTCGACTTCGAGAACGCCAAGGACAAGGTCCTGATGGGCGTCGAGCGACGCTCGATGATCATCAGCGACACCGAGAAGCGGACGATCGCCTACCACGAGGCTGGCCACACGCTGGTCGCCGACTTCCTGCCCGGCACGGATCCCGTCCACAAGGTGACGATCATCCCGCGAGGCCGCGCGCTCGGCCTCACCCAGCAACTGCCGCTGGACGACAAGTACAACTATTCGCGGGAGTACCTGGTCAATCGCGTCACCATCCTGCTCGGTGGCCGGGCCGCCGAGGAGATCGTTCTCAAGCAGCAGACGACGGGCGCCGGCGACGACCTCGAGAAAGCCACCGAGATGGCGCGCAAGATGGTCTGCGAGTGGGGGATGTCCGACAAGCTCGGCCCGCTGACCTTCGGCAAGAACGAGGAGCACATCTTTCTGGGGCGGGAGGTCGCGCGCGCGAAGGATTACAGCGAGGCGACCTCGCTGCTCATCGACTCCGAGATCAAGCGCATCGTCATGGAGTGCGCCACCCGCGCCCGCCAGATCCTCGAAGAGAACATCGAGAAGCTCCACGCGCTCGCCCGCGCGCTGCTCGAGCGTGAGTCGCTCGACGGCGAGGAGATCGCGCGGATCCTGCGCGCGCGGCCGTTCCAAGAGGCCCCCGCTCCGGTCTGAGCCGGCCGCCACGGCGGCCGCCGGTTGTCGTGTCGCGGTCTTCCCGACGATGGTATCTTTGAGCGTGTTGGCTCGCCTTCGTGCCCTCCTGGCTGGCGTTCCCATCGGTGGTGGAGCGCCCGTCGTCGTGATGGGCGCGCTCAACGTCAGTCCGGAATCCTTCTATGCCGGCTCCGTTCCTCCGAGTCTCGACGCGCTCGTGGCCACCGCGCTCGGCATGGTCGAGGCCGGCGCCAGCATCATCGATGTCGGAGCACGATCGACGGCGCCGTACCGGGCGGGCGACGTCACGACCGAGGATGAGCGCGTGCGGCTCGGGCGGGCGGTGGAAGCGCTCGCCGCCAAGCTGCCGGTGCCCGTGTCCGCCGACACGACGCGAGCCACCGTCGCCGAGACGGCGCTCGAGTGCGGGGCCCGCATCGTCAACGACGTCTCTGGTCTCGGTGATCCGGCGATGGGCCGCGTCGTCCACGGTCACGGCGCTGGCGTCATCGTGATGGCCCATCCGGACGTCTCGCCCTCGCCCCGTCCCGATCCCGTCCTGGCCGTGCGCGCCGGCCTCTCGGCCGCGCTCGAGCGGGCGCGGCGCGCCGACATCGCCGACGAGGCCATCGTCCTCGATCCCGGCATCGGATTCTTCCGCGAAGAAACGGTGCCGTGGCACGAATGGGACGTCCGTGTCCTCGCGGGTCTGGCGGAGCTCCATGATCTCGGCCGGCCCCTGGCCGTCGGTGTGTCGCGGAAGTCGTTCATCGGCGCCCTCACCGGGCGCACCGACCCCGCTGACCGTCTGGCCGGATCGCTGGCGGCCACGGCGCTGGCCGTGGTCAACGGTGCCGCGCTGATCCGGACCCACGACGTGGCCGAGACGAGCGACGCGGTCGCCGTGGCCGAGCGCGTGGCACGCGCGAGGCGGCCATGAAAGAGATCATCGCCGCGCTCCGGTGGCGTGACGCGCTCGACATCCTGCTGGTCGCCGGCGTCGTCTATCGCGGCCTCGTGCTCTTCCGAGGCACGCGCGGCATCCAGATGCTCGTCGGGCTCGGCTTGCTGGTCGGCGGGTCGTTCCTGGCGCGCTCGTTCGAGCTGTGGAGCATCACCTGGATCTTCGACAACTTCTGGTCGTTCTGGGCGATCGCGCTCATCGTCCTCTTCCAGCCCGAATTGCGACGCGCGCTGACGAGAATCGGCCAGGGCCGGCTCTGGCTCGCCTTCGGCGGCACGCGCGCCGCCGAGCGCGCCCACATCGTCGAGGAGCTCGTGAAGACGGCGCACTCACTGTCGGGCCGTCGCATCGGCGCCCTGATCGTGTTCGAGCGTGCCGGCGGCCTTCGCTACTACGTCGAGCTCGGCGTGCCGCTCGACGCGCTCGTGTCGGCCGACCTGCTCGAGACGGTCTTCCTGCCCCAGTCGCCGCTTCACGACGGCGCCGTCATCATCCAGGGCGACCGGGCCCGCGCGGCCGGCTGCTTCCTGCCGCTCTCACGCTCGCCGCACACGGGACGGCAGCTCGGCACGCGGCACCGCGCCGCGCTCGGCATCAGCGAGGAAAGCGACGCGATCGCGCTCGTCGTATCCGAGGAGACCGGACGCGTGGCGATCGCCGTGGACGGCCACATGGAGCCGATCCCTGATCCGGCCACGCTGCGCCAGCGACTGCAGGAGCTGATCGAGGGGGTGCCGGCGGTGCCGATCCCGGCGCCCGCCGTGGCGACCCGACTCAAGCTCGGGGCTTGATGCCGTCGTTCCTCGTACGGAACTGGCATCTCAAGCTCCTGTCGCTCGCCGTCGCCGCTGGCCTCTGGCTCTTCGTCGCCGTCGGCGAGCGTAGCCAGCTCGCCCTCGCCGCCCCCGTGGAGTACGTTGGCCTCCCCGACGACGCCGTCCTCTTGCCCGACCCGCGCGATCGCGTGGAGCTCCAGGTCGAGGTGGGGCGCTGGGCGGTCAGTCGTCTGACGAGTGAGGCGCTGCGCGTCCGCGTCAACGTCGCCCATCTGCCCGAAGGAGAAAGCCAGCTCACGCTGGCCCCGTCGGACGTCCAGACGCCGCCCGGGGTGCGGGTGACCCGCATCACGCCGCCCCAGCTCCGCGTCGCGGTGGCCAAGGCGGCCGAGAAAACGATGCGAGCCGTCGCCAGCGTGCGGGGGCAGCCGGCCACCGGGTACGCGGTGACGCGGGTCCTCGTCGATCCTGGCTCTGTGCTGGTGAAGGGGCCTCGTTCTACAATCGAGACGCGGGAGAGCGTCGAGACGGCGCCGGTGGATGTCGCCGGCAGCCGAGCCACCGTGACACAGACCGTCGGCCTGGTGCTCCCCGACAACGTCTATCCGATCCGTGCCGGCCGTGTGCAGGTGACCGTGGAGATCCGGCCGGAGACGGCCATGCAGCGGGGTGGGAAACCGTGACGCGACTGTTCGGCACCGATGGCATCCGCGGCGTCGCCAACGAAGAGCCCCTCACGCCCGATCTCGCCTATCGCGTCGGCCGTCAGCTCGTGGCCACGCTGCGCGCGCAACGGGGCCGCGACAGCGTCAAGCTCGTCATCGGCCGTGACACGCGACGCTCCGGGCCGCTGCTCGAAGCGGCGATGACGGCGGGCGTGCTGAGCGCGGGCGGAGAGTGCTTCGCCGCCGGCGTGCTGCCGACGCCCGGAATCGCGCTGGTCACCCGTGGCCTCGACGCCGACGGCGGCATCGTGCTCTCCGCCTCCCACAATCCGTTCGCCGACAACGGGATCAAGCTCTTTTCGTCCGAGGGCACGAAGTTTCCCGACGCCTGGGAGGACGAGATCGAGGCCCGGCTCAAGGGCGCCGACAACGCGCCGCGGGCGAGCGGGGCCGGCATCGGCCGCCACGTGACGTACGATCGCGCCGAGCGTTACTACATCGACTATCTGAGCCGCTGCTTCCCCGTCGACCTCGGCGGCATGACGATCGCGATCGACTGCGCACACGGCGCGACGTTTCGCGTGGCGCCCCGGGTGTTCCGCCGCCTCGGCGCGCACGTCGTGTGCATCGGCTGCCGGCCCACCGGCACCAACATCAATGCCGCGTCGGGCGCGCTGCACCCGCAGGCGCTCCAGCGGAAGCTCCGCGCGGTGGGCGCGCAGGTCGGCTTCGCGTTCGACGGCGACGGCGACCGTCTCGTGTCCGTCGACGACCAGGGCGAGATCCGCGACGGCGACTACGCGCTCGCCATCGCCGCCCGTCACCTGCAGAGCCGCGGGCGACTCAAGGGCCACGTCGTGGTCACGACGGTCATGGCCAATCTCGGACTGGACGAGTCCCTGCGCGCCGGCGGCATCGACATCGTCAAGACCCAGGTCGGCGACCGCTACGTGTACGAGGAGATGCAGCGCCGCGGCGCCAACGTCGGCGGCGAGCAATCCGGCCACCTGCTCTTCCTCGATCACAGTCCTGCCGGCGACGGCATCCTGTCCGCCCTGGCCCTGCTCGCGGTCATGCGCGAGACCGGCGCGTCGCTGTCCGAGCTCTCCGGGTGCCTGCGGAAGTTTCCCCAGGTGCTCGTCAACGTGCCCGTGCGGACGAAGCCGCCCATCGAGACGCTGGCGGGATTGTCGGACCGCGTGCGGGGGTTCGAGAGCGAGATGAACGGCGCCGGCCGGATCCTGATCCGCTACTCCGGCACCGAATCGCTCGCGCGCGTGATGATCGAGGGCGCCGACGGCGATCGCATCCGGACGATGGCCGACGATCTCGCCGCGATCATTCGTCAGCTCATCGGCACGGCATGAGCCCGCCGGTCGACCCGACCGGGCACGCCGCCGCCTCCCGGCCGGCGGGCGAGTCCGGTGTTCGCGGCATCGGCGTCGATCTCGTCCATCTCCCGCGGATGCGTGAGGTCATCGAGCGCTGGCAGGAGCGTTTTCTGCGGCGCGTCTTCACGGACGGCGAGATCGCGTACTGCCAGGGCCGTCGCGACCCCACCCAGCACTTCGCGGCGCGCTTCGCCGCCAAGGAGGCTGGCCTCAAGGCGCTCGGCACCGGGCTGCGGCTGGGGATCAACTGGCGCGAGCTCGAGGTGCGCCGCGAGCCCGGCCAGGCGCCCGTGCTCGTCCTCCACGGACGCTCGCGCACGATCGGCCGCGCCCGGGGCGGGAGCGATCGTCTCCTGCTCGCGCTCACGCACGACGGCGACTACGCGCTGGCCCAGGCCATGCTCGTCGCTCCCGATGCGACTGCTCCACCTCGCTAGCGTGACGACGGGCGCGGTGATCCTCTACGGATGCGCAGCCGAGCCCGTGCGCCTGACGCCGGGCGCTCCCCCCGGCTACATCGCGACCCGCCCGGGCAAGCCGGGGTTCGTCATCGCGGCGCCGCACGGCACGTCGGACCTGCGCACCGGAGACATCGCGACTGATCTCGCGCGCCGCACGGGGTTCGGCCTCGTCGTCGCGACCGGCTTTGCCCTCGAGCCCGATCGCCCCGACGGGCCGGGCCGGCGCTATCAGGTGAACCGCCCGCTGGAAGGCGTGCCGGGCCGGCCGGCCGCGCAGGAAGTCTCCAGCGACGGCGCCCGGCGCGTCTACGAGGCGTACGAGCAGCGGGTGCGAGCGGTCGCCCAGGGCCCGCTCGCCTTCTACGTGGAGATTCACGGCAACAATCGTCGCGAGGCCGCCCAGCGGATCGAGATCGCGACCGTGGGCACCGACCGCAACGACGCGCTTCGCCTCAAGACATTGCTCGAGCTCATTCGCGACGCGCATCGTCGCGCCCGCCCCGGCAGTCAGCGCCTCGACGTGCTCGTTGAGCCGGCCGACCCCGTGATGTATGGGGCGAGCAGTGCCAAGCGCGTCGGCATTTTTCGTCTGCCCGCCCAGGCATTGCACATCGAATTGCCGAAGACGGCCCGCGTCGAGGGACGCGAGGTCTACACGGCGATCCTCGCCGACTTTCTCACCCAGGCCGCCACCCTGCCGCACTGACGTGCTGCCGGTCCTGAGCGCCGAGGAGATGCGCCGGCTCGATCGCCGGGCCATCGACACGCTCGGTATTCCCGGCGCGGCCCTCATGGAGAACGCGGGTCGCGGCGCCGTCCCGCACATCATCCGGCTCCTGCCCCGAGGCGGGCGGGGCGCGCGCGTGGTGGTGGTGTGTGGCAAGGGCGGCAACGGCGGTGACGGCTTCGTCGTCGCTCGCCACCTCAAGCAACGCGGCGCTCGTGTCGCCGTGTGGCTCGCGGCTCGACCGGAAGAGATCACGGGCGATGCGGCGGGGAAGCTCGCCGCCCTGCGACGCGCTGGCCTCCGTCCGGTGGTCATCGCTGATGAGCGTGCCCTGGCGGAGTCGCTCGGCGACGCCGATGTCGTCGTGGACGCGCTGCTCGGCACGGGAACGCAAGGCGCGCCGCGCGGGACGACCGCAGCGGCGATCACCGCCATCAACGCGAGCCAGCGCTCGGTCGTCGCGCTGGACATTCCATCCGGTCTTCCCGCCGACGGTGGTCCGCCGCCCGGCCCCGCGGTTCACGCGGATGTGACGACGACATTTGCCGCCTTCAAACGCGGACTCGTCACGGGTCCGGGTTTGGACTGGGCGGGCCGCGTGGTCGTCGTGGACATCGGAATTCCCGACGCCGAAGTCCGTCGCGGGATCACGACGTTCCTGCTCGAAGCGTCCGACGTCGCCACCCACGTCCCTCGACGCCCGCACCACGCTCACAAGGGGACCTACGGTCGGCTGCTCATCGTCGCCGGCTCCGTCGGCAAGACGGGCGCCGCGGCGCTGGCCGCGCGCGCGGCCATGCGGAGCGGCGCCGGGCTCGTCACCGTCGCGACGGCCGCCAGCCAGCAACCGATCGTCGCGACGCTCGTGCTCGAAGCGATGACCGAGCCGGTGCCCGAGACGGCCGCGCGCTCGATCGCGCTCAAGGCTCGCGAGGCCCTCGACGAGCTGGCCGAGGCCCGTGACGCTGCCGCGGTGGGGCCGGGGCTCGGGCTCGACGCCGAAACTCAAACGCTCGCCCGCGAGCTCGCTCACGATCTTCGCCGTCCGCTGGTGCTCGACGCCGACGCGCTGACGGCGCTCGCCGGTCACCTCGACACGCTCCGCGGAGCGCCAGCGCCGCGCTGTCTCACGCCGCACCCCGGCGAGCTGGCGCGGATGCTCGGCCGCTCCGTGGCCGACGTCGAGCGCGATCGCATCGAGATGGCCCGCACGTTTGCCACCACCTACGGCGTCCATCTCGTGCTCAAGGGCGCGGGCACCGTGATCGCCGATCCTGACGGCCACGTCTCGATCAACCCGACGGGGAATCCGGGCATGGCCAGCGGTGGAACCGGGGACGTGCTCACCGGCATCCTCGGCGCCCTGTTCGCGCGCGGCCTCGAGCCACGCGCCGCGGCCCAGACGGGCGTCTACCTTCACGGGCTCGCCGGTGACCTCGCGGCTGCCCGCGTCGGCGAGGAAGCGTTGATCGCGAGCGACGTGATCACCGCGCTGGCCGACGCGTTCGCGAGCCTCAGGCCCCGAACGGTGTGACGGCGTCAGCGACGATCGCCAGCCAGAGCCCCGAAGAGACCGAGGCGGCGGGCGAGCGCCTGGGGCGGACGCTCGGCCCGAGCGATGTCGTGGGGCTCATCGGCGAGCTGGGTGCGGGCAAGACGTGCTTCGTCCAGGGCCTCACGCATGGGCTCGACGTGACCGTCCACGCGACGAGTCCGACGTTCGTGCTCGTCAACGAGTATCGCGGCCGTCTGCCCGTCCATCACGTCGACGCGTATCGGACGGCGACGGTGACCGAGATCGCGGACCTCGGGCTCGAGGAGATGATCGACGGCGACGGCGTCACGGTCATCGAGTGGGCCGAGAAAGCCCGGCCGTTGCTGCCGGCGCGGACCATTTACGTACGCATCGACGGCGTGGGGGACGAGCCGCGGACGATCACGATCACGCGTGGTCTGGCCGGAGTGTGACGTCGACGCCGGAGCGTATCAACCTCGTGGCATTGACGGTGCGCGGCTGGCTGCGCCACCCTCAGCCGCGTGAACTGGCCCGAATACGACCGCCCGCGTGAGCGGCTGTACGCCCACGGACCGGAAGCGCTCGCCGACGCCGAGCTGCTCGCGCTCCAGCTCGGGTCGGGCACGCGAGGTCACACGGCGCTCGACGTGGCGCGCGAGATCCTGGCCACGTACGGATCGCTGGGTGAGATGGCGTCGCGCGAGGTTGTCGAGCTGGCGCGTCAGCGGGGCGTCGGCCCGGCGAGGGCGGCGCGCCTGGCCGCCGCCTTCGAGCTGACGCGACGGATGCGGTCACGCACGCCCGGCCAGCGGGCGACGCTCGCGACGCCGGCCGAGGTCTACGCCGCGTTCGGACCCCTGATGGAAGACCTCAAGCACGAGGTGTTTCGCGTCGCGCTGCTCGACGCGCAGAACGGGCTCCTGCGCGATCGCATCGTATCGGAGGGGACGCTGTCGGCCAGCCTCGTGCATCCGCGCGAGGTGTTCAAGCCGGCCATCGTCGAATCCGCGGCGGCGGTGATCCTGCTGCACAACCATCCGAGTGGCGATCCCACGCCGAGTCGAGAGGACGTGCGTCTCACGCGGCAACTGGTGGAGTGCGCACGGCTGCTCGACCTTCGCCTTCACGACCACGTCGTCATCGGCCGCGGTCGCTACGTGAGCCTGGCCGAGCGCGGCCTCATCTGACCGGTCGCCGCGCGCCGTTCGACGTCGCGACCGGCCAGTCGATCTACCTCAACGATCCCGACGATCCCGACGGCAATGGCCTCGAGCTCTACGTCGACGCCGACCCGGCGATCTGGCGGACGAATCCCTCCGCCGTTACCCACGTGGAGCCGCTTCAGCTCTGAATCGCGTCAGCCCTTGGCGAGCTTCTCGATGTCCTTCCGGGACATGGTCTGCAGTCGCGTCAGGAGTCCCTTGACCTTCCGTTCCGACGCGTGGTCGGCCAGGATCAGCTTCTTCGATCGGGTACCGTTGATGATGTAGGCAACCCAGTCGTCCAGGTTCGGGGTCCCGCGCCACGCGACCGTCACCCCGCTCAGACGCATCCGCCGCCGACCTTCGATCTTGGCGAGTGGCTTCCGACTAGCGTCCATCGTGCGCCGTTCCTCTCAGAGCCCGTGGTGCGTGTCGCGGTCGCGATGCGACGCCCGCCTTGGCCCGAGCGGAGCGTGCGGCTCACGGTCGCGATTCCGTCGTTTGACCGCATCGCCCTTCGATCCTGGTCGGCGCTGCGGCGGCGATTGCAAAAAGGTTACGAGAGCGACGCCAAACTTACGAGCGCAGCATTCGTAGTGTCAAGACCTCGTTTGGCCGCGTCGCTAGCGCGCGTCGCGCGTCAGTGCTTGCGCACGAGCACGTGAAACGCGTAAAACTTCACCTGCCCGACACCGGTGGATGAACAGATCGTCGTTTTTTCGGAGGCTCCCCGCGAGAGCGCGTCCCACCGTGCGATTTCGTCGCCTGGGGATAAGTGTGGACATGTGGATAGCGTGTGAACAATTCTTGCTAGCGTCCGCCGCGGGCGGCGAGCGCGGCGAGGATCCGGCGCGCCAGCATCGGCCCCTGCGTGATGAATCCGGTGAAGTACGAGACCGCCGTCGCGCCCGCATCGAACAGCGCGAGCGCCTTGTCGGGCGCATCGACGCCGCCGGTGGCGACGAGATCGAGGGCGTGGCCGAATCGCTTGCGCGTGCGCTGCACGTTGGCGAGCGTGGCCGAGAAGATCTCGGGGCCCGACAGTCCCCCCGAGCGCTGACTGAGCCGCGGCTCGTCCACGCGCCGCGTGTTGCCGTAGTTCACGACGCGGACGCCGGCCTCGATCGCCGCGGGGATGATCTCGCGCTCGTTGACGTCCGCGAAATCGGGCGACACCTTGACGATCACGGGCACCGTGACCGCCGCGCGCACGCGCTCGAGCATCCGTCGCAGGTCCTTCGGCCGCGTGCTCCACGCGTAGACCAGGCGCGTGTTGGGTGACGAGATGTTGAGCTCGACCAGATCGGCGGACGCTCCCAGCGCGCGCGCGAGGTCCACGTAGTCGTCCTCGGATTCGCCGGCGACGCTGGCGATGACGGGGACGCGACGGGACAAGCCCCGGAGTGTCGGCGTGAAGGCGACCAGGCCGGGATTCTGGAAGCCGTTGCAGTTGACGAGGCCGGGCCCGGCGCCCGTCCGCACACGCACGAGGTTCGGCCGCGGATGCCCCGGACGAGCGTCCCGCGTGATCGTCTTGGTCGTCACCGCGCCGAAGCCCAGCCTCATGGCGCGCTCGAGGATGCGCGAATCGTAGTACATGGCGGCGAGGATCACCGGGTTGGGAAGGCGGGCGCCGCCCAGCGTCACGGCCAGCCGGGAGTCGTCGAGACGGAACGCGGGCAGGCGATCGAAGGGGAGGAGTCGCAACGCGGTCTGGCCCAGCGCGATCGCCGTCGGCTCGGGCAGACGGCTGAGGACCGCGTCGTACAGAATGCGGTACAGCACGCCGCGCGAGGATACCATACGAGAGCGGAACTTGACGATGCCCGGACCGCGCCTTTAGGGTTAGAACGCTTGGGGATTCTCGTCCGCGGCTCGCTGCTCGGACTTCTGGTGTTCACGACTGCGTGCGCCGGCGCTCTGCCGCCCGTGCCGCCCACGGCGTCGTCGGCACCGGCATCGCTCGCCGCGCCCGGCTTCGACTTCGGCCGCGACACGTTCGCGTTCAGGAACGAGATCCGGGCCCGCCATCCCGACACCCCTGATCTCTACGCGAACTACTGCTTCGTGCTGGCGAGGGCGATGCGCCAGTTCTTCCTCTTCGCGCGGTTCGATCCTTCCCAGCCGAAGCTCGACCCGGCGGAGTACGTCGAGCGTATTCGTCTCGTGGTCTCCGACGCGCCCTGGCATGGTGCGCGGCCTCCCGATGATCGCGTCGTGATTCCGGGCTACGCGAGCCTGCGCGAATTCTCCGCGGCCCAGGAAGAAGCGGTGAAGCGCGGCCTCGGCGGTCGCTTCTGGACGCTCGTCCACCCGACGAACTGGCGCGTCACGCTGCCGGTCACATCCGGCCACCAGGAAACCGTGGCCAGCGAGATCGTGGCGGACCTCGATCAGGGACGGCTCGTGCAGCTCCTCGTGACCAACTGGCCGACGCCGGAGCTCAACCACACGGTGGTAGCGTTCGCGTACCGCTGGACGGACACCGCGCTCCAGCTCACCGTCTGGGACCCGAACGACCCGACGGAGCCCGGGTTGATCACCTTCGAGCGCCCGGCGCGCCAATTCGTGGCCACGCGGGTGTATGACACGCGGCCGGGAGCCATCCGCGTCTTCCGCATGTACTACTCGTGGCTGCTTTGATGACGACCGCTGCGTCACCCGCCTCGGTGGTGACGTCGTCGAGCCTGCCTCGCTGGTATTCGCATCGGTTCAATCGCGTTGCGGTCTACCGCGCGGCCGCCGCGGTCGCGTCGACCTTGCCCCGGTGGGCGCGGTTGAGGCTGGCCGCTGAGCTGGGCAGCCTCGCGGCGCTCGCCTTGCCGCGGGAGCGGGCGCGGGTCGAGGCGAATCTGGCCCGCGTGCGACCCGACCTCACCCCGCCGGCGCGCGCCGTGCTGGCCCGTGACGTGTTCCGCCACTTCGCCATCTGCTTCGCCGATCTGGTCGTCGCCAATCGGCAGCGCCAGCTTCCCGAGCGATTGCTGGCCGCGATCCGCGGCAGCGAGTACCTCGACGAAGCGGGCGCGGCCCGCCGCGGCCTCGTCGTGCTCACGGCCCATCTCGGCAACTGGGAATTCGCGGGCCGACTGCTCGCGCACCGCGCGCCGCGCCCGACCCACGTCGTCGTCGCGCCCGAGGCCGACGCCGCGGTCGAGCGGTTCCTGCGGGGAGCGCCCGGCGCCGTGAACTTCGTCACGCGCCGTGAGCCACGGTCCGTGCTTCCGCTGATGGGCGCGCTCCGCCGGGGGGAGATGGTCGCCATGCAGGGCGATCGCGGCCTGGGCAATCGTGGGGACGTGGCGATGCCGTTCTTTGGAGCGCCGGCGCCGTTCCCGCTGGGACCGTTCGTGCTCGCGCGCGCGGCCGGCGTGCCGGTCGTGCCGAGCTTCTGCGTCTTCGAGCCGGATCGTCGGTACACGATCGTCGTCGGGGAGCCCATCACGGTGAAAGAGGGCGCCGAGGTCGAGGCGCTCGGCGCCTGGGTCACGGCGCTGGAGGCGGCGGTCCGCGCCCATCCCGAGCAGTGGTTCAACTTCTTCGATGCCTGGAGTGTTCCGGGTGCGTCCTGAGCCCGTCGCCATCGTCGCCGCCGGCGTGGTCACGCCGATCGGGGGCGACCTCGACGCCTTCTGGACCGGGTTGCTCACGGGCGCGAGCGGGATCTCGACGATCGAGCGGTTCCCGGTCGGCGATCTCCGCGTCCAGCGAGGCGGAGAGATCAAGAAGCTGCCGTCGGGCGGCGAGAGCGCCCGCCGGTGCCGCGCATCGCGCTTGCTGTGCGCGGCCGCCGATGATCTTCGCGCCCGCGCGCCGCTGGCCGCCACCCGCGCGCGGATCGGCGTCGTGGTGGGCACGGCGCTGGGGGGCGTCGAGGCGCTCGAGGACGCGGTCGGTGGTGAGCGGTCACTGCGCGCGGCGGCGGCCGGGCTCTACGACAGTCCCGCGCACACGCTGGCCGGCCATCTCGGCGCGCGCGGCCCCGTGCTCACCGTGTCCACGGCGTGCGCATCGGGAGCGAGCGCGCTCGGTCTCGCCGCCGACCTCTTGCGCGCCGATCGCGCCGATCTCATCGTGGCCGGCGGCTACGACGGCCTCTGCCGCTTCGTCATGCGAGGGTTCGATGCGTTGCGCTCGCTCACGCGCGAGCGGATCCGTCCGTTCGACCGTCGCCGGAGCGGCCTGTTGCTCGGCGAGGGGGCAGCGCTCGTGCTCATGGCGCGCGACGCCGACGTGGCGGGGCCGCGGCTCGGACGACTGCTCGGCCACGCCTCCACGAGCGACGCCACCCACGTGGCGGCGCCCGATCCGAGCGGCCGCGGGCTCCAGCACGCGATCGAGCTCGCGCTCGCGCAGGCCGGCCTCGACGCCGACGCGGTGGAGTTCGTGAGCGCGCACGGTACGGGAACCCCCCTCAACGATCGCATCGAGACCGCGGTGCTCAAGCGCGTCCTCGGCCGGCGGGCCGCCGGCGTTCCGGTGAACTCGATCAAGGCCGGCATGGGCCACACCATGGGCGCGGCCGCGACGCTGGAAGCGATCATGTGCCTGCTCGCCGCGCGCCACGGGGCGATCCCCCACACCCTCGGCTTCGAGAGCGGCGACGCCGAGTGCGATCTCGACTACGTGCCGCTGCGTCCGCGTTCCGCGCGTCCGCGCGTGAGCCTCAGCACGTCGCTCGGCTTCGGCGGCTGCAACGCCGCGCTCGTCCTCGAAGGGGTGGTGGCGTGACCGGCGTGAGCCTGGCCGGCGTGGGTGTGATCACGGGCTGGGGCCGCGGCGTCGACGCGTGGCCCGACGATGCGCGGCGGGTCGCCGGCGATCGCGCGGTGGTGACCGCGGCCACGCCGCCGCTCGACGGCGAGCGCTTCCGGCGCGCCACGCGTGAATGCCTGCTCGGCGTGGCGGCGGTGCAGGCGACCCTCGACGACGCGGGAATCAGCCGCGAGGCGATCGCGGGGACGCACACGGCGCTGCTGTACGTCACCGCGGCGGCCTACGGATCGTCGAACCGAGCCTTCATCGCGGCGGGCGAGCCGGGCAGCGCGGGCGCGCTCCATTTTCCCTACACGGCGCCGAGCGCGGTGCCGGCCGAGGTGACGATCGAGTACGGACTGCGCGGCACCTACGTGACGCTCATCGGTGGCGCCACCGTGACGCTCGAGGCACTCGCGTGGGCGGGACGGCTGCTCGCCGAGGGCGCGTGCGAGCGCGCACTCGTTCTCGCCGTCGAGACCTTCGCCGAGTGCGCCGATCTGTTCGCGCGCGATCGGCGCCTCCTCTCGCGTCCGCTGACCGAGGCGGCGGCCTGCGCGCTGCTGGTGCTCGGCGCTCGCCCGATCGAGATTCGAGCCGGCGACCACGTGTCGGACATGACGGCGCGCGTTGATCGCCGGGTCGGCGAGACGCTCGCCTGTGGGCCGCTCCTCGGGCTCGCGCTGGCGCGCGCGAGCGGCGATGATCCGTGGACGGTGACCGGACGGTGGCGCGGGCGCACGGCGGCGCTGGCGGAGGCCTGAGGAGGGCATGGAACCCAAAGAGGTCCTGGACGAGCTGAGAACGATCTTCGTGACGCGGCTCCGCTTCGAGCCGCACCGTGTGTCGGACGTCACCCTGGACACGCCACTCCCTAAGGGCGTGGACGGGTCCGTCGGGCTCGACTCGCTCGACTTCATCGAGCTCTCGCTCGCCATCGAGGACCGCTTCGGGCTCGTGATGGACGACGCCCAGGATCTCGCGCCGCACTTCACGTCCTTCCGGACGCTGTGCGCCTTCATCGCCGAGCGCGCGACGCGGACATGAGGCGCGTCGTCGTCACGGGCCTCGGCGTGGTGAGCCCGTTCGGGCTCGGCGCGAAAGCGTACTGGGAAGGCGTGCGGTCCGGGACGTGCGCCATCCGTCCGGTCACGCTCATCGAGACCGAAGGCTTTCGCTGCCGGATCGCCGCCGAGGTGCCCGATCCCGTGCCCGGGTCGCTCCGCCGCTCTCGGGCCGATCGCTTCGCACTGGCGGCGGCCCGGGAAGCCATCGACGACGCCGGGCTCGACGCGACCGAGCGCCGGCGCACCGCGCTCGTCGTCGGCGCGGTCGGCGGCGGAATGCTGGAAGCCGAGGCCTGGTACTGGCAGGCCAAGCGCAGCGGCGTGCCGCTGCGCGCGACCCCGGAGCTCCGCTCGATCCTGCCGTACTCGCACGCCGATGTCGTCGGCTCGCGCCTCGGGCTGGGCGGGCCGCGCGAGACACTGGTCACGGCGTGTAGCTCGGGCGCCGTCTCGCTGGCCGTCGCCGCCGACCTCGTGGCCGATGGCGTGGCGCCGGTGGCGGTCGCCGGCGGCACCGACGCGCTCACGCGGATCTGCTTCATGGGATTCAACGCGCTTCGCCTGCTCGATCCCGAGCCGTGCCGGCCGTTCGACGCCGCCCGTCGTGGCATGTCCATCGGCGAGGGCGCCGGGTTCGTCGTGCTCGAGGACGCTGCCCACGCGGGCGCGCGGGGAGCGCGAATTTACGCCGAGCTCGCCGGGTCGGGGATGACGACCGATGCTTTTCACGTCACGTCGCCTCAACCCGACGGCGAAGGGATGGCGCGCGCGATGGTGGCGGCGCTGGCCCGCGGGCGCGTGCGCCCGAAGGCCGTCGGCTACGTCAACGCCCACGGGACGGCGACGCTCCAGAACGACCGGATCGAGGCGCGCGCGCTCCGGTCCGTGTTCGGCGCCGCCGGCGTCCTGGTCAGCTCGACCAAGTCGATGATCGGCCACACGATGGCGGCGGCCGGGAGCCTCGAGGCCATCGCCACGATTCTGGCGCTCGTGCACGAGACCGTGCCGCCGACGGCGAATCTCGCGACGACGGACGCCGAGGTCGCGTTCGACTGCGTGCCCGGCGTGGCCCGCGAGGCGTCCGTCGAGTGTGCGATCTCCAACTCGTTCGGCTTCGGTGGTCAAAACGTGACGCTGCTCTTCCGCCGGCCGTGACGACGGGCGTCGTCATCACCGGGGTGGGCGCCGTCACGGCGCGATTCACCGGCGGCGCCGCGGCGGTCAGCGCGTTTCTCGCCGAACCCTCACCCGTGCACGGTGCGATCGCCGACGCGCAGCTGACGTCGCTGCTCGGTGACGGGGACGCCCGGCGCCTCTCGCGCGTCTGTCAGTTCGCCGTCGCGGCCGGCCGCCTCGCGCTCGACGACGCCCGGTTCTCGGCGGACGACGAGGTCGGGCTCGTCCTCGGGACGGAGTTCGGCGACCTGCGTTCGACGGTCGAGTTCGCCGACGGCTATCTGACGTCGGGGCCCTCCGGGCTCTCGGCCTTGATCTTCCCGAACACGGTGATGAACACGATGGCGGCGGCGACGACCATCGCCACCGGCGCCAGGGCGCTGTCGCTCACGCTCAACGCGCCGACCGTCGCCGGTGAGCTGGCCATCGCGCGGGGAGCAGCGGCGATCGCGAGTGGGCGGGCGCGCGCCGTCCTGGCCGGCGGCGTCGATCAGATCGATCCATTTCTCGGCTCGATGCTGACCGACCTGGGCGCTGGTGAGGAGCGCCGTGGCGAAGGCGCCGTCGTGCTCGTGCTCGAGCGCGCGTCGTCGGCGCGCGAGCGCGGCGCCCGCGTGCTGGGCGAGATCCTGGGCGCGGCGTCGGGTGCGCTGGCGGTGCGGCCTCACGGTGTGGGACGGAGCACGCGCTCGTCGGTCGTGGCCGGCGCGCTCGCCGCTGCGCGCATGGAGACGGGCGACCTCGGGGCCGTGTACACCTCGACCAACGGGGACCGCCATCGTGATGAGTGGGAGCGCCGGTTGCTCGATGCCGCGCTCGGCGACGGCCACCATCCACGCTCGGCGCTTCGCGAGTTGCTGGGAGCGCACGCCGGCGCGGGCGCGCTCGGTGTCGTGGCGGCGGCGAGCGCCGCGCGGGTCAGCGGTCGGCCAAGCCTCGTCCACGGCGTGGGCCGCGGCGGCAGCGAGGTCGCGCTGATCATCGGGCGATGACACCGTTCATCGTCATCCCGGTGTTCGACGAGGAGGCGACCGTGGCGGGCATCGCCGCGGGCGCGAAGCGGCACGCGCCCGTGCTCGTCATCGACGACGGCTCGCGCGATGCGAGCGGCGCCCGAGCGGCCGACGCCGGCGCCGAGGTCATCCGGCATCCGCGCCGGCTCGGCAAGGGGCAGGCGCTGCGAACGGGCCTGGCCGCTGCCCGGCGGCGCGGTGCCACGCACGGGATCACGCTCGACGGCGACGGCCAGCATGGCCCCGACGACGTGGCCACGCTGCTGGCGGTGGCTCGACGGAACCCGGACGCGATCATCATCGGCAGCCGGGTTGCCGCGGACCGGGAGGTGGTCGGCGTCTCCCGCGGCCGACTCAACGCGATCCGCGTCGCCGGGTTCTTCATCAACTGGGTGAGTGGCCTGCGCCTGCGCGACACGCAGTCCGGGTTTCGCGTCTACCCGCTCGCGCTGCTGGACGGCCTCGTCACCCGGCGCGGCGGCTTCGTCTTCGAGACCGAGATCCTCGTGGCGGCCGCGGCCGCCGGCGCTGCCGTGATCGAGGTGCCGATCGACGTCGCACCGCGCGCGGTTCGGCGAAGCCGCTTCCGTCCGATCGCCGACGGGGTGGCGATCGGCTCGTACCTGGCCGCTGGAACGGCGCGGCGCTGGCGCATCGAGGGGTGGGCGGCGGCCCGTGAGATCGCGACCGTCGTCAGCGGCGAGCGGTTGCGGGTGCGTCATGCCGCGATGCTCGAGGCGGGTGCCGCCCACGGCGACACGTTCGCCGGCTGGGGTGCCGCCGTCTCCGCGGTGGCCGCTCATCGCGCGTCGTCACGGCTCGCTGAATGGTGGCACCATCCTCGCGCGCGGCGCGCCGTCGTGGTGGCGCAGGCGATGGCGGCGGCACCATTGTTGCTGGGCGCTCTGATGATCGAGGCGGTCGCCGGACGCCGTGCGCCCGATCTCGTATCACCGCTCGTCCGGCGCTTCTACAGTCAGGCTCGGCTTTCGGCGGCACCAGTGACGGTTCCGCCGAAGCTCCGGTCGAGGGCGCTCGAGGAGCCATCACGGTGAGCGACGAACGTTACGACGTGGTCGTCGTGGGTGGGGGCCCGGGCGGTTCGTCGGCGGCCACGTTTCTCTGCCGGGGGGGTTTGAAGGTGGCGCTCTTCGAGCGCGACGCGTTTCCGCGGTTTCACGTCGGCGAGTCCCTCATGCCAGCCGCCATGCTGCTGCTCGAACAGATGGGCGTGCGCGGCGAGATCGAGGCACGTGGATTCCAGATCAAGTACGGCGCCATGTTCTTCGACGAAGAGCAGGGCCTCGAGCGCACCTTCTATTTCCTGCCCGGACAGGCGTGGCCCAACTACTCGTACGAAGTTCCGCGCGCCGAGTTCGACACCGTCCTGCTGGAACACGCGCGCCGCTCGGGTGCGGCCGTCTTCCAGCCCGCCAGCGTCGAGTCGGCCGATTTCGATCATGACGGCGTGACGGTGCGGGTGAGCGGCGCGGGGATGCCGCCGGTGGTGCGAGCCAGGATGCTCGTCGACGCCAGCGGGCGCAGCAGCTTCATCGCCACCCGGCTCGGCGAGCGCCGCCGGCGCCCGAATCTCGGCAAGGTCTCGCTCTTCGCCCACTTCCGTGGCGCCGCACGACTCTCGGGCAAGGACGAGGGCAATATCCGCATCTACGTCGTGCGCGACGGCTGGTTCTGGTGGATCCCGCTGGCCAACGACCTCACCAGCGTGGGCGCCGTCATGCACGCGCGGACGGTCCGGGCGTGGACGGGCACGGCCGACGACCTCTACGCGTCGATGATCGCCCGCTGCGCGCCGATCGCAGCGGGTCTCGCGCACGCCGAGCGCGTCGGCGCGATCCATCGGGAGGCGAACTTCGCCTACGTCAACACGCCGGTCGTCGGCGATCGCTTCGTGGCCGTCGGCGATGCCGTCACCTTCGTGGACCCGATCTTCTCGGGCGGTGTGTACATCGCGCTGCGTACGGGCCAGCTCGCCGCGCAGGCGATCTTGCGCGCGTTCGCCGACGGCCGCTTCGAGGCGCGGCGCTTTCACGCCTATCAGCGCCAGGCCGAGCGCGGCGTCGCGCCGCTCTTCAAGTTCATCCACAAGTACTACGAGCCCGTCTTCTTCGACCTCTTCATGCACCCTCGGAGGTTGTTCGGAATGTACGAGGCCGTCCTGAACGTGCTCTCGGGCGGCAGCTTCATCCGGTTTCGTGTGCGCACACGGCTGAGCCTGGCGGTCCTCTTCGTGATTGCGCGGATCAGCACGTGGCTCAGTCGCCGGGCCGGCCGCCCCGTCGAATCACGGCTGGAGTGGTAGTACGAGCCGAGACGCCGTCGCGGCGACGAGGCGAGTCTGAAATGATCGGAAATGGTCGTGCGAGCCGAAGCGCCGTCGCGGCGACGAGGCGAGTCTGAAATGATCGGAGATGGTCGTACGAGCCGAGACGCCGCCACGGCGACGAGGCGAGCGTGAAATGATCGGAAATCGTACGAGCCGAGACGCCGCCACGGCGCCGAGGCGAGCGTGAAATGATCGGAAATCGTACGAGCCGAGACGCCGCCACGGCGCCGAGGCGAGCGTGAAATGATCGGAAATGGTCGTGC
>Ga0209159_1000404_pt1 | contig 39702 bp, 37 predicted proteins | sample GraSoiAngelo_144_FD_185901 | JGI IMG/M metagenome (GOLD analysis project Ga0209159, IMG submission 185901) | Grasslands soil microbial communities from the Angelo Coastal Reserve, California, USA - 14_1009_02_40cm (SPAdes) (version 2) | ecosystem: Environmental > Terrestrial > Soil > Grasslands ...
CGTCGAGCTGCGCAACCCGGAGCTGTTCACGGACATCCACGGCGAGGTGCTGAAGCGGCACGCGGTGGCGCACGTCTTCAACTCCTGGACCGACGTGCCGACGATCGGGGCGCAGCTCGCGCTCGGGTGGACGTTCACCGCGCCCTTCACCGTGGCGCGGGCCCTGCTCAAGCCGGGTCGGGCGTACAGCGACGCGGTCAAGCTGTTCGAGCCCTACGACCGGCTGCGGGAGCCGTTGCCGGAGTTGCGCCGCGATCTGGTGCGGCTCATCGACGAGACCGTGCGCCGCCGGACGGAGGCGCTCATCCTCGTCAACAACCGCGCCGAGGGCTACGCGCCGGGGACGATCCGCGCGCTGGCGGAGCTGTGGGAGGAAGGGGAGGAGGGAAGGGGGAAGGGAGAGGGATGAAGCAGACCGTTCCGTCCCTCCCCATCCCCCTGCTGCGTGACGCGGTGGCGCGGCAGGCGGCGCGCGTCTCGTTGCGACGCGCCGCCCGCGAAGTCGGCGTCTCTCCGAACGGGTTGCGCAACTTCCTGAACGGCGCGGCGCCCCGCAGCACGACGCGCGCCAAGCTCGAGCGCTGGCTCGCGGCGAGGAGCGGGCCGTTGCGGCCGCCGACGGTGGGCCGGCTGGTGCGCCTGCTCAACGAGCTGGCCGGCGATCTCGCGCCCGAGCAGGCCGCGGCCCTGGGACGCGACATCGCCCGCCTCCTGGCCGTGGCGTACGAGCAGCGGCGCGTCTCGCCGCCCAGGTGGGTCCAGGAGCTGGCCAAGCAGTCCCGCCGCCGCGCCGCCTCCGGGCCCGACGTCGCCTGATCGGGCCCCTTGCTGGCAACCGCATTCGGCGCTATTGCTAGTGCTGAGATGGTGCAGGTCGTGCAGGTCCGCGTGCGCCCGCCACGTGGTTACATGGATCACGTCCCCTCGCAGCCGACATTCGACATGCTCACCGTTCTCGTGGTGGACGACGACCGCGAGCTGCGGGAGAGCCTGTGCGCTTTCTTGCGGCAGCGTGGCTGCTCGGTCACGGCCGCGGCGGGTGGCGTCGAAGGGCTGCAGGCGGTCATCCTCGACACCTTCGACGTGGTGGTCACCGACACGCAGCTGCACGGTAGCGAGTGGTTCTGGCGCCAAGCGACCACCCTGCGCCCGGGACTGCGCGGCCGCTTCATCTTCTGCACGGCCGAGCAGCTCTCGCTCGGCGTGGACGGCCCCACCGACTCCGAGCGCTTCATTCTCAAGCCGATCCGCTCCGACACGCTGTGGCAGGAGGTCCAGGCGATCGGGGTGCGCGGGCGGACTCCCTCATAGGCCGAGCTCGCGCTGCGCCGGCTCCCGGCGGGGCCGGTAGCGGTCCCGCATCCCGTCGTTCACCGGAAAGCCGAATCGCTGCTGGAGGCGTTTGATGCGCCGCGTCAGCGCTGCGGCGTAGGTGCGCGGCGCGGCGCTCTGCCGCGCGTACGCGCGCCGGTAGCGCGCGGCGAGTTCCGGGAAATGCTGCTCCAGCACCGGGAGGAAGCGGTCGCGGATGGCGGGGTACAGGCGGAGCGGCCCCGCGTGGAGGAACCGGGCCCCAGCCTCGCGCGCCGCGCCGAACAGCGCCTCCAGACGCGGCAGGTCGTCCGTGACGCCCGGCAGCACCGGCGCCACGATCAGCCCCGCGTTGAGTCCCGCGGCGGTCAGGCGGCGCAGCGCCCGCAGCCGCACCGCGGGCAGCGGCGTGCGCACCTCGACCCTCCGGATCAGCGCCGCGTCGACCGTGATGAGCGAAACGTAAATCTCGAGGTCGTTCCGGTCTTGCACGCGCTGCAGCACGTCGATATCGCGGGCGACGAGCGGGCTCTTCGTGATCAGCCCGACTGACAGCTCCTCGCAACGCGCCAACCGCTCGAGCACCTGGCGCGTCAGCCGGAAGCGCCGTTCGGCGGGCTGATACGGGTCCGTCGCGGTGCCGATGACAATCGTGTCGGACGGTCGGCCAGTCGGACCGGCGGACCGAAAGTAGCGCTGCAGGTCGCGCTCGAGGGCCGCGAGGATCTGCTCCTTGACAAAGATCCGCTGCTCGAACGCCTCCCAGCCGTGCGGCCCCCGGAACTCGCGGAACTGGTCGTCGCTCAGCTTCCCCGCGTCGTGAGCTCGCTCGACGACGTAGCGATGGGCGTAGCGGGCGTAGCAGTAGCTGCACCCGAACTCACAGCCGACGTAGGGATTGAGCGACCAGAAATCCATCCCGGTCTGCGTGGGGGAGTTGAGGATCGAGCGCGTGCCGAGCGCCACGAACTTCGTGCCGCGCAGCCGCTCGTCGAGAACCGGGAGGGCGTTCGTCACCCGCAGCTCGACCAGCCGCACTCGCGGCACATGAGGCACCCCGACTGGTGGAGCAGCGGGACTGCGCAGTCGGGGCAGGGCCGGGAGGCGGGCAGCCCTGAAGGACTCCCTGACGGTCGCCCTAACGGACTCCCTGACGGGGTGCGGGAAGGATCCGGAACAGGCAAGATTGGTTGCATGGTGGGCGGCCCGGGCGTAACCCGAATATATCCCGAAGCAGGCTCACGGCAAGGATCGCTGCCAGTTACCATAATGCAATGTCGAACAAGCGGATAGCATTCCAGGGGGAGCCCGGCGCCTACAGCGAGGAGGCGCTCTACCTGCTGCACCCCGATGCCGCGTCCCAGCCGCAGCGGGAGTTTCGCGACGTCGCGGACGCGGTGCTCGCCGGGCGGGCGGACTACGGACTCCTGCCGATCGAAAACTCGTTGGTCGGCTCCGTGGCCACGAATTTCGACCTGATCGCGGAGTCGGGGCTCGTGGTGGTGGCCGAGGTGGTGAGCGCCGTGCATCACTGCCTGCTGGCACTGCCCGGCGCGCCGTCCGGGGGGCTGCGGCGCGTGATCTCGCATCCCGTCGCTCTGGCGCAGTGCGAGCGGTTTCTACGGGGACTCTCGGGGGTGGAGGTAGTGGCGTTCTACGACACCGCCGGGGCGGCGGCCGAGGTGGCGCGGTGCCGCGATCCGGCGCTCGGCGCCGTCGCCGGCGCGCTGGCGGGGCGGCGCTACGGGCTCGCAGTCGCGGCCGAGCGGATCGAGGACGAGCCGCACAACCAGACCCGGTTTCTGCTCGTGGCGCGGGAGCCGGTGTCGCCGGCGCCCGGCGTGGCGGCGAAGACCACGCTGCGCTTGAAGCTCCCCCACCGTCCGGGGACGCTGGCGCGCGCGCTCGCCCCGTTCGCGGACGCGGGGCTCAACCTCACCAAGCTCGAGAGCCGGCCCGACCGCGCGACGCCGTGGCAGTATCTCTTCTATCTGGACGTGGAGGCGCGCGCCGCCGAGCCCGCGATGCGGGATGCGCGCGCGGCGCTGGAGCGGCAGGGGGCGGAGGTGAAGCTGTTGGGCGAATACCCGCGGTTTACGGGGGCCTCCGCTACCTGATGTATTTCAGGTCGCCGTTCGTGTCGTCGAAGTAGCTCACGTGCACGCCGCCGCTCGGATCCACGGCGAGCGAGGTGTAGTCCTCCCCCCCGAGATTCCCCGTGTGGTCGAGGGCGGTGGTCTGCCAACTGCCCGGACTCGTGCAGTCGGCGGCGCAGGTGGCGTACTTGAGGTCGCCGTTCGTGAAGTCCGCGTAGCTCACGTGCAGCCGGCCGCTCCCGTCCACGGCGAGCGAAGCCGAGTAGCCGATGTCTCCGGTCTCGTCGGCCGCGACGGTCTGCCAATTGGCCGCAGTCGTGCAGTCCGCCGCGCAGGTGGCGTATCTGAGGTCGCCCTTCGTTTCCTCGAAGTAGCCGACGTGCAACCGGCCGCTCCCGTCCACTGCCAGGGAGCTGTATGCGCCGGCGTACCCGGTCTGGTCCACGGCCACGTTCGTCCAGTTCGCGGCAACGGTACAGCCCGCGGGGCAGGTGGCGTACTTGAGGTCGGCGTCACCCTGGTAGCTGACGTGCACTCGGCCGCTCCCATCCACGGCAAGCGACGTGTACGCGCCGACAAACCCGGTCTGGTCGACGACGACCGTCTGCCAGTTCGCAGCCGTGGCGCAGCTCGCGGCACAGGTGGCGTATTTGAGGTCGACATTCGTGCCGTCGGAGTAGCTCACGTGCACCCGGCCGGACCCGTCCACGGCGAGCGAGGTATAGTCGCCGACAAACCCACTCTGGTCGACGGCCACCGTCGCCCAGTTCCCGGCGGTCGTGCAGCTCGCCGCGCACGTGGCGTACTTGAGGTCGTTCAACGAGACGTCAGAGTAACTCACGTGCAACCCGCCGCTTCTGTCCAGGGCCAGGGACGCATAGGCGCCGACCCCGCCCTGGTCGACGGCGATGCTTTGCCAGTTCGCCGCGGTCGTGCAGCTCGCTGCGCAGGTGGCGTACTTGAGTTCGCCGTTCGTGTCGTCGAAGTAGCTCACGTGCACGTGGCCGCTCGCATCCACGGCAAGCGACGAGTACCGCCCGACCGTGCCGGTCTGGTCGACGGCCACCGGCTGCCACGTGCGGGTGGTGAAGCTCCAGGCGTGGGCCGCCGGGAGGGCCGTGCCCCCGACGTCCCGGATTCCGGTGAGCACGGTGGCGTCGTAGGTCCGGCCGGGGAGGAGCGGCCCGGAGAGCACGGTGGCCTGGGAAGCGGCGTCATAGGTCACCTGGCTGGTGAGTGACGTGCCGCCGGTGCTCAGCGTGAACGTGGTGACGTCCACGGTGGCCGGGTTGAGCGCCCGGTTGAAATACGCCTGTACGGTGGTCCCGGCTTCGACGCCGGTGGCGCCGCTGGCCGGCCGGGTCGACTCCACGGCAAGGGACCCGCTCCCGGGGCCCGGGCCGCCATCGCCGCAACCGAACGCCCCGGCCGCTAGGCCGGCGGTTGCCACAACGAAACTCGTGCGCATCGCGTCCTCCGGTGAGCTAGCGGATGTATTTGAGGACGCCGCTGAAGTAGCTCACGTGCACTGCGCCGTTTCCGTCGACCGCGAGTGAGGTGTACCAGCCCACAAGCCCGCTCTGTCGGTGATCGTCGACCACGGCGGTCTGCCAGCTCGTCGCGATCGTGCAGCTCGCGGCGCAGGTGGCGTACTTGAGGTCGTAGTTCGTCTGGTCCTGATAGCTCACGTGCACCCGGCCGCTCCCGTCCACCGCAAGCGAGGTGTGGTAGCCGACGTTCCAACTGTGGTCGATCACGGCGGTCTGCCAGTTCGTCGCGGTCGTGCAGCTCGCGGCGCAGGTGGCGTACTTGAGGTCGGCGTTCGTCGGGTCCAAGTAGCTCACGTGCAACCGGCCGTTGCCGTCCACCCCGAGGGAGGTGTCGTAGCCGCCGCTCTGGTCGACGGGCACCGTTTGCCAGTTAGTCGCGGTGGTGCAGCTCGCGGCGCAGGTGGCGTACTTGAGGTCGGAGTTCGTGAAGTCCAAGTAGCTCACGTGCACCCGGCCGTCCCCGTCCACCGCGAGCGAGCTGTAGTCGCCGACATCGCCGGCCTGGTCGACCGCGACCGTCTGCCAGCTCGTCGCGGTCGTGCAGCTCGCGGCGCAGGTGGCGTACTTGAGGTCGGCGTTCGTCGCGTCCCAGTAGCTCACGTGCACCTGGCCGCTCCCGTCCACCGCAAGCGAGGTGTGGTAGCCGACGTTCCAACTGTGGTCGATCACGGCGGTCTGCCAGTTCGTCGCGGTCGTGCAGCTCGCGGCGCAGGTGGCGTACTTGAGGTCGGCGTTCGTCAGGTCGAAGTAACTCACGTGCACCCGGCCGTCCCCGTCCACCGCGAGCGAGCCCTCCTGTCCCACGCTGCCGACCTGGTCGACCGTCACCGTGTGCCAGCTGGCGGCAGTGGTGCAGCTCGCGGCGCAGGTGGCGTACTTGAGGTCGCCGTTCGTGTCGTCCTCGTAGCTCACGTGCACCCGACCGCTCCCGTCCACCGCGAGCGAGGTGAAAGTGCCGACAACCCCGGTCTGGTCGACGGCCACCGGCTGCCAGGTGCGGGTGGTGAAGCTCCAGGCGTGGGCCGCCGCGAGGGGCCTTCCCCCGGCGTCCTGGATCCCGGTCAGCACCGTCGCATCGTAGGTCGTCCCGGGGAGGAGCGGCCCGGAGAGCGCGGCGGCTTTGTTCGCGGCGTCGTAGGTGACCTGGCTGGTGAGGGACGTGCCCCCACTGCTCAGCGTGAACGTCGCGCCCGTCACGGTGCTCGGGTTGAGGGCCTCGTTGAAGTACGCCCGCACCGTGGCCCCGGCTTCGACGCCGGTGGCGCCGGCGGCGGGCTGGGTCGACTCCACGATGATGGCGTCGGGCCCGGGCCCTGGGCCGGGCCCGTTGTCGCCGCAGCCGAGCGCCGCGGCTACGACGGTCGCCGTCGTGAAAAGGAAGGTCTTCCCCACGTGGCCATCTCCGTCAAACCTGTCTCCTGACCATGGCCCGCCACCCGAAGTACACGGGCACGCCGATCAGGACGCACAACAGCCCGAGCCCGCTGTAGGTCGTCTTCTCGACGAGCAGGGCGAGCGCGATCAGCCCCGTGGCGGCGACGTACAGCGCCGGGAGCCAGGGATAGCCGATCGCCCTGACGGGCCGGGGCAGGTCGGGTCGCCGCACGCGCAGCGCGAACAGGCCGACCGCCGTGATCAGGTAGAACACCAGCGCCGCGAAGATGACGAACTCGAGCAGCTGGCTGTACGTCCCCGAGAGGCACAGCACGCTCGTCCACACCGCCTGCATGATGAGCGCGACGGCGGGCGTCTTGTAAGTCGGGTGCAGCAGGCCCGCCGACCGGAAGAACAGGTCGTCCCGCGCCATCGCGTAGTAGACGCGCGCGCCCGACAGGATGAGGCCGTTGTTGCAGCCGAACGTCGAGATCATGATCGCCACGGCCATGAGGTACAGCCCCGCGTTGCCGAGGATCGCCTCGAGCGCAGCGGTGCCGACGCGGTCCTGCGGGGCCGTGGCGATCGCCTGCCCGGGAAGCACGTTGAGGTAGGCGACATTCGCGAGCAGGTATAGCGCGGTCACGACCAGCACGCCCACCGCCATCGCGAACGGCAGGTCGCGCTTCGCGTCCTTGAGCTCGCTGCCGGCAAACCCGACGTTGTTCCACGCGTCCATCGCGAAGAGCGAGCCCACCATCGCCGCACCGATCACGGGCCACAGGGCGGCGGTGATGCCGCCCGCGGGCCAGAAGTGGTCGCCGAAGTTGGCGGCGACGGCGGCGGCATTCCGGCCCACGGTGAGCCCGAGCAGGATCAGCCCGGCGAGCGCGGCGGTCTTGATCGCCGTGAGCGACGTCTGGATCACCGCCGCGGTCCTCACGCCGCGCACGTTGATCCACGTCAGCACCGCGATGGAGGCGATCGCGAGGATGCGCTGCGGTGACAGCCCCACCGTGATCGCGCCGATCGGCGGCGGCAAGACGATCGTGCCGCCCAGGAACACGTCGGGGGAGAGCGCGGGGAAGAGCACGGCGGTGAAGCGCGCGAACGCCACGGCCACGGCGGCGATCGTGCCGGTCTGGATCACCACGAACAGCGTCCAGCCGTACAGGTAGCCGAACAGCGGTGAGATCCCCTCGCGCAGGTACACGTACTGGCCGCCCGCGTTGGGAAACATCGCCGCGAGCTCGCCGTAGGCGAGCGCCCCCATCAGCGTCACCAGGCCCGAGAGTCCCCAGACGAGCAGCAGCAGGCCGGGGGCGTGGACGTCGCGGAGGATCTGGGCGGAGACGATGAAGATCCCCGACCCGATCATCGAGCCCACGACGAGCGCCGTGGCGTCGAGCCGGGAAATCGCCTTGACGAACTCGGCCTGCGGCTGCTGGGTCGTGGCCATGCGGTGGTGGTAACCTAGTGGCTCCCGTCGGGGGCCGCTATCTTCTGTGCCGACCGCCCCCGGAGATGCGCGTGCGCCTGCTACCGAGAGAAGAGGAGTTCTTTGATCTGTTCGTCGCGGTCGCGACCCGCAACAAGGAAGCGGCGCAGCACCTGCGCGACCTGTTCGCCGCGTCCCCGGAGCGTCGCACCCCGCACGTCGAGGCGATCAAGCGCCTCGAGCACGAGGCCGACCAGGTCACGCATGAGGTGGTGAACCGCCTCGACCGCACGTTCATCACGCCGCTCGACCGGGAGGACATCCACCAGCTCGCATCCGATCTCGACGACGTGATGGACGCGATCGACGGCACCGCTCGGCGTTCACAGATCTTTCACCTCGGTCCCGCGCCGCAGGGTGTGAAACAGCTCACCGAAGTGATCCAGCGCATGGTGGCGGTGCTCGCCGAAGGCGTGAGCCGCCTCAAGAAGGGCGACGACGTGATGCGGTTCTGCGTCGAGGCGAAGCAGCTCGAGGAAGAGGGAGACGCGATCTACCATGAGGCGCTGGGCCAGCTGTTCGAGAAGGAGCGCGACGCGCTCGAGATCATCAAGTGGAAGGAGATCTACGACAACCTCGAGCAGACCCTCGACCAGGGCGAAGACGTCGCGAACGTGCTGGAGTCCGTGACGCTGAAGCACGCCTGATGGCGGGCTCGGTCGGCTTCGTCCTCGCGATCGTCCTGGTCGCGCTTGTCTTCGATTTCATCAACGGGTTTCATGACAGCGCGAACTCGATCGCCACCGTGGTGTCGACCCGGGTGCTGTCGCCCACGGCCGCGGTGGTCTGGGCGGCGGCGTTCAACTTCATCGCCGTGTTCGTGTTCGGGACCGCGGTCGCCAAGACCATGGGGAAGGGGCTGGTCGACCTCTCCGTGGTCGATGCCAGCGTGATCCTGGCGGGCCTGCTCGGCGCCATCTGCTGGGACCTGATCACCTGGTGGGGCGGCCTGCCGACTTCGTCCTCCCACGCCCTCATGGGCGGGTATGGCGGGGCGGCCGTCGCGAAGGCCGGTTTCTCGGCGATCCTCGTCGCGGGATGGGTGAAGCCCGTGGTCTTCATCGTCGTCGCGCCGTTCATGGGCCTGACCATCGCCCTGCTGCTGTACGTCGCGCTGTCGTGGCTGTTGCGGCGCGCTCTGCCCCGGCGCGTGGACCGCGTGTTCCGGGTGTTGCAGCTCGGCTCCGCGGCGGCCTACTCGCTCGGCCACGGGACGAACGACGCTCAGAAGACGATGGGCATCGTCGTGGGCCTGCTGGTCGCCGAGCAGCGCCTGTTCGCGGACTTCCCGGTCCGCGCGCTACACGTCACGACGGCCGACCACGTGCCGACCTGGGTGATCCTGCTCGCGGGCGCGGCGATGGGGCTCGGGACGATGGCGGGTGGGTGGCGCATCGTGCGGACCATGGGACAACGCCTCACCAAGCTGGTGCCGTTCGGTGGCTTCTGCGCCGAGGCGAGCGGCGCGATTACGCTGTTCGTCGCTTCGCACTTCGGCATCCCAGTGAGCACGACGCACACGATCACCGGAGCGATCTCGGGCGTCGGCGCGGCGCAGCGCATTTCCGCCGTGCGGTGGGGGGTAGCGGGTCGGATCGTTTGGGCGTGGATCCTCACGATCCCGGCTGCGGCGGGAATCGGCAGCTTGAGCTACGTCCTCTTGCACGCGGCGCTGCGGTGAACGGGCGGCCGGCGCTCAGCCGTCGGCCTCCCGCTCCCGCGCGCCGGGCAGCTTCCCTAGGTCGATCATCGCTACCCCCTCCGCGTACTGCGTGGTCGGCGCGGCAGAGAGGTGCACCAGCTTGTCCATGCTGTCCCGGATGCGCCGGGTCATGCGCAGGATGCTCTGCAGCGACTCCTTGTCCTCGGGATGCGTCAGCACCGCGTCGGCCTCGAGCAGCTCCCCTTCGGCGAGAATCGTGGCCAGCGCGTTGTTCACCTCGTGCCGCATCGTCACGGCGACCTGGCTGATCACCGCCACCCGCTCTCCCTGGATCGCCCGGGCGTAGAACAGATGCAGCTGCTCGGAGAGCCAGCCGACGGAGATCGCAATGACGCCGTATGAGACGTAGATCGGCACCGTGATGCGCCAGTCCTCTGGCTCGAGGTTCAAGGCCACGAGGAACTGGATCGACGTGAACAGCACCGTACCCATCACGAGGCCGGCCACGGCTCCGCGCAAGCCGTAGTGCAGCGACAACAGGTACGCGGGAACGAGCGTGAGCAGCCAGACGAGGTCGCGATAGGGAACCTCCGCCGCCGGGACGACCTGCAACACCAGGCTGGGCGCGAGGAAGGCCACGCCACAGTACACCCACCAGCGCTTGGGGAGCGGCGGACGGTGGCTCACGGGCGTGAACCCCAGGAAGTCGACGAGGCGGTAGCGACCGCTCATAGCCCCAAAGCCTCCACGAGAGCCTGCGCCACGGCGGCGTCCTGCACGCCGACGCCCGTCAGATCGGCGACGGTAATCTCGCTCGCCGTTTCCCGGCCCGCGAGCCGCCCGGCGGCGAGGTCTCCCAGCTCGCCGTAGACCTGCTGGCGCGTCAGCGCCTTGGCCGCGAGCGCGTGATGCAGGTTGCCGTAGCGCTCGGTCTGCACCAGCCGGTCGGCGACGAGCTTGTCGGCCTTGGCGAGGAGGGCCGGCTCGAGCTCCGCCTTCTCCGGGCTCCCCGTGCCGACCGAGGTGACGTGGGTGCCGGCCCGGACCCACGCGGCCTTGATGAGCGGCGTCGTGCTCGCCGTCGCGGTCACGACGACTCGGTGCCGGCGCACGGCCGGCTCGAGCGCCGGTGCGACCCGCGTGGGGACGAGCGAGGAGACGTCGCGGGCGAGCGCGTCGGCCCGTTCCGCGGTGCGGTTCCACACCGTGAGCTGCTGCAGCGGCAGCTCCGCCACCATGGCGCGCGCCGTGATGCGGGCGAGCGCACCCGCGCCCACGAGCAGCGCCTCCCTGGCGTCGCGCGGCGCGAGATAGCGCAGCGTCAGCGCGACGGCCGCCGCCGTGCGGAGGTCGGTGAGATAGCCGTGCTCCTCCAGCAGCAGCTCCGGCACGCCGGTCTGCGCGTCGAGCAGCAGGAACAGCCCGTCCCCGGACGGCAGCCCGCGCTCGCGGTTGCCGTAGAACCCCGTCGCGACCTTCAAGACGATGTGGCGCGCCCCGCGCAGGTGCGCGCCCTTCACGTGCACTTCGCCCGAGAGCTCGGCCAGCTCCATCACCAGCGGGTCGGGCAGGGTCGCCTCCCCCAGCGCCAGGGCCCGGAAGCCGCGCTCCACCGCCGCGACCGTCGCGGCGATGGAGAGCTTGTCCCGGAACGCCTCTAGCGGGACGACCCGCATCTCAGTCGGCGAACACCCGTCTGAGCGCCCGCTCCGTCTCCGCCAGCGCTTCCTGGAGGTGCTGCAGCTCCTCGCCGTAGCCGAACCGGATGTGGTGGGGCAGGCCGAAGTGCTCCCCGGGAACGAGCAGCACGCCGTGTTCGGCGCGCACCTTCTCCACGAGCTCGAGCGCGCTCACCGCTTGGCGGTACTTAACGAGACAGATCGCCCCCGCCTGCGGCGGCTGCCAGGTGAAGGTGTCGCCGAAGCGCTTGAGCCACCCCTCGAGCACCGGGTAGTTGGCCTTGAGGATGCGCCGCGTGCGCTCGATCAGTTTGTCCCGCACCCGGGGCTCGAGCGCCACGGCGGCGAGATGATCCGTCGCGCCGGACGGGCCGATCGTGGTGTAGTCGTGCCGCGCCCACGCCTCGGTCGAAAGAGCGGGCGGGGCGACGATCCAGCCGATGCGCAGGCCCGGTAGGCCGTAGGCCTTGGAGAGACCGTTCACGGCGATTACCCGCTCGTAGCCGCCCCAGAAGGAGGGCGTCGTCCTGCCATCGAGCTCCGCGCCCTGGTACACCTCGTCGGCAAGGAGCCAGGCGCCCACCTCGGCCGTGCGCTCGAGGATCGTGCGCCGCGCCGCGTCGGACAACACGTGCCCCGTCGGGTTGTGGGGGTTCGTGACGACGACGAGTTTCGTCCCCGGGGCGATCGCCGTGCGGATCTCCTCGGCGAACGGCTCCCAAGCCTTCTCCGGGTGCAGCTGGAAGCCGCGCACCTCCGCTCCGAAGTTCTGCGCGAGGCCCCAGGTCTGGAGGTAGTTCGGGAGCATCAGGGCGACCTTGTCCCCCGGCTCCACGAGACGCCAGCAGACGAGGAAGTTCGCCTCCGAGCTGCCGGTTGTGACGAGGATCTGCTCGGGGGAGACGCCGGGGTAGAGGGCGGCGATGCGACCGCGCAGGAGGTCGGTGCCGTTCGACTGGCTGTAGCCGAGCCGCACCTCGAGCAGCGGCAGCGCGGAGGCGCCCGCGATGCCCAGCAGCTCCTGCACGGTGAGCGGGTGCACGCCCGACTCGGAGAGGTTGAAGCGCACGCGGTTCTCCCACGTGCTCTGCCAGCGCTCCAGCTCGAACGGGACGAAACGCAAAGCACACCTCCTGACTGCGCTTTCGGCCTTCAGCTGTCAGCCGTCAGCGAGCGGATGTCTTCCGGCCGTTCCAGCCAATAATCTGGTTCCAGATCGGCCAGATGCGAGCGGTCGAAGGGCCCCCACAGCGCGGCGGCGGTCTTCACCCCCGCGGCGCGGCCGCACTCGATGTCGTGGCGGGAGTCGCCGATGAACACGGCGTCTGGGGCGGGGACGCCCAGCTGCTCGAGCGCCTTGAGCACGGGCTCGGGGTGCGGCTTGGGGTGCGTCACCTCGTCGGAGCCCACGATCACCTGGAAGGCATCTTCCAGGCCCGCGACCTGCAGCCCGCGCAGCGCGCCGCTCCGCACCTTGCTCGTGACGAGGCCCAGCGTCTTGTTGCAGCGCTTCAGGTCGCGGACGGCCGCGACAACGCCGTCGTAGGGGCGGACCATGGCGTCGTGGTGCTCCAGGTTGTAGGCGCGGTAGGTCGCGACCATCGCGTCGATCTCGGCGGGATCCTCGGTCCAGTGCCGGAACTGCACCCACAGCGGCGTGCCGAGGCCCTGCATCCAGACCTCGTCCGGGGGCTCGAGGCCGCGGTGGGTGCGCATGGTGTGGCGGTAGGAGCGGAGGATCAGCTCGATCGAATCGATGAGCGTGCCGTCGAGGTCGAACAGGAAGGTGGAGAGCGCCACGCCGGAAGCTAACTTTGGTAGGCCCAAACGCTATGCACGGATTCGAGACCGTCCTCGCGCTGCTGGTAGGCGTCACGTTCCTCGCGCTGCTGGCACGCCGGCTGGACATCCCCACGCCCGCCGTGCTCGTCGCGGGCGGACTGCTCGTCGCCCTGGTGCCCGGGCTTCCCGCGGTGCAGTTCGACCCGCAGCTCGTCTTTCTTGTGTTCATTCCGCCCCTACTGTATCGCGCGTCGCTGTTGGCGTCGTACCGCGACGTGCGCGCCAACCTCCGACCGATCCTGCTGCTCGGCGTTGGCCATGTGTTGTTCGTCACTGCGGTGGTCGCCTGGGTCGCGCACCTAGCCGTGCCGGGGTTGCCGTGGGCACCGGCGTTCGCACTCGGCGCCGTCGTATCGCCGCCGGACGTCGCTGCGGCGACCGCGTTCCTGCGCCGCCTGGCGCTGCCCCGGCGCCTCGTCACCATCCTCGAGGGCGAGAGCATGGTGAACGACGCGGCGGCGATCGTTGCGTACCGCGTGGCCGTCGCGGCTGCCGTGACGGGGACGTTCTCGTTCATCCACACCGGCCTGCGGTTCCTGCTGGTGGGCGCGGGCGGGATCGTGGTCGGGCTCGCCGTGGGATGGCTGCTCGGCGCGGTGCGCCGCCACATCCACGATCCCGAGGTCGAGAACACCATCTCGCTCCTGACCGGGTATGCCGCCTATCTGCCTGCCGAGCGGCTCGGCGTGTCGGGTATCTTGGCGGTCGTGGCCACCGGGCTGTATTTGGGGCGGGTGGGGCCCCGCATCGTGGCGGCAGATACGCGCGTGCAGAACGATGGAATGTGGAACGTGGTCGTGTTCGTGCTGGAGGGGCTCATCTTCATCATTACGGGGCTGGCGCTGCGGCCCATCCTCGGAAGCCTGACCGGTCAGTTCGCGCGACACCTGGCGTGGGGAGCGGTGCTCGTGAGCTTGACGGTCATTGTCGCGCGCATCGTGTGGGTATTCCCCGCGACCTACCTCCCGCGGTGGCTGAGCCGGGGTCTGCGGCAGCGCGATCCGTCGCCCCCGTGGCAGTTCCCGGCGGTCGTTTCCTGGGCCGGCCTGCGCGGCGGGGAGTCGCTCGTGCTGGCGGCTGCCGTTCCCACGCTGACCGCGGCGGGTACGCCGTTCCCCGGCCGCGACCTGATCATCGCGATCACGTTCGCCGTGATCCTCGTGACCCTGCTGGGCCAGGGATTCACGCTCGCGCCGCTCTCGCGGTGGCTGGAGGTGCGGGAGACGGGCGCAGAGGAACGGCGCGAGGAGATCGCGGCCCGGCTACGAGCCTCGAAGGCCGCCCTCGCGCGGCTCGAGGAGCTCGCGACGGCGCAATGGATGCATCCGGAGACGCTCGCCCACACGCGCGACCGCTATCGCCATCGCACGCGGCGGCTGCACGGCCAGGCGAAGGGGGTCGCGGACGGCGGTGAGGAGACGATCTCGGTCGCCGACCGGCGCCTGGCGCGGGAGCTGCTCGTGGTGGAGCGGCGCGAACTGCTGCGCCTGCGGGACGACGGCACCATCAGCGACGCCGTGATGCGGCGCGTGCAGCGCGAGATCGATTTCGAGGAGCTACTGCTCGGCGACGCCTGACGGCCGGCACGGCGCGGCCGGCCCGATCGCGAGTGCGGCGACGAGCTCCACACGGGGCGCCTCGGATGGCTCGCGCGGGGGCGGCAGCCGCTCGTGCCAGGCGAGGACGTCAGCGATCGCGAGCGCGGCACGACGCCCCAGCAGCTCCTCGAGCAGTTGCTCCTCGCCTGCCGTCATTCCCAGTGCGAGCCGGGAGACGAGGCCGTCGAGCCGCGCCAGCTCTGGGACGTCGCGCCGCCGCGCTGCGCGGCGGCCCGCGGCGAGCACCCACGGGATGAGCCGGCGCGCGAGCCGATCACGGTCGCCGGCGCGCCAGCGGGCGGTCGCCACCGCAGCGAGCCGGGTGCGAACCAGCGGAGCCGCCCGGCGGATTGCCGCTTCGATCGCCTGTCGGTCGAGCGGCGCGTCCGAAGCTGACGCCGCGGCCTCCAGCATGTGGGTCGCTCGCAGCGGATCGGCGACGGTCGCTTCGCCCACTACGACCAGCGCCTCGACGAGCGCTCCGATCCGGATGACCAATACCACAGCTGGCTCGTGTCCCCCCACTGCGGCGCAGGCTCCGGCCGCGGCGGGTGGCTCGGCGTGTGCCGCGAGCGACTGCAGGCGGTCGCACCAGTCGAGCCCTGCGGCTCCGGATACCTGCCCGGAGGGCGATTCGACCTGCGCCGCGCCGGCCGCCTGCTGCGCCGCGACTTTCGCCGCCATGCGGCGCTCCACGGCGAGCGCGCGCTCGATCGCGGGGTGGGGCAGGAACGTGACCGTCTCGATGCGGCCGTGCGGCGAGCCCAGCCGGTCGATGCGACCGACCCGCTGAGCGAGGCGCGCGGGGCTCCAGGGCAGGTCGTAGTGAATCACGCGCGCGGCGTCTTGGAGGTTCAGCCCCTCCGAGAGAAGGTCGGTGGCGATCAGCACGTCGGTCTCGAGCGCGGCGGGCGGTGGGCCGGCGCCTTGCGCGAGCGGTGCGAATGCCCGAAGCGCCTCCGCGCGGCCGCCAGGGCCTCCCGCGAACAGCGCCGTCTCGCCCACGACACCCGCGACCCGCCGTCCCCTCAGGCACCGGAGCAGGTGTCGCACCGTGGCGGCGGCCTCGACGAACACGATGGTCTTACCGGGACGCTGGCCGAGCAGCGCGGCGAGCGCGTCCGCCTTGGGGTCCTCCTGGGCGCGGGCGATCGCGCGCAGGTCCCGGGTCACCGCGAGATCGTCGGGCGGGGCGGACCCCGACCCCGCCTCCAGCAGGATTGCGAAGAGGGCCAGCTGTGTGTCGCCCGCGTCGGCGACCGCGCAAAAGCGGGAGAAATCCCGGGCGTCGAGCGTGCGACCCTCCTGTGCGGCTGCGAGCGCCAGATCGAGGAAGGCCTCGTGTCGCGTGAGGCTCGCGCGAAAAGCGACGAGGCTCGACGCGAGCCGCCGCAGCAGTGTTATTCGGAGCAGCGGCGCCGCGGGCCCGCCCGCACCGAGGCGCTCGACCCCGGCGACGCACGCGAGGAGCAACGGCTCCGGAGCCACGCCGGCGCGCACGCGCTCGCCCGCCGCGCGCTGGGGGAATGACAGGGCCAAGGGCCCGCGGCCGTAGCCGGCTCGCACGCGGTCGCGGGAGCGAGCCACGGTCAGCCGCGCCGCCACCGCAGCCAGGGTCGCCGGATCGACGTCTCCCGCCGCGGCGCGCCGCAGCGACGCGACGCCGAGCGCCGCGAGCTCGTGGTCCCTTAGGAACAGCCGGAACAGGTGGAACAGGTCGGCGAGGCGGTTGTGCACGGGCGTCGCCGTCACGAGCAGCACCCGCGCTCCCACGACGAGCTTCGCGAGCGCGCGGTAGCGGCGCGTGTCGGGGTTACGAAAGCGGTGGGCCTCGTCCACGACGAGAAGCCGGTAAGGGGCGGGAGAGAGCGGTGGGCGGTAATCCCTCGTGCTCATGGATTCGTGCGTGATGATCCGCGCGGCTGTGTTGTGCTGCGCCAGCAGCGCTCGCCATTGCGGCGCCAGCACGGCCGGGACGGCGAGGGCGAATGGCTCGCGCCGGGCGAGGGCCACCGCGAGCGCCACGTACGACTTGCCCAATCCGACGGCGTCGGCGAGCAGGGCGCCGCAGTAGCGGTCGAGCATCGCGGCCAGCCGCTCGGCGGCGGGGCGCTGATGTGCCGCAAGCCACGAGGGCCAGCTCGCGCACGGCCCCTCCGGGAGGTCGAGCAGTTCCCGCGCGGCCCGGCGTACGACCGGGCCGGCGTCCGCCACCGCCCCCGGTCGGAGCAAGAGCGCGAGCGGCTCGACCGGGGGTTGCAGGTCCTCAGAGAGGATCCGGGGCGAGCCGTTCCAGAGCGCGCTGGTCGGAAGCATCGAGCTGCAGCAGCTCCGCGACGAGCCGGTCGTCGGTCTCGCGGCGGCGGCCGCACTCGGCGAGGGCGGACCAGGCGGCGGAGTCCGCCGACGGCACCGGCAGCTCGCGCACGACGCCGGCGTTGAAGCGCCGGAATCCCCCGCGTGCCGGGTCGGCGCGCAGCCGCGCCAGTGCCGTGAGCCACCGGCTGTTGAGCCACGCGGCGAGCGCGCAGGCGTCGTCCGCAGTGCGCGTGGCGACGCCGTACGCCGTGTTGAGCGGTACGGGCTCGTCGTCGGGGACCGCGGCGGCGAGGCGGCGGGAGAGATCGGGCCACACGACGCGATGGCGGGCCAGGGCGAGCGCGGTGCGAAACACCTGCCACGGGGCGCCGCCGCGGTAGTCCGCGCGCCGCCGCAGCCGCTCGAGGTGCGGCTCGAGGGCGCGCTCGAGCAGTGGGGGCAGGCGCGCCAATGGGCGGCCGTCAGGGCCGTGCGTCCACAGGAGGAAGCTGCTTGGCTCCGCGTGCCACGCGGAGAGGTCGCGGCCCCGCAGCGCCGGCCGCGTCCCGGGCACGGACTCCCGCACGAGGAACACGTCGTCCGCCCCGGTCTTCACGCCGAGCTGCGGTGTCCACCGCTCGCCCACGGTGGGGAGCGCGGCGCGCACCCGGCGGGCCACGCGCGTGGCATCCGCGTGGAGCACCCAGGGCCCCGGCGCCTGGAGGGCGCGCTGCGGCACGCGCGGCGCCGCGCTCCGTGGGCCGAGCGCGGTGACTGTCTCGTCGGCCGGACCGGGCTCGGCGCGGGTCGCGATCAGCGCCATGGGGTACACGGCGGCGGCGCCGAACGCGCCGGCCGCGTCGGCGAGCCGGGCGGCGCGCTCGATGCGCGTGCCGTGCGACAGCCGTTGCCGCAGTGGCTCCGCATAGCCGCTCGACGCGAGCTTCGCCGGCACGAGCAAGGCGATGCACCCACCCGGCGCCGCGAGCTCGAGGGCCCGTTCGACGAACGCCACGGCCAGGTCGGGGAGGTGGCCGAACCCCCGCACGGCGGACGGGCGCCAGGAGGGGTAGCGATGGGAGAGCGTCTCCCGCACGCGGGCGGGCAGCCGCTCCCCTCGCACCCACGGCGGGTTCCCGACGACGAGATCGAAACCGCCTCCCGCCACCACGTCGCCGAAATGGGACTCGAACGCGAAGCACGGCGCGCCGCCCTCCCGCGCAAGCCGACGGGCGGCCGCGCGCAGCTCGCGACGGCTCGCCCGGAGGCGGCGCAGGCGCCCGCGCTCGTCGCCCGTCAGGCCACGCCGCCTGCCGAACAGGTCGCGGTCCTTCCCAGCGGCCACGAGCTCCGCGACGGCGGCGTCGAGCAGCCGCACGGCGCGCGCGAAGCCATCCGCTGCGAGGGCCGCCACGGCGCGCTCGACATCGGCCCGCGCCCGCCGCTTGGCCGCGCCGGTGAGGTCGAAGAGGGCGCGGCGCGCATCCGCCAACCGCGCGGTGTGTTCGCGGGTCGCGCTCGGCGCCCGAGCGCCGCCCAAAGCCGCCGCGAGCGCCAACGGGTCGAGCAGCACGTCTCCTTGGCGCACGTGGCCGTCGAGGTTCGGCAGCGGAGCGATGCGCGCGAGGTCCGTCTCCGCGTCGTCGGCTACGAGCGCGAGCCACAGGCGAAGCTCGGCCAAGCGCACGGCGGTGAGCTTCAGATCCACGCCGAAGAGCGAGCAGGCGAGGACGTCGCGCTTGAGGCGAACGAGCGGCCCCTCGCCCGCCGCCCGGCGCAGCGCGACCAGCTCCTCCAGCGCGCCGAGCAGGAACGCACCGGAACCTACGGCGGGGTCTACTACCTTGAGGCGCCGCAGGTCCGGGATCTGCGGGGGCGGCGGGGGCCGACCGTCGTGGATCCAGCGCTCCGCCGCCTCTCGGGCAAGGCCGAACCGGCCGACGAGCACGGCCTCGAGCCCCGCCCGCACGAGCTCCCGCACGAGCGCGGCGGGCGTGTAGAAGCTGCCGCTCGTGCGGCGCTCGTCGGGATCCATCACTCCTTCGAACACGCGGCCCAGCATGTCCGGCGCCACCGACTCAGCCGCGTCGGCCTCGTGGACGGAGAAGTGGAACCGCTCGAACAGCTCGTCAAAGGCGTCGCGCCAGTCCCCGTTGCTCCATGAGGCCACCCCGTGGCGCCGCTCCAGCGCGGTCGGCTCGAACAGCCCGCCGTTCAGGAACGGCAGCCGGCCCAGGGCGCGGGCGTGCCTCGAGCGCTCGCCGGGCGGCCGATTGAGTGCGCCGAAGCACAGCGGGTCGAAGACGTGGCGCTGAAACGTGCTGGGCCCACCGAGGGTCTCGTCGACCCGGTGGATCAAGTAGCGACGGTCGCCGTCCAGCCATCCCTTGGCCTGCACGAAGTAGAGGAACAGCACACGCGTGAGGGCCGTGAGGGCGAGCGCATGGCGCTCGCTACGGCTGCGCGGTTCGGGCAGCCGGTCGGTGAACCGCTCGAGCACGCGGCGGAACGCCTTGAAGAAGCGGGGCGTGACGCCCTCACTCGCGAGCGCCTCGGCGACGCGCAGCGCCAGCGCGAGCGATGTCTCGCCCGGCAGGGGAGCGCAGCGCTCGAGGGCGGCGAGAAAGCTCGCGGGGACGCGGTCGAGCGGGACGGCCAGCGTCCGGACGCCAAGCGGCCCCCGCCCGCCGTGGCGCCAGGTCGCACACACGAGCAGGCGCGACCGGCCCCCCACAGCCAGAGCGCAGGCGAGCCCGCGCTCGGCGCCCTGGGCGAGTCGCTGCGCGGCGCTGCGCGCGGCCCGCTCGGGATCCTCCGCCTCGAGGCCGAACACCCGGTAGGCCTCGTGACGCGCCACCAGGGCCGCGCGGCGCACACCCGCCGCTACGGCCTGGGCAGCGCCGAGCCAGGGCCCGGGTGGCACGGTCTCCCACGCCGGCTTGAACCCGAGCGCGCCAAAGAGGTCGCGTAGATCGTCGATCTGCTCGGTGCGGGTGACGAGCTCGCGCAGCACCACGGGCCCCTCGAATCGGACGAGGCCAGAGTACTGAGGGTCGCTCCTAGCTTACGTACCGGGGTGTTGCGGGTAGGTGCGGATTATTGCGGGGATCGGGAAACGGGAAACGGGAAACGTGGCGTCACGACGTGTCCCGTGTCCCGTTTCCCCTGTAGTTACGAGGTTTTCCGGAGCCTGATATTCCCGTTCACCGTCGAGAGCGCCAGCTGCCTCCCCCCGCTGCCGATCGTGCCCGTGACGCGACGCGGGCCGAGCTTGCCGGTCACCATGAGCGGGAAGTCCGTGAAGATCTCGCCATTCACCGTCTCCGCCCGCACCTCGGCCGAGAGGCTGGGCGGCAGGTCGAGCGTGATGCCGCCGTTCACCGTCCGGAACTCCACGCCGTCCGTCCAGCTCGCCTTCCCCATCGCCGCCACGATCGACCCGTTCACCGTCGTCGCCTCCGCGTAGCCCGACGTCGAGATGTGAATGCCGCCGTTCACGGTCGAGGCCTCCACGTCGCCGCCGAGGCTCGCCGCTTCCACTTCTCCGTTGACCGTCTTGCCGACGAATTTGACGCCCGCGGGCACGTGCACCGTGAACTCCACCACGACGTCGTTCTCGCGCGTGCTCATGTGCCCGCCCTCGCCGGGCCGGCACTCGTTCGCCCGGCGGCCCTCGCTCGGATATACGGCGCAGATCGTGACGCCGCCCTCGTGCTCCACCACCTCGATCTTTACGTCGTCGGGATCGCTGCGCTTGGCGCGCTTCGTCGCGGTGACCTCGGTCTCGCCGCCGCTCCCTGCGACCGCCCGCACGTCGCCGTTCACGCCCTTGATCTCGATCTCCTTGCCGGCCGCGATCTTTCCCTTCCAGTGGAAGTCGCCCTGCGCGGCGAGTGAGGTCGCGGAGGCCGTGACGAGGCTCAGCAGCACGAGTCCGTAGTTCATGGTCATTTCTCCTTGAGCCGCCCGGGGCGGCACAGCTTGATGTCGCCGTTGAAGGACTCGAGCTCGAGCCGCGCGCTCCCCGAGCCGATCGTGAAGCTGAAGCGGTGCTTCGTCTTCCCGGTGAGCGTCACGGGGAAGCACGCCTCGAAGTCGCCCTCGAAGGTCGAGACCGACACCGTCACGCTCGCGTTCTCGGGGATCGCGATGGCGAGGTCGCCGTCGTGCGTGGCGAAGCGGTAGCGCCCGCTCTCTTTGATGGTGCCGTCGTATACGATCCCGCCGTTCACCGTGTTCGCCTCCACGTTGCCCGACTCGATGCGCTCGAGCCGCACGTCGCCGTTCACCGTCTCGGCGGCGACGTCCCCCGACGCGTCGCGCAGCGTGATTCCCTCGTTCACCGTGTTGAGGGTGATGCGGCCACGCGCCTTCTCGAGTGTCACCTCGCCGTTCACGGACCGCAGCGACACGAAGCCCGACCCACCCGTCACCTTGACCTCGCCCTGCACCGTCTCGGCCGTGATTTCCCCCTGCGACCCTTCGACCGTGATGTCGGCGTAGACCCCCGACAGCGCGAGCGCCATCGAGACGGGCACCGTGATCGTGTAGTCGATGACCTGGGACGGGCCTAACCTGCCCGTCGACTTGACGCTCACCACCGCCTCCGAGCCGCTGACCTGGACGCGGTCGCGGCTCGAGTGCTCGGCCTGGACTCTGACGGCGCTCTTCGCCCAGGTACTGACGGCGATCGAACCCCCGAAGTTGTTCACATCGAGGCGGGCGCCGGGCCGCACCGGAATCGTGGTGTCCGTCTGGGCCAGCGCCGCGGCCGTCGCGACCGCCAGAATCGTGATCATGCAGCTCTCCTCTTCAGCTCTGCGTGCCGGTGAGGGCGGTCGCCTGGCGGAGCAGTTCCAGCTTCCGCCGCATCGTGTCGGCGAGGTGATGGTTGAGATATGCGCTGCCCGGGTCCGCGGCGAGCGCGCGCCGCGCCTGCGCGATCGCGGTGTCGATCGTGGCCAGGTTGCGCTCCAGGATCCGGACGGTGGTCGAGTCGAGCCGCCCCGTGCGCCGCCCCTCGACGAGCGCCCCCTGCAGCTCGGCCACCGTCGTCTCGTAGCGCCGGTCCGCCGCCGTGAGCCACTGGGCCTGCGGCGGCGCCATCGCGACGGGAGTCGCCGTGACGGCGCGGGAGCGCAGCAGCCAGGTCGTGCCGCCCGACAGGATGATCAGGGCCACCGAGGCCGCGATGAGCTGCGGCACGGTGAACGCGAAGTAGCGCCGCGCCGGAGGCGCGGTCGCGCGGCCGATCCCCACGGCGATCTTCGGCCAGAGGTCGGCCCCGGGCGCCCGGTCGTCGAGCGCGCGCGCCCGGGCCACGACGCGCCGCAGCTCTTCCAGCGTCGCCGCGCACGCCGCACAGTCCACGAGGTGCGCCTCGAGCGCGGCGCGCTCCCCCACGGCGAGCGTGCCGTCCAGGTATTCCGAAAGCCGGTCCGTCCAGTTGTCCTTCGTCATCGATCTCTCCCTTCATTACGCCCCACGCCCTACGCCCCACGCACTATCTGTCCAGATGCCTTCTCAACGCCATCCTCGCATGGTGCAGCTGCGATTTCGACGTTCCCGGGACGATGCCGAGCATGTCGGCGATCTCGTCGTGCTTGTAACCCTCGACGTCGTGCAGCACGAACACCTGGCGCGCGCCGTCGGGGAGCCGGCTCACCGCGTCGTCGAAGTCCATCGCCACGTCCGGCGCGCGCGGCCGGGTCGGCGCCGTTTCGAGCGCCGCGGTGGAGTCATCGAAGCGTCCCCGCTCCACGCCGAGCGACGTGCGCCGCGCCAGGATCACGTTCACGGCCACCCGGTGCAGCCACGTGCCGAACGCCGCTTCGCCCCGGAAGGTCGAGAGCTTCTGCCAGGCGCGGATGAATACGTCCTGGGTGACGTCGTCGGCCGTCTCGGGCCCCATCATGCGGCGCACCAGGCTGTGGACGCGTGCCGCGTGCGAGCGGTACAGGCGCTCGAACGCACTCCCGTCCCCGCTCGCCGCGAGGGCCGCGTCCGCGGCTTCCGCATCCTCCGCTCGACCCCCCGTCGCCTTGTCCGGATCTCTGCGCAGCGTCGCCACTCCGGGGCAGGTACGCTCCATCGGTACGGGGTTGGATAGGACAAACGGCGTAAAGGTTGGAACATACGCTAGATTAACGGCCGACATGGGTCCCCTGCTTGCCCCCGCCGGCCTCGGCCTGCTGCTCGGCCTGCGCCACGCCTTCGAGCCCGACCACCTGGCCGCGGTGTCCACGCTCGCCACGCGTCAGGGCCGTCTCGGGGATGCGTGCCGGCTGGGGCTCGCCTGGGCTGTGGGGCACACCGCGAGCCTCGGGGCCGTGGCGCTCCTGATCATCGCGGGCGGCCTGCACCTGCCGGCGCGTCTCGCGCCCGCCGCGGACCTGCTCGTCGCGCTGCTCCTCATCGGGCTGGGCGGAACGGTGATCTGGCGCCATGCGCGCGGGCGGTGGCACCTGCACGTGCACACGCACGACGAGGGGCCCCACTTCCATCTCCACAGCCACGCGCACGGAGCGGCGCACGAGCATCTGCACCCGCGGGGGGACGCGCGCCGCTCGCTCGGGTTCGGCCTCTTGCACGGGCTCGCGGGGAGCGCGGCGATCCTGGTGCTGCTCATCGCCGCGGCGCCCAGCCGGAGGGCGCAGCTCGCCTATTTCTTCGCGTTCGCCGTCGGCACGATGATCGGGATGCTCGGCGTGTCGCTGTCGCTGGCGGCAATCGTGCGGCTCGCCTCGGGGCGGGGAGCGCGGTGGGCGACGGCGCTGCACGTGGCAGCGGCGGTGACGAGCGTGGGGGTGGGGTTCGTGTTGGCGGCGCGGGTTGCCGCCGGGCTGTGAGTCCGTCAGTAAAACGCCCTACAGTAGAAGGCCAGAGACACACGCATTCTGCGCTCGACGAGACGCTTCGCCCACTGCGGGCCGTGAGCACGAACGCGCTTCGTTGCCAGCTGAGGGCATGTGAATTGCCGGCTTAGAGCGGTGACCTCGCGGGTCGGGACCGTGTCCCGCCGCGGGGCAGTTCGAGGAATCGCTGCTCAGAGCAAATCCGCCGAAAGGCGGTGACGCAGAGCTACGGGGCTACCGCGGGTCCCACCCGCCACTGCCCGCCGGGCCGCCAGCGAAGTTCGCTGGCGGCTTTTTCGCGTACGGCAGCGCCAGCGACACACCGTTCACGCACTGCTTCGGGGGGTTCATGCGCACCACGTTCTTCCTGGCAGTCGCCCTAGCTGTCGCCACCGCAGCGCTCGAGGCCCAGACCGGCAACGGCGCGCCCAGCGGGTCGCATTACAATCTCAACATCATCGGCGTGTCGCACGATAAGAACGCGAATATGGATCAGGGGTCCGGCAGCGTCATCTTCGTGGACCTCGGGTCGAAGGACGTCACCGTCAGCACGAAGATTCTCCTTAGTCAAAGCGCCGAGGCGGGGACCTTCCAGGTCCTCGACAAGAACGGCACGGATGGGGAAGCTTCCTTCGAGCTTCCGGCGCCCGGCAGCTACACCGTCTGGGCGCGCGCGCTCGGCAAGCCGGGTGGCAGCTCCAAGATCACCACCTGCGCGACCAACATCGCGCTCACCGGCACCGACGCCGGCGTCACCATCTGCTCGACGCTGAACGAGGTCTTCGTTCGGGGGACGGGCAAGAGCAACTTCAGGAACGTGACCACTGCTCTCACGACGATCACCCTCGATCCGGTGGCCGAAGCGGCGGCGGTGACCGCGTGCGGCGGCCGCACCGTCGTCAATCTGTTCGACCCGTGCCTTCTGGGCTTCTTCTGGCAATACGACAACAATGGGCTGAAGCTGTTGCAGGTTCGCTTCTATCTGAACCCTGCCTAGACGCCGAGACGGCAAGACGCCGAGTGGCTATGAGGAGCGAGTGATTAGGCTGTTCCTTCTTGCTCGCGCCTCATAGCCACTGGGCGTCTCGGCGTCTAAGCGTCTACCTGGGCGTCTATGCACCTCCCCGATAGAGTCTCCCCCTCCATTCGACTTTCCTGCCGCCTCGCCACGCCGACCGCAGCATGATCCCCGCCACCATCGCCGCGCCGAGCGGGTAGAGCAGCGCGTAGCGCACGGGCGCGCCTTCCGCCCAGTACACGACCGCCCAGATGACGAGCGAGATGCCTGTCGTGAGCGCGGCCCAGCTCGCGCCATACAGGGCCCACGCGAGCGGCGGCACGATCCAGCACAGCGCCGGGAGCCACATCAAGTAGGGCGCGGCGCGCCGCAGCAGGGGGACCGGCGGGAACATCAGCGGCACGCCGAGTGCGAGGTTCTTGGACCAGCCCTGGACGATCTCGCCGAGGCTGCGGTACATCCGGGTGCTCATGAACTCGAGGCCGTGTGTCAGGAAGATGTCGAGATGGTGTCTCACGTATGCCTGGGCCAGGGCCACGTCTTCGGCCACGCTCTGCTTCACCGTCTCGTGCGTGCCGACCCGCTCGTAGGCCGCGCGGGTCGTCAGGATGTAAGCGCCGCTCGCGATCGCGTTCCACGTGATGCGCGTGCGGTTCACGCGCCCGAAGTCGCCCACGCGCGCAGCCAGCGCGACGAGCACGTGCGGCTGCACCAGGCGCTCCCAGAACGTCACCGTCTCCTGTCGGGTCAAGACGCTCACGAGATCCACCCGCTCCGCCCCGAGCACCGTGACGGTGCGCGGCAGCAGTTCGGGGTGGTGCGAGGTATCGGCGTCCGTGAACAGCAGCAGCTCGCCCCGCGCCGTGCGATAGCCCTGGACGACCGCCCACGGCTTCCCGAACCACCCCGCGGGCAGCTCCGCTCCCCGCACGAGGCGCAGCCGCCCCGCCGCCTCGGCGGAGCGCGCCAGCCGCTCGACGATCTCCGGCGTCGCGTCGCTCGAGCGGTCGTCCACGACGATGATCTCGACCGGGTCATAGGTCGTCGCGAGCAGCGAGCGGACGCAGCGCTCGATGTTCACCTCCTCGTCGCGGGCGGGGACGATGACCGAAACGAGGGGCCCGTGCGGTTGCGGCGGGTAATCGCGGAGGCGGGGGCGGCGACGAACGTAGCGAACCACGAGCAGCGCCAGGAACAGGGCGTACCCGGCGGGGATGAGCCACATCACTCGAGCTTCTCCCCCTCTACCGCCGCCACGACGGCAGCGGCGGTGAGGTGCCCGGTCACGTTCGTCATCGTACGGAACATGTCGGGGATGCGGTCGAGCCCGATGAGCAGCGTCAGCCCGGAGAGCGGCAGCCCGGCGGACGCGAAGGCGGGCGTGAGACTCACGATGCTCCCATAGGGAATGCTCGCGACCGTGAGCGAAGCGAGAAAGACCGCGGCTCCGGCCTGGAACATCTCCCCAAAGCCGAACGGCACGCCGTACAGTCGCGCCACGAACAGCACCGCGACCGCCTGGAACAGCGCGCTGCCGGCCCGGTTGACGGTCGCGCCCAGCGGCAGCACGAAGCTCGACACCATGCGGGAGATCTTGAGGTCGTTCGCGGCGGCGTCGAGCATCGTGGGGAGGGTGGCGAGGGAGGACGTCGTCGAAAACCCCATCAGCATCGAGGGGAAGCTCGCGCGCAGGAACCACCGGAGGCGCACCCGCACGATCAGCGCGATCGCCGGCAGGTACACGCCCGCGATGAAGATCGCGAGCCCGAGGATCACCGCGAGCACGTACACCGCCATCGCCTTGACGAGCGACCAGCCGAACTGCGCCACCGCGCCGGCGACCAGCGCGAAGATGCCGACCGGTGCGATCAGCAGCACCCACCGCACGATGCGGATCAGCGCCTGGGTCGCGACGTCGGCGAGCTCGGTGAGCGCGAGCCGCTTGTCGTCCGGCAGCGCCGCGGCGGCGACGGCGAAGATCGTCACGAACACGATCAGGGGCAGCAGGTTGCCGTCCACGGCAGCCCGCAGCGGGTTCGCGGGCACGAGGTCCACGATGAAGCGGGCGCCGGACGGCGCCTGTGCGGCGCCGTGCTGCAGCAAGCTCGAGTCGGCGAGCGCCGCCCCGCGCAGGGCGGTCTGCTGCTCCGCCGCGATCGGCGCCAGCGGCAGCAGCATCGCAGCGACGACGAAGCCGATCAGGATCGCGGCGAGCGTCGTGCCCCAGAAGAAGCCGAGGGTGCGCAGCCCGAGGCGTCCCACCTTGCGGATGTCCCCCAACCCGGCGACGCCCGCGAACAACGCCGTGGCGACGAGCGGGATCACGACCATCGAGAGGAGGTTCAGGAACAGCGTGCCGACGGGACGGAGCCACGTGCCGGCGAGCGCGAGGAGCAGCGGCTGCTGCGTCGCCGCGGCCACGAGCCCGAGCGCGAGGCCGGCCGCGAGACCGACCGCCATCCAGACGTGGCTTCTCATGGGGTGCGGGCTATAATTCCCCCCAACTCCACCTCCCTCGCAAGGCCGCGTACCAACCCTTGATCACCCTCGCCGCCGTGCGCCGGGCCCTGCGGGGCCATTGGGGCGTGCCCGCCGTGGCGCCCGACGCCCGCCCGGCGGCCGTCGCCCTCGCTCTCGTCGAGGGGGAGCACGGGGCCGAAATCCTGCTCATCCGCCGGGCCGTGCGCGCCGGTGACCCGTGGTCGGGGCAGGTTGCCCTGCCGGGCGGCCGGCGCGAGCCTGCAGACCGCGACCTGCTCGCGACCGCGATCCGTGAGACGCGCGAGGAGACGGGCATCGACCTGCGCCGGGGCGAGCCGCTTGCCGTGCTCGACGACCTCGCCCCCGTCACCCCCGTGCTGCCGCCCGTCGTGGTGCGGCCGTTCGTATTCGCGCTGTCGCGCCGCCCCGCACTGCGCCCCAACGACGAAGTGCAGGACGGCTTCTGGGTGCCGCTCGACCGGTTGGCGGAGCCCGGGCTGCGGCGCGAGGTGACCGTGACCGTGCGGGGCGCGGAGCGGACCCTGCCCGCCTACGTCGTGGGTGGTGAGGTGATCTGGGGGATGACGGAACGGATCCTGACGCCGTTCCTGGAGCTCGTGGCGGGGTCCCGCTAGGGTGACTGAACGGCGTGGGGAGTGGTTCGTCGCGGTGCGGACCGGAACCACGGATTGGGCCGCGAAGTACCACTCCCCACTCCCCACTCCCCACGTCTGGCCGTTCATAGGTCATCGAAATCCACAAGTTCGCTTGACAGCAGATCAGTCTTAGCATATGCTAATCACTTGAAAACGAAGACCACTAACTCTTCCAGCTGACTGCTCATAGCCGAGGGCTGGGAGGTCCAGTTCGCGCGCCTTTCCGGCAGGGAGAATCGGCATGCACGCCACCTTGCGAGACCCCGAGCCGCCGCTCACGCGCTCCGTCGAAGACTATCTCAAGGCGATCTACCACCTCTCGAGCCAGGGCGGGTTTGCCGCGACGAGCGACATCGCCGCACTGCTCGAAGTCGCGCCGCCGTCCGTGAGCGGGATGGTGAAGCGGCTCTCGGAGACGGGGCTCATCGAGCACGTCCCCTATCGCGGCGTGCAGCTCACGGCGCAGGGGCGCCGCGCTGCCCTCCGGATGATCCGCCGGCACCGCGTCCTCGAGGTCTACCTGTCGCAGCAGCTCGGCTATGACTGGGACGGCGTGCACACGGAGGCCGAGCGCCTCGAGCACGCCGTCTCGGACGAGCTGATCGAGCGCATGGCGAAAGCGCTGGGCGATCCTCAGTACGATCCTCACGGGGCGCCGATTCCGACCGCGGCCGGGGAGATCGAGGAGGCGGAGCTGGTCCCGCTGGCGGACGCTCCCATCGGCGCCGTGATCGAGGTGCGGCAGGTAGCGGACGAGGACGCCGCGCGGCTGCGCTACCTGGCGGAGCAGGGGCTCACGCCGGGTACGCTGCTCACCGTGACCGAGCGCCAGCCGTTCAACGGGCCGACGATCGCGAAGTTGCGGCCTTCGGGCGAGGCGCGGGTGGTGGGTCAGGAGCTGGCCCGGTCGCTGTGGTGCCGGGTGGTGACCCCGTGAGGCGGCATGGCGACCGGGCGCGTTGACGTCCGGGCCGAGCCGGGGTGGCGCCGGCCGCGCCTCACGCCGAGCCTCGCCGAGGTCTATCGCACCGTCCCGGTCGGGCAGCCCGTGTGGTGGCGCAAGGCGCTCGCGTTCGCGGGGCCCGGTTATCTCGTGGCCGTGGGCTACATGGATCCGGGCAACTGGGCCACGGACCTCGCCGGCGGCTCGGCATTCGGCTATTCCCTGCTGAGCGTCATCCTCATCTCGAACCTGATGGCGATCCTGTTGCAGGGGCTGGCCGCGAAGCTCGGGATCGCGACCGGACGGGACCTCGCCCAGGCGTGCCGCGACCACTACTCGCGCCCGACGTCGATCGCCCTGTGGGTCCTCTGCGAGATCGCGATCGCCGCCTGCGACCTCGCCGAGGTGATCGGCTCGGCCATCGCGCTGAACCTCTTGTTCGGGATCCCGCTTCCCTGGGGCATCGCGATCACCGCGCTCGACGTGCTGCTGGTGCTGCTGCTGCAGCACAAGGGCTTCCGCCTGCTCGAGGCGCTCGTCGTCACGCTGATCGCGACGATCGCGGGATGCTTCATTTTCGAGATCCTTATCTCGCGCCCGGGGCTGGTCGACGTCGCCGCGGGGTTCGTCCCCGGGCCGTCGATCCTGCAGGACCCGGGCAAGCTGTACATCGCGATCGGGATCCTCGGCGCCACGGTGATGCCGCACAACCTGTACCTGCACTCCTCCATCGTGCAGACCCGGCGCTACGACGAGACACCCGAGGGAAAGCGGGAGGCGGTGAAGTACGCCTTTCTCGATTCCACGATCGCCCTCACGTTCGCGCTGTTCATCAACGCAGCGATCCTCATCGTGGCGGCGGCGACGTTCCATCGCGCCGGGCACCACGAGGTGGCGGAAATCCAGGAGGCCTACCGGCTGCTGACGCCGCTCTTGGGCGTCGTCGGGGCGAGCGCCGTGTTTGCGTTCGCGCTGCTCGCCTCGGGCCAGAACTCGACCTTGACCGGCACGCTCGCGGGCCAGATCGTGATGGAGGGCTTCCTCAACATCCGGCTGCGCCCATGGCTGCGGCGACTCATCACGCGGGGCATCGCGATCGTGCCGGCCGCCTTCACGGCGATCTTCTTCGGCGAGGGGGGCACGGCGCGGCTCCTCATCCTGAGCCAGGTCATCCTCAGCCTGCAGCTCTCGTTCGCGGTGTTCCCGCTGGTGCGGTTCACGTCGGAGCGCGCCAAGATGGGCGAGTTCGTGAACCCTCCCTGGCTCAAAGCGCTCGCCTATGGCGTCGCCGGGCTGATCGCCCTGTTCAACGGCTGGCTCCTGGTGCAGACCTTCACGTGAGTTGCTGAGCCGATGTACCGGCGCATCCTCGTCCCCCTGGAGCATTCGCCCGCCGACGAGGCGATTCTGCGGCACGTGCGACCGCTCGCGAAGCTGTCCGGGGCGAGCCTCGTGCTCCTGCACGTGGCCGACGGCTGGGTGGCGCGGAACATCCGACAGCTCGACCTGCGCGAGTCGGAGGAGATGCGGGAGGACCGCGCCTATCTGGAGCAGGTTGGCGCGACGCTGCGGGCGGAAGGGTTCGACACGGACGCCGTGCTCGCCGCGGGCGACCCGCCAAAGGAGATCGCCGAAGCGGCCGAGCGCGAGCGGTGCGATCTCATCGCCATGGCCACCCACGGCCACAGGCTGTTAGGGGACGTAGTCCATGGCAGCACAGCGACAGCATTACGACATATGACGAAGGTGCCGATCCTGATGGTCAGGGCGGACGGGCCCAAATAGACGAGCGTTAACTGTCGCTTCTCGCCTGCTCCAGCGCCCGCAGAATCGCGCTGAGCCTGTGGTCGCGCCTCTCCCGCAACCGGTCCACCTTGCCCCTGTAAGCCCGCTCGATCGCCTGCGTCAGGGCGCGCTGCTGCTCGGGCTCGAGCTTGTGCCAAGTCGCGAGCTCGGCCCACCACGCCTCGAAGCTCTGCAGCAGACGCTGCAGGAACAACGTGACCCCGCCCTCTCCCGCCGCGAGGTGGTAGGTGAGGTGCGGCCCCGCCGCCGCCCAGCCGAGGGCGGGCCCGAGCGACACGGCGCGGTCGAGCTCGTCCACGTCGATCACCCCGCGCAACACGAGGTCGATGCACTCCCGCCACACGGCCGCCGCGACGCGCCCCGCGACGTACCCCGGCGCCGGCTTCTTCAGGAGGATCGGCATGCGGCCGAGCGTGCGGAGATACTCCTGCGCGCGCGCCAGCGCCGCGGCGCTGGTGCGCGCGCCGGGGACCAGCTCGACGAGCGGGATGATCTCGGGCGGGTTGAGCGGGTGGGCGACGAGGCCCCGGTCCTGCCGGCGGCAGCGGGCGAACAGGTCGCTGGGAGGGAGCCCGCTCGACGAGCTCGTGACCACCGCCTCCGCCGGAGCGATCCCGTCGATCGCCTCGAACAGCCGCTGCTTCGCGATCAGGTCCTCGCTGATCGCCTCGATCACCCAGTCGGCGTCCTGCACGGTGAGGAGCAGGCTGCGGCCCGGGTGGAACTCGCCGAGGCCGCTCTCCACGACGCCCTGGGGAGCGCGCTCCAAGGCCACCAGCGCGCGCGCCCGGCGCGGCACCTCGGTGAGGGCGCGCTCGAGGGTCCGGGAGTCACTGTCGAACATCGTCACCGGCCATCCCGCCGAGGCGCACAGGGCCGCCCAGCCGGAGCCGATGTCGCCGGCGCCGATGACGGCGACCTTGCGGGGGAGGGTCACGAGACCGCGGTCGTGGCCGGGGCCTGGGTCCAGGGCAGCACGCGGTCGAACAGCAGGCGGCGCACCGGGGCCGGGCGCACGCGCGTCGCGACGCGCGCCGGCGCGCCTTCGGGATCGATCCGCGTGCGGCCGCGCGTGTCCCCGTCGTCCAGGTCCACCGCGAGTCGCACTTCCGTGAAATCGAGCACGTCGGGTAGCACGAGCGCCGCGATCGGCAGCACGTCGTTCACGACGCAGCCGTCCAGGTTCTCGGCGCGCCGGTGGAAGGCGACGTAGAACCGCAGCGCCTCGTACACCCACTGCGCATGCGGCTCGGCGACGCGGCCGATGCGGTTGACGTCGTGGCCCGAGAGCACGAGCTGCCGTGTCACGTCGAGCCCCACGAGCTCCGTCGGCAGCTCGGCCCGGAGCACGGCGTCGAGGGCCTCCGGGTCGCACCAGGCGTTGAACTCGGCGTAGGGCGTCGTGTTGCCGCGCGCTTCCAGGTTCCCGGCCATCGCCACGTGGCGCGCCACCTTCTCGTGCACCACGGCGGGCTCCCGTCGCAGCGCCAGCGCGAGGCTCGTGAGCGGGCCGAGCGTCACCAGGGTCACGGGGGCCGGCTGGTCGGCGAGCAGCCGCTCCAGGGGCTTCACGAAGTCCAGGATCACTCCTGCGGGCGGGACCGTCGCGTAGCCGAGACCGGTCTCCCCGTGCGTTTCGCGCGCCACCACCAGCTCGCGCCGCAGCGGGCGCCGCGCACCCACGCCGATCGTGATACGCCGCCCCACCCGACGGAGTATCTCCACGGCGTTGCGGTACGCATTTTCCACCACGGTGTTGCCGTAAGAGACCGAGATGCCGCGCACGTCCAGCTCCGGTGACTTGAGCGCCAGCTCGAGGGCGAGCAGGTCGTCGATGCCGGGATCGGTGTCTATGACAACGGGGCGTGGGGCGTAGGGCGTGGGATCGGTCACGGGAGAAGGCTAGGGAGCGCGGACCTCCTTTGCAATAGTCTCGCGCAGCTGCCGGAACTCTGCAGCGCCGCCGAATCCGAAGATGCGTTCGATGATCCGGCCGCGACGGTCGAGCAGCACGGAGTACGGGAGCCCGCGGTAGTGGTACGTGGCCTTCATCTTCCCGCCGCCGACGAGGATCGGGAACGGCGGCCGGAACTGCCGCACGAACTGGAGCATCTTGCCGCGGTCCACGTCATCCGAGATCGCCGCAATGGCGAAGTCCTTCCGCTCGAACCCCCGCAACAACTCCGCCATGTGGGGGAACTCTTCGCGGCAGGGGTCGCACCAGGAGGCCCAGAAGTTGACCAGCGTCACCTTGCCGGCATAGTCGGCGAGCGTCACGGTGTCGCCCCGCGGCGTGGGGAGGGTGAAGGGAGGGGCGAACGGCTCCCGCTGGGGCGCCGCCCGGCCTGCGAGCAGGGTGTCGGCGTCGAGCACCGCGAGCCGCCCGGTGGGGTCCGCTGCGACCGCGCTCTCGCGCGGGCGGAGGTGTCGGGTCGCGACGATCGCTCCCGAGGCCGTGTCCACCACGTCCACCCGCAGCTTCGTTCCGGCGGAGTCGTCCGAGCCCAGCGCGTAGAGCCTGCCCCCGGGCCCGAGGGCGAGCGCCACGTTCACGATGGCGTAGCGGGCGCCGAAGCTGCGGCCCTTCCCCGGCACCAGCTCGGGCTCGGCGTCCCGCGCCGGCAGGCCGCGCCGCGCGGTCCACCGGAGCTGTCCGCCGCGACCGTACTTCCGGATCTCGTCCCCGGCGAGCGGAGCGAAGTACACGTCGCCCGCAGGGTCTACGGCAACGGCGCCCGCGTTCACGAGCTGTCCGAGCAAGGGAATGCGCGGCGTCCGTACGGTCGCGATGCCCCCGACGGGACGTCCCAGCGTGTCGAGCCCCCACACGAGGGGGGCGGTATCGGGCTCCGCGCCCAGCTGGACGAAGTACGGTGAGCGTGCGGCGACGACCTGCCGCCCCGCCGCGGCGTACACGGATGCCATAGCGGGGCCCTGCCATTCGCGCACCGGCCGCCCGGCCGTGTCGAACACGACGCCCTCGCCGGTCCGCTCGGTGACGAGGAGATAACGGCCGTCCAGCGTGGCGACCGCGAGCGGCGTCGCGAGCCGCGGGCTGGTGAAGCGCTTCACGACCCGCAGGTCGCGGTCGAACGCCGCGATGCTGCTGGCGTCGGGATCGGGTGCCCAGGAGAGACCGTCCAGAGGGGCCGCCGGTGCGCGGCCGAGGAAGAGGAGGGTGAGGCCGCTGGGCGCCGTGGGCCGACAGGCGAAGAGGGCCGCGCCCGTCAGCGCGGCGCCCAGCGCACGCCGCATCAGGACGCGGCGGAGATCGTCTTGATCTCGATCGTATGCAGGCCCTTCTCCATCCGGTGCACGCCCGTCACCTTCACCTTGGCTTCGGTGAAGTCGACGAGGCGCGAGTTCTGCGGATCGGCGGGCTTGGAGCTGACGGGCATGTAGATCGTCCCGTCGCTGCCGAGGATCGCCAGCGCGACCCCGGCCTTGGCGCAGGCTTGGGCGCACATCTTATGCCCCTCGCCCGACGCTCCCATCGTGGTGTAACAGTTGATGTCGATCACCTGGCCGGTGATCGTGAGGTCCTTGCCCGGCGCTGCCATCTTGCCCGCTTGCGCGGCCAGGGGCAGTGCGACGAGCGCGAGGACGGCGGTCGCCGCGAAAATTCGCTTCAGCATTGGTCGATCCTCCATTCTGGGTGGATGTCTTCGTCTAGCGTACGTCGCCATCGAGGCTCTCGGATTGGCGTATATTGGCGCCATGAACGAGGCGTACCGCCGGCTGGTCGACGCGTTCGGCCGCGGATGGGAGCGCGGCGATCCCGAGGAGATCCTGTCCGTGTTCACCGCCGACGCCGTCTTTGTGGAGACTCCCTTCAGCGACAGGGAGACGGGCCATGCCGCGATCCGCCGGTACTGGACGGACCTTCCCGCCAACCAGGCCGAGGTGACGTTCCGCTCGGGGGAGATTTACGTCGCGGGCCCGTGGTTCGCCACCGAGTTCCGCTGCACCTACCGCCGCCGCCGCAGCGGGGAATGGGTGGACGCGCGAGGCGCGATGTTCTGCGAAACGCAGGACGGCAAGATCAGCGAGATGAGGATGTACTGGCACCGCAACCCATAACGGCGTCGAGGAAGAACGTCCAGGAAAGGCGTCGGCAGCAAGGTTCATCTTGGAACTCAGGGTTGGGACTACCCCGCCTGGGTCGGCCCCTTCTACCCGCCCGGCGCCCGGCCGCAGGACTTCCTCTCCATCTACACCCGCGCGTTCGATACGGTCGAGGTCGACTCGACCTACTACGCCACGCCCGCCGAGCACGTCGTGCGGGGTTGGGCGGAGAAGGTCGCCGCGGGGTTCACGTTCGCCCTGAAGCTCCCGGAGGATTTGAGCCCGGCGGGCGACACTGCACCGGACCCGGCACGACTCGCGCTGTTCTGCGAGCGGGCCCGCCTACTCGGCGACCACCTCGGGCCGGTGCTGATTCAGCTCGGCGCCCAAACGGGGCCGGAGCGCTGGGAAGGGGTGGAGCGATTCCTCGCCGCGCTGCCGCAGGGAATGCGCTGGGCGGTCGAAGTGCGCCAGCGCGCCTGGGTGGGCCCGAAGCTGCTCGAGCTGCTGCGGCGCCATGGGCTGGCGCTCGCGCTCGTCGAGGGGCGGTGGCTGCCGCGGGACCAGATGATCGACCTCGCGATCCATCCCACCGCCGAGTTCGCGTACGTGCGCTGGATCGGGTCGGGCCAGCGGCTGGAGGACGTCGGCCACGTGCAGATCGACCGCGAGCGGGAGCTCGCCGTGTGGGCGATGGCGCTCGCGGCGCTCGGGGCGCGCGTGGGGTCGGTGTACGGCTATTTCAGCAACCAGTTTCAGGGCCACGCCCCGGCGAGCACCAGGGCCATGCAGAAGTTGATAGGGCAGAAGCCGGTTGAGGCCACGGCGCTGGCCGCGCAGACTAGTCTCTTCTGATCGCCGCCTTCGCCCGCCTGGCGTAGTCGAGCGCCTGCTCCAGCAACCCCGCGTTCCGCGTCCCGATCCGCATCGCCTCGTTGATCGCGTCCTCCTCCTCGAACCCCTGATCGAGCATGAGGTAGGGAATCAGCGCCGCGCCCACTCGGTTTCCGCTGGAGCAGTGGACCAGGACGCGCTTCTGGCCGCCGAGCTGCCGCACGGTGCGCAGGGCGGCCTCGAGCGTGGCGTCGCCGATCGCGCCGTGGCCGAAGGGGATGTTGACGTACTCGAGGCCCGCCGCGCGTACTGCGTCGGGCGTGCGGTAAGGCCGGGGCTCCATGGGCTCGCGCAGGTCGAGCACCACGTCGCATCCCGCGCGCTGCAGAGCGGCGAGATGCTCGACGCTCGGCTGGCCGCCCGTCACGATTCCGGGCAGGGGCTCGCACGCGTTGGGGACGCCCGCGATGGCGTCGAGCAGTTGGCTCATAAGGACGAGCGGGGCTACCTTACGGCGAAATGTAGCGCGTTCGCGTGAACATGGGTTCCTCGCGTACCCCGTCGTTGCGCAAGCACCTCGTCCCGCATCAAAAGCTGTGGGTGAATTGGGACGGCGTGTTCTTGATGGGGCCCCGGTACCTGCGCTTCCTCGCCGCGGTGGACCGGACGGGTACGATCCGGGCGGCCGGCCAAATGGTGGGCTGGAGCTACCGGACGTGTCTCAACCGGATCCGGCAGATGGAGCGGGTGTTGGGGGCGCGGGTGCTCGCCACGACGCGGGGCGGGCGGGCCGGCGGGAGCGCCCGGCTGACCGAGGCAGCGCGCCGTCTGGTCCGCGTCTTCGCCCGCTGGCAGCGAGAAGTGGACCGGTTGAGCCACCGCGCGTTCCGCAAGAGCGTCCCTCCGCGATAGGTCCAGCCGTACCTATCGGCGATAGGCGTCGCCTTGCCTATCGTCCCTGGGCCCGGTAGATTCGCCCGTCCGTTTCACCAGCCGCTCGGACACTCCCCAGCTCAGAGGTGAGGGCGTGCGATCTACCAGGCTGCGCTGCGTCCTGAGTGTGGCCGCGGCCGGGGCGCTTCCCCTCGCGGCGCGCGCTCAGGGGCCGACCGCGCCCAAGGTCACGGGCTACGTGCAGACGCGCTTCGAGGCGATCGCCGACTCGGCGCTGTTCAAGGTGCGACGGGCGCGCCTCGGCGTGCAGGGGAGCCTCACGCCCTGGGCGACCTACAAGCTGCAGGCCGAGCTGCGGAGCGGGGGCACCGGCGCCACAGCGGCGACCGTCGCCGCCACGGACCTCTACGTCGCGCTCACGCACGGGCCGTGGATCGCCACGATCGGCCAGTCGAAGACGCCGCTCTCCGTCGAATTCATTCGCTCCTCGACAGTGCTCGAGCTGCCGGAGCGGTCGATGGTGGTGGACTCGCTCGCGCCGAACCGTGACGTCGGCGTGAAGATCGAGTGGAACTCGACGGGTCCCTTGACGCTGAACGGAGGAGTCTTCAACGGCGATGGGATCAACCGCGCGGCAAACCGCGACAAGGACTTCCTCTATTTGGCGCGCGCGGTCGTGAGACCGATCGCCGGGTTGCATCTGGGCGCCGCCGCGGCGGGAAAGCCCGACACCGTGACCTGGGACATCGAGGGGACGCTGGAGCGGGGGAGAGTGGCGGCACGCGCCGAGTACCTGTGGCGGCACCGCTCGGCCGCGGACGTCACGACACGAGGCTGGTATGCGCTCGCGGCGTACCAGCTGCAACCCAAGCGCCTCCAGCTCGTGGGGCGGGTTCAGCAGTTCGACCCCGATGACGCCCTGGGTGGCGATCGCATCACGGGGTACACCGGCGGCGCCCAGTATTTCTTCGCGGGGGACGACCTGAAGCTGCAGCTCGAGTACACGGTGTTCGCGGAGCAAGGCCCGGCCGTGGGCAACAACCGGCTGATCGCTCAGATGCAGGTGAGGTGGTGAATGAGGGCGGTAATGGGCGGTAATGGGCGGTACTGGGCGGGAGTCCTCGCCGCCGCTGCGATCTGTGGTACCGCCCCTGACCGCCTCTTACCGCCTGTTACCGCCCAATCCCGGGAAGTCCTCCTCGCCACCACCACCTCGACTCGCGACGCCGGGCTGCTCGACTCGCTGATCCCTGTGTTCGAGCGCACGAACGGCTACAGGGTGAAGGTGATCGCCGTGGGGAGTGGCCAGGCGCTCGAGATGGGCCGCCGGGGGGACGCGGATGTCGTGCTCGCCCACGCGCCGGAAGCCGAGCGCGTGCTCGTAGACAGCGGCTACTTCGTCAGCCGGCGCTTGGTGATGCACAACGACTTTCTGATCGTCGGTCCGGCGGCCGACCCGGCACACCTGGGCGGCATGACCGACGCGCTCGCCGCGCTGCGACGCCTCGCGGAGGGGCGAGCGCCCTTCGTGTCGCGTGGTGACCAGTCGGGGACTCACAAGTTGGAGCAGAAGCTCTGGCGCCTCGCCGGCATCAGGCCGCCGGGCGCCGGCGGCTGGTACATCGAGGCGGGACACGGGATGGGCGAGACACTGCAGATGGCCGACGAGAAGCGCGCCTACACGATCACGGACCGGGCGACCTACCTGGCGTGGCGTGCCAAGGTCCAGGCCGCGCCCCTTGTGGAGGGGGACCCCCTCCTGTACAACGTCTATCACGTCCTCGAGGTCAACCCGAAAAATGCTCCGCGTATCAACGCCGCGGGCGGCAAGGCGTTCGCCGAGTTCCTCGTGGCGCCGGCGACGCAGGCACTGATCGCCGAGTTCGGCAAGTCCCGCTTTGGCCGGAGTCTGTTCATCCCGGACGCGGGGAAGGTGGACAACTGGTGAGACATTCTGTCCTCGGGAGTGGTCAAAGCTGGGAGCGAGCGTTAACGCGGCGCGGCGACCCGCCGTCGAATCTCGTGTCCTCACCCGGCACGCTTCTTGAACCCCCTCTTGCCCATGGGGTACGCGATACATAAGGATATGATGCTCGCACTCGCTGTCTCGCTCGCGTTGGCCGCGCCGTCCGCGGCGGCCGCCAGTGACGACCCGCCGATTCACGTCTGGCTCAATCAGGACAACTACTTCGTGCGCGGTGACCGCGCCAAGGTGTACGTCAGGGCGGCGGCCGACGGCTACCTCGTGGTGGTGCGCGCCGACGCCGACGGTCGAGTGCGCGTGCTGTTTCCGATCGATCCTTCGGACGACACCTTCATGCGCGCCCACAAAAAGTTCGAGGTGCGGAGCCGCGGCGACCGCGAGGCGTTCGCGGTGGACGAGCGCGAGGGATCGGGCGTGGTGCTCGCCGCCTGGTCGGCGTCGCCGTTCAAGTTCGACGAGTTCGTGCGCGGAGATCACTGGGACTACCGCGTGCTGGGAACCATCCAGACCGGCTCCGACGCCGAGGCGGCCCTCGTGGACGTGGTGCAGCGCATGGCGGGCGACGCGCGCTTCGACTACGACGTCGTCACCTACACCGTGGAGTCCACCACCGCGTACTACCGTCACGGATACCGCGACGGCTACTACCCCTCGTTCGGCGTAGGCTTCGGGTACGGCTTGCCGTACCGCTACCACATCGGGCTCTTCAGCGCCTCGTGCTACGACCCCTTCTTCTATGATCCGTTCTACTGCGGGCCGTATTACACGGGGTTCCGCTTCGCGTACTTCTACGACCCGTTCCGCTACGACCCCTTCTTCTACAGCCCGTACTTCCGGCCGTACGTCCTGAGGGTGGGGGTGGGGCTCGGCTACTACGGCTACCGCTACTCCGGCTACGGCTACCGTGCCGGCTACGGTGTGTGGGACGGCTTCGGGAGCGGCCTGACGTTCAAGAACAGTCGCACGGTCACGAGCGTCGGCCCGCGCGTGCGGATCGCGCAGGGAGTCCTGCTTTCGGGCACGGCGCCGGAGCGGAGAGTGAGCGTGGGCGCGGGGGACGCGATCGGAGTGCGTGACCGCACGACGTGGTCGCGCGGGGGCACGACGTCGCTCCGCCCCGATCGCTCGGAGGGAGCCGTCGAGCGGCGCGGCAATGATCGGGGTGACCGCAGTGACCGCGGTGATCGCGTGGCGAGCCCACCCGCGCGGCGTCCCGAGAGCCGTTCCTTTGACGGCGGCAGTCAGGGAAGCGGCAGAC
>Ga0209159_1000405_pt1 | contig 39674 bp, 38 predicted proteins | sample GraSoiAngelo_144_FD_185901 | JGI IMG/M metagenome (GOLD analysis project Ga0209159, IMG submission 185901) | Grasslands soil microbial communities from the Angelo Coastal Reserve, California, USA - 14_1009_02_40cm (SPAdes) (version 2) | ecosystem: Environmental > Terrestrial > Soil > Grasslands ...
GATTCAGAGAGGGGCGAGGGGACCGGAGGGAGTTTTTCCTCACCGGTCGCCTCCGCCTCCCCTTTCTCCGGCGGATGCACGACCTGCATGTCGGGGGCCATCGACTCCTCGAGTTCGAGGATCAACCAGTCGAGGACCGCGGCCTTCGTCTTTTCCAGCTCGTCCTCGGACAAGGACTGCTCGAGTTCCCCGACGAGGAGGTCGTCGACGAGCGCGTCCAATTCCGGGGTCGGCGAGGGCTCGGACTTCTTCGGCGGCGGGACCCGTTTCGGAATCGACAGGCGAGCGCCGCAGGAAGGGCACATGGCCATCTCCGCCGGCACGGTGGCGCCGCACTGCGGGCACTCTCGCTCGGCTTCGGAGATCACCCGGTCGAGCTGGGCGACCTCCTGATCCCAGGCGACGTCGTCGAGGAGGGAGCTCGCCGTGGACCGGAGTCTCGCCCCGTCCTCGGGTCTCTGGAGATGCTTCGCCTGGAGGCGGAGCTTAGCGACCTTGATCTTCTTCGAATCCGGTGCTTTCGACGAGGCGCGTTCAAGGGAGGCGATCGCCTCATCCGATTGGCCGAGCGATTCGAGCAGGAGACCCCGCGCGTACCACAGCTCCGCATCGTCGGGCTTCTCCGCGAGGCAACCGTCGTAGAACAAGCGGAGCGCCGCAGGGCCTTCCCCCGCGAACGCGTGTCGGATGTCCTCCTCCATCTCCTCTTCGTCGAAGGGCGCGCCGCACTCGACGCAAGTGGACGAGAATGCGGACGTGACGCATTGGCAGAGCGGACATTCGTATTCCGCCTGCGCGATCGATTCCTTCGTTTGCTTGGGAGGTGCGTAATTTAGCAGGTGGAAAGACGCGACCATCTTGCGGGCGGCGATCGGGCCGACCTCTGGGATCCGCGCCAACTGGTCTTCCTTGGCCCGGGCGATCTTCCACGGGGCATCGTAACCACGGTCGATCAGCGCCCGCGCGCGAGACGCGTCGAGGCCAAGGACGCTGAGGAGGTCCGTCAGGGCGCGGCTATCGACCTCGCCTTTGATCCTCCGTCGGGGCCGCCCGACGGGGACCGCGCCGATTTCCACAGGCGTCTGGGCGGGGGGCGACTTCGTCAGTTGACTTTCCGGCCTACCGGGCGGGGGGAACTGGGTGCGGCATTGATCGCAGATGAGCTCCCACGAATTGGGCGTCCCGCATTCGGGGCACGGAGCGGTCCAGCCAAGGGATCGGACGTCCCGAAAGATCGTGACGGAGCCACAGCTCTCACACAGGACGAGGGGGAACACCTTCCCGCCGCACGCGCTGCAAGGCGGAAGATCGTCGACGCGGACGGTCACCTAGTCAATCCCTCCCGAACCCCCTCGGATTTCGACAAGGGGGAAGAGGGTGCCCTCTGACTCTCGCGGAATCCTGCGACCATCACGCGTCGCCATCTCGACTAGGATTTATAGCGGGTCATGGACTTTCGCCCGCTGTTATCACGAGGGATTCGAGGATGGAGCGGGCCGTCATCCTGTGCGACGGTTATTTCGGCCAGAACACGGGGAAGACGGCGAACGGTCTCGTCCGATACTCGAAGCGCTACGAGATCGTCGGCGTGATCGACCACACGAAGGCGGGGCGCGACGCGGGCGAAGTGCTCGACGGGAAGGCGAACGGCATCCCGATCGTCGCGAGCCTGAAGGAAGCGACCGTCCGCCTAGCACCGCAGACTCTGATCGTGGGGGTGGCGACGTTCGGAGGATATATTCCGCAGGAATACAGACCCATCCTCCGTGAGGCGATCGAGGGCGGCTTGAGCATCGTCGCGGGCCTACACGAGTACCTGAGCGAGGACCCGGAATTCGCAACGCTCGCGGAGGCCCACGGGGTTCGGTTGTTCGACGTTCGGAAGCCCAAGCCGATTCGCGAGTCGAAGCAGTTCAGCGACCTTTCCCGCAAGCTTCCCTGTCTCCGGATCCCGGTCCTCGGGACGGACGGGGCGATCGGCAAGAGGACGACCGCGCTCCTCCTCACCGACGCCCTGAACGAGAAGGGAATCTCCGCGACCTTCGTCGCGACCGGGCAGACCGGCCTCATGCAGGGTTCCGCCTACGGCGTGCCTCTCGACTCCATCAAAGGAGATTTCATGGTCGGCGAGCTCGAGTCGGAAATCGTTCGCGCCTACGAGGAAACGAAATCCAGGGTCGTCATCGTGGAAGGACAAGGAAGCATTTCCCATCCCGCCTACGTGTGTGGAACCCGCGCGATTATCAACGCGTCGATGCCGAGTGGCATGTTGATGATGCATGCGCCCGCGCGGGCAACGCGCAGTTTTCGGCGGGACGTGGCCGCCTGGCCCATGCCCACCGTGGGGGATGAGATCGAATGGCTGGAGTTCTTCGCCCGCATCGCAGGGAACGGCAAGGTCCTCGGCATCGGCATCAACCATGAGAACATGACTCGGGACGAGGTCGAGGAAACAGTCCAATCGTACGAGACGAAATACCGATTGCCAACCGCGGACCCCCTTTGGCATGGTTGCGGGAAATTTGTCGACCGAATTCGGCGGATGACATGAAGATCCCGAAGTCCCATCCACGCTACGATTCCCTGATGCGCCGTGAAACGCTCGTTCGTGCGTGGAAGGCCGGCATCGTAGTCCCGGAGGGACTCATCGCCCACGGTCGTGGAGAGGCCTTCGACTACCTGTTCGGCGAGCGGACGATCGCTCCCGCGCTCGTGGCCGAACGGGCGGGAGCCGCATGGCTCTTGCGCGCGAAGCGGCCGGTCCTCTCGGTCAACGGCAACGTCGCGGCGCTGTCCGCACGGGAGGTCGTCCGACTTGCGAGGTCGATCCCTGCGCGCATCGAGGTGAACCTGTTCCATCGCTCGGAAGCTCGCGTCCGGCGAATCCGACAGCTGCTCGAGCGGGTGGGAGCCCGGAACGTCTTAGGGGAGAGGCCCAATGCCCGGGTTCCGGGCCTCGAATCGAAGCGGGCTCTGTCGCATCGAGAGGGTGTGTACGGCGCGGACGTCGTGCTCGTCCCCCTTGAGGATGGGGATCGGGCGGAGGCCCTCGTGCGAATGGAGAAGGTCGTGATCAGCGTGGACCTGAACCCGTTCTCGCGGACGACACGCATGGCGTCGATCCCGGTCGTCGACGAACTCTCCCGGGCGCTCCTGAATATTCACCGGTTCGCTCAAGAGCTCCGAGACGACCCGAAGGAAATCACCCGGCTTACTCGTACCTACGACAAGGACAGAAATATGGCGGCGCTGTATTCCTTCCTTCGCTTGGGACTTACCGGCGTGCGAGCGACGGGGGGAACGCGATGACGGAGACGACCTTAGGCAGAGGCCAACACAGACTTCGATTGCGCCTGCGGACCGTCCTCTTGGTTCTCACAATTGCAGCGGTCTCCATGGTCGGCCCCATCGTGGCCATCGCTACAGACCTCATCCGTCTTGGACCTACCCAGGTGGACCTGGGGCCGCATCCGATTCTCTTGGCGGTCCAGGTGGAACGAGCGTCGGCCTCGGACAATAATCCGGAATACGATTGGTACGCGATTCGCTTCAGCGTCCAGAACAATGCCACTGTACCCGAGGTGCACCCCTACTCGCTTGAGGTCCTCGTGCGGCTCCCGAACGCAGTCACCTTCAACTGGGCTCCGGCGAACGGGCATCCTTTCTACCAAGCGATCACGCGAGAGGACGGACCTCGAGGATTCGGGTTCGCTCTCGGAGCAGCCGAGCTTCGCGTGCCGGCGGGGGATTTCAGGACAAGCTCCAACTTCAACGGCAGTTCACCGGGAGGAATGTCCACTCAATGGATGGCACTTGGCGAGGAGGGGCTGAATCGAGTCCCGATCTTCGAGAACGCCGTGGACTTCGTTGTCTTCGGAATTCAGGTCCCCGAGGGAACGAGCCTTGAAGCACAGATCGTGGTGACGCTGACCTGGGGATACTATGGGCCCCTACAGGCGTATCCCGTCGGATCACGAACGGTGACCGAGGCCACCCCCTTCACTTGAAGTGTTCCGCCTTCCACTTGATCGAGCAGCCCATCGGAGGGACGAACGCAACCGGGGGATCCTTGCCGGCCGTGAGGGCGTTGAGGACATCCCGCATGACGTGTTGTCGAACGCCTTTCGGGTCTTTCGAGTCGTCGAGCTTGCCACGATACCGAAGTTTCCGGCCTGTGTCGAAGACGAAGAAGTCGGGCGTGGCCACGGCTCCGTAGGCCTCCGCGGATCTCTGGCTCTGGTCGCGCAAGTATGGGAAGTTGTATCCCTTTCGCTTTGAGCGCTCAACCATGTGCGCGAAATCGTCCTCGGGATAGCTCTCGTCGTCGTTCGCGTTGATCATGACGAACTGGACGCCTTTTCCGGCGAATTCCTTCTGGACCGCGATCGTGCGGTCTTCCCACGCTTGCACGTAGGGACAATGGTTGCACCAGAAGGCGATGACGAGAATCGGTTTGTCCTTGAACGAACCGAGGGAATGCGTCTTTCCGTCCACTCCAGGCAGGGAGAAGTCCGGGGCCGGAGACCCGAGCGGGAGACCTTGGTACCGTGTCAGTTCCATGGAGTCACGAGGCCGATTAAGCGGCAGTCCGTTAAAGGATTTACGGGCCTTTCGTGCCCCTCTGGAGCTCTTCGAGAAATCTTGACACAAAGTTTATCTCGGACCCGCTGGATGGTCCAATCCCGTGATTTGACGTGAAATATGTCATCGTCACGGGTGGCGTTTTGTCGGGCCTCGGGAAGGGCATCAGCACTTCTTCCATTGGCGTCCTCCTGAAGTCGAAGGGATTGAAGGTCTGTCCGATCAAGATCGATCCCTACTTGAACGTGGACGCCGGTACGATGAACCCGTACCAGCACGGGGAGGTGTTCGTCCTCGACGACGGGGCGGAGGTCGACCTGGACCTCGGGAATTACGAGCGGTTCCTCGATGTGAATCTGACCGGGGATCACAACATCACGACGGGGAAGGTCTACCGGGCGGTCATTGAGAAAGAGCGTCGAGGCGACTACCTCGGAAAGACCGTGCAGATCATCCCGCACATCACGGATGAGATCAAGGCCCTGCTCCGCGAGGTCGGGGAGAAGGAGCACGCCGACGTCGTCCTCGTCGAGGTTGGTGGGACGGTCGGAGACATCGAAGGGATGCCCTTCCTCGAAGCGGTCCGCCAACTCGGGCAGGAGGTCGGGAAGGAGAATATCCTGTTCGTGCACACGACCCTTGTGCCCGTCATGGGTGCCGTCGGCGAGCAGAAAACGAAGCCGACGCAGCAGAGCGTCCGAGAACTCCGAGCGGCGGGCATCCAGCCCCACGTGATCATCGCCCGGGGTGAACACTCGCTCGAACCGGACATCAAGAAGAAGATCGCGTTCTTCTCCGACGTCCCGGTGGAAGGCGTAATCAGCGCGCCCGATGCGTCGACAATCTACGACGTCCCCCTGCTCTTCGACGGCCAGGGTCTCACGGAGTATGCGATGAAGACCCTCGGGCTTCGTGCGAAGGGAGAGGACCTGCGGGAATGGAGGGCGTTCCTCGAGAACTTGAGAAACCCGAAGAAAGAGGTCACGATCGCCCTGGTGGGCAAGTACACCCACCTGAAAGATTCCTACATCAGCCACATCGAGGCGTTCCACCACGCGAGTGCGGCCGCCCGGGTGCACGTGAAACTGAACTGGGTCGAATCCGTCGACCTGGAGAAGCAGGGTACCAAACTGCTCGAAGATGCGGACGGCATCTTGGTGCCCGGCGGCTTCGGAGACCGCGGGATCGAAGGGAAGATCGCGGCGACCCGATTCGCCGCAGAGAACGAAATCCCCTTCCAGGGTGTGTGCCTCGGCTTCCAACTCGCGACGATCGGCTTCGCCCGCGCGGTGTTGGACTTGAAGGGAGCGAACAGTTCCGAATTCGATCCGAAGACGCCGCATCCGGTCGTCGACCTGTTACCAGAACAACATGCTGTCAAGGGAAAGGGGGCGACGATGCGCCTCGGGGCACATCCGATCGATCTGGACCCGAAGTCCACGACCGCCAAGCTCTACGGTGCCACGACGATCCACGAACGGCACCGACACCGGTACGAAATCAACCCTGGGTACATCGCCAAGCTGGAAGATGCCGGCCTGCGATACGTCGGCCGGTCGGACGACGGGCGGCGCATGGAAGTCCTGGAACTGAAAGGCCATCCGTACTTCATCGCCTCGCAGTTCCATCCGGAGTTGCGCTCCCGTCCGTTGCGGCCGTCCCCGATCCACCTCGGGCTCGTTCGCGCGGCCGCGCGTTGACCCCGCAACCTTTAAACTGACCCGACCCTTGAACTCGTCCGTGTCATTCGGTTACGAAGAGCTGCTGTCCCGTGCGAAGAAGGCACTCCCCGCAGCCCTGAGCAGCGGCGAGCGGTTCCAGGTCCCTTCCCCCGACGTCGTCATCGAAGGGAAGACGACGATCCTGCGGAACTTCGAGGACATCGTCGGTGCAATCCGGCGGGACCCCAACATGGTCCTCACGTATCTCCTGCGTGAGCTCGGCACCGCGGGAGCGATGGAAGGTCGACGGGTCGTGTTCAAGAGCAAGGTCACATCCCAGCAGATCGAAGATCGAGTCAAGTCCTACGTGGACGCGTACGTCCTCTGCCAGGAATGCGGTCGACCCGACACCCGCCTCGTCAAGGAGGGCCGGATCGCCATGCTCGAGTGCGACGCCTGCGGCGCCCGCCGGCCCGTAAAGGCCGTGAAGAAGGCCGCCAAGGTCGAGGAAGCCCCCCTCGTCGAAGGCAAGGTCTACGAGCTCATGATCCAGGACATCGGGAAGAAGGGGGACGGGATCGCGAAGCTCGACAAGTACGTGATCTATGTCCCGGGGACGGCGAAGGGCGCAATCGTCAAGGTCTTCATCGAAAAAATCGCGGGCACGGTGGCCTTCGGACGCGTGACGCGGGAGTAAGCCTCGCATGCGCCGCGAGATTCCGTCCGTTGCGGCCATGGCAGCCCTCCTCGTCGGTAGTCAGATTGCGGCCATTGCCCTGTCGCCCATTTTCGCCGGGGCCGGGTTCCAGGCGTTCCAGCGCCCGGAGGACGTGACGAACACGGTGATCTATCTGATCATGATCCTGGCCTTCACCGCGGTCATCCTCGGCCTCGTCCGTTACAAGCGGCAGAATCTCGCGAAGTACGTGATCATGGCTTCGATCTTCATCACCCTGGCGTTCATCCTCCTGCTTCCACTCTTCTACGCCCTCGATTACGCGACCGGCGGCACGGCGGACGGCGTGCTGCTCGGGAACGTCGCCACGGTCCTGGCGTTCACCCTTGCGGCAGGCCTTGTGTACCTCCTCGTGAAATTCCCTGAGTGGTACGTGGTCGACGCGATCGGCATCACGACCGCTGCCGGCGTGACCGCGATCCTCGGGATCTCCTTCGGCACGCTCCCCGCGATCCTCCTCCTCATCGCCCTGGCCTTCTACGACGCTTGGGCCGTATACCGGACGAAGCACATGATCACCCTCGCGGACGAACTGACGAGCCAGCGACTGCCGATCCTCCTGGTGATTCCGAAGAAGGCCGGCTATTCGTTTCGCCAACAAAAGAGCCTCAAGGAGCAGGTCGCCTCCGGCGAGGAACGTGAGGCGATGTTCGTCGGTTTGGGAGACCTCATCATCCCGGGGATCTTGGCGGTCTCCGCGTTCACGTTCTCGAGCGCCGCGGGCCGATCGTTCCTCGGCGTCCTGCCGAACGGGATCATCGCGTTTGGCACCGTCCTCGGGAGCCTCGTGGGTTTCATGGTCTTGATGCGCTACGTCCTGAAGGGGAACCCGCAGGCGGGTCTCCCCCTCCTGAACGGCGGCGCACTCCTCGGCTTCATCATCGCCAGTTTGCTCGTGTACGGGACGGTCCACATCGGTTGACCCGGAACGGTCAAATACGCCCACCCCTTTGGCTCAGCTCCCATGGCCCTATGGCAAGGACGATCCCGACGAAAGCCCACAGGCGGGCGGTACCGTCCCTTCCGGAAGAAACGCCGGCGGGAGATCGGCCGCGAGCAACAATGGGCGTTCATCGGACCCCAACGTCTCAAGCTCTATCGCACGAAAGGCGCGAACCGCAAGGTCCGCGTGTTGAGCGCGGAGTTCGCGAACGTGCTGGATCGCAAAACCTCCGTGACGAAGAAGGTCAAAATCGTCACCGTCAAGGCGAATCCGTCGAACCCGAACTTCGTGACGCGGAACATCATCACCCGCGGCGCGACGATCCAGACGGATCTCGGCCTCGCACGGGTCACCTCCCGTCCTGGCCAAGACGGCGTCGTGAACGCAGTCCTGGTCGAGGCGCCCGCGATCTAGGTCCGCCTACTGGTTCGACGTCGTAATCCCGACGTCTTTGATCAACGCGTACGGAACGAAATTCGGCACGGAGACCTCGCCCCACCACATCATCTGCTCCGCCTCGTCGCTCAAGGCGACGATGTTCTTCATCAGATGAAGCAGATTGTCCGTGACGCGGATGTCCTTCCAGGCTTCGACGACGTCCCCGTTTCGGATGTGGAAGATCCCGTCTCGCGGGATCGTGGACAAGTCGCCGGTCACATAGGACTGGTATCGAGTGTACCAGGTGTTCGTGAGCCATAGGCCGTCCTTGACCTCCGAGAAGATCTCGTCCCGCGACCGATCCCCGGGCTTCACGAAGACCGCGTGGGAATCCGGTGCCACGAGGCCCGCGTTCCCTGTCGTCTTCGTCTTGAACTTCTTCGCGGTCGAGGTGTTGTGCAGGTAGGTCTTCAGGATCCCTTTGTTGACGAGGAGGTTCCGGCGGGTGGGCACCCCTTCCGCATCGAATCGCTTGCGCGCGATCGAATCCGCGGAACCGTCGTCGTAGAGGGTGAGCTGCGACGACGCAACCCGCTTGCCGATCTTCTTGCCGAACGGTGAGAGACCCGCGAGGACCGCCCAAGCACTGAGACGGCCGCCGACCTGATCGGTCAGCGAACCGAAAATGAGTGGGTCGAAGAGGACTGTGTATCGGCCCGCCTTGGCCGGCTTCGGGGTCCGCGCCAGGGCTGCGATTCGTCCGGCTTTCTGTCCGGCCTTCTCCGGCTGGAACTGGGAGAGCTTCGAGGCACAAGCGATCCCATGGCCGCTCGATTCGAGCGACACGAGGGCGCGAATCGAGAGGTAGAGGCTCGCCCGGTGGTCGTGGCCCTCCGCGCCGTTCGACGTGGCAAGGAAGTGCTCGTCCTCGTACTTCCAGAAGGAGCCCGCACACTCCTTCGCGCCTTGGTCGAGCGCTCCGCCGACCGCGGCCTCCACGTACTTGCCGCCCTCGTGCAGGGAGAGGACCTTCGGGTCCGGGCGTGTGCGTGCATACCGGAACGGGCCTTTCGCAATCCCCGCGTAGTCCGGGTTGGCCTGGGATGTCTTCGCAATCTTCACAAGCCGTTCGACCGCCTCGTCCGTCTTGGATAGGTCTCTAACGTCGCTCGCGACGACCCGCTTACCGTGGACGACGAACACGGACGCGTTCGATTCGCGCCATTGGTTGCTAATCACGGCCTCGTTCCGCGCGAAACGAATCTGGTAGGACCGGTTCTCAACGACGTCTGCGACGGCGTCCTGACATCCGAGGGCGATCGCCTTGTCGACAATCCGGGATGCGACATCTTCCATCCGATCACCTCAGATGCACGTTCCGGAGGCGGATCGGCGGTCCCCCCATGCTCGCGTCGAGCGCTTGCCCCGGATCCGACTTACCGCAGAACCCGGCCTCGAAGTCGAGGTCCTTCCCGACCGCATCGACGGCGGACCAGAAGGCGGGCGTCGTGAGCTCTACGATCGTGTTCCTCACGGGGTGCTTCACCTCGCCGTCCTCAATGAGGTACGCTTCGCGTCCCGCATATTTCGCGTTGTATCGCTTGTCGTCGATGTTCCATTCCATGAAGCTCTTCATGTAAACGCCGAACTTCACGTCCTCGAGGAGCTCTTCTAAGGTGTGGTCCTTCGGCTCCACGAACGTGTTCGCCATCCGCACGATGGCCTCGACGTTGTAGTTCACGGCGCGCGAGGCCCCGTTGCTGTGCGTCCCGAGGGCCGCGGCGGTCTCGCGGTTCTGGAGGAATTCCGTCACTCGGCCTTCCTTGTACAGGTATCGCCGACGGGCCTTCACGCCTTCGTCGTCCGTGAGATAGTACGCGATCGCATGCTCGACCGTCGGATCGTCGACGACGTTCACGAGTTCGGAGCCGACCCGCATGCCCAAGCCGTCCGGAGGGATGAACGACTTGCCGGCCTGCGCTGCCTCGCGGCCGAGCACCCGATCGGCCTCCGTCGGGTGGCCGCACGATTCGTGGGAGGCGATGCCGGCCACCTGGGGGCCGGCCACGAGGTCCATCTTCCCCTCCGGGGACTTCTTCCCCTCCGTGAGGGACCGATGCATCGACCGGGCCTCTTCGACCACCCGGTCGCTGAGGCCCCAGGTGGAGATGCCTTCCCACCCGCCGGACCACCCGTAGTTCCGGCTGGTCTGTTCGACGCCCGCACCCTCAACGACCGTGAGGAAGTAGAAGACCCGGAGGCGCGGACTGTACGATTCAATCCGCGACCCCTCCGAGTTCGCGAAGAACTTCCGGATCCGGTTGTCGCTGAGATTGAAGAAACGGGCCGCGATCTTGAACCCGAGCTGCATCACGTCCCGGTCGACGCCCTGAATCTCGGCGATCTTCTCCTCGACCGAGACGTCGGCGAGCTTCTTCGACTCTGGGACCGACCAGTTCATGGCGATCGAGTCTTCCTGGGCGAACGTGATCTTCGTCTTCCGCCGCGAGGCTTTCGCGATCTTGATCGCGTCGTCCACGATTGCGCGCACGCCGTCTTTCGACAACGAGTTCGTCGCGGCGAATCCGAGCGCGCCGTTCACCAAGACGCGGACGCCGATGCCCTGGTCGTGGCCCACGTACAGCGCGTCCAACACGCCGTTCTTGAGGATGAAATTCTCCGGATCCTGCTTCTCGTATCGCGCCTCCGCATAGGTCGCTCCCTTCGATCGCGCTTGGTCAACGGCAAAATCCACGAGGTCCATTTCGGCGTTCATGTCTCGGCTCCCCCGGACGGGCTCGGACAAAGCGGTTACGGGAATGAAGGTATCGTCCCGCGGGACTCCGACCAAACCCTTATGGCGTCGGCGAGATTCGGACCGCGTCCATGCCGAAGGGAGACCGACCCATCGTCCTCTATCCCGCCTACTTCGACGTCGGTCGATCCCGGCACGAGGGACGCCGCGTCGCGAAGCGGTGGGCCGTGGAGTCGCCGACCACACAGGAAGTCGCGAGTGCCGCGAAGGCGCTCGGCCTCGAGCCTCAGGTGGAGGATGGCAAGGCGTTCCCCTCGACGCCTTGGCGGAAAGACGGCCGGGTCCTCGTCCGCGCCGACTACTACAAGACGTCAATTGTGCAGAAGGTCGCGAAGCACATCAAGGAGTCCCGCTAATGGAATCTCGATCGAATCATCGATGGTCTTGCGGGGTCCGGACATCTTCGACGAGGCGCTTGCCGGTCGACACCAAGTCGACGGAATGGATCACCGCGCCCATCTCCCGCAAGGTCTCCTCCACGCTCGGGTAGGTGATCGACGTGCCCTCGATCGTAACCTTGACGCTCTCCGTCTCCTGATCGACTTCGTGGAGGGTCAAGTTCACGCCGTCCACGCCCTTCAGTCCGCTCAGACGGAGCGACATGTCGACCAAGGATGGCTTGTGGGGTTTCAGCACATCCAACACGATGCGTTTGATGTCGCTCACGGGAGGCCGGCTCCGAGGGCTCAGTCCATAGGGGCGTTCGATGATAACGTTTGCGGCCTTCGGACCCCGCTACGCGGTCGTGACTTCCGCTCCACCGCTCCCGACGATCATCGTGTGCTCCGTTTGAGAGACGATTCCGTTCCCCAGATCTAGGAGGGCTGGATACGACATCACGGCCCCGGTCCGGAGGAGCGAATTCAGGAGCGTCGGAGTCCGCGATTCGAGACGGAAAGCCCATCGCTCGGCGAACGGTAGCGTCTTGAATTCCCGCGAGAGGAGCGCGAGAAAGTCGTTCAGCTCCGGCTGTTTCGTGGGCTTCGTGCGGACCACCCGGTAGATGTTCCCGGTCCGGCGGCCGTCCACCTCTCCCGCGCCGGACGAGGCGAACGGCTCGATGGCGACCACCTCTCCCTCTTCGAGGACGTCGTGGCCGTGCGCGATGTTGGGGACGCTTTTGCCCGCATGGAGCAGGTACCGCTCCACCGAATGCCCGGTCAGGTTTCGGATCGGCCGAAACCCGTGCGACTCGATCGCCCGCTGGATCCCCTCGCCGATCGTACGCGTGGACACCCCCGCATGCACGGCCTCGACCGCAGTCTGAAGTGCAAGCTCGGAGGCCCGGATGAGAGCGGTCCAGTTCCGCGTGCCGACCTCGACCGTCTGGGCGGTGTCCGCGATCCAACCCTCCTGTTGCGCCCCCAGGTCCAGCTTCACGACGTTCCCCCGACGGAACCGGAGGTCGTCGTCGTGGGTGGGCGAGTAATGAGCCGCCACCTGGTCAATCGAAATGCACGTCGGGAAGGCGGGTTGGAGACCCCTCCGGGCCATGAGTCCCTCAACCTCCTCGGCGAGCTCCCGGAGGAGCCCACCTTCGTGGACGAGCTCGACCGCGCGTTCGCGGGCTTCTCGGGACACCTTTCCGGCGTGGAGCAGCGCATCGTGCCGGTCCGGATCCATTCCTCTACGCTCCCAGAGGCGACGTCCCCCGTCTCAGGACCTTTGCTTGCTTCCCGGAGAGATCGACGACGGATGACTCGCCGCCGAGCGGCGTGGCCCCCCCATCGATGTACAGGTCCACGTGGTCCCCGAGTTGCTCTCGGGCCGCCTCGCACGTGCGGGGAGCGGGCTGTCCATGCCGGTTCGCGCTCGTCGAGGTAATCGGACCGATGGCCTTGGCGAGCAGGCGCGGAATCGGATGTCCCGGGATGCGCAGCGCGACTCGCCCGTCCCTCGACACCATCGGGGATGGTGCTTGCGCGGTCGCCCGGAGGACGACCGTGAACGGCCCCGGCAAATTCTTCGCGCAAAACGCCTGCGCGATCGGAGTCGGATCTCCGAACCGAAAAATGTCGGCGATGTCCGCGACGGCCATGGACACTGGCTCGTCGCGCGGCCGCGACTTCGCCGCGAACAGGCGGTCTACCGCTTTCTCCTGGAACGGGTCCGCACCGAGGCCGTAGGCGGTGTCCGTCGGGTACACGACGAGTCCGCCTCCCCGGAGCACGTCCCGAATTCGGTCCAGCGCGCGCGCCTCGAGCAGATACTTGGTGCCCAACGACTGCGCCACGATTGTGGTCGCCACGCCGCTGCACAGTCGCGGTGCCCCTAAAGGCTTTCGCGGTCACAGGTACAGGAGGTACGCGCGCAGGTCCTTCGGGTCGGGAGGCGGTTGGTAGGGGTCGAGATGCATGCCGTCGGCGTGGGTCAGTTTCGCGACGATCGCCCGGGTGAACGAGGCGGATTCCGCCGAGATCGCGAGCTCCTCGAGGGGGACGAAGGCCGCCTCGCTCACCTCGTCATGGTCCGGCTCGGGTCGGCCGGATATGTACGCCAGACGAAAGACGAGGAACGTGTCGTTCGCGGCTTCCGTGACGCGATTTCGGACCGCGAGGAGCGAGCCGGTCCGACCGACGATGTTCGTCTCCTCTTTCACCTCTCGCTCCACGGACTGCACGATCGACTCGTGTCGCTCGACATACCCGGACGGGATCGTCCACTGCCCCTTCGAAGGGCCGTAGGTCTTTCGGACGACCAGGAGCCCTCGTTCGCGGACCAGAAACGCACCTACGCCGACCGTGATGGGAAGGGTCGCGACGTTCGGCAACATGCCTCCTGAGAAGACCTGGAACGAGATGGCTTTTTGTCCCCGCCGACCTTCCCCACGGACAGGGTTTCATGGGTCGCAAGGTCACGTTCACGCCCGAGCGGTTCCTGAAGAAAATCTGGCAATTGGGCAGCTTCGACGTGTCCCCCGACGGACGACGCCTCGCCTATTCGGCGAACAAGGGCGAACAGTGGTCCGTTTTCATCCTGGACATCCGGACGAAGCGGGAGAAGCCCCTCCTCCGCTCCGATCAGTCGATCCTGCAACCGGAGTTCTCGCCGGACGGACAGTGGCTCGCGGTCCAATCGGACTTCGAGGGCGACGAGAACTTCAACATCTACGTGACGCCCGCCGCCGGCGGCATGGCCCGTAAGATTACGGACACGACGTGGGACAGCGCCTCCCCACGTTGGTCTCCGGACGGTCGGAGGATCGCGTTCACTTCAAACCGGGATGGCGACCGAGACAATGTCTTCGTCGTCGAGGCGACGGGAAGCGAGACGAAGCAACTCACGAACGTGGACGAGATCGTGACAGAAATCGCATGGCGGCCGGATGGGAAGAGCGTCGCCTTCTCCGCCGGGGTCGGGCTCCACGACTACGTAGGGCTCGTGGATCTCGCCGGCCACATGCAGAAAGTGGTCGACTTCCCGGATTCGGAGAGCTCGATCGGTGGCGACCTCGGGGCTCCCAAGCCGTGGTCTCCGGATGGCCGTGAGCTCGCCTTCGTGTCGAACGTCCATGATCACCAGGATATCGGAGTCCTCGACATCCGGACGCGCCGTGTACGATGGCTCGTCGAGAGCAAATGGGACAAAACCCGGCCCCTGTGGTCCCCCGATGGGAAAGCGATCGCGTTCCTGGAGAACCGGGACGGAAACATCCAGCTCAAGACCGTTTCCACCGCAGGAAGGAGTCCGCGCGGCATCTCTCGCCCCAAAGGGACCGCGAGCCGTGCGCTCTGGCAGCCGAGCGGTCGCGGCCTGGTCTTCCTCTATTCCACATTCACAACACCGGACCGTCTCGTGGCCGCCTCGGGCAAGAGTGGGCGGGTCCTGGTCGATAGTCTCCGCGGCAAATTGCCTACGGGCGAATTCGCCGACGGGAAGCTCGTCAGGTATCGCACGTTCGATGGGCGCCGGATCCCGGCCTGGTTGTTTGTCCCGCCGAAGAAACGGTCCCGCCACGCGGCCCTCGTCTCACCGCACGGCGGCCCGGAGGCGCAGACCGTGAACGAATGGATCATCAAGTATCAGTTCCTCGTCGCCCAGGGGTTCACCGTCCTCGCGCCGAACTACCGGGGCGGCACCGGGTACGGCCGCGCTTGGCGGCGTCTGAGCGACCACGACCTGGGTGGCGCAGACATGCAGGACATCATCGCGGGCGGCCGATGGCTCGTGAAAGAGGGACACTGTGCCCCCGATCGACTCGGAGCCATCGGCACCAGCTACGGCGGGTATTCCGTCGCGCACGTGCTCGAGAAGGCCCCGGACCTCTGGGCCGTCGGCGTGAGCATCGTCGGATACTTCAACTGGATGACCGCGACGACGAACGAACGCGGGTATCTGCAACAGTACGATCGACAGAAGATGGGGCACCCGGATACGGACCCCGACCTGTTCCGGAAGTACTCGCCGATCTACTTCTTGGACAGCATCCGGGCGCCGGTCCTCTTCACCGGCGGAGCGCACGATCCTCGATGCCCGGTCACCGAGGCACGGGCGATGGTCGAGGAGATGAAGAAGATGGGCAAGACGGTGGACTACCTCGAATTCCCGGACGAAGGCCACTCGCCCCGCAAGATGTCGAACCAGATCCGGCTCCACGAACGCGCGATCGGTTGGTTGACTCGATACCTACCCGACGTCTGAGTCTCACACGCTCGCGCGGACGGCCTTCAGTAGCCAATCGACAGACTCCGGGTCCGCTTGGGTGCCCATCGTCCCGACCCGGATCGTCTTCCCGCGCAGCGGACCGAGTCCGCCCGAGATGTAGATATCATGCTCGTCCTTTAGGCGCCTCACGAGACGGGCCGGGTCGACCCCGGGAGGAGGGGTGAAGCAGCCCACGGTGTTCGAGAGGATCGCGGGCGGCCCGACAGGCTTGAATCCGAGCTCGGCCAGGCCGGCCCGCAATCGAGCCGCGACCTTCGCATGTCGAGCGAAGCGCGCCTCGAGGCCTTCCTCCCGCAGGAGCTTGAGCGCCCGGTGGAAAGCATAGAACAGGTTCGAGGAAATCGTGGTCGGGGTCGGATGCCAGTCGCCCCACTCCCGCTCGTACCGGTCCCAGGTGTACAGGTTCAGGTACCATCCTTCCACGGATTTCGGGTCCGTCGATTCCCAAAGCGACCGCGATACGGCGACGGGGGCGATGCCCGCGGGGGCGGCGATGCACTTCTGGGACGCCGAGAACCCGGCATCGATCCCGAGCTTCGCGAACGGAAGGGGGAGCCCGCCGAGGGAAGAGACAGCGTCCACGATCACGAACGCGTCAGCGGCATGGGCGGCCTCGACGATCGGGTCGAGGGAGTTCGTCACCCCGGTCGAGGTCTCGTTGTGGACTACGACGACGGCCTTCGCGGGCGTCTTCAACGCCGTCCGTAGGGCCGCGAGATCCGGGGCGGACCCCCACGCCGATGAGACGAGGTCCGCTTTTACCCGATGCGTGAGCAGGACCTCGTGCGTCCGGTCGCCGAAGAAACCGTTCGACACGACGACGATTCGGTCGCCCGGTCGGAGGAACGTGTATCCGATCGCCTCCAGGGCGGCATGACCAGGTCCCGCGATCGGGAACACGTGCGCATCTGGGGCGGACCAGATGTACCGCATCATCTCCCCCGTTTCGGAGTGGGCCTTCACCCAGGCGTCGCCGTAGTGCGGTGCCGCGGGCTTCGCAAGTTCCTCGCGCACTTGCTGAGGAAGAGGGACGGGCCCGGGAATGAGAAGTAGACCCGGCTCCATGGAACCCCGTCCTTCAATGGATTCGACGATACTTCAAGCTGCCCCGACACGAATTGACACGCGACCTCAGTCGCGGATCCCGTCCTCGGAGACGCTGAAGACGGCCTCGGCCTCCGGCAGGCTCGGCGAGTCAATCAGGCGCGCGATCCGCTTCCCGCCTTTCGATTTGCGCAGATAGACGCGGAAGGTCGCGCTGTGCCCGACAATGTGCCCGCCGACCGGGCGCGTCGGGTCCCCGAAGAACGCGTCCGGCTTCGCGTGGACCTGATTCGTCACGTACACGACGGCGTTATGGATGTCCCCGAAACGCATGAGCTCGTGAATGTGCTTATTCAGCAGCTGCTGCCGTTCCGCAAGGACCCCGCGACCGATGAATTCGGCCCGAAAGTGGGCGGTCAGGGAGTCGATCACGATCAGCCGAATCGGGAAGTCCTGGGTCAGCTCTTGCGCCTTCTCGACGAGCAGCATCTGGTGGTGGCTGTTGAACGCCCGGGCGACGTGGATGCGTTTCAGGATGGCGTCCGCATCGAGATCCAGCGCGTCCGCCATGTGACGAATCCGCTCGGGTCGGAAGGTCTGTTCTGTGTCGATCCAGACCGTGTCCCCGTTCATCCCGCCGTCGTCCTCCGGGCGGGTCACGTTCACCGCAAGCTGATGCCCGATTTGGGACTTCCCCGATCCAAATTCGCCGTACATTTCGGTGATCGCTTGAGTTTCCAGGCCGCCCCCGAGGAGTTCGTCCAGAGCTTTCGAACAGGTCGTGAGCTTCGCGACGGACTTCCGACGTTCCAAGATCACGTCGCCGGTCTCGAAGCCCCCGATGTCGACGGCTTCGCGGGCCGCAATGATGATCTTCTGGGCCACGTTCGTGCCGATCTCGGCGGCGTCCGCAACCATCGTGGGGGAGGCGACGGCCAGCCCCATGAGGTCCGTGAACCCGGCCTCTTTCAGCTTCTCCGCAGTCGCGGGTCCGACGCCGGACAGCTCTTCAATCGACTTGATGGCCTTGACTGCTACTGCCACCTTGTCACCTTTCTTCTCATCCCTGGCCATAGTTAAGGCGGTAACACAGGGGGGTGGGTGAAACTATCGCTTTTCACGCGCACGCGATGGAGAAATATCGCTCGATTTCGGGCCGTTAGTAGAGCCGAGTCGTCACGTCGGGAGCCTCGAGAAAACGCCCCAGGTCGTTGGCTTCCTCCTTCGCCTTCGCTCGCGTTTCCTTGCTGAACGGAGTGAACATCTTGACATCCACGCCGAGCTTCCCCCGGCCGCGCTGATACGACCACGTCCCGGTGACACGACCGTCCAGCAAGACGACCGGAGCAAGCCAGCCCTGATCCTTGTACACCTGCTTGTAGCGGGATCGGTCCACAAGGTGGTCTCTACGACGATGGCCTTGCAAGAACGGGTCGAAGCTCGGAAGGAGCCGCACGGCCCCGCGATCGGTCGCTGCCTTTTCCAGGTCCCGGAGGTCCTTCTTCAAGAGGTATGCGTGCCGGTCTCCCTGATCCACCTCGACAAGCTCCTCGCGGAGCCGGTCCAAGATGACCCGAAGTCGTCGAACGTACACGCCGGACCAAGCCCAGAGATCGGCGACATCGGCCGGGCCGAAGGCGCTCAGGTGATGCCGGACCAACGCGTCCTCGGCCTTGTCTTCCGCCGGCATCGACGGCGGCTCGCGAAGCCAATCATCCACGCGCGTGAACGTGATCTGTTGTCCCTGGCTCGGACCGAAGCACACGAGGCCCCGAATCACGGCCGGCCGGACAAGCTGCCACGCGGTGTTGGACCCCTCCGTCTTGTGTCCCCACCCTCCGTCCATCCAGTCTTTCGTCTTCGTCCCAAGCCTCTTCGCCAAATAGCCCACGAGCTGGGCCCGGGTCAGCGGGCCGCCCTTGAGGGCGTCGAGGATCATCGCCGTGGTCTCGTCCTCCTTCAAACCCGATCGCTGGATCCACTTCTGCTCGCGCGGCAGCCTCGTCGGCATGAGACCGCGGAGGTACAGGAGGAGTTCGTTCGAGGCTAGCAAGTGCAGCGCCCCCCGCATGGACCACGTTTTGACGATCGTCCGCTTCTGTTCAAGGGCCCGCTCGACGTCGTCGACGGTCAGATCCCGGAGGCGAGCCCACAGGGCGATCCGCGCCATGGCGGTGACCTGGGCCTGGACCCCGCACACGTCGCGGACGACGTTCGGGAGGTGGCTGCTCGGGACTCGGACGTCGAGGTGGTGCCGGTGCAAACGGAACGCGGCAATCTGGGCTTCGGTGAAGGATGCCCTATCCGTTCGGTCGGTCACGTTCCTCGAACGCGAGAATTGTGCTCACGGTCCTAAGGGTTTGGGATTCGCCGCGTCCGATGCCCGAGAGACGAACGCGCTCGCAACTTATTCCGACCGGGTACGAAACCCCTTTTCCCTCGGGCTGCGATGCTCCGCACGGTGCCGGGCCACCTCTCGTTCGACCGCGTTGCGACGATTTACGACGAGACGAGGAGCCTCGCGCCGCGGGCGATGGCCCGGTTGCTCGCGGTCCTCGTGGACGAGCTCCACCGCAAGCGGGTCCTCGAGATTGGCGTCGGGACGGGCCGGTACGCCGTTCCGCTCCAGAAGAGCGGGATCCGCGTGGTCGGGGTCGACATCTCGCGACTCATGGTCGAATTTGGCCTCGCGAAAGGCCTTCGAGACGTCGTCTTCGCGGAAGGCGCGCACCTTCCATTCGGCCCACGCTCCTTCGACGTCGCCACGACGAACCACGTGCTTCACCTGGTCCCAAACTGGCGCGAGGTGTTCGCGGAAATCGCGCGCGTCACGCAGGAGATGTACTTCACCGTGATCGAGCGATCGCAGCGGGTCGATTCGATCCAGCGCGACTACGACGACCTCCTGCGCGAAGCAGGCTACGAGTATCATCATCCGGGGATCCACGAACGCGATCTTCCCAGCCTCGTGAAACCGGATATGGTGATTCCGGTGGGTCCGTTCCATGAGACGGTGCCCGCCGACACCATCCTGAAGGAGTTTGCGGGTCGTGCGTACTCGGGTCAGTGGGACGTCCCGGAGCCGATTCATCGGGAAGCGATGACGCGCCTCCGGCAGCAATGGGGAGGCAAGGACTATTCCCGATCCTACGCCCTCGAGGTGACGTTCTGGCGAATCGACCGGATCCCGGAACTCGCGAAGGCGACCGTTCAGAGGTCGTGAGGCGCCCCGGCGAAGGCAATCAGCGCCTCCTTCTCGAGGAAATGCAGGCGCCCCGGGATCACGATGCAGTGCAACGGCGGTCCCAAGTCTCGATCCGAAAGCATGCCCATGGGCGCGCCGGTGGCGCGGACCTCCGGCGAGCCGACCCGGCTCAGGACGCAGGCCAGCGTCTCCGGGCCGAAGTCGGACGTGCCCATCTTCACCGCCATCCGCAGGAGGAGCGCGAGCGCGTCCTGAGGGGTCAGGAACGAACCACCCTCCCGCAGATCCAGCAACACGAGCGAGTGGAGACCGGTACGACGGTTCTCGAGTATCCCCTCGAGCGGACTCGTCGGGCCGAATCCTGCGGCCGGAAAAGGAACCGTCGTGGTCCTTCCGAACTTGTACACCTGGAGCCCGAGGGCACCCGCAGCGGCGGTGAGGATCGAAACTCCGTGGACGATTCGGGTCGGAATCTTCGCTGCAGCGGCCCGCAGACGGAGATCCACATGGGTCGTCGCGGCCATCGGATCACCGACGACGAGGAACGCGACCTTCTGTTTCGCAGCCGCCTCCAGAATCGTCCGACCGTCCTCCACGTCGTTCCTCGAGAGCACTCGAATTTTCTTCCCGACGAGCTGCTCTACGGAAGCGACCGTGGCGCCCGCCAAGCCCGACGTGTAGAGCTCCGCGAAGACGACGTCGGCCGAGCGCGCTTCATCGAGGCCGCGCAGCGTGATGCCTTTCTCGTCGTGGAGGCCCAGGCCGATGAACACCAGTTCACCCATGGCGGCGGTGGGAGCCGCATGAGAGGCTTAGACCCTTCCCTCGGACTCCACGAGCCTCGAAAACCCTTTAGCACCCGCGCTTATCGCAGCTCCCATGCGAGCTTGGGCGGTCGTCGTTCCGCGCGAACGCGCGGAGGAAGTTCGGCGGACCCTCCTCGAACGCGGCGTGCTGCTGAAACAAGTTCGGATCGCCCACGAGGACGACTCGATTCTCCTCCCGACCCGAGAACACGTGGACCTCGGCTTTCCCACGAAGGAAGGAGAGTTCGAGGAAGGATTCGTGGCCGTCCGGAGTTACAAGGATGTCATTGAGGTCCCGCCCTCGGCCCGCCGGCTGTTGCCGAGCTCCTTTGACGTCGTCGGCGACATCGCGATAATCAAGATTCCGGAGGAATTGCGGGAGCGCCGGATGGCCATCGGCGACGCCATCCGGAGGTGGAATCCGAAAATCGGTGTGGTCCTCGAGGATCGCGGTGTGAAGGGGGAGCACCGGATCCGGGAGATCGACGTCATCGCGGGAGAGCCGCGGACCACCACCGTTCACACGGAGCACGGCCTGCACTATCGCGTGGACCTGTCGCGCGCCTATTTCAGTCCCCGACTCGCGTCGGAGCGAAAACGGATCGCGGATCTGATCGAAGCCGGCGAAACGGTCGCGGACCCCTTCGCGGGGGTCGGGCCGTACTCGATCCTCATCGCGAAGCGGCGCCGACCGAGCGAGGTTCACGCTTCGGATGCGAATCCAAGGGCGGTACGATTTCTTCGAGAGAACGTCGCAGCGAATCGGGCGGACCGTGTCACGGTACGTCAAGGGGACGCGCACGCCATCCTCAGGCAGGTCGCCCCCGTGGACCGGGTCATCTTGGATCTTCCTCATTCCGCGATGGACTACCTCGGAGCCGCGTTCCGGGCCCTCGGGGCTCGCGGCACCGTCCACGTCTACGGCATCCTCGAGGCAGCCGAGGAAGGCGAGGCCCGCGATCGGATCCAATCCGCCGCTCGAACCGCGGGGTTCCGGATGAAAGGCCTCTCGCAGCACCATGTGCGTGCCTACTCGCCGACGAAATATCAGACGGCGTTCGATGTTACCGTCGTTCGAGGGTGACGCCCCTCTGGCCCTGATAGGTCCCGGATCGCCGCGCATATGTCTCCGACGCGGGCGAATCCAGCGTCAGGAAGACGACTTGGGCGAAGCGTTCGCCGATCGGCAGATCGAGGGCGTCAGAAGAGGCGTTGAACGCGCCGAACGTGAGGGTCCCGGAGAAGCCGGCATCGATCATGCCGAACGAGGCGATGATGCCCCGCCGCGCCCATGTGGTCCGAAGCCAGATTTGGCCCGCGACATGACGCCCGAGACGAATCGTCTCGCGGGTGCTCACCGCGAACCGGGTCGCGGGCGGAATCCGATTCTGTGGCGCGCCCTTCTTCGCGGCCGGGATGACCACCTGATCGATGGAGACGTCGTATCCGTTCGGTGTCAGATTGCTCGGATCGAAGGGATCGATCTCGATTTCGCCCTTTCCGAGATATTGCAACACGTCGGCATCGGAAAGCAGGCCCACGTCGCGTGGTAAGGAGTGGCGCGGATTAATTCTTCCTTCGGGAATCAGGAATGAAACGCTGGCCCGAGACTATTTGAACGGGGCGCCCCCAAGAAGGGTCGTCAAGAAACGATAGGAGAAAATCCAATGTGCGCCCTGCTACGAGACCGGAAGCCCGTCGAAGAGAGCGGTGATCATGCCGACCCGAAACCGCGAAGGTTCGGTTGGAACTCGGAACGTTCCCAAGTCGGCCCGCAGGTCGTCGGGTTTCCGATCTGGCGTGCTTGGCTCCTTCGTTGATGGGACCGCACGCCCCGAATTCCCCCCGTCGAAGCAGGTCCGTTCCGAAGGTTTAAGGGATTTGTCCAGTTAGACCGCGGGAGGCACTCCCGATGGACTTTCGGCTCACAGACGAGCAGAAGCTCATTCAGGAGACGGCCCGCAAGTTCGTCGACGCAGAGCTCGTCCCACACGTGCGGCAGTGGGAGGAGAAAGGCGAGATCCCGCGGTCCTTCTACGCGAAGATGGCCGACTTAGGCTTCCTCGGGGCTCCCGTCCCGGAGAAGTACGGTGGCGCGGGCATGGACTACGTCGCCTTCATGCTCCTGGTGGAGGAACTGAGCCGGGGCTCGTCGTCCGTCCGCACTACGGTCTCCGTGCAAACGTCCCTGTCCGAGACCTCCCTCCTGTGGTTCGCCTCCGAGGAACAGAAAAAGAAATGGCTCGTTCCGCTCGCGAAAGGGACGAAGTTCGGGGCATGGGCTCTCACGGAGCCGCAGGCGGGAAGTGACGCCGGGAGTCTGCAGACGACCGCGCGCCTCGACGGCAACGAATGGGTCCTCGACGGCCAGAAGCGATTCATCTCGAACGGGAGCATCGCGGATCTCGTCCAGGTCTACGCCCGGGAGCCGGGGACGAGCCGGCACGAGGGGATTTCCTTATTCATGGTGCCGAAGGACGCACCCGGGTTCAAGGTCACCCACGTCGAGACGACGACGAAACTCGGATTGCGGGCGAGTCCGACAGCCGACCTGGCCTTCGAGCACTGCCGGATCCCAAAGGAGAACCTGATCGGGAAACGGGGCGACGGCTGGGCCCAGGCCATGAAGACGCTGAATAGCGGCCGCATCGGGATTGCCGCCGGGGCCGTCGGCGTCGCCCGCGCGGCGTTGGAGGCCGCCGTGAAGTACGTGAAGGAACGGAAGGCCTTCGGCCGGCCAATCGGAGACTTCCAGCTTGTCCGCGAGATGATCGCGCAGTCCGCCCTGGAGGTCGACGCGGCACGACTCCTCACGCTGCGGGCGGCCCACATGCGGGACCTCGGCCTCGACAACACGCTCGAGGTGTCCATGGCGAAACTGTTCGGCGCGCAGATGGCCCAGCGAGTGACGGACTGGGCCGTCCAAGTCCATGGCGGATACGGATTCAGCGGGGACTTCGACGTCGAGCGGTACTACCGCGATGCCCGGATCCTCGGCCTGTACGAGGGAACGAACGAGATCCAGAAGCTGATCATCGCGGACCACACCCTCGGACCGACGACGAAGACATGAGGGCGCGCTCCTTGCCCGTCTCGGTCCCGGACTGCATCTTCTGCAGGATCGTCAAGAGAGAGGCACCCGCGAGCATCGTCTACGAGGACGAGACTACGCTCGCATTCTTGGACATCCGCCCGATGATCACGGGCCACACCCTTGTGATTCCAAAGTCCCATGCCGCATACCTCGAAGACCTTTCGAAGGACAGCTCTGGACCCATCCTGGAAACCGCCCGGAAGGTCGCCGCGGCGCTCCGGCGCAGCGGACTGCCGTGCGAGGCGGTGAACCTGTGGCTCGCGAACGGGAAGGCGGCCGGCCAAGAGGTCTTCCACGTGCACTTCCACGTGTTGCCGAGATTCGGCGGGGACGGATTCGGGATCCGGGCTGGACGCGGCTACGGCAGGACGCCGGAACGAACAGAACTCGATGGCACGGCGGAAAAAATCCGTCGGGCGCTCGAGGATCAATGAGCAAAGCGCGTCCGAATCGATTCTAGCTCGGTCTCGGGGAGCCGCTCGCGGGCTGTGGGAAAGAGGCTCGTCCGTTCCTTGCGGAAGTGGTCCCATAGGAATTGGACGAGGAAGATGCCATGGCGGTTCGTCTCTTGGATCGCGGCCCAGGATGGATGGGCTTCCAAGTCTCGGCGGGCCGCCTTGAATTTCTCCACGCCGCGGCGAATCTCGTCGTGTTCGTAGGCGACCACGTTCACTAAGGTTCCATACCGGCCGATCGCCGCCTCGAGCGGCGGGAGGATCGTCTCGTCCTCCGCCGCAAGGACCGGCAGCAGTTCGTCCTCGAAGAACCGAATCGATTCGTCCAGGATGATTCGATTCGCTTCGCGGGCCTCCCGCGTCGCGATCATCTCGTCGAGGGTCGCCTCGAGTTCCGTGAGCTTATCGACGAAGTCGGCGTGATCCCCGAGGAGTGTGTAGAAGGGATCGTCGTCGGAACCGTCGCCCATCGATGCGGCTAGCCGATGGGGGCGTAATAAGGGTGCGCCTATGGGGAAAAGCGCCCCGGAGTCCGCGGGAACGGCACCGCATCGCGGATGTGCCCGAGCTTGCAGATCCACTGAATCAACCGTTCCATTCCCATCCCGAAACCCGCGTGCTGCACGCTCCCGTATCGGCGGGAATCGAGGTACCATTCGTAGGCTCTCGGGTCCTCGCCTTGTTCCACCAGGGCCTTCTTGATCGCCTCCAGGTCCGTCTCTCGTTCGCTCCCGCCGACGATCTCGCCGACCCCGTCGCCCCCGATCACGTCGAACCCGAGGACGAGATCGGGATGCTTCGGGTCCCTCGCCTTGTAGAACGCCTGGGAGATCCGCGGATAGTGCGTCACGACGATCGGCTTCGACTTTCCTTCCGTCAGGGCGCGTTCCTCGAGGGTCCGAAGGTCCTTGCCCCACTCGAGATCGATCCCCTTCGCCTTGAGCAATTTCAGCGCTTCGTCGTAGGTCATCCGCTCGAAGGGAGGCTTCACGGCTTTCAGGAAGTCCGGCGTCCGGCCCATCGCGACGACATCGTCCGGACGTTCCTCCGCGACGCGCTGGCACGCGTGGGAGATCACGCCCTCCGCGTGCTGGATCACGTCGTCCATGCCGGCCCAGGCCTGCTCCATCTCCGCATGCCAGTACTCCGTCAAGTGGCGCGTCGTGCGGGACTTCTCCGCGCGGAACGAAGGGCCGAGGTAGTAGATCTTCTCCATGGCGAGGACGAGGGCCTCCGCATAGAGTTGCCACGACTGGGTCAGGTAAGCCTTGCGGCCGAAATACTCCACCTCGAAGAGGGTGGCGCCGCCCTCGCTCCCCGCGGGCGTGATCATGGGTGGGGAGACCTCCCAGAATCCGTGGTCGCGGAAGTACTGGTGGACCGCGCCGAAGACCGTGTGACGGATCCGGAAGATCGTCGTCATCCTCTGGGAACGGACCCATAGATGGCGGACGTCGAGGAGGAATTCCTCGCTCTGATCTTCCTGAATCGGGAACTTCTCCGCGAAGTGGACGACCTGAAAATCCTCCGCGCGGACCTCGTAGCCTCCGGGCGCTCGCTTGTCCGCGACGACCTTCCCGCGGACGATGACCGCGGATTCGATGAGCGACTTCTCCGCGGCCTTGAAGGCCTCCGGGGAGACCACGTCTCGAGCGATCGCGACCTGGATGGTCCCCGTCGCGTCCCGAACGACGACGAAGGCCTTCCCGCCGACCGTGCGCGTCCGGTAGATCCAGCCTCGCAGCTCGACGGCCTTGCCAGTATGGCGTCCCTTTAGGATTTCCTCGATGGAGACCATGAACCCGGGTCCCATCCCGGTGGGTCTAGATTACTCTTTCGCGGTCTACCGAGGACGACACGGCGGCTGTAGGAAAGACCCGTGAAACTTCATAGATTGCGAGACTTACCCGGTCGGGGGATGCCGACGCTTTACGGCTCCGATTTCGCGGAGGTCTACTCGAAGTACGGATACAACCAGTTCAGTGCGCGAGTTGCCGAGCTGTTGCCGCGCGTCCTCCGCGCGCTTCACCTGACCCCCGATCGAGTCCTTGACGTCCCGTGCGGAGAAGGGACATTTGCCCTGGAGATGGCGAGGAAAGGCTACCTGACCACGGGCGTGGACCGATCCTCCGCGATGCTTGGAGTGGCCCGACGCAAAGCCCGCGAGGCCCATTCGAAGATCCGTTTCGTCGAACGTGACATGCGCGCTCTGCGTTTCCACGATGAGTTCGATCTCGTGACCTCGTGGTACGACAGCCTGAACTATCTCCTGCGGCTTGAGGATTTGAACAAAACGTTCGCCGGCGTGTTCCGATCCCTCCGTCCCGGTGGCTCGTTCCTGTTCGACATGAACACTCCGGATACCCTCTCCAAGGGTTGGCAGAGGCATCCGAGTTTCGTGGAAGTGGACACCCGAGACGCGTTCGCGCTTCACCGTTCTACCTGGGATGCTCGACGGAATTTGGCGACCCTGAAGGTGACCTGCTTCGTGCGCCGTGGCCAACACTGGGCCCGAACCGACGAATTGCACCGTGAACGCGCATACTCCCTGCCGCAGATCCGCGCGGCTCTGCGTAAGGCAGGTTTCACCGATGTGGCTTCCTGGGGCAGTATCCGACGGATGACTCCCCCGCGGCGAGGGGATCGAAAATACTGGTTCGCCGCACGACGGCCGTCTCGATGAAGATGCGCCGCGTCAGGTTTTCAGAAGTGCAATCCGAGTCGAAAAGGACAACTACTTGCGCTGCGTCCTCGCATTCTGTGCTGCGTGTCGCAGGGCCGGCGGACCTTGAATCGCTCTACTCCTTCGAGGTCTCTTGCTTCCAAGAACACCCCTTCCGTCGAGATCACGTCGCGTGGATCCTCGGCAACAATCACGCTCTGACCCTCGTTCAGGACGGGGTCGCCGGCTTCGCGGCGGTGATGATGCTCCTGTTCGAAGGGCACACGTGTCGGGTCCTTTCCGTCGGGGTGAACCCGCAGGCTCGCCGACGTGGCATCGCGACCCGCATGATGGCGGCAGCGGAAGCGATTAGCCGAGAACGAGGGGTCTCGACGATCCGGCTGGAAGTGAGCACGCGGAACTTCGCGGCCATCGAGCTGTACCGCGGGCTCGGGTATCGCACGGACGGCGTGTTGTACGGGTACTACTCCTGGGGCGAGGACGCGTACAGTATGGGCAAGAACGTGCCTGTGGAATTTCCCTCACGACCTCCTCGCGCACCGAAGTCGGTCAGTCCATCCAGCCTACTACATATTAATCAGTAGATATTAGTCGGCGAGAAACCCGCATCCGTTTTGCAAATCCTTAAGTCCCTCCCGACAATGCGGCGTGCTCGCAGGGTTGCATGCTACCGATCCCGACGAAGTTTTTCGTCACGTCCGGCAAGGCGGTCTCCAAGGTCTCGGACTTGAACGCCTTCGACGAGGCCCTCCAGAACGCGGGCCTCGCGGAGCAAAACATCGTGTCCGTCTCTTCCGTGCTGCCGGTCGGCATCAAGCCCGTGCGCAAGAGGGACCTGCCGATGGGCGCCATCACGCATTGCGTCCTCGCCCAGCAACGGGGCGGGGAAGGCGAGACGGTCTCGGCCGGCATCGCCTACGGATTCCGGGACGACGGCTTCGGCGGCTATGTCGCGGAAGGCCACATGCACGGCACGAAGAACTCCCTCCGCGAGGTCATGGAGTGGAAGATGGGAGAGATGGCCAAATTGCGGGGTATCAAGTTCCGACGAATCGACTACCGCATCGAAGAACTGAGCATCCCCATGGATCACTACGGCGCCTGCCTTGCCGCGCTCGTGTTCCTCGCGTGACGAATGTACGGCGTCATCGTCTGCCCTCGATGCAAACGGGCCAAGGGCGTGGACCTGAAACAGAAGACGACGACCTGCGCGTGTGGATTTGAGATCCGAATCGCCCCGTCCCGGGTGCGGGCGCGAGCCGACACGGCGCGTGAACTGGCGTCGCTGGTCGGGCAAGTGAGCGCGGAGCTCGCCGGCGGACTCGCCGCATATCGGAAAGCCGCCACGCCCGCGCGCCGAAGGCGGTCCAGGGACGTCCACCTCCGGATCGTGGGCGTCGCGTCAAAGCCGCACGATCGTGCGGGCCGGCTCCGGGCCGCCGCCGTCGAACTGACGAGAGAACTCGAGGTCTTCTCCCTCGGAGATTGGACGCGGGTTCTGGCGGGCCTTGGAATCGCGGACGCCGAAGGAGCTTTGGCCACGTTGATCCGTGCGAATCTGGTGATGGAACCGAAGGACGGGTTCTACCGCGCGGTGAGCCTCAGCCCCTAGGCAGGGACGCTCGGCGCCGTTCGCGGCGCAACTCGCGGCGGAGCTCCTCGGGCAGCGTGCCCGGGAGGATCCGACGGTAGACGTAGTAATAGATAAGCAAGCCAAAGCCGGCCGCGGTGGTCACGGAAAGGGCCGCGTAGACGTCGGGGATGCCCGGAAGGATGAACGGGAACAGGAACGCGCCGTAAGCGAAGCGAACTGCAATGGCGCGCAGGAAATAGCGCCACATCTCGCCCCGCGAGGCTCCGAACCCGATGAGGGCGCCAGTGTCTGCGTTGATGAGCCCGAGTCCGATCGAATAGAGGACGAGCAAGGCGAAGGTCTCCGGGACGTACAGGACATCGCGGGAGGCCCACGCAGCCGCGACGACCCCGCTCGCGGCGATGCCGGTTCCCAGCGGGACGCCGTAGAAGGTCGTGTCGAAGCGCCCCTGGTACCTTCGACGGTTCAGCCAGACGAGCTTGAACGATTCCTCGAACAAGAAACTCGCCGAGACCGCGACGAGGACCCCGACGATATCGGTTCGCGGGATGGACAGGGCGAAGACGCTCGCAATGGTCCCGAACACGAGGCCCACGGCCAGGCTCCCGAACACCCGGCGGTCGTCGAATAGCGTCCGGTCGACGTACGGCCGGTCGAACCGGCGGAGGGACGTCCACAGGATCCCGATGGCCGGGAGAATCCCCAGGAGGAAAGCGACGAGGAAATCGACGTTCGATGCCATCGCAGGCGGACCAAGCGAGGGGCGATACTTAAGCGCGCGTCCGGCCCGGTATCGGAGATGACAACGGGAAGGGTGAGTTTATGCGGCTCGGGACGACTCGAAGCCGATGTCGATGCCCGGGAAACAGCCCCGGGTTCTTTGTCCCGTCTGCCAGGAGCCCATCCCTCCAGACGAGACGGAGTGCAGGAACTGCGGGGCCTTCGTGATTGACGAGGCCGTCGTCCGGCTCAGCCGAGCCTTCGGGCTCGACCGGGAGAAAGCGCTCAAATTGTTCGAGGCGGGTTTTCGCCATCCGAAACAGTTGCGGGACCGCGATCCGAACCGTGTCCTCGAGAAGGGCGAAGTCGGCATCTTGTTCATCTGCACGAATTGCGGCGGATTCGTCGGCGCGGGGGACTCGAAATGTCCGCGATGCGCGGCGGAATTCGAGACCGAGGCCGAGGGACCCGCGGCGGAGGAAGAGGACATTCTCGACCTCGTCCTCTGCCCGGTGTGCGGGGCCGACAACGATCCCGAGGTCGTCGAGTGCGAAATTTGTGGCGCGGCGCTTCGCGAAGCCCCGACACCGAAGCCAGTTCCGGCAACAAGCCCCGCGATGGCGGTTCCCACTCCGAAAGCCGTGGAACGGGAACGGGCGCTCGAGAAGGTCGACATTTTCCTCGAAGAAACGGAACGGCCTTTGCTCACGCCGGCCCCTCTGACTCCGCGCGAACAGCCTCCGAAAGCAACCCCGCGCCCGATCCCGAAGTCGCCCGCTCCGATTCCACCAGCGCGCGCTCCCAGCTTCGCGTCCAAGCCGAAGGAGATGTCGTCGCCTCGCGCGGCTAAGCCCACGATCGCGGCGAAACCGCTGGCCGTGAAACCGCCTACGACTTCCCGACCAACAGCGAAGCCGCTAGCGAATCGGATTGAACCTTCGAAAGCTCCGATCGCGATGGAGACCCGGATGGAACCGCTCCGGGTCACGCTGCCGGCGCGACCTCCAACCAAGGCGTCGCCCATCCGAACGGTCCCCGTCCCTTCCAATCGCATCGTTCGCAAGAAGGCGAGCGCGTCCTCACTACCGAGGACCGGTCTACCCGCGGAAACGCTGGGCGGGCTCGTGCTCGCGGGCGCCGTCGGCTTGATGCTCGCCGGAGCTCTCGGGCAGCCCCTCGTGAGCGCCGGAATCGCCACGGTCCTGATCGGCATCGCGGCCTACCAGTCCATCCCGTTTCCGCGGCGAAACACCGCACCGCCCCCTCGGTTCGACGCGTTCCTTCTGGTCGCGGGCATCCTTCTCGGCCTCGGCGCCGCCATCTTCCGGAACGGGCCTTCCACCGAGGTGACGGCCCTTGCCATCGCGGCCGCATTCCCGTTTTCCTGGGCGACCCGACGGCTCCTCCGAAGCCCACATCGAGCCTGGCTCGCCATCGCCGCTGCGGTCCCGATCGCCGGCCACGGGTTCGCGGAAGCCTTGAACCCTGCCTACTGGCTGACGATCCCGTGGGTGATCGGCATCCTCGTTGGGACGCCGTGGCCGGCGGCCCTCGCCGCGACCGAGATTCTCCGCCGCCAATCGACGACCGTCCTCCGACGCCAATTGGTGCGGGCAGAACGGGACGTCCAGCGGAAGAACTACGAGCAATCGCTCGTCGAATATGATCGGGCGATCGCCACCGCCCGGGCCGACGTTCCGGGAGCCGAGATCCCGTGGTACGGGAAAGGCGCCACGTTGATTCTGCTCGGCCGGTACGAGGAGGCGCTCCGCGCGATCGACACGGCCCTCGACATCAACCCACGGAACGAGGTGGCCTGGGTGAACAAGGGCAACGCCCTGACCCGGATGGGGCAGCTCATGGACGCCCTGCGGTGTTTCAATGCGGCGATCAAGGTGAACCCTCTCTTCGAAGTCGCCTGGAACAACAAGGGAAACGCGCTCGCGCGGCTCGGGAAGTTCGAAGACGCGCTTCGGTGTTATGACCGCGCCCTGGAAATCGATCCGGGTTACCGCGGCGCGTGGGTGAACAAAGGCTTCGTCCTCACCAAGCTGGGGCGGTTCGATGAGGCCGCCTCGTGCGCCGACCGCGTCCTCCTGCTGGAGAGGCGCGGGCGCGCCGAGCCCGCTTGACCCGCGGTCGCGTGGGTGGCTCATCCGCCGGCGGTTGTCCCTTCCAATCCCGGGTCGAAATCGGTTGCTTGAGATCGAACACATTTCCGTCCGGATCGGCGAACTGGCCGAGCCACTCGCCCCATTCCATCTTCTCGGGCGGCACGGGAAACTCGACGCCCATCTCCTGCATCCGCTCGTAGTCCGCAAGGATGTTGTCCGTGAGGAACGTGATCCCGGTTGGACCCGGTTCCGTCTCGTCCATCTGGCAGACGTGCACCCGGGCCCGCGGACGGAGAGGGCCCATCTCGATCCAGTGACCCGCGTCGTCCGGCGTCCCTTGGACGGATGGGTCCGCGTTCGAAATGCGTGGTCCGATGTACGCGACGTCGAGTCCGAGGACGTCCCGATACCATCGAATCGCCTTGTGCCGATCCGAGACGACGATTGCGATCGTGTCGATGCCGAGGACTCCCATATTCTCCCCAAGGGGCGCAACGGAATCCCGCGCTATGAACTTGCCCGCGACCTTCGGAGAATCACTTGTCCCCGGCACCGCGACTGTACATCTTGGCGTACCACTCCATGACTTCGTGGTCCGAGATGCGATCGACCTGCTCCTCCACCGCGAGCTCATTCTCGGATTCCCACAAATCGACGATCCGGCGGGCGGCCGGGTCGCCTTGGAACTCCGTGACCATGAGTTGCCACTTCCGCCGACGGGCTTTGAACGCCGCCACCATCTCGGGGCCATCGAAGACGACGTAGCAATAGCCCATGTGGAACTTCGCGACGATCGCCTCGCGCAGATACAGGAACAGGTTGTCCATCGGCGTGAGCACGAACTTTCGGCGGAACCCGAGTTGCCCGATGCGGTCGATGTCGTCCTTCAGGATCCACATCACGGTGCGCTCGCCGCGGGCGAGGAAGCCTTTCGTGAGCCAGCCCTCTCGTTCGAACTCCCGGAGACGCTGGCGGGTCTCCCCCATGTTGTACTCGAACCGCGTGTAGGCCGCAAGGGATTCCGCCGACGTCACGCCGAGGCTCCGGATGATCCGGCGCAAGACCTCTCGGCGGGCCTCATCCCGACCGATCTTCAGGTCCGGAACGAGGCGATAGCGGTTGTCCGCGTCCCGCGTCACATGGAGTCCCTCGTACAGGTTCCGGAGCGCGGTCGCGGTCGATGGGCGGCTGAGGTCCGAGAGGACGAGGAGTCGTTGGCGCGAGATTGGGCCCTCCTCTTCGATCAACTTCACGACCGTCTTCATGTCTTTGGTGAGTCGCGTTCCTTTCGCGGCCTTGAAGAGACCGAGGTCGTCCTCGGAGCAGTAGGTCCAGTATTCGGGGATCGCGAGGCCCTTGGAGAGCAGACCGTTCCGATGCAATCGGTCCAACGGTCGGAAGTCTTTCACACGCAGCCTTGCCGCGAAATCGGATCGGAGCCCACCGAGGGCTTTCGCGGCCCCGATCGGATCCGCGAACCGCGTCTCGGCCGCGATGCCTTGCTTGTGGAGCGTGTAGGCAAGAAGATCGCTCTTCTCGAAGTCGACGGGCACGATCGGCCCGTACGCGACGAAATCGGAGAACCGCACGAAGCCGGCTCGCTTCCATGCGGAGAGGTCCTCCGCCTCCGGGACGTCCTTGCCTTGGAATCGCGTGACACGCAACACATCGACCCCCCGAAGGGCGTAGAACGACATCATCCGCACGAGGCCGTCGATCGCCTCCTTCAGCAGATCCGGAGACGCCAGGTCGAGCTCGCGGACCTCGATGCACCCGCTCATCTCCCAGACCTCCGCCATCCCGACGAGGTCCCCGTCCTTCACGAGGGGGAAGAACCAACCCTCCCCGTAGCGGCTCGCGACCTGGGCCCACAAGGGCTGCGTCCAGGGATCCAGGAGAGACAGCACGCGGACGGGATCGGAGACCGCCTTGCCCGAGGCCTTCCGCAGGGCAGGCAGATCCTGCGCGAGGACGTACATCTCGCCTTCCGCCTTCCCGGTGACCAGGATGCGGGTCACGAGGCCTTGCTCCTCGAGACGGTCTACGAGCCGCTCGAGTTCATCCCACTCGAACCGGGCCCATTCTCGGATCCCGGAAAAGGGCACCGGGCCGTACGCGGCGAGGAAGCGCTTCACGAGCGATTCGACGGCATCCTTCACTTCCTTCGCGGGCGGGTCGAAGGCCGTATACAGGTTCCGCGCGGTCCAGCCATCGCCCTGGAACTTTCGGATCACGTACACGTCGTAGTCGAGTTTGTCGAGGGCCTCCTTCACCCGTTCCTTCTCCTCGCGCAACTTCGAAGTGATCCCCCAGATGTCAATGCCCTCCGAAGCCCGGATCACGTCGAGGACCTTGGACTCGAATTCGGTGAGCGGACTTCGGGGGAAGGCGGAGAGGAAGAGAGGGACGTCGTGCGCGCGGACGTACCTTACGCGGCCGTTCAGGAAGCGTCCCTCGAGTATGTCCCCGGACGACCGCCTCCGCGTCCATTCCTTGTAGTCGAAGGACGTCGTGTGGTTCCAGATGTCGAGGACCATACCGGCCTCGAGGAACGTGTCGAAGAAGTCGTCGAGGGTCTCGATCTTCCGGAATTGTTTCTCCAGGAGGAAAGCCTTCACCTGCGTCTCGTCGAAGACCTCGCGGGTTTCGCCCTTCCGCTGGAGGCGCTGGAGGTCCCGCGTGAGCATGAACTGGAACTCCTTATCCACGAGGAAGTGGCCCGAGGAGACGACGCCCTCCGATTCGAGGTCGCGTAGGACCTCTTCGACGAGCTCCGCCTCGAGGCCGAGGGCCACCGCGAGCTCCGTCGCGCTGTACGGCCCGTCCACATCGAGCCGCTTCGTGAGGATCTTGTCGAGCGCCTCTTCGAACGGTCCCCGAACGGGCTCGCGCGCCGCATAGACGGTCTCCTCGACGCCTCGGCGCGCCACCAGGTACGACCGTTCGAGCTTCCGCAGGGTCTCGTTCAGCGCATCCTTCTGCCGTTTCGTCTTCCGAAGGAGTTCCTTGTGGGTGAGCGGTTTTTCCTTGAGGAGGGAGAGAACTTTCTCTTCCGGAGGCTTCAGGCGGGACCGCTGTGCGTAGACCGAGACGTAGTTCGGTACGTGGTCCTTCGGCGCCCAATGGATGCCCTGCGGCGTCCAGACACTCTCGATCAATCCTTCGTCCATAAGTTGGCCGGACCATTTTCGGACGTCGGAGAAGGATGCGGTCGCGACGTCGAACACGTTCCGACCCTTCTCCTGCAGAAGGTTCGCGTCACCTACGCGATCCAGGTAAGACAGGATGTCTTCCTTCCGGGCGACCTTCGGGAGCTTTCGTCGGAAGTACTCGACGATCTCTCCCGGTTGGAATTGGATCGAACTGATCTGGTCCGAGGGCATCACGCGCTCCAGGACCTTGCGGTGCAGCTCCCGCAGGAGGGCGGAGCGGTCCTCCATGAGGACCAGGTCCGAGACGCCTTGCAGGACGACGTTGTGGGCGAACGGCGAGGGCAGAGAAGCGAAGTCGCTCTCCGCCACCGTGATTTCCCCTGCCTCGATCCGCCCGAGGATTTCGCGGGCGTGGTCGAGGTCCATGACCTCGTGGAGGATCTCGTTGTACGTCTCCTTGACCACGGGGAAGTCGACGATCTCATGGAGCCAGTCGAGGACCCGCTGGGACCGGAGCTGCTGCCGTCCGATGGATACCTCGCGGCCCTTGTAGTTCCGGAGGATCATGAAGGACCGCGTGGCGCAGTGGCGGAAGCGCTGCTTGAACAACTCCGTGTTCCGGATCGCCCGGCGGAGGAGATCCTCGAGGTTCTTGCTCGTGACGAGCTTCGCGAGGCCTTTCAGCTCGATCCGCTTCGGGACCGTGATCATGAAGTTGTCGTCGGTCACGCTCACGCGGACGTTTGTCCGGTGAGTCTCCGTGACCGCGAAGGCAAAGGCACGGCTGAGCGCGTCGTTCACGCGCCGTCCGAAGGGGTAGTGGAAGATCACGTTCCGGTTTCCCTTCACGTCGATGTAGCCTTCGAGGAGGACACGCCGGTCCGTCGGGAGCTCCGGGATCAGCGCCACTTGCTCTTGCACGTACGAAACGAGGGACTGCGCGGAGCCGGTGTCCGTGCGGTACTCCTGCTGGAGCCATTCCTTGGCGGCGGCCTCACCGTCCTTCGCGATCTTGGCCGCGAGGTCGCGGCGGAATTCCCCGACCGCGATCGAGAGGTCGAAGGACCGCGGAAGCATTTCGCCGGTCCAAGAGGGGACGGTCGGCTTGTGGCCGGAAGCATCCTTCACATACACGGAGGTCCCGCGGACCCGGACGAACTGGTACGTGCGCCCGCCGAGGACGAAGACGTCGCTCGGACTCAGATACTCGACGAACTTCTCGCTCAGCTCCCCGAGCGGGGAGCCGCGTTCCGAGAAGACGTGGTAGGTCCCCTCCTCCGGAATCGTCCCGACATTCGTGTAGTAAATCATCCGGGTTCCTTTCTTCTTCCCGAAGCGCGCCTCTTCCTCGTCCAACCAGATCTTCGCGAACACCTTGATGTCCGGATTGCGGGAGGACAGGTAGTCGAGCACGGCGAGGAAGTCCTTCTTCGTGAGATCGTGGAACGGGTACGATCGCCGCGCGAGTTCGAACGCTTCGTCGACGCCCCAGCGCTTCTCGAGGGACATCGCGACGAGCGCTTGGGCGAGCACGTCGAGCGGATTGCGAGGGATCTCCACCCTATCGATCCGGTTGTCGTAGGCGGCCTTCGCCAAGGTCGCGCATTCCATCAGGTCCCACGGTTCGAAGGCGATCATGCGGCCGGTCGCGGTCTCGCCATATGCATGGCCCGCCCGTCCGATTCGCTGGAGTCCCTTTGCGACGGACTTCGGCGAGCCGATCTGCACGACCAGGTCGATGTACCCAATGTCGATGCCGAGCTCGAGGGACGTCGAGGAGACGGCGGCTTTGAGCTTCCCCTCTTTGAGCTTCTGTTCGACGTCCAGACGAGTGACCTTCGACAAGGAGCCGTGGTGGGCCTCCAGGTCTTCCACGCCGCGTTCCTTGAGCCGGAACGAGACATGTTCCGTTCCGCTCCGCGTGTTCGTGAAGATGAGGGTCGTCCGGTGATCGTCGATCAGGCCGCTCAGGAGGTCGTACATCCGAGCGTTCGCGACCTCCATCGGGACCGCGGTGATGTCGCGCACGGGACACAGGACCGCCAGATCGAGGGATTTCCGGGTGTCGACCTCGACGATGTGCATGTCGCGTACCTTGCCGTTCGCGAACCCGGCGAGGAACTTCGCCTCCTCTTCGATCGGGGCGATGGTCGCGCTCAGACCGATCCGGACGAAATCTTGCCCGGTCTGCTCCCGTAGGCGCTCCAAACAAATGGAGAGGAGGGACCCGCGTTTGGAAGAGCAGACCTCGTGAATCTCGTCGAGGATGACCCATTCGACCTTCGCGAAGTGCTCGCGGAACTTCGGCGTGCTCAGGATGATCGCAATGCTCTCCGGCGTCGTGATGAAAATGTGAGGCGGCCGACGGACCTGCTTCTGACGTTCCTGGGGCGACGTATCCCCGGATCGGACACCGACCCGGACCAGCGGTTCGGGCTTGCCTTCCTTTCGGGAGAGCTCCGTGAGCTCCCGAAGCGGCTCCTCGAGGTTGCGGTTGATGTCGTTCGCGAGCGCCTTCAAGGGCGACACGTATAGGCAGTAGATTCGGTCCTCGAGCTCGCCACGTAGCTGCTTGGCATACAGCTCGTTGATGATCGACAGGAACGCCGTGAGGGTCTTACCGCTCCCCGTCGGCGAGGAGACGAGGACGCTCTTCCGGGCATGGATCAGGGGGACCGCGTAGGCCTGCGGCTCCGTGAGATCCTTGAACTTCGATTGGAACCAGTCCCGGACAAGGGGTTCCATCAGCCCTAGGACTTCGTCTTTGGTGGACGCGGTGCGGACCTTATGTAACAAGCCTGAGACCTCGCGTGGGGACGGAAATCACGGGGCATAGGAAGGGGTCCTAAAAGAGTTTGCGGGGTTGGAATCCAGTCATCGCCCCAACTCGACTATTTCACCTCGATCAACGAGTTGGGAAAATAGTGAGGGGAACCGCGGTTCGGCCCCGCGAGTCCCCCTTAGTTGGAAGGCTCACGCCTCGAGGTGCTTGACCAGCTTGTCGAACATTTCGTTCCAGCCCTGCGTGGCCCCTTCGAGATCCGGTCCCGCCGGCATCCCTGCGTGCTGCAGTGTGACTTTCGTCTGGCCCTTCTCTTTCTCGAAGGTCAACGTGACGAGCATTTCCAGCGGGAGGTCCGCGCTCATGCCGTAGTACGTCGCTGGCACCACGTTCCCCTTCTCGTCCGCAAAGCTGTCCGTGTAGACAATCCGCTTCCCGGGGACGATTTCGCGGTATACACCGGTGCCCCAGTAGTCCTTGCCCTCGGGCGACCGCATGCAGTACCGGAAGACGCCTCCGACCCGCAGGTCGACGGAGATGAAGGGGGCCGTGAATCCTTTCGGGCCCCACCACTGCTTCATCTCACGCGGGTCCGTGAGGGCTTTCCACACGCGCTCGGGCGGTGCGTCGAAGATCCTCGTGATGACGAGCTCGTTCTTCTGAGCACGACCTCTCGCTTGCTCTTTCTTCGGCCGCGCGTCGCTCTTCTTCGGTTCCTCCACCAATTCGGCGAAGCGCTCGATCGTCTCGCGGGCCCCTTCCTCCATCCCGGAGGCGAGCATCCCCTCGAGGTCCTCGACCGTCGCGAAGACGGACCTCTGCGTGACCTTCGTCTTGCCCCGGATCTCCTCGAACACGGCGCTCTCGACGAGGACATGTCCCGGCATCCCCTCGAATTCGAAGGTTTCGACGATTCGTTCGAAAGGCACGACTTCCCGGTATTCCCCGTGGAAACCGAACTCGTTCCCCTCGGCGTCCCGCTGGACGAATCGCCAGGTCCCGCCAGGTCGGACGTCCATCTTCTCCACGACCGTGGTGTATTTCCTCGGCCCCCACCAACGAGGGATCAGCTTCGGATTCGTCCACGCCTTCCACACCAGCTCGCGAGGCGCATCGAAGACGTGCGTGCTCACGAGCTCTCGTTTCGACGTTCTCTCAGGTTTACCTATTGTGGGCATGTTTTCGTTCCTCCTTTCGTTCTTTCTTGCGGGTTTCCTCCAAGTGTTCGGCCAATCGAGCGAAACGGTCCTCCCACAGGACGCGGTAGCGCGTCAGCCAACCGAACGCCGCGCTGAGCGGCGCAGCGTCGATCTGGCAACGGCGCACGCGACCGTCAGGCTCTTCCTTCAGAAGTCCCGCCCCTTCGAGGACGCGAAGGTGCCTCGAGATGGCCGGCAGGCTGACGCCATGAGGCCGGGCCAACTCGCTGACCGTAGCATCCCCTCCGGCGAGTCGCTCGAGCATCGCGCGCCGGATCGGATGGGACAGAGCCGCGAAGATCGCATCGAGGTCCAAGGCGACCGTTTCTCGTTTAACCATCTGGTTAATCGATAAGCAGGGTCAATATTTAACCTTTTTGTTAAGTATTCGGGCCTTCACGCCACAGGCCGCGGTACGGAGGCCAATGCGACGCGGTAGCCCGCCTCGCCGTGGAGCGATAGCCCCGACATGTTCTCGAGGAGCACACCGTGACCAGGCTCGAGGCCGTGGTTCTCGACCGATCCAATCCCGCTGAGCACGTACGCGATGCCTCGTCGGTCCCGGCCCACTCGGAGAAACGCCGTGGCTTCTTTCGCGAACCCGATGTCAATGAGCTCGAGACCGGACGAAGTGCGGGCAGGTCCGTTCGATCCGACGAGAGACGTGCGGACCGTCCCGTCCGAGCCCACAGGTGGGCGACTCGCCGTCAGGATCTGGAGCGAGGTCGAGGGAGCTTCGGTCGTCACAGGCAGGCGCACGACGATGGAAAGCCATCGGGCTGTTCGCCCTCGTTCCATCCGTAGCGCGTGCTGGACCTCGTTTCGCGCCGTGAGGACGAGGAGCGATCCTTCCGTCAGGCTCGTATGAGTCCCCGAGCCGTCTTCATGATCGATGTATCCTTCGAGGACGTACTGGATGACTTCCTCTCCGTGATGCGGGTGCATCTCGCCTTTCCTTCGCGAGGTCGCCATGCTCTCCGCGAAGCGCTGGAACGGGAGAAAGGGTTGCTCGTCGCGGGTCGGGAACAGGAGGTGGGCCGTCGTATC
>Ga0209159_1000408_pt1 | contig 39480 bp, 35 predicted proteins | sample GraSoiAngelo_144_FD_185901 | JGI IMG/M metagenome (GOLD analysis project Ga0209159, IMG submission 185901) | Grasslands soil microbial communities from the Angelo Coastal Reserve, California, USA - 14_1009_02_40cm (SPAdes) (version 2) | ecosystem: Environmental > Terrestrial > Soil > Grasslands ...
TCCGCAAAGACTACGTTTACCAGGACCCACCCTGGCTGGTCGAGGTGGCCAGGGAGCGACAGAAGGACGCCGAAGGCCTCGGGCTGGGAGAACGATCCTAGCCCTGCTTCCATTCGTTGGCTTCCCGGTCGCTGGTTTACCGGACTTTTACACAACCCTCGTACCGTATGATCAGAGCCACGGGAGGGGTCCATGAAGGAACGCATCGCGCGCCAGGATGTGAAAGACCGATTGCCCCCCGGGCAGTATCTGACTGAGAAGTGGCCGGTGCTGCATGCGGGCAGCATCCCGCGCTTCGACGCGGCACAGTGGGACTTCAAGATCTGGGGGCTGGTGGAGCAGCCGGTGCGCCTGACCCACGCGGAGTTTGCCGCCCTGCCGAAAACCACGCTGCGCTGCGACATCCACTGCGTGACCGCGTGGAGCAAACTAGGCGTCACCTTTGAGGGCGTGCCGGCCAAGGCGGTGCTGGCGCTGGCGAAGCCCAAGCCGGACGCGAAGTTTGTGATGGTCCACGCCGAGCAGGGCTATGAAGCGAATCTCCCGCTGGAATACTTGCTGGCCGATGACGCCCTCTTCGCGTCCCGGGCCGACGGGCAGGACCTGACTCCCGAGCACGGCTGGCCGCTGCGGCTGGTGGTGCCGCGGCTGTACTTCTGGAAGAGCGCCAAGTGGGTGCGCGGCGTGGAGCTGCTGCCAAAAGATCGCCGCGGCTTCTGGGAACGGAACGGCTACCACAATCACGCCGATCCGTGGAAGGAGGAACGCTACTCCTCTCCCTGGGAGTAGCGCAGGGGTGTCCAGCCGCCCGCGGCACCACGGACCCGAGCTCACCCGGCGCGAACTCCTGAGGCGGTCCGCGGTGCTCGCCGCAGGTGCTCTCGCGGGCCCGGCACTGGCCCAGTGGGTGCGCGGCACGCGGCAGAATCTCGCTGCGGCCCAGGGCGTGGAGGTGCGCGGGCTGCCGGCGGAGGTCACCCCCACCGGCGAGTTCTACATCGTCAGCAAGAACCCGCCGGGGTTCGATCCGGATCTGGACGCGTCGCTCTGGCGGCTGGAGGTCGCCGGCCGCACCCAGCCTCTGCGACTCAGTTATCGCGAGCTCCTCGCGCTGCCGTCGATGGAGCGGTCCCACACCCTGGAGTGCATCAGCAACGAAGTGGGTGGGAATCTCATCAGCAATGCGAAGTGGCGCGGGGTGCCCCTGCGCATGATTCTGGAGATGGCTGGGGCGGACACCACCGTGAGGAAGGTGGCGTTCCGGTGCGCGGACGGGTACACGACGGCGATCCCCATGAGCGATGCCCTGCACCCGGACACGCTGCTGGCGTATGAGATGAACGGAGAGCGGCTGCCATCCAAGCATGGGTTTCCTGCTCGGCTGCTGGTCGGCGGGTTGTATGGCATGAAGAATCCCAAGTGGATCACGCGCATCGAGCCGGCCGACCACTTCCTGGGCTACTGGGAGCAGCGGGGCTGGAGCCAGGAGGCTGTGGTGAAGACGATGTCCAAATTCACCACGCCGAACTCTGGAGCCACCCTGCCCGCCGGCCGGCCGGCGCAGCTGGGTGGTGTGGCCTACGCCGGCAATCGTGGAATTCGCGCGGTCGAATGTTCCATCGATGACGGCCGCAGCTGGCTACCGGCCGCGATCAAGTCCGTGCCCGGGCCCGACACCTGGGTGCTGTGGGCGATGGACTGGACACCGCCTGGGCCCGGGTCGTATCTGCTCCGGGTCAGGGCTGCGGACGGCACCGGACAGTGGCAGACAGCGGATGAAGCGCCGACGCTGCCGGACGGCGCCTCTGGTCTGCACCGCGTTCGAGTATACACGCGGGCGTAATCGGGGAGTCTGATTGCCATGATGACATCTGTCACGCGGGTAGGGTTTTGGGCCGGTCTGGCCGCAGGACTCCTGGTGGTCATCGCCATGTACTTCGGCTGGTTTACGGGGCACGTCCCCGCGGTCGCCCTGGCATTGTGGGAACGGCAGATGCGGCTCATCCCGCTGCAGGTGTTTTCCTTCCTAATCGTACGCCTCAAGTTCGCTGCCAAACCGGCGGCGTTTTGGGGCATGCTGGCAGCGCTGGTCGTGCTGCTGGGCCTGATTGGCGCGCTGCTGGCGCGGTGGATTGGACGGCGGCCGGGGCGGCTGCTGGTGGCCTCCTGGGTCGTCGTCACCGGCCTCCTGACCGCGCTGGCGTTTGGTCCCGCATCCCGCTATCTGGCGGAGCGTCTGGCCGCGGAGGGCCGGGCCAGCAGCGGCTCCACGGTGCCGCTGGCTCTGGCCGCCTACGGCGTCTTGTTTGCGGTGGTCTACACCGCGCTGATCGTGATGCAATCACGCCGGACCGCGACCGGCACGCCGGCCTCTGGAGGTGTGACCCGTCGCGAGGTCCTCTCCCGAACGGTGACGATTCTAATCGCGTCAGCTGCCGGCATCTCCGCGGCCCAGTGGGTGCTAACGGCAGTGCACCGTGCCACCGCGGCGGTGCAGAGTGCGTTCGCCCGCGTCCGCGGGCTTCCCCCGGAGATCACGGTCAATGAGCAGTTCTATGTCGTCAGCAAGAACCCGCCAGGATTTGATCCCGTGGTGGAGGTCGCCCGATGGGCGCTGGACATCGGCGGCCTGGTCGGCGCGCCTGTCCGGCTCAGCCTTGGTGAACTGCGGGCGATGCCGGCGGTCGAGCAGCTGCAGACGCTGGAGTGTATCAGCAATGAGGTGGGCGGGGATCTGATCAGCAACGCGAAGTGGAAGGGCGTGCCGTTGCGCGACGTCCTCATGCGCGCCGGAGGCCCGGCCGCCACGGCGGTGAAGGTGGCGTTCCGCTGCGCCGACGGCTACTCGGAGTCGATCCCGCTCACCGATGCGATGCATCCCAGCACGCTCCTGGTCTATGAGATGAACGGCGAGCCATTGCCGGCCAAGCACGGCTTCCCGGTCCGCCTGCTGGTCCCGGGATTGTTCGGGATGAAAAATCCCAAGTGGATCACCAAGATTGAGGTCGTGAACTACGACTTCCGCGGATATTGGGAGGCGTCCGGGTGGAGCGAGGAAGCCGTCGCGAAGACGATGTCCGAGTTCATCACGGCGCCACGCTCCGCAGTCGTCGGGGACATCGGGCTGGGCGGTGTCGCCTACGGCGGTGACCGCGGGATCAAGGCTGTCGAATACAGCTCCGACGGCGGGGCGACGTGGGTAGTGGCGGAGGTCAAGCCGCCGCTGGGGCCATTCACCTGGGTGCTGTGGGCGGCGCTGTGGACGCCGACGGCACCAGGCGAGTACACCCTGAAAGTTCGCGCGAAGGATGGCCTCGGTGTCGTGCAGACGGCCCGGGAGGTTCCGACGCTGCCGGATGGCGCGTCGGGGTACCACGCGGTCCGCATTCGCGTCACGAAGTAACCGCGCACTGTTCTCGATGGAGCGGGGAAGGTTTGCTTGACGCCTCCGGCGTCGGACCCTATAGTGGGAACGGGACCCGGTGCCGATGCGGCCCTTTCGCCATTTTTCCCTCGACGAGGCCAATCGGACGCTTGAACAGGCAGCGCCGTTGCTGGCCCGCCTCAAAGACCTGCACGCCTCTGCCATGTCGTTGAAAGAGCGCCTGGACATTCTCTGGCAGCGCCTGGACGCCGGGGATCGTGTGCTCGACGAGATCGCCACGCGCCAGCAAGGACTCGACACGCAGGCGCGGGAGATTACAGAGCTGCTGGGGCGTCTGCAGGAGATCGGTTGCGTCGTCCGTGATCCGCAGACGGGGCTGATCGACTTCCCGGCACAGGCCGGCGGCACAGAGTTCTATCTGTGCTGGCGCCTGGGGGAAGATGCCGTCCACTACTGGCATGGGGTGCAGGAGGGGTTTGCCGGGCGGAAGCCGCTGAGCACGATGCCCGGGCGCCTGATTCACTAGGCACGGAGGACCTGTTGGCGATGCCTGATCCGTACGATCTCATCGTCATCGGCGGTGGTCCCGGCGGGTATGTGGGTGCCATCCGCGCCGCACAGCTCGGGCTCAGAGTGGCGCTGGTGGAGCGGGAAAAGGTCGGCGGGACCTGCCTGCACATCGGCTGCATTCCCACCAAGGCCATGCTGCACACCGCCGAACTGCTCGAACACCTCAAAGATCCCCGGGAACTGGGCCTGTCCGTGGACAGCGTGGCCGTCGATCTGCTCGCGGTGCAGCGCCGCAAGGCCCGCGTCGTCGATCAACTGCACAAGGGCGTCCAGTCGCTGATGCGCAAGAATAAAATCGATGTCTTCATCGGCGAAGGACGTTTTCTCAGCACCACGAAGATCGGCGCCGCGCTGGCCGACGGGTCGGAGACCGAACTGACCGGCAAGCACCTCCTTGTGGCCACCGGCTCGGCGCCCCGCACAGTCCCCGGCATCGCCTTCGATCACACCCGTATCATTGACAGCACCGACGCCCTCAATTTGGAGGCGGTGCCGCGGTCGATCGCCATTCTCGGGGCCGGCCCGGTGGGCGTGGAGTTTGCCAGCCTGTTTCGCGCCTTCGGCAGCGAGGTCACGGTGATTGAGCTGCTGCCAACGTTGGTGCCGCTGGAAGACGAGGAGATCGGGCAGGCGCTGGAGCGGGGATTCTCACGGCGGGGGATCAAAGTGCTCACCCAGGCCACGGCCAAGTCGGCGGAGGTGGCCAGCAACCGGGTCAAAATTACAGTGGGACGGGGAGACCAGCTTTCCGCCCTGGAGGCAGAGTACCTGCTGGTCGCGGTGGGACGCGCGCCGGTGACCGATGGACTGGCGGTGGCCGAGGCAGGTGTCTCGCTCGAGAAGGGTGCCGTGAAGGTGGACGGACAGTTCCGCACGACGGCCGCGAACATTTATGCCATCGGCGACGTCCTGACCGGACAGGCGCCCTTCCGGCTCGCCCATGTCGCCAGCGACGAGGCGATCGCTGCGGTGGAGACGATCGCCGGCCAGCGCACGCATACGCCCAACTACGATACGGTCCCGCGGCCCACGTTCTGCATTCCGCAGGTGGCCACGGTCGGGCTGAGCGAGCGGCAGGCCAAAGAGCGCGGGCGTGACGTGAAGGTAGGGCGGTTCAGTTTCCAGGCGAACAGCAAGGCGACCATCGAGGGGTCCCGCGAGGGACTGGTCAAGGTCGTGACCGACGCCAAGATCGGCGAGCTCCTGGGCATTCACATGATCGGGCCGGGGGTGACCGAGTTGCTGGCCGAAGGTGTGGCGGCCAAATACCTGGAAGCGACGGTGGCCGAACTCGGTATGGCGGTCCACTCGCATCCTACGCTGTCTGAAGCGCTGAAGGAAGCGGCGCTCGACGCGATGGGGCGAGTCATTCACATGTGACGGGTAGGGGGAGGGGGCGGCGGGTGAGCGCTGAGGCCAAAACGGTCCAAGCCCGGCACCGGGTCCTGGGATTGTCCGATCAGGACGTCCTGGAGATGTACTACTATGTCGCCCTGGCCCGCGCGCTGGACGAGCGGATGTGGGTCTTGCAGCGGGCGGGCAAAGCGATGTTCGTGATCTCCGGGGCGGGCCATGAAGGCTGCCAGGTCGCGGCGATGTGGCCGATGGACAAGAAACTGGACTGGTTTGTTCCCTACTACCGCTCGGTGGCCGCCTGTCTGGTTAAGGGCATGACGGCGACCGACATGCTGTTGGGATTGTTTGCCCGCGCCACCGATCCCAGCAGCGGCGGCCGGCAGATGCCGGGGCATTACGGCCACCCGCGATTCAAGATCCTGTCGACGAGCAGCCCCGTCGGGACACAGTACCCGCATGCGGTCGGAATCGCCTACGCGAGTAGGCTCCGCCGGACCGGCGAGGTCACCATGGTCAGCATCGGCGAAGGCGGCACCAGCCAGGGGGACTGGCATGAAGCCCTAAACTTTGCCGCCATTCACAAGTGTCCTGTCCTCCTGATTGTCGAGAACAATGAGCTGGCGATCTCGGTGCCCCTGCGCAAGCAGATGGCGGTGAGCAGCGTGGCCGTGCGGGCCGCCGGGTACGGCATGCCAGGCGTGACCGCGGATGGAAGCGACGTCTTGGAGTGCTTCCGCGTCACCAGGGAGGCGTACGATCGGGCCAAGCGCGGCGAAGGGCCCACGTTGATCGAATTCGCCGTCCCACGCCTGGGATCGCACAGCAGCGATGATCAGCAGGAGCGGTATCGCTCTCGAGAGGAGTTGGAACAGGTCCGGAAACGCGATCCCCTCTTGACGTTTCGGGCCTACCTGGAGCGCGTGGGTTTGCTCACGCAGGGGACGCTGCAGGACATGACCGACCGCGTCCGGCGTGAGATCGACCTGTCCACCGATGAAGCCGACCGCGCCCCGCTGCCGCAGCCGGATACCGCGACGCGGCACGTGTTCTACGAGGGGGAGTAGGCGCCCCATGGCGGAGATCCGGTACATCGACGCGATCAACCAGGCCCACCACGAGGAGATGGCGCGCGATGCGCGTGTGCTCGTCCTGGGTGAAGACGTCGGCCGCAAGGGCGGCGTCTTCGGGGCGACGATGGGGCTGGTCGAGAAGTTTGGGGAGGATCGGGTCATCGACACTCCCCTGGCGGAGTCGTCGATCGCCGGTGTGGCCATTGGCATGGCTGCCAATGGTTTGCTGCCGATCGCCGAGTTTCAGTTTGCCGACTTCATCCACCCGGCCTTCAACCAGATTGTCAGCGAGGCGGCACGGATGCGATACCGGTCCAACGGCCTCTACGGTTGTCCGGTGGTGTTCCGCGCCCCCTACGGCGGATCGCACGGCACCGCCCTGTACCACTCGCAGTCGATCGAGGCCTTTTATGCCCACGTCCCAGGCCTGAAGGTCGTGGCCCCCTCCACCCCGTACGATGCCAAGGGCATGCTGAAGGCCGCCATCCGGGATCCCGACCCCGTGATGTTTCTGGAGCACAAGCGGATGTATCGGATCGTGCGCGGCGAGGTTCCGGACGGCGACTATACGGTGCCGATTGGCCCGGCGGTGGTGCGCCGGCAGGGCAGGGATCTCTCGCTGTTCGCCTACGGCTGGATGTTGAACGAATCGCTGGCAGCGGCCGAAAGCGTGGCCGCTGAAGGGATCGACGTCGAGGTCACAGACGTCCGGACCCTGGCCCCGCTGGACACGGATACGATCCTCACCTCGGTGGCGAAGACCAACCGCGCGTTGATTGTATATGAGGATAACCTGTTCCTGGGCTACGGCGCCGAGATCGCCGCGCGCATCGCGGAGGCGGCATTCTTCGATCTGGATGCGCCGGTGACGCGGTTGGCCGGACCCGATGTCCCCGGCATCCCGTTCGCCAAGCCACTCGAGGAATGGTTCTCCATCACCAAGGACAAGATTGCCACGGCCATACGCAAATTGGCAGCGTACTAAGAAGTCTACCCAGTCGTCCCTGTCTACCCGGTCTCCCCAGTCCACTGCCGGTGTGATCCGCAGCGTCAGTAGACTGGGAAGACTGGGACGACTGAGGAGACTGGGAAGATTCGGGGAGGCTCGATGCCCGTCGACGTGACACTTCCACAATTGGGTGAAAGTACATACGAGGGCACGATCGGGAAGTGGCTCAAGCATCCTGGGGATCGCATCGAGCGATTCGAGCCGCTCGTCGAGATCATCACAGACAAGGTCAACGTGGAGATGCCCGCCCCGTACGGCGGCGTGCTCAGCGCGATCCTGATTCCCGAGGGCCAGACGGTGCCGGTAGGCACACCCATTGCGGTGATGGAAACGCCGGAGATGGCGGCGGAGCGGCCCGCGGCAGGCATGCCGTCCACCGGGACCGGCGTTGATATCCCACAGGACCGGTCGCGATCCCCGGAGGCGGAGCGGCTGCGGCTCTCGCCAGTCGTACGGAAGCTCGCCGACGAGCATGGCCTGCCGCTGGAGGAAGTGGCGCGGCTCCCGGGCAGCGGCGCTGGCGGCCGGGTGACAAAAGAGGACGTCCTCAAGTATGTGGAGACCCGGCATGCGACAGGACCGGGCGCCCCGGCCGTAGCCGCGCCCCGGGCCACCCCAGCACCTCCAGGGCTCCATCCTGGTGACCAGCTGGTCAAGTTGACGCCCCTGCGCCGTTCGATTGCCCAGCGCATGGCGCAGTCCAAGCGAGAGATCCCCCACGCGTACGGCGTCATCGAGGTCGACATGACGGCTCTGGTGCGGTGGCGCGACGCGCGCAAGGAGGAATGGCGCGGCCGGGAGGGCGTGAACATTACCTACACGGCCTTCTTCGTCCGGGCCGCTGTCGAGGCGCTGCGGGCGTTCCCGCTGGTCAACTCCAGCTGGAGCGAGGATGGAATCATCATGCGCCAGGCTGTCAATACCGGCATCGGCATCGCCTTAGATGACGGGCTCATCGTGGCCGTCATCAAACAGGCGGACCGGAAGCCGCTGGTCGAGATCGCCAGGGAGCTTGAAGCACTCGGGCGCAGGGCCCGCGAGGGGACTCTGACGCTCGACGAGGTGCAAGGGGGGACGTTTACCATCACCAACCCCGGCGTGTTCGGCTCGATCTGGTCGATGCCGATCATCGTGCCGGGCCAGGCGGCGATGCTGGTGACCGACGCGATCGTGAAACGGCCGGTGGCGCGCGACGACGCCATCGTCCTCCGCGAGATCATGCACCTAGGTCTGTCGTTCGACCATCGCATCTTCGATGGTGCCGTGGCGGACCGGTTTCTGACCCACATCAGGCAGAAGCTGGAGAGCGCTCCAGGCGGAGACGCAGCGCCGAATGACTTCTGAATACCGGGAACGCGGGAACGCGGACAAACACTAAAGAGCAGTGAGGTCTTCGTGATCCATGGGATTGAATGAGCAACCTCTAAAGCGGCCGGAGTGGCTGAAAGCGAAGTTGCCGGCCGGACCTAACTACGCCGACCTCGTGCAGATCATGCGCACACAGGGTCTGCACACCGTGTGTGAGGAAGCGCGCTGCCCGAATCTGGGGGAGTGCTGGGGCCGGCGCACGGCCACCTTCCTGGCCTTGGGGAATCTGTGCACGCGCCACTGCGCGTACTGTGCGATTGCGCACGGGCTGCCGACGGAACTCGACCTGGCGGAACCGGAACGGGTGGCGCGCGCGGTGCAGGCCATGGGACTCCGTCACGCGGTGATCACGTCGGTGAACCGCGACGACCTCGCCGACGGCGGCGCCGGGATCTTTGCCGCCATCATCACGAAGATTCACCAGTACCTGCCGGAGTGCACGGTGGAGGTGCTCATTCCAGATTTCAAGGGAGATGCCGCTGCGTTGCAGACGGTGCTGGACGCTGCTCCGGAGATCCTCGGGCATAACATCGAGAGTGTGCCCCGCGTGTTCACGGTCGTCCGTCACGGCGGCAGCTACGAGCGGTCGCTGAATCTGCTGCGGCGGGCGAAGGAGTGGGGGTATACCTCCTTCACCAAGAGCGGCATCATTGCGGGCATGGGTGAGACGTGGAGCGAACTGCTGGACACCATGGCCGACCTGCGCGCGGTGGACTGCGATGTCTTGACCGTCGGCCAGTATCTGCGTCCCGGTCCCGACTATCATCCCATCGACCGCTACTACACCCCCCAGGAGTTCGCGGAGGTGAAGCGGATCGGCCTGGAGATGGGGTTCAAGTATGTGGAGTCCGGTCCGCTGGTGCGATCCTCCTACCACGCGGATGAGCAAGCCCGAGCCGTCCGCGCCATCCAGGCCCGGATCCCGCCTGCCGCCGCGTCCGCCTAGTGCCGTACCAACTTGATTGCCACATGTGCCTTTCTTAGTAACCTTCGAACCGCTCAGAAGCCGGGACTGACTATCAAGTTGGTACGGCACTAGCTCCTCTCACCGGCCCAAGGCATCCAGTGGTACCCCGCCGTACGCCGGCTGGCGCCCGGGGGCAGACGAGCGTGCCCCTGGGCACGATACTGGGCTGGCGCAAGAGTCCGCATTGGGAGGTCACGTGGTGTCGGTCGCCGCTCCGTCCCATCGCGATCTGCCCGTCTGGCAGCGGGCGGATGACCTGGCCCAGATGGTCTACCGGCTGACCTGGAAGTTCATGCAGGCCGACCCTGGCCTGGCGCAACGCATGCGCGCCGCGGCCATCAGCGTGGCGGCCGGGATTGCGGCCTCACAGCGGTCCGCGCGGTGGCAGGCCCGCCGGACGCTGCTCGCGGTGTCGCTCGCGCTGGCCGAGCTAGAATACTGCATGCACTTTGCACGCCGGGCCGGGTTCATCGGCGACGCAGACTTGCACAGGCTGACCTCCTTGGAAGGGGAAGTGAGCCATCATCTGGCGCCCCTGATGAGCGCAAACGTGGAGACGCGCGGGCCGGCGCTCCCGTGATGCAGCGCAGGATTCCCGCCGATGTGCCGAAGTCCGGGAACTATCTCATACGGACGCCGGCGACACCGGCGTCGCGTCGGGAGGGAGACCTGTGGCTCGGGAGATCATCAAATCGGACGAGGCCCCTGCGGCGATTGGCCCGTACTCGCAGGCGGTCAAGGCCAACGGATTTGTCTTCCTGTCCGGTCAGCTCGCCCTGGATCCGCGTACGGGGCAGATGGTCGGGCAGGACATCAAGACCCAAACCCGCCGGGTGCTGGACAACATCAAGGTCGTGCTCAAAGCGGCGGGGTCTTCGCTGGACAAGGTCGTGCGCTGCGGCGTCTTTCTCAAGGACATGAACGATTTTGGCCCGATGAACGAGGAGTACGGGAGCTACTTTCGCGAACTCCCTCCGGCCCGCACCACGGTGCAGGTAGCCAAGTTGCCACGAGACGGGCTCATTGAGATCGATGTGATTGCGATGCTCTAAGGGGCGGTAGCTTACCATTGTCAGCGTGGGACCCTTCACGCTCGCATAGACTCCTCCTACAGGTCCAGGTTCTCCTGTTGGCCCTTCTTTGCTGACAGCAGTCGTGATTTCCGCGATACTGCACCTACGCAGGTTGTTTCAAACGGGTAACCCAGCCCTCTTCAGGTGAGGACAAGTCACATGCATCGTCTACGAGACGGCCGACCGCCCGGATGCGATCACCTACCGAAAGATATTTTCGCCGAGCCATTTTTCGCCAACCTTGAATCGTCAGTCGAGTGCATCCACTGCGAGAGTGTTTTCAAGTTGGGCGACGCGGTCTGGGTCGATGGCCTCTGGAGTTGCCCACACCACTTGGAGTGCGGTGGGTCGTTGATCGACTTCGTGCCGGCCAGACGGCAGAAAGCGGCACGCGTCACCGCTGCTCCAGTGACCAATCAGCGACGCAGACGAAGCAGCCCTGCGATGCGTTGATGGAACCTTCCATAATGGCCAAGCCAGTTGAGCGAGAACGTGCGATTGAGCTGAGACGACACGGTCTTTCATACCGGGAGATCCGCGCGCAGGTTCCGGTGGCCAAGTCAACGTTGTCGCTCTGGCTGCGGCAAGTTGGGCTGGCGAAAGCTCAGCGTCAGCGCCTGACGGAGCGCAGGCTGGCCGCGGCGCATCGCGGGAGCCAAAAACGTCACATCGAGTGTCTGGCACGTGTCGCAGCTATTCACAATTCCGCAATTCAGGAGGCGCAGGGGCTGATCCAAGCGAGCGATGTAATGTGGGCGGTCGGAACGACCCTCTATTGGGCCGAAGGAGCGAAGACGAAACCGTGGAGATCGCATGCGCGATTTCAGTTCACCAACACAGATCCCTTAGCAATTGATCTAGTCCGATGCTGGCTGCGCAGGTACTGTAACGTCGATGAATCGGATATCCTATTTGATATCTACATTCATGAGAATGCCGATGTAGAGTCAGCCCGGATGCATTGGATGCGGCATTTACACATCCCCGAGAGCCGCCTCCGAACGTATTTCAAAAAGCATAATGCCAAGCCCAAGAGATACAATGTAGGTAGGACCTACTGTGGTACCGTCAGGATAACTGTCCGGAAGAGCACGGCTCTCAGTCGTCGCATCGAAGGCTGGATTAAAGCTATTGCTGAACACTGCGGGGTGGTCTAAGGGAATGACGCCCGGCTTTGGACCGGGAAACTCCAGGTTCGAGTCCTGGCCCCGCAGCCACTCGACTCGTCCGCCTCTCGGCGGACTCGCTCGTGAGGAGATCTCACTCCGGCGAATCGGTCAGGAATCGTAGGGCAGGAGTCGTTTTTGCTGCTACGGAATATCGGATAGGAGCACCTCTGGAGGGGTGAATGGAACAAGTGCACGCCGTGGTGCTGGCGGCGGGGAAGGGGAAGCGGATGCGCTCCGACCTTCCCAAAGTTCTGCACCCCGTGTGCGGTCAGCCCCTCATCTTCTACGTCCTTGACGCGCTCCATCACGCCGGTATCTCCTCTTCCATCGTGGTCGTCGGACATGGCGCCGACCGCGTCCGCGAGGCCGTCGGCGCCCAGGCGCGATACGTCGAACAGGCGGAGCCACGGGGCACCGGTCACGCCGTCATGATGGCCCTCCCGCACCTGCCCGACGACGGGAATCCAGTGCTGGTGCTGTACGGCGATACGCCGCTCTTGACCGCCGAGACCATCCACGCGCTGACGGCCCTGCACCGCACGAGTGGATCGGCCGCCACGCTCCTGAGCGCGCGGGTGCCGGATCCCACCGGGTACGGCCGGGTGATCCGGGACGGCGACGGCCGCGTGCGGAAGATTGTGGAAGAGGCCGATTGCTCGAGCGAAGAACGCCAGGTCATGGAGATCAACGCCGGGACGTACGTGTTTCACCAGCAGGCCCTGCGTGAGGCATTGCGCGCGCTCACGCCCGGCAACGCCCAGGGGGAGTACTACCTCACGGATACGATCGGCTGGCTGCTTGGGCGGGAGCAGCAGGTATCGGCGCTGGTGGCGAGCGCGGAGGAGACGGTCGGCGTCAACTCGCGGCAGGAGCTGGCCGCGGCAGAGTCGCTAATGCGACGGCGCCTGCTCGATCGCCTCATGGAGGGCGGCGTCACGATCATCGACCCCGTGACGACCTACGTGCATGCGGGTGTGCAGGTGGGACCGGACACGGTCATCCACCCGCAGTCGTACCTGGAGGGGGCCACCGCGGTGGGGGCACGCTGCACCATCGGGCCGCAGGCCCGGCTGGTCGACGCCACGGTGGGCGACGGCGTCACGATCGTGGCCTCGTCAGTGGAGCGGGGGGCGGTCGGCGAAGGGTCGACGGTGGGGCCCTACAGCCGCCTGCGCCCGGGGACGCGCGTAGGCCGTTTCGTCGAGATCGGGAACTTCGCCGAACTGAAGAATGCCGAGGTCGGCGACCACACCAAGGTCCACCACATGAGCTATCTCGGCGATGTCACCGTCGGTGCCCGCGTCAACATCGGCGCCGGCACGGTCACCTGCAACTACGACGGGACCCGCAAGCATCACACGGACATCGAGGATGAGGCCTTCATCGGCAGCGACACCATGCTCATCGCGCCGATTCGCATCGGCAAGGGAGCCGTGACCGGTGCAGGATCGGTCGTCAACAAGGACGTCCCTCCAGGCGGGGTGGCCGTGGGCGTGCCGGCCCGGGTGATCCGATATGTCACAGCAGAGCGCCGGCGTTAAGACCGTGTCGTCCATGCAGCGGACACCGTTGGTCGAGACGCAGCGAGCGGTCCCGCGTGATCCCTCCCAGGGGCCACGCCTGAAGCTGTTCGGCGGCCAGGGCAACCCGGCCTTGGCGCAGGAGATCGCCGCCGGGCTCGACGTGCCGGTGTCGGAGATGAGCATCTTCCGATTCGCTGATGGCGAGATCGGGGTGCGCATCGAAGAGAGTGTCCGGGGCGAGGATGTCTTCGTGATCCAGCCGACCAGCCCGCCGGTGAACGAGAACCTGATGGAGCTGCTGGTGATGACCGACGCGTTGCGCCGGGCGTCCGCCGACCGGATCACGGCCGTCATTCCCTACTTCGGGTACGCGCGCCAGGATCGAAAGATGCGACCACGGGAACCGATCTCCGCGAAGCTGGTGGCCAACCTGCTCACCGCCGCGGGCTGTCACCGCATCCTCACGATGGATCTGCATGCCGGCCAGATCTGGGGATTTTTCGATATTCCGCTGGATCATCTGCCGTCCCGCATGATCTTGGGCGACTATATGGCGCGCAAGGGACTGGACAACATCGTCATCGTCTCCCCGGATGTGGGGGGAGTGCCGCGGGCGCGGGAGTTCGCCAAGCAGCTCGGCGCGCCGATCGCCATCATCGACAAGCGCCGCGACCGGCCGAACCAGGTGAAAGAGGTCGTGCACGTGATCGGCAAAGTGCACCGCAAGACGGCGATCATCGTGGACGACATCGTGGACACCGCCGGCACCCTCACGGTCGGCGCGCAGGCGCTCGTCAAGCGCGGCGTGACGGCGGTGTACGCCTGCGCCACGCACGCGCTGCTGTCGGGTCCGGCTGTGCAGCGGATCAGCGGAAGCGCCATCCAGGAGCTCGTGGTCACCAACACCATTCCATTACCCCCGGAGAAGCGCGTCGACAAGATCACGGTGCTCTCGGTCGCGCCCCTGCTGGCCGAGGCCATCCGGCGTGTGCATGAGGATCGGTCGGTGAGCCAGTTGTTTGACTGACGGGGCAGAGCAGCGGGCTGGCGTTGATACTCCGCGGGCATAACACTAGAATGGTGAAGCCATGCACATTCCCCCCTTCCTGATCGCGGGGCTCCTGGCGCTGTTGTTCACCTACGCCATCGCGTATGAGATGCGGTGGGTGGCGCAGGGGTTGGGCGCGATGGCTCCGCCTGGGGGCCGGCACATCCATACCCATCCGGTTCCGCGGCTCGGCGGCCTCGCCATCTTCGGGGGCGCGCTGCTGGCACTGCTCGTCACGCTGCCGATCGACCAGCCGGTCGCCCTGGTACGGGAAACTCGCTATGTGGTGCTCGCCGTCCCGTATAAGCCGCCGCCGCTGCCGGTGGTGGGCATCTTGCTCGGCGCGGCCGCGATCACCGCCCTGGGGGCGTTTGACGATGTGCGCTCGCTTCCGGGGCGGGTGAAATTCCCTCTGATCTATGCCATCGCCACCATTCCGGTGTGGTTCGGCATGACGACCGACTTCATGACGCACCCGGTCACCGGCGCGGTCGTGCCGCTGGGGATGGCCGGCAAGGTGTTCACCGTGGTGTGGCTGGGCTCCATGGCCATCGCCATGAACTCCATCGACGGTGTGGACGGACTGGCTGCCGGTGTGTCGGTGATCACCGGCATGACGCTCCTCAGCGCCGCCGCCTACCGTCACGACGTGCTGGCTATGACGCTGGCCGCCGCCGCGGCCGGTTCGGCGCTGGGCTTCCTGCGCCACAACTTTAATCCGGCCCAATCGTTCATGGGCGACTCCGGGTCGATGCTGTTGGGATTTCTGCTGGGCGCCGCCGCAGTGCAGGGGCTGGCGAAGGCGGCCACCGCCCTGAGCCTCGCGGTGCCGGTGCTCGCGCTGGCTCTGCCCATTCTGGACACAGGCTATGCCATCGTCCGGCGGTACCGGAACGGCGTCTCCATCTTTGTTCCGGACCGGGGCCACCTGCACCATCGCTTACTGGATCGCGGACTGTCGCAGCGGCAGGTCGTGTTCACGCTGTGGCTGCTGTCGGCCATCCTCGGACTAGGTGGTCTGGCCGCCGCCGGAATCAACCGGATGCTGTCGCTGGTGTTGCTGACGGTGATCGCCGTCTTTCTGGTGGTGCTGGGGTGGCGCCTCGGCCTGGCTCACCTGCACCGGCCACACGCCGCCGAACTCCCGGGTCCTGCCAACCTCCCCTGACACGCGTGCGGCGGCACGCACATCTTAGGGCGTCCCGGTTCCTACAGTAGATGGTCACGCTGACCGAACCCAAGCCGCTGGCTGCCCGCCAGGCCGCGTCGGCGGGGCGGGTGTCCGTCATGACAATCTTCGGGACGCGGCCGGAGGCCGTGAAGATGGCGCCGGTCGTGCAACGGTTGCGCGCCAGCGCGGAGTTCGCCCCCGTCGTGGTCACCACCGGCCAGCACCGGGAGATGCTGGATCAGGTCACGCGGCTGTTTGGAATTACCCCGGACGTGGATCTGGACATCATGCGGCCCGAGCAGTCGCTGGTCGACATCAGCACCCGCGCGCTGACCGGGCTGCACCGGGTCTTGGACGAGCTGCGGCCGGAGATGGTCCTGGTGCAGGGTGACGCCCACACGACATTCATCGGCGCGCTGGCCGCCTACTACCACCGGATTCCGGTCGGACACATTGAGGCCGGGTTGCGCACCTACGACAGGTACCAGCCGTTCCCCGAGGAGATGAACCGCCGGATGACCTCGGCCCTCGCCGAGCTGCAGTTTGCGCCGACCCCCCGTGCGAAGCGCAACCTGCTGGCGGAGGGGATCCCGGAGCAGTCGATCTTCGTCACGGGCAACACGGTGATCGATGCGTTGCAGACGGTGCAGCATTTGCCGGCCGTCCCGGCCGTCCCTGGGATTCCTCCACTCGCGGGCCGCCGGCTGCTGCTGGCCACGACGCATCGCCGGGAAAACTGGGGCGAACCCCTGCGGGAGATTTACCTGGCGCTGCGGGAGTTGCTGGACCGCTTCCCCGACGTGCTGCTGATCTTCTCGGTGCACCCGAACCCGGCGGTGCGCCGGATTGTGCACGACGTCTTGCACGAGCATCCGCGGGCCCACCTGATCGAGCCGCCGGAGTACCCGGTCTGGGTGCGCCTGATGCAGCAGGCCACCCTGATCCTCACCGATTCCGGCGGTATTCAAGAGGAAGCCACGGCCTTGGGACGGCCTGCCCTGGTGCTGCGCTGGGTGACCGAGCGCCCCGAAGGCGTCGAGGCCGGGACCATGTCGCTGGTGGGTACCGACCGTATCGCCATCGTCCGAGAGGCGGCCCGCCTGCTCACCGATCCGGCGGCATACCAGGCGATGGCCCGCGCCCACAATCCGTTCGGCGACGGCCGGGCGTCAGAACGAATCGTGCAGGCGCTGCGTTTCTACTTTACGAGGAGTGCGGACCGCCCCGAGGAGTTTGCGGGGTAGGGGGGCTGATGCGCACGCTGGCGGTCCTGCTCGTCATGTTCACCGCTGCTGCAGCGGCCGTCTTCGCCCCGTTCCAACTCGACTGGTTGACGAGGCACAGTGAGACACTTGCGCCGAGTCGAGTTGGGACGGGGTTCGCCGCGCCCGCGGATTTGCTCGAGGTGAAGAGCACCCTGGCGGGCGTGGTGCTGGAGGACCGTCTGGTGAAAGCCGGCGATCAGGTAGACGACGCTCAGCCGCTGGTGTACGTCCGCACGCCGCTGACCGGCACGATCGGGGTCGCGGCGCGCGCCCCCCGCGACGGCGTGATTGGGGAGGTCCTGGTGCAGCCGGGCCAGCGGATCGAACGAGGCGACATCGTCATCCGGCTGCAGCCCCGATAGCCCCGGTGTTCACAATCTACAATTGGCAATCTTTCATGTGCGTCATCATGGGGGATTTATAGGCGCGGTGCGGAATCACCACCACAGACGCCGGTGCCGTTCCACCCAATTTCCCTCTCTGGTGGGAAAGGGTAGGGTGAGGGTCAGGTGAGGGCGCGGCGTCAGGGCGAGGGAGGCAGGAGCGTGGTCAGGCGCGTCGTGGTGGTGGGGATAGTGCTGGCGGTCGTGCTGACGCCGCTCATGGGCTGGGCGCAATCCAAGGCTGTGCTGCCGCCGATCATGCCGCTGCGCGACATCAAGCCCGGCATGCGTGGCATCGGGCGCACTGTCATCCAGGGCCAAAAAATCGAGGAGTTCGATATTGAAATCATGGGCATTCTGCAGGGCGGCGGGGATGTGATCCCGGTCCGCCACCTGATCCTGTTTCGCGCGTCCGGACCGGTCACCGATCGCTCCGGTGGGACCGCGGCGGGGATGAGCGGGAGCCCGCTGTTTATCAACGGCAAGCTGATCGGCGCCCTGTCGGCCGGCTACCTCTGGCAGCCCGGAAAACGGGAACTGGCGCTGGGCACCCCGATCGAAGACATGCTCACTGTGCTCGACCTCCCGAATGGGACTGCGCAGACCCCCTGGCCGCGGACATTCGCCGCCTCCGAACCGTTTCACATCGGCAGGCGCGCGATCACCCGCGTCGTGGTCACCGACACCCTGGCGCAGGCCCAGCGGGTGGATGAGGCCGGTCTGCCCGGCATGACCGCGTTCATCCCGGCCACGTTTCCGGTCATGGTGTCGGGATTATCACCGCGCGCGATGGGATTCCTGCGGCAGGCGCTGGGCGCCGCGCAGCCTCTGTTGCAGTATGACCAGCAGGGGGCGACGTTCGTCGCATCGCCGATCACCGGTGGGAGTTCCGTGGGGATCTTGCAGGTGCGGGGGGATGTGAGCTACGGCGGGATGTGCACCGTCACCCTGCGGGTGGGGGACAGGCTGCTCATCTGCGGGCACCCCTGGGATCAGATGGGCGAGGTGGAGTACGCCCTGACCACCTCCGACATCGTCACCGTCGTACGCACCCTGCAGGAACCATTCAAAGAAGGGAACCTCGGCGACCTGATTGGGAAGATCGACCAGGATCGCGGGCCGGCGATTCGCGGCGTGATCGGCCGGATGCCCCGCATGCTGGCGGTGCGCGTGGCGGTGACCGATCTGGACGCTGGGACGCGGATCGAGAAGGGGGTGCAGGTCGTGCGCCGGCGCGATCTGGCCAAGACCTTCGCTGCGGCCATGGCGCTTACCGCTGTCGACCGGGCTCGCGGACAAATCTTGGGTGGCGGCACCGCCAGCGTGAAGATCACATTGCGGGCGAAGGGGCTGCCCCGGGTGATCAGCCGCGAGAATGTCTTCTATAACAGCCGCGACGTGGCCCTCGCCTCGTTGCTGGATCTCCCGGACGCTTTGAACTTTCTCCTCTATAACGATCTCGCCCCCCTCGATCCAGTGGACATGAATATCGAGATCAGTGTGACCGGCAAACGCCAGACAGCAGCCATCGCTGAGGCCACGGTGGAGCGGCGCGAAGTGGCTCCAGGCGAGCGCCTGCGTGTGCACATGACCCTGCGGCCGTTTCAGGAACAGACGGTGCCGTCGCGCGTGATTGAGATTTCGATTCCCCGGGACTTCCCGCGCGGCCCGGCGGTGCTTGTCGTCGGTTCGGCGGGCAGGCAAGTATCCTTGGAATCTGCTCCGGAGCAGGGCCTGGCGCAGTTGCTGCAGCAGGAACCTCAGCCCAGCCCGGCGGCCACGCTGGACGGGGCGATCCAGTTGTTTGAGGACTACGGGAAGAACACCGACATCTTACTGCAACTCATTCCCTTCGGGCTGCCTCCGGAAGGCAGCGAGTTCGTGAAGTTTGACGTCTTCGCCGGTGAAGTGGTCCGCACCGATTGGGTAGTGCAAGGCGAGATCCAGATTCCCATCCTCATCCGCTGATCTGCCCCGCACCCCTGGCGGAGGGGAATACCGCGGCAGAACCGCGGGAATGTCTGTAGTGAGGAGAGTGGCGACCCAACACCCCGCGGCAATGCGCCTCACGATTGCGGTCCTCATCCTGATCGCGCTCCTGGGCGCCGGGCTGGCGTGGTTGGCCGGGTCCGGTGCCCTGGCGGCATCGGTGCGCGCCGCCGCGGTGGCCCAGGTCTCGCAGGCGCTGGGACGCGAGGTCCGCGTCTCACGTATGGCCGGTGATCCCCTGCGTGGAATCGTCCTCGACGGCGTGCGGATCGCCGCGCCCCCTGGCGAGCGTGGGACCTTCGTGGACGTGACCCGCATCGTCCTGCGGTTCCGTCCCCTTGCCCTGCTGGTCGATCTGCTGCGCGGTCGAGGCCCAGCCACCAGCCTGGCCACCATCGAGCTGAACCGCCCCGTCCTGACGCTCTCGCGTGATGCCGCGGGCCAGTGGAACATCCCCCGCCTTCCCCAGCGGCGGAAGGGCGGCGGGGGGCTTGCTGCGTTCACGGGCACGGTGGAGGTCCGCGAGGGGACGCTGCTCGTCCTTGACGCCTGGAACAGGCCGGTGCCCTTTGGCGCGCATTTCGAACGGGTGACCGGGAGTGTGTCCTGGAGCGATTCCCCGCGCCTGCGCCTGGAAGTGGACGCGGTTGACACCTCCGGCCGCACCCCTGCGTTGCTGCACGTCGCTGCGACGGTCCTCCCAGCAGACGCCGTTGTGGATCTTGTGTTCACGACACGCGGCGCGTCGGCTGCGCACTGGGGGCCGTATCTGGCGCATCTGGACTGGTTGCGGTGGACCGGCGGCACCGTGGATGGGACTGCCCGTCTGCTGGTGTCACGCCGGGGAGCGGCGATGGCCTTCGACTATCGTGCCACCTTCCAGCTGCACGAAGGCCGCGCGGTTTTGGTCCCATCCCAGGTGGCGCTGACTGACATCGAGGGGCCGTTGGTGCTGGACAACCGTCGCGTGACCAGCGATGGACTGACGATGATGGTGGAGTCGTCCCCGGTCTGGGTGAGAGGCGAGATCGCGTACCTGACCGACGCCCATCTCGACCTCGCCATCCGGTCGGCGTCGCTGGATCTGGCCACCCTGAAACGCCTGTTCTTCCCCAGTACGGGGCTGCAGATCTCGGGCCGCACCGGGGGGGAAGCGCGGGTGGTCGGGCCGCTGGACGCGCTCCTCGTTGATGGGGATGTGACCAGCGGGGCCGGCCATGTCCAGGGACAAACATTTTCGGATCTCTCCACCCACCTGCAACTCTACGGCGGCGTGTTGGTCTTTGACGACCTGGACGCGACCGTCGATGATGGTCGAGCGCGCGGGTACGCGCGACTCACCCTGCCCACCCTGGAGTTCTTCGTCCTGGCCGATCTCGAGCGCGTCGATGCCAGGGGGCTGACGTCTCTGGACCTGCTCCCGCTCCCGGTGAAGGGCAAGGCCACCGGATTCATCGCCGCCGCCGGGAGGCCGGGTGCCGTCATCGGGCAGGCCCGCCTGGGCCTCGCAAGCGGGGACGTCGCCGGCATGGTGATCGACCGTGCGGATGTGGTGCTTGGATTCGAGCGAGGCATCGTGGAAGTCGACCGGTTCGAGGCTCACCGCGGTCCGGCCGTGGCGCACGCCACCGGCACAATTGGCCTGGGCGGGTCGCTGGACTTGGCGCTCGTGGCAACCGATGTAAACCTCCAGGCCGTGGGGCGCTTGGTGGGACCCGGGCAGTGGCTGGCCGGGACTGCGGATCTGGCCGGGCGCGTCGCCGGTACGGTGCTGGTTCCTGTGGTATCCGGCCGCCTCGACGCGCGCGAGGGCCGGCTGGGCCCATTCCCCTTCGATCAGGCCACGGGATCGCTTACGCTCGGGACGACCGGGCTCGTGACGCCGGGGCTGCTGTTGCGCGATGGCGAGGGCGTCTACGAAGCTGTGGGCGAGGTCAGGTGGGGGGCGCCGGAATCGGTGGACCTCGCCATCCGGGCGCATCGCATACCCGCGCAACGACTGCTTGATGTGGCCAAGGTGCCGCTCGATGCGGAGGGCACCGTGTCCGGGACGGTGAGGCTGACCGGCACGTTCACCGATCCACAGGCCGATGGCGCATTGACGCTCAGCGATGGCATTGTCGCCGGCCAGCCCGTGGATCGACTGATTGCCGCGTTCCGCTGGGCGCGGGGGGCACTGTCCCTCGACGATGCCGCGCTGGAAGTGAATGCGTCGCGCATCTCGATCCACGGCAGCGTGGATCCGCGTGGCCAGCTGGCGCTATCCTTTGCTGCCCCGGCCTTCGACCTCCACGACGTCGCGGCCCTCCGCAACGGCGCGGTGCACGCCGACGGGATCATCATCCTGGAAGGGACCCTGGGTGGCTCGTTGACCGCGCCCACCGTCACCGCGGCCCTGTCATCCTCGACGGTCCGGCTCAACGGGCAGCCGATAGACCGCGTCGAGGGTACCGCGCATTATCAACGGGGCCGGCTGATCCTGGCCCCGCTGTCCTTCCTCCACGAGGGGGGAACGCTCCAGCTGGCCGGCAGCACGCTGCTGGGCGAAGATCCGGTGCTGGATTGGCATGCCTCCGCGCAGCAGGTGAGGATCCGGACGTTGCTGGGACTCCTTCGGATCCAGCCGCGGTTTGCGCTGGATGGCCTGGTGGACGGTGAGATCGCCGTGAGCGGGAGGGCCAGCGATCCTGCCGCCGTTCTGGTCGCCCAACTCACCGACGGCGTGGCGGGAGACCATGCCATCCGCCATGCCGCCGTCAACGCCACGCTGGCCGGGCATGCGATCACGCTGCGGACGCTGTCTGTCACGCCCGAGCAGGGCACCGTGATCGGCGCAGGGCGTATTGATCTCAGTGGGACCAGTGACCTGGAGCTCAACGGCCAGGGGCTCAGCCTCAGCCTGCTGCAGTCGGTGGCCGGCGGGCGGCGCTCGTTGGAGGGTGAGCTGGAGTTCACCCTGCAAATTAGCGGCAATCTCGCCGATCCGCTGGTGGGTCTCTCAGCGGCTGTCACCAACGGTATGGTAGGCGGTACCCCGTTCGATCGAATGCTGCTGCAGGCGTACTACCGGGACGGCCAGTTCTCGATCGAGCAGGGACTCGTCCAGCAGGACCGGCACAAGGTCAAACTGACTGGAACGGTGCCGGTCGACCCGCTGGGGCTGCGGCTCGACGAGGCTCGGCCCGTGGACGTGCATGTCGCGTTGGTCGACGCCGACCTCTCAATGGTCTCGCTGCTCACAGAACGCATCGAGGAGGGGCGAGGCCCGCTCGCCGGAGAGCTGCACCTGACCGGCACGCTGGCCCAGCCGCACCTGCAGGGGGCGCTGGCGGGCAGCGGCGGCGTGCTGCGATTGCGCGGGTTGGAACCAAGCCTGACGGACCTGGAGGGTCGTCTCGAATTCGCGGACGGCGAAATCCGGGTCGCGGAGCTGCGGGCGAGGGCTGGAGATGGAGCAGTGGCCATCTCCGGTCTTATCGGGCTGCAGCGGTTCAAGCCCAATCGAGTGGCGTTGGCCATGGAAGCGGTCGGGGCGCGCCTGCAGTATGCTCCGTACTTTGACGGAGTCGCCGATGGCATCCTGCGGCTGGAAGGACCAGTGGACGGGCTGTCGGTCAGCGGGTCGTTGACCCTCAGACGCGGAGATCTCTTCGTGCTTCCGGTCCATACGTTGGAGCGGACGTCGGGCACCGACTTCGACCCCGTCCTACACCTTGAAGTGACTGCCGGCGATGAGCTGTGGGTGAACCTCGGACAGTTGCGCCTCCAGGTCCAGGGAACCGTTCGGGCACAGGGGACGTTGCTTCATCCGCGGCTGGCGGGTGAGGTGCAGTCTACGCGCGGGACGTTTACGGCGTTCAACTCGGCATTTGCCCTGACCGAGGGCCAGGCAACCTTCGCGGAATTCCGCGGCACCACCCCGTTCGTCGATGCCAGAGCTGAGACCGATGTGCAACTGGTGAGTCCCCCCGGATCCGAAAACCGCTTCGAAACAGTGCACGTCTTTCTGCACATCACCGGCACACCGGATGATCTCGCCGTCGAGGTGACCTCCGATCCACCGCTGACGCGCGGGGAGATCCTCGCCGCGCTGGCCGAGCGTGTCGGGGTGACCAGGCTCCTGCGGGGCGAAAGTGTGGAGACCATGTTGCAGGCGGAAATGAGCGCCGCGGTCTTTGGATCGGTCAGCCGCGCCATGGCACAGGCGTTTGGGCTCGAAGAGCTCACCATCGCCTACGATGTCGAGCGGCCGCTGACGCTGCGCGTCGGGAAATTGATTGTGCGCAATCTGTACGTCACGCTGACGTCTGCGTTTGGGGTTGACCCGCGATCCGTGTGGTCCATGGAGTATCGCCTGACACCCTCCACGATGTTCAGTTTCTCGGTCGATAATTTGGGCACGTACGACGTCCTCTGGCGGATCACGCACCGCTTCTAGAAATCTCGCATTTCTCCGGGCAGGACTTCCCCATCGGCTTTGCGAAACTTCGGTCGTGCTGACTGCGTATCTGAAAGAACTGCAGAAAATCGCGCTGCTGCGGCCCGAGGACGAGCAGCAGTTGTGGTATCAGTACCGCATCCAGAAAGACGCCGAGAGCCGCCTGCGGCTCATCGAAGCGTACCAGCCGTTGGTGTTTAAGCTCGTCATGCAAATCCGCCCCCCAGACGTCGTGTTGATGGACATGCTGCAGGAGGGGACGGTCGGGCTGATTGAGGCCGTGGAGCGTTTCGACCCCTCCCGAGGGGTGCGGTTCTCTACCTTTGCCGCCTATCGGGTCCGCGGGCGCGTGCTGAACTCGTTGCGACGGATCCGGCCTGTGGAGTACTCGCTGGAACAGGATGGCCAGAGCGAGATGGCGCTGGCCACACGCCTCGCCGATCCAGAATCCGATCATGCCCTCCTTGACGTCGAGGATGACGCCATGGTGGCGCAGGTCTGGCGGGCGGTGCGGGAGCTCCCGGAGCGTGAGCGTGCGATCCTGTGGGCCACCTACGCGGAATCGCGCGATCCGCGGCGCATTGCCGCGGAGCTACGAATTAGTCTGTCGCACTTCTACCGCCTGCACAAACAGGCCCTGTCGCACATGCGGCAGCTGGTGCTCGACGACGTGCAGCGGCCCAAGAATGCTCCTGGATACTAAATACGTGTGCTCGGGATGGTGAGGAGGACCGCGATGGCCGGAACAGGAGACACGCAGGTACTGACGAGGATCGGCTTTGCGCAGCGGTGGCTGGACCGGGCGAAACGCCAGTGCACCGAAGGCAACCTGACCCGGACCGCTCTGACGCTGGTGCTGGCCGGCGCGGAAGTCCACCATGCGATCGAAGCGACAGGCGCTCCGGCGGGCGTGGGGACGCGTCGGTCGACGCCGTTCGCATTCGTGCTCGTCAGTGCGGTTGTGGCTTCGGCCCTCCTCCTCGCGTCGCGGTGGCCAGTGATATCCGGGGCGGCGTCGTCGCCACCGCCGCGCCTGGTGAGGCTGTCATCGTCATCTGGCGCACTGCTTGAGGCCGTGGGGACGGCGGGGTCTGCATCAAGGCCGGCGTCGCCCTCCGCCGCCGCCGGCGGTCCCAGATCTGGACGCGTCGTGGACGCACAGGTCGCATCTCCTTCCGCCACACTCCTCGGAACGGGACACGAGCTGCCCCTTGGCCGTACAAGCGGCACTGCTCCCATCGTCGTCGGATCGTCCCATATCTCCATGTCTGAACTCATCGATCTGGTATTGACCGCCGAGCGGGCGCTGCGGCAAGAACCCGCCGGGACATCTTCCCCGTAACATCGAGTGATGCCGGTGCGCGGATCCGGCCGCGGTCCACGAGCGGCCTCCGGCCGGAGTTTGTGCGTGGAGGAGAGGCGATGAGCCGTCCAGCGTTCCGGCTTCTGGTGGCCCCCGTGGTGGTGGCCTGCATCGCGCTGCTCTCAGCGCCGGGGTTGACGCAGTCACCGGCGCCGCAGCCGTCTCCCGCCGCTCCCCAGCAACCCTCGCCGCCTCCCGCCTCCCCGCCGCCCCCGATCGTCAAGAGGATCGAAGTCTCGGGCAATGTGAAGATCGCCAGCGAGCAGATTCTGGCCGTGGTCACACAGACAAAGGCGGGCGAGCTTCTCAACGACGAGAAGTTGCGGGCTGATGTGCGCGCCATCAACGATCTGGGTTGGTTCGCCGATGTATCCGCCCGGTTCGAGCCAGAGCAGGGCGGTGTCGCGGTGATTTTCCTTGTGACAGAGAATCCGACGGTCGTTGATATCGTCATCGAGGGGAATACCGCCGTCACGGCCGGCGAGATTCGCGCCGCGCTGGGGGTGCCGGTCGGCGAAGTCTTGAACCTCACCAAAATGCGCGACGGCGCCCGTTCCGTGCAGAAGCTGTACGCGGACAAGGGGTTTGGACTGGCACGCGTCGCCGACCTGAGCCTCCTGCCTATGGAGCGTCTGAACGAAGCGCGGCTGCGGGTACGTATCGCCGAAGGGGTCGTGGAGGCGGTCCGCTTTGAGGGACTGAGGAAAACTCTGCCGGTGGTGGCGGCGCGCTATGTGCGGGAGACGAAACCCGGGGTCGTTTTCAATCTGAACGTCCTGCAACGCGATTTACAGCGGCTGTTTGATACCGGATTGTTCGAATCCATTCGAGCTCGGCCGGAACCGGGTGCTGCTCCGGACTCCACCGTCATCACCATCGAGGTGAAGGAAGCTCGCACGGCGTCGGCCTCCTTTGGACTGGGGTATAGCTCGAGCGAAGGGTTGTTGGGATTTATCGAGTACCGGGATCGAAACTGGCAGGGCCTGGGGCAATCCGTTGCCGTCCGCGCGGAGCGAGCCGTGCAGGAGGGCACTGCCGAGCAACTCAACTACGAAGTGAGCCTCAACGAACCGTTTCTCGACCCGCTGGGGACCGGCCTCGATCTGAGTCTCTTTTCCCGAAATTCTGTGGAGCAGGAGTACGCCCTCCTCAGCGGGCAGGCCACATCCCGCTTTAGCCTCCGGCGGGACGGGGCGACCCTAGGGCTCAGTCGGCCGCTGGATGGCGTCACGACCGGACTGATTAGACTCCGAAGCGAGTTCACCAACTTCAGTGCCCTCCCGCTCGACCCCAGTGATCCTGTTCCGTGTGGACCGGCGCCGGATCCCCGCTGTCCCCCGCCTTCGCTGCTGACGCCGGGTCGGGTTGTCAGCGTCCAGCTCTCAGCCATCCGCGACACACGGAACTCCCGATTTGCGCCCACCTCAGGGGACCGGATTCTCGCATCCGCCGAACTGGCGCCGCTGTGGCTCGGCGGGGAATTTGACTTCACGAAACTGAACCTCGACTATCAGCGCCTGTTCCCGACAGGTGGCGGCGCGGCATTCGTCGTCCGGCTGCTCGGAGGTCTCGCCAACGGGACGGTGCCGCTGCAGGACCAGTTTGTCCTCGGGGGCCCCAGCACCGTGCGCGGGCTGCCGTCGGGCTTCAAGCGCGACACGAGCATTCTCGTCGGCAACCTGGAGTACCGGTTCCCAATGAGCGCGCTCATCCCGTCGTTTACAGATGTGAGCTTGGTGCTCTTCGCCGACAGTGGAGCCGCCCCACTGGACAGTACTCCCGAGACAGGATATGGCGTCGGCATCGCCATTAACACGCCGCTGGGCCCGATCCGCATCGACCTGGCGTGGCGCGGGCTCGATGGGAGCCGGCAGACGTGGCTGTCCCTTGGGGCACCCTTCTAACAGGAAACGACGTTGGAACGTTGGAGCGTTGGAAAGGTGAAGAGTTACGACCAGCGTCCCCAGGAAGAACTCTCCAACTCTCCAACTTTCCAACTCTTCAACTCCGCGGAGCCGAGGTTTCCCGCGACGCGGACGATTCGCTCGAGCGTCGCCCCGCTTATCGGCTTGCTGATGCTCGCCGCCGGCGTCGCGCCTGCCTGGGGCCAGACGGCGGTCCAGCAGGTGGTGGTCGAACTCAGCTTTGACGGCGCCACGCCTCACCGGATCATCCGGGACCGCCTCGAGGCGACGGTGAGCAGCGTCGCCGAGCGCCTGCTGCTTGGCCGCCCTTTGGAGCAGGTCGCGGCCTTGCTGCCCAGGCCAGAAGAGGCGATTGCCAGCGTGATCGAACGCGTCGCCGTCGGCTACGCTGTTGCCGACGCGGCGGTGCGTCCCAGCGCAACCACGGTGGTCAGCATCCGCATGCGGCCGGTCCGTCCCGTCGTGCGCGAGATCACCGTGATCCCCGACCTGCGCGCGCTGCACCAGCGCGTCCAGCCCCTCCTGACCGGGCTACTGTCGGGACCGGCGGCGGAGATCCAGGTGTTGATGACCGGGCTGCCGGTGGCGTCACTGCAGTGGGCGGACTCGCTGATCGAGCTTCGGGTCCACGACGTCGTGGAGGCGGCGCTGCCAGGATTCACCGCCACGATCCGGATCCATCCCGCGGAAGCCGCGCAGCTCGACCTGACGATCGTGCCCAAAGACTCACGCGTCATCCGCAACATCGGCGTGCGGTTCCGGTCCACATCAATTCCCATCGTGCTGTTGGACCAGCATGGTCCGCAGGTCGCCTCCATGGCGGAACCGTTACGCGGCCTCCCGGTCGCCTTTGCCGGGACTGTGCGGCGCGCCCTGGAGCGAATGCTCAACGAGCAGCTGGCGGCGTACCCTCCTGCCGCGGATTACAATATCGTGGCCACCTCCCGGATCGAGGCCGCTGAGACCACCTACGTGACCGTCTCCGCGGAATCGCTGGTGTACCGGGCACGGGTCGAAGCCCGCCTCAATATCGGGCCCAGCGCGCCCGGCCCGGAAGTCGTGGTCCACTTGGGCCGGCTGGTTGCCCCGCCGCTGGAGCCGTTCCTCGAGGTCCGCCTGGTGCCGACCCCTCTCTCGCTCACGGCAGACCTGGGCTTTCGCTACGAGGTGTCCCCGGTCTCGTCGCTGGGGGTGACCTATGCGCCGTCGACGCAGGAGACCATGCTGTGGACGACCGTGCAGGTCAGCCCCGATCTCGGCCTGCGCGGGGAGTGGGCGGTGCCCACCCAGGTGTTTGAAGGGACGCTGACCTACCGCCTCAACGAGTTCCTGGCGTGGGAACTCGTCGGCACATCACGCGGCGACGTGTGGCTGCGGCTGACCAGCAACCTGTGAAACAGGAAAAGGGAAGAGGGATAAGGGAAGAGGGAAGACGGAAAGCACGCGGTGTTGGGTATGGTGAGGTACAATTGTGTGAGCGATTTGGCATGAGGTGAGGAAGCGGGTAGTAGTTCCTTCTTCCCTCTTCCTTCTTCCATTTTCCCTAGAGGAGGCTTGTGATGCAGATTCGAGGGAAGACAATTCCCACGCTCTGGCTCGGCGGTGCGGCCGTTGTCGCTCTGCTGGTCCTGATCGGCCTGGTGGCGTGGCAGAGCGGCCCGGTCCTGGGGCAGTCGTTTACCATCGGGTATGTGGACATGCAGCGCGCCCTGGATAACCACCCGCGCAAGGCCTCGTCAGAACGCGCCCTGCAGGAGTTCTTTCAGGCCAAGCAACGCGAGTTCCAGCAACGGGTCAAGAGCCTGGGGCCGGTGCAGCGCCAGGAGCTGGACCGTCAGCTCCAGCAGGAGTTCGTGCAGAAACGCGAGGAGCTGCTAAGCGGGCTGGACAAAGACATCCGCGTGGCCGTCGAGAAGGTCGGCCGCGACCACGGCATGAGCATCGTACTCGACCGCACCGTCGTGCTGTACGGCGGGGTGGACCTGACCGACGCGGTGATCGCCCAGTTGACTGCGAAGTAGGGTTCCCGTCTCCGACATGTGGCAGGGACATGCGGCGCGGACCACGGTGCGGGCCGGGTTTCTCCTGGTCCTCGCGGTGGTATTGGCGGGAGGTTGCCGGGGACGGGTCCGCAGCACCTCCGCCCCGGTGGCAGAGACCCGTGTGGGCGTCGTCGACTTGCAGGTTGTGACCCGCGCGCACCCTCACTGGCAGGAGCTCAATGCCGTAGTCCAGCAGGTGGCGGACGTGCAGGCGCAACTGGCCCTGCTCCCGGGGGCGCCGGTCATGCCTGAGGTCGATGTGCAGCGCGCGCTCGACCTGGAAGCACGCCAGCTGCAGGGCGAGCTAGACAAGGAGCTGGCCTTCGTCAAACAAGACACCGAGCGGCGCCTGGAGGCCTTCGCGGACGGGTTGCGCACCGAGCAGGCGGCCAAGATCGATCAGGTCCGTCAGGACCTGGAGGCCCAGGGGGGTCGGGCGATCCTGGCCAAGCGCGACGAGTTGCGTGCGCAGCTGCGCGAGGCCGAGCAATCCATCCGTGATGAGTACCGCTATCCTCTGCTGAACCTTCGCCTGCGGGCCGAGGTGGCAGGCCTCACCTCAGAAGAAGAGGCGAAGCAACTGCAGCAGCAAGTCCAGGCCCTGCAGGATGAGCGCGCACAGCGCATCGCCGCCAAGGCGGACGAGACGCAAAAAGCGTTTACGGCGTTTCAGAAGGCCAAAGAGGATGAGATCAACGCGAAGCTGTTGACCGCGGAGCAGGCGGCGCAGGCCGAGGCGCAGCAGCGGCTGCTGGTCCGCCAGCAGGAACTGCAAGAAGAACTGAGACACACCGCAGCCGGCATGGAAGAGACATTCCGCGCCCGCCTGGACCGGCGCCGCAAGGAACTCCTGGCCGCGGCCCAGGGGCCGGTGCCAGGACGGCAGGGCACATATACGGAGAGTCTGGGCGAACGCACCCGGCGGCTGCGGGCGGAACTGGCGTCCCTGCAAGAGCAGCGGGTCCGGCTCGAGGACGGCATCCTGGCCGAGGTGAAAATCGAGGTCGCGGCCATCGCGCAGGACCGCAGACTCGATGTGGTCCTGACCCGATTCGTCAGCAATGTGGCCGGGATCGACATTACCACCGACGTGGTCGAGAAGCTGAAGCGATGAACGCCGCGGGAACGCGAGGATGGGTTCCGCTCGTTGTCGGTGTGCTTCTCGTGGCGACCGGATGCGGACCGCGGATCGGGGTGGTGGACTCCAAGCGGATCATCAACGAGAGTGTGCTGGGGCTCTCCTACCAGAAGCAGCTCGATGACCGGGAGAAGGCTATGGTGGCGGATCTGCGTCTGCTCACCGGGCAACTCAGTAAAGAGGACCTGGAAGGCCGCCGGCAGACGTATCTGAAGGAACTCGCTGCGCTGCGTCGTGATCTCGAAGAGCAGCTCAATGAACGTGTCCACGCCGCGGTGGCGGATGAAGCACGCCGGCGGCGGCTGCGGGTGGTCCTGGTCAAGCAGGCCATCAGATTCGGCGGCATCGATATCACAGACGTGGTGCTGGCCAGACTCAAATGATGGGCGTGGGGGCAGCATGAAGCTCCGCGAGCTGGCTGTGGCGATTGGCGGAGAACTCGTGGGGGACGGCGAGGTCGTGGTCACAAGCGTCACCGAGGTCGGGCGTGCGGTTCCTGGGGCGCTGGTGATGGTGCGCGAGGCGCACCTGCTCTCACTCGCGGAGGCGAGCACGGCCTCCGCGCTGCTCCTTTCGCAAGACCTGCGGGCCATGGTCAAACCCGCGGTGCGGGTCAAGGATGCGCGGCTGGCGTTGGCGCGGGCGATCGCGTTGCTGTATCCTGTGCCGCCCGCCCCTCCCGGGGTGCATCCCACGGCGGTCATCGGCGGGCAGACCATTGTTGGCACGGGGGGATTCGTTGGTCCATACGTCGTGATCGGCGAGGGGTCGCGGATCAGCGACGGCGTGACCATCATGGCCGGGTGCGTGCTGGGTCGCCAGGTGACCGTTGGCGAGGGCACCGTCATCTATCCCCGCGTGGCCGTGTACGATCGCACCGAGATCGGCCGGCGGGTCATCCTGCACAGCGGTGCGGTGGTTGGCAGCGATGGTTTCGGCTATGCGGTCAGTGCGGGCGAGCACGTGAAGATTCCGCATATCGGTCGTGTGGTGATTGAAGACGATGTGGAGATCGGCGCCAACACGACAATCGACCGGGCGACGCTCGGCGAGACCCGCATTGGCGCCGGCACGAAAATTGACAATCTCGTGCAGGTGGCCCACAACGTCACCGTTGGGCGAGGGGTCGTGATCGTGGCCCAGTGCGGTATCGCCGGGAGTGTCATCATCGGGGACGGCGCGGTGTTGGCCGGACAGATTGGGGTGAAGGACCACGTCCACATCGGCGCACGCGCGACGATTCTGGCTAAGTCCGCCGTGACCAAGGACGTGCCGGAGGGAGCGGTGTTTTCCGGGAATCCCGCCCGCCCCCACCGTGAAGGCCTCAAGCAGCAGGCCGCGCTGCACCGGATGCTGCACACAGATTCCCCACCGCGCCATCGCAACGCGGGATGATCTCGGTTCCGCAACGGACGATCCGCCGGCCGGTGACATGCTCGGGCATCGGCATTCACAGCGGAGATCCCGCGACGGTGGTGTGCCAGCCGGCCCCGCTCGGCACCGGCATCGTGTTTGTGCGCGTGGACCGTCCCGCCTCCCCCGCGGTCCAAGCGGCCGCCAGCATGGTGAGCGACACGCAGCGCGGTATCACTCTGGGGCAGCGCACACCTGTGCGCACGGTGGAGCATCTGCTCGCCGCCGCGGCCGGCGTGGGCGTGAGCAACCTGCGCGTCGAGGTGCGCGGAGAGGAACTGCCCATCCTGGACGGGAGTGCCGCGCCGTACGTCGAGGCGCTCACCTCCGCGGGGATCATCGAGCAAGCGGGGCGGCGGCCGGTGCGGATGGTGCACAGTCCTCTCTGGGTGAGTCAGGACGCGGCGTGGATCCTGGCCGTCCCGGCCGATCGCTTGCGGGTCACCTACATCGTGTCGCTACGGGCAGGCGGGCTTGGTACCCAGGTCGTGGACTTCGATCCGAGCAGGCATCAGTTTGTGGACGAGATTGCACCGTCGCGCACCTGGGGATTCGCTGACGAGCTGCAGACGCTGCAGCGGGCCGGTCTGGCGCGCGGCGCGTCCGCCAGCAACGCGCTGGGCATCGGGGCGGAGGGGTATCTCTCCCCGCCCCGGTTTCCCGACGAGCCGGCGCGGCACAAGGTGCTCGACCTGCTCGGAGATCTGATGCTCGCCGAAACTGTGGTGCACGCGCATATCATCGCCTGCGGGGCCGGCCATGACTTACACGTCGAACTCGCCCGTAGAATCGTTGAAACGGTGCAGCGTTGAAGCGTTGGAGTGTCGAATAATGAATTGCCGGAGAGCATCGTTCCAACGTTTCAACGTTCCAACGCTTCAACATCCAGGTGGAGGTCGGCAATGATCATCGATCGCGAGGGCATTCAGAAGATTATCCCCCACCGCCCGCCGTTTCTCTTTGTCGACCGGATCACCGAGATCAATGACACTCGCATTGTGGGGGAAAAGGACGTCACGGGGGATGAGTGGTTCTTTGCCGGTCACTTTCCCGGGACGCCGGTGATGCCGGGTGTGCTGATTGTGGAAGCCATCGCGCAGACCGGGGCGTGCCTGGCGCTGAACGCGCGTGGATTTGCGGGCCAGATTCCCTACTTCGCCGCGCTGGACAAAGTCCGCTTCCGCCGGCCGGTGACGCCCGGCGCCCGGCTGGTGATGGAGTGCACGGTGAAGTGGGTGCGTGGCCGCGTCGGCCGGGTGGAAGGGCGGGCCATGGTGGACGGCGAGGTGGTCGCGGAAGGAGAGTTCACGTTTGCGATGGCTCAGGCGCGGGCGGAGGCGACGTGACGATGGCGGGTGACCGCGTCCCGAGCCCGGCCGCGACGTCCATCCATCCGTCGGCCGTCGTCCATGCCGAGGCCCGCCTCGGCCGGGGGGTGGTGGTGGGACCCTATGCGGTCATCGAGGCCGGCGTGATCATCGGCGATGACACGATCATCGGACCGCATAGCGTGGTGAAATCCGGCGTGACCCTCGGGCAGAGCAACCGTCTCAGCGTCGGCGTGGTCCTGGGGGAAGAACCCCAGCACCGCCGGTTCGCAGGCGAGCGAAGCTTCGTGCGCATCGGCAGCGAGAATACGTTCCGCGAATACGTCACGGTGAACCGGGGCTACGGAGAAGGGGAGATCACGGAGATCGGGGATGACAACTACCTGATGTCCTACGTGCACATCGGCCACAACTGCCGCATCACCACTGGCGTCACGATCACCAGCGGCGCGAAGCTGGCCGGCCACGTGCTCGTTCATGAGCAGGCGAATCTCGGCGGGCAGGTCGGCGTGCATCAGTTTGTGCGCGTCGGCCGGCTGGTGATGGTGGGCGGCGGATCAGTGCTGCGGCAGGATGTCCCCCCGTTTGTCCTGGCCTTTGGGGTGCCGGCGCACGCCTACGGCCTCAACTCCGTCGGTCTGACCCGTGCCGGAATCCCGCCGGTCCACCGCACGATGCTCAAGCGCGCGTTCATGCTGCTGTATCGGTCCCGGCTTGGTGTCTCCACGGCGCTTGCCCGCATGGACGCCGAACTGGGGAGCGATCCCTATGTGCGCGAGATGATCGAGTTCATCCGCGGCGGCCAGGAGCGGGGGATTATCCGCTGGACCAAAGAACGCGATGAGGAGTGACACCGCCTCGCCCGCCCGCGACGCGATCGGGCTCATCGCGGGCGGGGGCACCCTGCCGCTGGTGCTGGCCAAGGCGGTGAAGGCCCGCGGGCATCCGCTGGTGTGCCTCGCCCTGGACGATGCCGACGCCTCGCTCGTCTCACTTGCCGATCACACCTACCACGTGCGATTCGGACAGGTGGAAGACGTCATTGCCGCGCTGCGACGGCATGGTGCCCGGCGCGTCCTCATGGTCGGCCGAGTGTCCCGAACTGATCTGGTGGACCGTGGGGATGCCCTGTTCCGCCGCTGGCTCGGTGAGGCCCCCGACCGGCGGGATCAGACCGTGTTTCGGCGAGGCGTGCAGCGCCTGCATGACCTGGGGGTGGACGTGGCGAGCCCCTTGGAGTTTGCGCCTGAACTCGCGGTTCCCGCCGACGTGCTCACGCGCCGCGTCCCGACGGAACCCGAGTGGCACGACATCCGGCTAGGACTGTCCGTGGCCCGGGCGGTGGCCGCACTTGACGCCGGCCAAACCGTGGTGCTGAAGCGAGGCGTGATTCTTGCGGTGGAGGCGGCTGAAGGGACCGACGCCGCCATCCGCCGGGGCGGGGGACTCGCGGCAGGCACCGTCGTGGTCAAGGCGGCGCGGCCGGATCAGGATCCTCGGTTCGATCTGCCGACGATCGGCGCGCAGACCGTCGCACTACTGCAAGACGTTGGTGCCGCCGTGCTGGCGGTTGAAGCCGGCAAGACGCTGCTGCTCGACCGGCACGAGGCGGTAGCGGTTGCCGACCAGGCTGGCATTGCGCTGGTCGGGGTGGACGTGGCTGAGGCCGGCCGATAGGGGCAACAACATCTTCATCGTCGCCGGAGAAGTCTCCGGCGACATGGCCGCCGCCTCGCTCGCCGCCGAGATTATCCGGCTCGATCCCGCCGCCACGCTGCGCGGGATCGGCGGCCCGCGGATGGCCGCCGCCGGTGTGACGATCCTGGCTGAAAGCTCCACCTGGAGCGTGATCGGGCATGTAGATCCGCTGCTCCGGCTGCGGACGCATCTCCGCCGGTTGCGGCAGGTGGAGGAGATGATCCGACGCTCTGCCCCCGCACTGCTCGTGCTGGTCGATTTTGCCGCATTCAATCTCCGGCTGGCGGAGCTCCTCCGCGGTGCGTTCCCCGTGGTGTACTACTTCCCGCCGATGGTGTCGGTGCGGCGGGGAAATCGTGCGGCCAAGGTGGCCAGGCTGCGCATGCGGCTCCTGGCTACCCTGCGACGGGAGGCAGACGCCTATCGCGCTGTGGGTGCCGACGTGGAATTTGTGGGACACCCCGCCGTCGACGTGGTGCACCCGACGATGGATGTGCCGGCGGCGCGCCGGCGGTTTGGGGTGCCGGTGGACGGCCCGATCGTGGGGCTGATGCCAGGCAGCCGGCCCCAGGAGATCCGCGCGCACCTGCCGGTCATGCTGGATGCCGCGCGGGCACTGCGCGCGGCCCGGCCCGAGCTCTGGTTCCTCCTGCCCGTCCCCACCGAGTACCTGGCGCGCCTGGTCGAGCCGCCAGTAATGGCATCGGGCCTGCCGGTGCGGGTCGTGCCGGAGATCTACGATGCGATGGCCGCGTCGGACGTGCTCGTCGCAGCCACCGGGACGGCAACACTGGAAGCGGCCGTGCTGGGCATCCCGATGGTGGCCGTATACCACCTGCCCTGGCTGAGCTGGAGGATTGCCAAGCGGATCGCCAGTGTACCGTATGCCGCGCTGCCGAATATCCTGGCCGGCCGCGAAATTGTCCCGGAACTGCTCCAAGACCAGATGCGTGGCGACGCGATCGCGCACATCGTGCAGATGCTCCTGACTGACGCGCAGCAACGGGCCGCGATGCGCGCAGCGTTGCGGGAGGTGGCGGCGGATCTTGGTCCGCCCGGTGTGGCCGCGCGTGCCGCCCAGCATGTCCTCATGCGGTTGTCGAGGGCCCGGTAGGGCAAACCTTAGGGTAAGATGGGAACGATCATGGGCACACCCTGGCGGCTGATCCTGGCGAGTGGCGCGGCTGCGCTTGCCGCGTCGTCCTGGGGCTCTCCCGGGCGCCTCGCCGTGGTGGCTGGCGCCGTGGAACCTGTCCCGGCTCCATTTGTGGACATCCAGGGAACGCGGCTGACCGGCGCCGATGACGCCGGCCGCAAGCAGTGGGAACTACAGGCGGCGTCGGTGCAGATCGATCGAGAACGGAACACGCTCACGCTGGCTGATGTCACCGGCTGGCTCTATCGGGGCGGCGCCCGCCAGCTGCAACTGCATGCTCCCCGGGCCACGTATCAGAGCCAGACCGGGACTGTGGAGCTTGCTGGCGGAGTTACGGCGAGCGCGCCTGATGGGCGGAGGATCATCGCGGAACGGGTGCGGTGGACAGGGGCGCACCTCACGGCGGCCGGCGGAATCGTGCTGACCCAGCCCGGCATGACGGTCCGCGCCGATCAGATGTCCGGCGATGTCGCGTTCGACTGGGTCACCTTCGAAGGACATGTGGCGATTACGTTCACTCCGCAATAGGTTTGAGGTCGCGCTCGTCACCCTGGCCTGGGCGCTGGTTGCCGCTGCGGCCACGGGGCCGGCGACGGCCCAGCAGCCCCTGCAGCTGGACGTGACGGGCGCAACTCGCGTGGAATTCAACGACAGCGTCGGAGTATGGGAGCTATACGGGAATCCGGTGACTGTGAGGCGAGGGCTGGTGGTGCTGAAAGCCCCGGCGGTCCGATACAATGCCAAAGACCAGATCGTCATCGCGTCAAGCGGAGTGTCCTACGGCGACCAGATGCTCATCGCGTCCGCCGGTACCGTAACCGTCTGGTTGCGGGAAGGGCGCGCGGTGGCCGAGAACGATGTGCAGGTGGCTTACCGGGGGGTGGACCCCGTCGACCTGCGCGCCGCCCGCGTGGAACTGTTGCAGGAGCAACGGTCCCTCATCGCCTCCGGTGCCGCCCGGCTGGCCCGAGGGTCGTCGGCGATCACCGCCGACCAGATCGAGTACGACCACGCGGCGAGGCGCGCCGTGGCGGCGGGTGCCGTCCAGGCCCGCACGCCCGATGGCAGGCTGGGTGCCGATCGCGTCGAGGCGCGGCTGGCGACAGAGGAGTTCATCGCCGACGGTCACGTCGTCGTCACTCGCGATACTGTGGAGGGCCACGCCGCCCATGCGGTTTTCCGGCAGCAGGCGGGTCAGGTAGAACTGTCCGGCGACGCACTGGTACATCTCGGGCGCAACATGGTGCAGGCCCAGGTCATCACCATCGACCTCCGGGCCAGACGCGTGACGGCGACCGGCCGGCCGCACCTGGTCGGGTATCCAGCCGCGCCGTAGGCCGTTCCAACTTGATAGCTCATGGTCTACACATACGTACTCTACAGTCACAAGGATGGTCGGTGGTACACGGGAGTTACGAAGGACCTAAGAGCGAGGATGCGAGAGCACCGCGGAGGCAGAGTGTTATCCACGAAGTCCAGACGCCCGCTTACCCTCGTATACTACGAGGCCTCCCTGGATGAGGACGACGCCTGGAGGCGGGAGCGCTACCTTAAGACCGGGCGAGGGAAGCGCTATCTCCGTCAACGCCTACGCGTCGCAATGAGCACCACGTGGCAATCAAGTTGGAACGGCCCGTAACCCGATGCTGGCCGCGACAGGGCTCGTCAAACGCTACGGACCGCGCACGGTCGTGAACGGCGTGGCCGTGCAGGTCGAACGCGGCGAGACCGTTGGGCTCCTCGGTCCCAACGGCGCGGGCAAGACCACGACGTTCTACATGATGGTGGGACTGGTGCGGCCCGATGCCGGGGAGGTGCTCCTGGATGGGGCGTCCCTGACGGCGATGCCGGTGCACGAGCGGGCCCGGCGCGGCATCGGGTATCTGGCGCAGGATCCCTCGGTCTTTCGCGGGCTCACTGTTGAAGAAAACATCCTCATGATCCTGCAGGCGAATGGGGCCGCGAAGGCGGCGCAGCACGAGGTGCTGGAACGACTGCTTCGCGAGTTTGGCCTGCTCACCGTCCGCAAGCAGCGCGGGGTGACGCTCTCAGGAGGCGAACGGCGCCGCGTCGAAATCGCGCGCGTCCTGGCGATGAATCCCTCCTATGTGCTGCTCGACGAGCCGTTTACGGGCGTCGACCCCCGGTCGGTGGCGGAACTGCAGGACGTGGTCCGTTACCTCAAGCAACGGGGCCTGGGGATTGTCATCACCGACCACAACGTGCGGGACACGCTGGCCATCACCGACCGGGCCACCGTTATTCATGAGGGCCGCATCCTGCTGGAGGGCAAGCCCGGCGACATCCTCGCCGATCCTGAGGTGCGGCGCGTCTTCCTGGGTGAGCACTTTGAACTTTGACCGATGAGCATTCGTCTGCTCGACCGCTACGTGTGGCGTCAACTGGGCGAATTGTTCACGTTCGGGGTGGGGATCTTTACGCTGCTCCTCCTGGTGAACCACCTGTTCTTGGTGGCCCGGCTTGTCCTTCAACAGGGCGCGGCCCTCTCCGTCGCCCTCCAACTGTTGATCTACCGTCTGCCGTATTTTCTCGCCTTCAGCTTCCCCATGGCGATGCTCTTGGCGTCGCTGCTGGCGATTGGGCGTCTCAGCGACGGCCAGGAGATCACGGCGATGCGGACCAGCGGTATCAGCCTGGCCCGCATCGCGGCGTCCGTCACTGCCGCAGGGATCCTGGTGAGCGCCATGACCCTGGCGGTGAATGAAGACGTGGTGCCCTACGCCGAAGACCGCTACCAGCAAGTGTTGATCACAGGGCTCCAGGCCCGTGCCGCCTCCGAACAGCGAGACGTGTTGTTCCGCGAGGTGCAGGAGGGGGTTGAATCAGTCTATTTTGTCCGCAGTTTTCGCCGCGACCTGCAGCGAATGGAAGGCGTGGTCGTCAATCAATTTGAGGGGGGCGCGCTGAACCGCGTGATCGAGGCCCCGGTGGCGCAGTACGTCGGCGGCGCGTGGGAGTTTCACGACGGAATAATGTACGTCTTCTCCGGCGAGACCACCGTCGTAACGCAGTTTTCCAGGCTGCGGGTTGGACTGCAGCGGACCCCCGAGCAGATCGCGCTCCCCCAGCGGGATCCGTCGGAGATGAGCATTCGAGAACTCCGGCAATACATCACTGTCCTGCAGCGCAGCGGCACCAGCGCCGCTCGCTACATTGTCCAGGTGCACTTCAAGCTGGCCGTCCCCATGTCGGCGGCGTTGTTTGCACTGCTGGCGGTGCCCGTCGGGTTGCGGCCCCACCGCTCAGGCACGTCGATTGGATTGGGACTCACCATTCTGGTGCTCATCGGCTATTACATCATCAGCTCGGTGACGATCACGCTGGGGGATAACGGCCGGCTGCATCCGATTCCCGCGGCCTGGCTCCCCGACGTGGTCCTGGCGGCGGCGGGAGTGGCACTGGTCCGCAGGGCAGACCGGTGAAGAGCGACAGAGCACCAGAGTACCAGGTCACCAGGGGCTCAGGCGAAACGGCCAGGCCAGCGCCAGAGTCGGAACCCGGAACCCGGATCCCGGATCCCGTCCTTTCGGTTGTCGTGCCGACATATAATGAACGCGACTCGCTCCCGCAACTTGTGTCCGGGCTGGCTGAGGCTTCCCAAGCGCTGGCCCT
>Ga0209159_1000409_pt1 | contig 39400 bp, 40 predicted proteins | sample GraSoiAngelo_144_FD_185901 | JGI IMG/M metagenome (GOLD analysis project Ga0209159, IMG submission 185901) | Grasslands soil microbial communities from the Angelo Coastal Reserve, California, USA - 14_1009_02_40cm (SPAdes) (version 2) | ecosystem: Environmental > Terrestrial > Soil > Grasslands ...
CGCGCCGGGCCAGACGCTCCGCCACCGCGTCCGGTTGCTCACGGATGAGCTTCAGGTCCAGCACGGGCGAATGTTACTGCGCTCCGGGCGTGGGCTGCTCGGCTTCCACGCGCGCGATCGAGCCGACCTTGTCGTCAGCCTCGAGGTCGATGATGCGCACGCCCATGGTGTTGCGGCCTTGCGACGAGACGTCGCCGGAGTGGATCCGGATCAGTTTGCCCTTGGTGGTGACGACCAGAAGGTCATCGCCGTCGCGCACCTGGAGCATCCCGACCACGTTGCCGTTGCGGCCACCGGTCTTGATGTCGATGATTCCCTTGCCCGCGCGGCCCTGCAGCCGGTATTCCTCGAGCGGCGTCCGCTTCCCGAACCCGCGTTCGCTCACCGTAAGGATGGTGGCACCCTCGACCACGACGTCGGCGGCGATGACCTCGTCGCCCTCCTCCACATCGATGCCGCGCACACCGGCGGCGCCGCGGCCCATCGGTCGCACCTCGTCTTCCGCGAAGCGGATCGCCATGCCGGCCTTGGTCGCGATCATCACCTCACGCTGGCCGTCGGTGCGCCGGACCGCGATGACCTCGTCCCCATCCTCGAGGCCAATGGCCTGGATACCACCGGCGCGCGGGTGGGAGTAGGCGTCGAGGTCGGTCTTCTTCACTTTACCCTGGCGGGTGACGAAGAAGACGTAGCCACCGGCGGCGAAATCGCGGACGGGCACGCAGGTCGCCACGTGCTCGTTCTCGCCCAGGGACAGGAGGTTGACCATCGCCTTGCCCTTGGCCTGGCGTCCGCCCTCGGGGATCTCGTGCACCTTCAGCCAGTGGACCTTGCCGAGGTTGGTGAAGAACAACAGGTAGGCGTGGGTGGATGCGACGAAGAGGTCTTCGACGATGTCCTCTTCCTTCGTCTCCATCCCGGTCACGCCCTTGCCGCCGCGGCGCTGGCTGCGGTAGGCCTCCACGTGCGTCCGCTTGATGTACCCGGAGCGCGTGATCGTGACGACCATTTCCTCGTCGGCCAGCAGGTCCTCAACGGTCAGCTCGGTCGTCTCGGTGAGGATCTCCGTGCGGCGCCCGTCGCCGTACTCGTCTTTGACCGCCTGGAGCTCGGTCTTGATGATCCCCATCAGCTTGACGTCGGAGGCGAGGATCGACTTCAGCTCTTCGATCAGCTTCAGCGTCTCCTCGTGCTCTTCGATGATCTTCTGGCGCTCGAGCGCGGCCAGCCGGCGGAGTTGCATGTCGAGGATCGCCTTGGCCTGGACCTCGGTGAGGTCCAGCCGGCTCATAAGGGCGTCGCGCGCGGCGTCGGCGTTGGCGGCCTGGCGGATGATCCGGATGACGAGATCGAGCTGCTCGACGGCTTTGCGGAGGCCGGCCAGAATGTGGGCGCGCTCCTCGGCGCGGACCAGGTCGTAGCGCGTGCGCCGCGTGACGACCTCGCGGCGGAACTTGATGAACGCTTCGAGCATCTCCTTGAGGTCGACCACCTGAGGCCGCCGGCCGACCAGCGCCAGCATGATGATGCCGAACGTTGTCCGCATCTGGGTGTGCGTGTAGAGTTGGTTGAGGAGGATCTGGGGTATTTCGCCCCTGCCCAGTTCAAGCACCAGACGAATGCCCTCTCGGTTGGACTCGTCCCTGATCTCGGAGACCCCTTCGATTTTCTTCTCGCGGCTAAGCTCGGAGATCTTCTCGATTAAGGTCGCCTTGTTTACTTGATATGGAAGTTCGGTGACGATGATCGCTTCTCGGCCGCCGCGCAGTTTCTCGGAATGTGCCTTGGCCCTCAGGGTAATCGTGCCCCGTCCAGTCGTGTATGCCTCTCGGATGCCGCTGGTGCCGTAAATGGAGCCCGCCGTCGGAAAATCCGGGCCCGTGATGACAGTCATGAGCTGCTCGATCGTGGTGTCCGGCTGATCGATCAGCATCACCAACCCGTTGACGACCTCGGTGAGGTTGTGCGGCGGAATGTTGGTGGCCATCCCAACCGCGATGCCCGCCGAGCCGTTGACGAGGAGATTGGGGATCCGCGTCGGCAGGACGATCGGCTCCGTCTCGTTGTCGTCGTAGTTCGGCGCGAAGTCGACAGTGTCCTTGTCGATGTCGGCGAGCATCTCGTGGGCAATCCGGGCCATGCGCGCTTCGGTGTAGCGCATCGCCGCGGCCGGGTCGCCATCGATTGAACCGAAGTTTCCCTGCCCGTCGACGAGCGGGTACCGCAGCGAGAACTCCTGAACCATCCGCACGAGCGCGTCGTAGATGGCCGAGTCGCCGTGGGGATGGAACTTGCCCATGCAGTCGCCGACGACGCGAGCCGCCTTCTTGTAGCCGCGGTTCGAGGCCAGGCCGAGCAGCTGCATCGTGTAGAGCACGCGGCGGTGGACGGGCTTGAGGCCGTCGCGAATGTCGGGCAACGCACGTCCGACGATGACGGACATCGCGTAGTCGAGGTACGACTTCCGCATCTCCTCTTCGATCGGGGCGTTGATCTGGCGGTCGGGCATTGCTCTCCTTACGATCTGTCCGCTAGGCCTACGGCTGATACGCGAGCTGATTCATCCCCTCTGCAAGGTTGCTCCACGAGGTTCGCATCCACAGCTGCCGCTTCAGCCCCCGCTAGTACAACGACCCGCGTCCGATGTCGACCTCGCCGAGGTTCTCCCGCTTCGCGTAAATGTGCAGATTGAGTGAGCTCCCGGCCTTGCTCCAGCGCCGGAATTCGTAACTCGATCTTCCAGGGAATGCTTACGCTTCGCCCGGCGAACTGCCATGTCGCTTCCCTTCCGCAGTCTGGAAGTCAATCGGTGCCAGAATCGGTCACGCGCTCAGACGTCCAGATTCGCTACATCAAGCGCGTGTTTCTCAATGAATTCCCGTCTCGGTTCAACTGCGTCGCCCATGAGGACCGTGAACATCGCGTCGGCGCCTACGGCATCGTCCATCGTCACCCTCAGCAGCGTGCGCGTTTCGGGGTTCATTGTCGTTTCCCAGAGCTGCTCGGGATTCATCTCACCAAGGCCCTTGTAGCGCTGGAACGACGCCCCATGCTTCGCCAAATCGAACACCGTCTGGACCATCTCGTTGACCGTCTTTACCGCCACCTCCTTGCCGTCCTCTTGCATCACTATTGCTGGACCGCGATAGAACGGAGGGAGTTCCTGGTAGAGATCAAAAAGAATCTGATAGTCACCAGATTTCAGAATCTGAACATTGATGTCGGCGGGTATGTCGCCCTTGATGTGGACCATAGGACCTTCGCCGTTCTCACCCTCGTCAACTTCGACCTCAAATTGTCGAAGGCCTGCTTCCGTAGCAGCGGCCTGAAGAGCATCGCCCCATTGCGCCCCGGATACACGACGAGACGTTCGAACTTTGCCCTTTAGGAATCCCTCCAATATCTTCCCGGGAACGCCCCGCCTGGCAAATTTGTCGAAGAGATGCCGATACTCGACCGCTTTCTTCAGCATGTCCACGAGAGCGTTGTCGGAGATGGGAGAGCCCTTACCTGGAACCTTAATCCGCCCCTTCTCGCCCCACGCCGAAACGAAGAAGTCTTCGAATTCGCCCTCGTTCATCAGGTACTTCTCGACCTTGCCCTTCTTCACCTTGAACAGCGGCGGCTGTGCGATGAAGAGATGCCCCACCTCGATCACCGCGTTCATGTGGCGGAAGAAGAACGTCAGCAGCAGCGTGCGGATGTGCGCGCCGTCCACATCGGCGTCGGTCATCAGGATAATCTTGTGATAGCGGAGCTTGGCGACGTCGAATTCCTCCGGACCGACGCCCGTTCCCAGGGCCGAGATGAGCAGCCGGATTTCATTGTGGGAAAGGACCTTATCGTAGCGCGCCTTCTCGGCGTTGATGATCTTGCCGCGCAGAGGCAGGACCGCCTGCGTCTTGCGGTCGCGGCCCTGCTTCGCCGAGCCGCCGGCCGAATCGCCCTCCACGATGAAGATCTCGCGATGCTGCGGTTCGCGCTCGGAGCAATCGGCCAGCTTCGCGGACAGCCCTTCGTCGTCCACGCCTTTCCGGCGTGTCAACTCGCGAGCCTTGCGGGCCGCCTCCCGCGCCTGGGCCGCGCGCACGCACTTGTCGGCGATCTTGCGAGCCGTCGTCGGATCCTCTTCGAACGACTCGGCCAGTTTGTCATTGACGACCTGCTGAACGAGGCCTTTGACGTCGGTGTTGCCGAGCTTGGCCTTCGTCTGCCCTTCGAACTGCGGGTCGGGCAGCCGGACGGAGACGACCGCGGTGAGGCCTTCTCGAACGTCGTCGCCGCTCACGCCTCCTTTGAACCCCTTGAGGAACCCCTGGGCTTCGGCGTACGCGGCGAGCCTGCTGGTGAGCGCAGCCCGGAAGCCGGTCAGGTGCGTTCCGCCTTCGCGCGTGTTGATGTTGTTGGCGAAGGAGAAGACGTTTTCCTGGTAGCCGTCGTTGTACTGCAGCGCGACCTCGACCTCGATGTCGCCCTTCTTGCCCTCGAAGTAGAGCACCTTGGGATGGATGGGCGTCTTGTTCTGGTTGAGGTGCTTGACGAACTCGACGATGCCGCCCCGGTAAAGGAAGGTGTGGCTGCGCTCGTCGCGTTCGTCCTCGATGACGATCTTGAGGCCCTTGTTGAGGAAAGCCAGCTCGCGGAGACGGTTGCTCAGCGTGTCGAAAGAGAAGCTCGTCTCCTCGAAGATCTTCGCGTCAGGCTTGAAGCGGATGATCGTGCCGTGCTTCGGCGTCTTCTCGCCGGCGGCCAGCTCGGTGGCCGGGATACCGCCATTTTCGTAGCGCTGTGTCCAAACCTTGCCGTCGCGGCGAATCTCAACGTCGAGCCACTCACTGAGCGCGTTGACGACCGAAACGCCGACGCCGTGCAGGCCTCCGGACACCTTGTAGGCCGAGTGCTCGAACTTGCCTCCCGCGTGCAACACGGTGAGCACCACTTCGGCCGCTGGCTTCCCGCTTTCCTTGTGGGTGTCGACGGGGATGCCGCGCCCGTTGTCACCGACCGAGCAAGAGCCATCGGTGTGCAGGATGACTTTGATCGAATCGCAGAACCCGGCGAGAGCTTCGTCGACCGAATTGTCGACGACCTCGTACACGAGATGGTGCAAGCCATAAGTGCTCGTGTCGCCGATGTACATCGCGGGGCGCTTGCGGACGGCCTCCAGCCCTTCGAGAACCTTGATATCGCTGGCCGTGTACGTCTCAGCGCTCATGCGGCAGCGAGCCCCCCTCCATGGATTGCCCACCGTCCGCCGGTCGCAGCCGGCCACGGATCGGGCGTGGTCAGAAATACCTGCTCAGCGGCCTCGACTTCGCGCAGGACGTTGTCGCGCACACTCGGATCGAGCTCGGAGAGCGCGTCGTCGAGCAGAAGCACCGGCGACGTGCCCGTCGCTTCCGTGATCGGCAACAGCTCGGCCAGCCTCAACGCGAGCGCCAGCAGGCGCTGTTGGCCCCGCGACCCGAACACACGCGCATCGGTACCCTCGAGCTCGACGAGGACGTCATCGCGGTGAGGACCCACCAGCGTCTGCCCGCGTCGGAACTCTTCACGGCGGTGACGCTCGAGCGCAGTCAACAACGCCGCCGGCTCGGCCGCCTCTCCCACCGAGCAGCGATAGCTCAACTCGACCTTGTGACGTTCCCCGGCGAGACACGGATAGACACGGCTGATCTCCGTCTGCAAAGCCGCCGTCGCCCTTCGCCGCCGATCGATCAACTCCATGCCGACTTCGGCAAACTGTTCGTCCCAGGGCCCGAGCTGGGCGTCCGCGCCGGCGCCACCCCGCTGGAGCACGGAGTTCCTGCGCGCGAGGATCTGCCGGAAGCGCCCCATCGTTGCGCGATGACTCGGGTAGAGCCTTGCCGCGACGCCGTCAAGGAAATTGCGGCGTAGCGCGGGCGGACCATTGAGCACTTCCACATCGTGCCAGCCGAACGCCACCGCGCGCGCCCACGAGCAGCCCGCGCCTTCACTGCGCCAACCACCATTCTCGAGGCGTTCGAGTGTCCGTCGGACGGTCACAGTGCCATCGAGCCGACGCAGCTCGCCCGCGACGGCCACGGCGGCAGTACCCCAGTGGGGTACTTCGGCCAGACGAGACGTTCGAAACGAGCGGCCTGTGAGCAGAAAGCCAAGAGCCTCGAGAAGGTTCGTTTTGCCTTGGGCGTTGGGCCCAGTGAGGACGTTCAGCTTGGGCGACGGGCTCCAGGAGAGGGTGCGATAGTTACGAAAATCACGTAACTGTAGCCAGCCAATTTGCACCCTGGTTGAGCTCCTGTATTCAGAGCGAAATCCTCACTAAATACGCATAGGCATTATAACACAGCAGGAGCCCTCTTCCTGGGCGCTTTTCATGATTCCGGGGCTCAAACTGTCCTTCAATTCGATGACGACGTCGTCCTTTTCCATCGGCGCGAGCGCGTCGAGCACGTAGCGCGAATTGAAGCCGATCGTGAGCTCGGCGCCGGCGTAATCGACCTCCAGCGTTTCCTCGGCCTCGCCGAGATCGTGGCTCGCCGCGGCCAGCGTCAGCGTCCCCGGCGTCAGCGAGAATCGCACAGGCTTGTTGCGTTCCTCGGCCATCACGGACACTCGCCGCAAGCCGGCCACGAGCGCGGTGCGCTTGATGGCCAATCGTCCTGGATGATTCTTCGGCAGCACCGCCTCGTAGTTCGGGAACTGCCCCTCGATCAGCCGGGCCGTCATGACGAAGTTCGGCATCTGCATCACGAACTGGTTTTCGGTGATGGCGATCTGGACGTCCTCGGTCGAGCCGAGCACGCGCATGATCTCGGTGACGGCCTTACGCGGAACGATGCCCGTGACACCGCTCAGGCCGTGCCCGACGCCTCGGTTGGCGATGGCGAGCCGGTGGCCGTCGGTCGCAACGAGGCGAATCTCCTTCGGTTGAAACACGAACAGCACGCCGTTCAGCGCAAAGCGACTCTCGTCGTGCGAGACCGCGAAGCTCGTCTGAGCCAGCATCTCGCGAAGCGTCTTGGCCTCAAGGGTCAGCCACGCCGGTGGCGCGGCCGGTACCACCGCCGGAAAATCGTCGGACGCCAAGCCGACGAGGCGATAGTTGACACCGGCACAGCGCAAGTTGACGGCGGCACTCTCGCCCACTTTCAGCGTGAGACCAGCCGCCGGTAGTTCCTTCACGATCTCGGCGAGCTTGCGCGCCGACAGCGTGATCGCCCCCTTACTGGCGACCTTCGCCGGGACCGATACGCGGGCACCGACCTCGAGATCGGTGGCGGTCACGCGAATCGTCTCGTCCTCGGCTTCGAGCAGGACGTTGGCGAGGATTGGCAGGGTCTGCCGTGGTTCCACGATGTTGTGGACCATCTGCAGGCCCTTGAGGAACTGGTCGCGGTCGAGAACGACTTCCATACAGTTCTCCCTTGTCAGGAAGAAGAAAGAAACAACAGCGTAGTCGTAAGAGACGTCGAGCGATGTGGATAGCGCTTGATCGAAAAAAACGCCGCGATCTCTGGAGCTTGAACCGTGGCGCCACGGGGGACAACGATGTTGATGGGGATCGCGAGGCGGTGGATCATAGCTGGACGCCCTGGATAAGTCCCTCGATGGTCTTCTTGAGTTTGGGGTCTTCCTGCACGAGGGACTGAATCTTGTCCACGGCGTGCAGCACCGTGGTGTGATCCTTGCCCCCGAACGCCCGACCGACCTCGGCGAGCGACGCGTGCGTCAGCTGGCGGGCCAGGTACATCGCCACCTGGCGCGGGAAGGCCACGGCCTTGGTCCGGTTCTTGGCCTTGAGATCGGAGACTTTCACGCCGAAGAAGTCGCTGACCTTGCGCTGGACCTGATCGATGGTGATGACCTTTTCATCTTCGCCCCAGAGGTCAGCGAGCACTTCCTGAGCGAGCTCGACACTCATCTCGCGCCCGGTCAGGGCGCAGAAGGCGATCATCCGCGTCAGCGAACCCTCCAGCTCGCGGATGTTCGACTTGATGCGGCCGGCGATGAGAAACGCGACGTCGTCCTCGAGGAGGACGCGCTCGAGCGCGGCCTTCTTGCGCAGGATCGCCACACGCGTTTCGAAGTCGGGGGGCTGGATGTCCGCGATGAGGCCCCATTCGAAGCGCGAGCGGAGGCGTTCTTCGATCTCGGGGATATCCTTCGGCGAGCAATCGCTCGAGACGATGATCTGCTTTCGCGACTCGTACAGATCGTTGAACGTGTGGAAGAACTCTTCCTGCGTCCGCTCCTTCCCCGAGATGAACTGGATATCGTCGATCAGCAGGAGATCGATGTTGCGATAGCGCGCGCGGAACTCGGCCGTCCGATCGTAGCGAATCGCATTGATCAACTCATTGGTGAATCGCTCCGACGACAGATACGCGACGGCCATCGCCGGAAACAGGCGGCTCGTCTGATGGCCGACCGCGTGGAGTAGATGCGTCTTGCCCAGTCCGACCCCTCCGTAGATGAAGAGCGGGTTGTAGGCCCTCGACGGCAACTCCGCGACGGCCTGGGAGGCCGCCTGAGCGAACTGGTTCGATGACCCGACGACGAAGGAATCGAAGGTGTATCGCGGATTCAATCCCTCGACACGACCACCAGGGGGCGCCGGGGAGTGTGGTGGTGGCGCGGGCGTCGGCGACGAGTTCTCCTCGACGACCACGATCGAAAGGCGCGGTTGCCCACCGAGAGCTTCCCGGGCCGCGGTCTGGAGGACGTCCCAATGGTGCTGGAAGACCCAATCGCGATGGAACTTGTTGGGCGCACCGATACGAAGATGATCACCCTCGACGGCGACGAGGTGGCATGGATGAAACCAGGTATCCATCACGGCGGCCGGGAGGTGCCGGCCCGCGGCGTCCAGCACGCGCGCCCAAAGACCTTCTAACACAGGCTGAACCCCAGGTTACGCACACCGTTATCCACCGATGTGGATAGCCGGGCAGAACGCTGTCATCGGATGTTTCTCATCGGAGCGGAGCGACACGAAGAGCCAACACATCCCCAGGCGATCAGGATGCGGCACCGTAACACACGGCAAAACGCCGTCGCAAGGGTCTTGGCAAAGTTGACTTGCCCGGAGCCGGTGCCTACACTACGTCGGCTTTACGATTCCGAGGGGGAATTGCCTACATGAAGCGCACGTTTCAACCGAATCGTCGGCGGCGAGCCAAGACGCACGGCTTCCGCGAGCGCATGAAGACGAAGGGCGGGCGGAAGGTGCTCAAGCGCCGGCGGGCGAAGGGGCGCAAACGGCTGACCGTGTAACCGGCCGATTTCCTCGCCGTGAGCGGTTGACCACCGGCGCCGAAATTCAGGCGCTCTTTCAGCAAGGCAAGCGCGTTGATCGTCCGTCACTCGTTGTCCTGTGGCGCGAATCGGATGGACCGCGCCGCGCCGGGTTCGCAGTGACGCGACAAATCCGCGGGGCGGCGTCGCGTAACCGAGCACGGCGACGGCTGCGCGAGGCGTTTCGAGCCACGCGAAGCGCGGCGCCGACGGGCGTGGCCCTGATGGTGATCGCCAAGCGCGGCGTCCTCGAGCGCTCATTTGCGGCGCTGATCGCCGAATTGCACGGTGCATTTGGTGCGCTGCCTCGGAGGGCCGTGTGAGCTGGCCGACTCGCGCCGTCGTGGCGCTGGTCAGCGGGTATCAGGTGTTGTTGTCTCCGGTGTTGGGGCGCCACTGTCGCTTCGCCCCAACGTGCTCTGAATACGCACGGCTGGTGTTGATCGCACACGGCGTCGGGCGCGGCGGCTGGCTTGCCGTCCGTCGGCTCTTGCGATGCCACCCGTTTCACCCGGGAGGATACGATCCGCCGCCGCTACCGCGGACGCGGAGCGCGTGACGATGGAAAAGCGGGCGATTCTGGCCGCAGTACTGATGGCGGCGCTGCTCATCGTCTATCAAGCCTATTTTTTCCCGTCGAGCCAACCGTCTTCCCCGCCCCAGGAGCACCAGGCGCCGGCGGCTCAGCCCGCGCCAGCGAGTCCGGCCGCAGCCACTCCACCTGCGGCGCGAACGCAATCGCCTCTTCCACCCGCTGTAACTCCGGTTGCCCGCCCGCCTCAGCGGACCGCCGCGGTGGATGGCCCGTCGTATCGAGCGATCGTGAGTAGTGAGGGCGCCAAGCTCCTCGAATGGACGCTCAAGTATCGAGGCGAGAAACCGATGGTCGTGATCGGGGAGTTCGGCTCGGCAGGTCTCCTCGCCTCATCCGGGGACACCCCACCAGAGCCAGTCCCGTTAAATATTAATGGTTCCAACGTGTTACGCCTCGGGCCGGACACCCCAGCCGGCAATCTCGTGTTCAGCGGAGACGTTTCAGGAGCTGTCATCAAGGAGACCCTGCGCTTCCAGGCAGACCGCTATTCCATCGACGCAAATATCCGGATCGAAAACCCGACGGGGCAGCCGAAGACGGTCACGATTGCGCTGCCGGGGTTCGTTCGGCGACATGAAAAAGCGTCCGAAGAGAAGTTCATCGGTCAGCGCCCAACCGAAGTCGTCTGGTCCTCGGGCGGTCACGTCAATCGTGTCGATGACCTGGGGGCTGTCACCGCCAAGGAGTTGGAGGGCGAGTGGATCGGCCTCGACAGCACCTGGTACCTCGCAGCCTTGATCCCGAAGACGCCGGGCTTCAAGCTCGCAACGAACAGGGAGGCTGCGGGAGAAGCCAAGAATGGGATCGTTAGCGTCGCGGTCAAGGCGACGTCGACGATAGCTCCGGGACAGGCGTGGGAAGGCCGCGTCGAGTTCTACATCGGGCCCAAGGAATACGAGCGCCTCGTCGCGTACGGGCTAGAAGGGACCCTCAACTTCGGCGGATTTCCGATTCCACGGAAGTATGGCGGACTCCCGATGGAGTGGCTCGGCGTTCCGATTCTGAAGTTGATGAAGTGGGTCCACCACTACGTCGGCAACTACGGTGTAGCCATCATCCTGCTCACGGTCGTTTCGAAGGTCCTGTTCTATCCCCTCACCGTCAAGAGCATGCGGTCGATGAAGGCGATGCAGGCGCTTCAGCCGCAGGTCAACGCGCTGCGGACTAAGTACAAGAACGACCCGAAGAAGCTGCAGGAAGAGACGCTCGGCCTGTACCGCAAGCACCACGTCAATCCGATGGGCGGCTGCCTGCCAATGATCGCGCAGATTCCAATCTTTTACGCGCTGTACCTCGCGCTGTCCGTGTCCGTCGAGCTCCAGAACGCGACCTTCCTGTGCTTTGGACGCGTCTTCGGATTCGATGTCTGGATCTGCGACCTCGCCAGTCACGACCCAACGTACGTCCTGCCGCTCCTCATGGGCGTGACGATGTTCATGCAGCAGAAGATGACGCCGACGACGGGCGACCCCCGCCAGGCGAAGATGATGTTGGTCATGCCCTTCGTCTTCACGTTCATGTTCCTCAATCTCCCGGCTGGGCTCGTCCTGTACTGGACGGTGTCGAACGTCCTTCAGATCCTGCAGCAGTGGTACATGGACCGGCCGCGTTCCCGCGGCGCGGCGCGCGAGGCGAAGGACGCAGCCCAGGCGTAGACTCCCCTCGCCCGAAGCCACCAGGGAGGCGCTCGGAAGGCTCACGCGTGGCGCCCCTACCATTCTGGGGCGAGGCCTCGTCGGCAGCGAGACAGCCAGGTTCAGCAAGTATCTGGCCTTATTGATAAAATGGAATAGCAAGCACAGAATGATCGGGTCAACCGACCCCACGTGGCTTGCAGACCACCTGCTCCTGGACAGTCTGGTGTTCCTGCACGTGATTCCACCGACCGTCAAATGCTTAGTGGATATCGGATCTGGCGCCGGGCTTCCTGGTCTACCGATCAAGATCGTCAGGCCCGATATTCGGATGCTCCTCGTCGAGTCGAGGCAGCGAAGGGCTTCCTTCCTGAAGGCGGCCGTGCGAGAGTTGGAGCTCGTTGACGTCGAGATCCTATCCGAGCGGGTCCTTTCCGTTCCCAGCCGCTGGAGAAAAGCGTTCGACGTAGCGGTGGCTCGGTGCGCCGGCGACGTCGAGAGCACACTCAAGTTGGGGCTCGGATTCGTGCGTGCTGGTGGGATGGTGGCCGTGTCCGGCCCCCCTGATCCATGCGGCGTCAAGATCGGGCGGTACACAGTCGTTCAATTCGCAGGCGGCCGGACTCGAAGCTTCGTCGTCGATTCCGCCTGAGATTTCTTCGAGAGTCGGACGAGTCCCCCGTTTGCTTCCAGGAATGTTGCACGTGAAACACCGAGAGTTGTATATCTCCATGAGGTGAAGTGGTAACTTTAGGCGCGCCGCCAGGATATGGCTACACATGATGAGTAGTGTTTCCCGTGAAACGGTCGCCTTCTAGGAGAACGAATCATTCCTAGGTCGATCGCCGTCGTGAATCAGAAGGGCGGCGTCGGTAAGACAACCACGGCAGTGAATCTTGCGGCCGGCTTAGCACTGGCCGGACGCTCGACGCTGCTGGTTGATCTCGATCCCCAGGGCAATGCAACCACCGGGCTGGGCCAGAAAAAGGATGGCCTATATCCGACGATCTACCACGTGTTGCTCGGCCATGAACCTACTAGCAGAGCGGTGGTTGGAACGGCGGTCGGCTCTCTTCGTTTGTTACCGTCGGACATCGACTTGGTCGGTGCCGAGATCGAGCTCGTCGGTCTCGAACGCCGGGAATACCGGCTTCGCGATGCTCTGGCATCTGAAGGTGGTGCGGCAGACTACGTCATCATCGATTGCCCGCCTTCTTTGGGACTCTTGACCATCAATGCCCTGGTAGCAGCCGATCGGGTGCTCGTTCCGCTCCAATGCGAGTTCTACGCCCTCGAGGGACTGGCTCATCTAGTCAAGACCATCAAGCTCATTCGAGAGCGGCTCAACTCCAGCCTGGGGATATTAGGAATTGTCCTGACAATGTTCGATGGGCGCACGAGTCTCGCGCTGCAGATCCGCGATGAAGTCCACCGGTATTTCCCTGGCGATATCTTCGAGACCGTCGTCCCACGGAACATTCGCCTGAGTGAGGCGCCCAGTCACGGGCGTCCAGTCATGCTCCACGATGTGCGATCGAGTGGGGCCATCGCGCATCTGGAGCTGACAAAGGAGGTTCTGCGACATGAATAGGCGGGGGCTGGGGCGTGGCCTCGACGCGCTTCTCGGCGACGCACCGACGGCGAGCGAGACGCAGACCGAGATCCCGATCGACCAGATCGAGCCCAATCCGAGGCAGCCGCGAAAGATGTTTGACGTCGGCGCGCTCGACGAGCTCGCCCTCTCGATCAAAGCGTCCGGCGTCATTCAACCTGTCGTCGTGCGACGTGGCCTCGCTGGCCGTTGGCAACTGATCGCGGGCGAGCGGCGGTGGCGCGCGGCGCGCCAGGCAGGGTTGGACCGAATTCCCGCGGTGGTGCGCGAGGCGACCGATTCCGAGAGCCTCGAGCTCGCGCTGGTCGAGAACCTGCTTCGCGAGGACCTCAACCCGATGGAGGAGGCGGAGGCCTACCAGCAGATCCTCGGTGAGTTCGGCTGGACACAGGAACAACTCGCCCAACGGGTCGGCCGCGACCGCAGCACGATCGCGAACAGCCTGCGCCTGCTGAAGCTTCCGCTATCGATCCAGGACGATCTGCGCGCGAATCGGCTCACGATGGGACACGCGCGGGCGCTGCTGGCGTTGACGAGTCTCGCTGATCAAATGAAGCTGAGAGACGATATCCTGTCTCAGTCGTGGTCGGTGAGAGCCACCGAGGAAGGTGTGCAGAAGCAGCGAGCCACGCCGTTGGCCCGCCGGTCGGCAGAACTGTCGGCTCTCGAAGAATCCCTCCAGCGAGCGCTCCTGACCCGCGTGCGAATCGTGGGGAACGAGCGCCGGGGCCGAGTCGAAATCGCGTACGCGACGACCGACGAGCTGAACCGGCTCGCCGCTGCGCTCGGAGCTCAGAGCTGATCGATGCGTGATCGCATCGTCGTCGCGATGAGCGGTGGCGTCGATTCGTCCGTCGCGGCCGCGCTGCTGGTCGAGACGGGCTACGACGTCGTCGGTGTCACGTTGCGGGTCTGGCCGTGGCCCAACGGGCCCGACGCATCGTCGCGTTTCGGGAGCTGTTGCGGTGCCGAAGCGACCGATGATGCGCGGCGTGTCGCGCGAACGCTCGGGATCCCGCATTACGTCCTGGACAGCGAGCAGGAATTCGCGGGCGCGGTCATCGAACGCTTCGTGGACGAGTACCGACGAGGACGGACGCCCGTGCCGTGCGTGGCCTGTAACTCAGACCTAAAGTTCGGTTCGTTGCTGCAGCGGGCCCAGGCCTGGGACGCCCGCGCCGTCGCGACGGGCCACTACGCGCGGGTGACTCGTGACGAGGCGACCGGCCGCTTTCAGCTGTGGCGGGCCGTGGACCCGCGAAAGGATCAGACCGACTTCCTCTGGCCGCTGACGCAGGGGCAGCTCGCAGGAGCAATCTTCCCTATAGGTGGTATGAGCAAAGACGCCGTGCGCGAGCAGGCCCGGCGCTTGGGATTGTCGACCGCCGAGAAGCCTGAGAGCCAGGAGATCTGTTTCGTGCCCGACGGAGACTACCGTGAGTTCTTACGCGACCGCGATCCCGGGATGTTTCGGCCGGGCGCCATCGTCGACCGCGAAGGGCGTACCCTTGGGCGTCACACTGGCGTTGCCAACTTCACCATCGGGCAGAAGAAGGGATTGGGGCTCCAGGAGGGGCGGCGACTCTACGTCCTGGATCTCGATCCCGACCGAGACACGGTGACCGTGGGGGAAGCCCACGCGCTCGATGGGCGGCGACTGACGGCGCGAAGCGTGAACTTCATCGCGTGCGAGCCCCCGACGCATCCGTTGCGCGTCGAGGCGCGGATCCGTCACAATCACGTGCCGGCGCCGGCGACCGTGCGCGCCGTTGATGCCGACAGCGCCGAGGTGGTCTTCGACACCCCGCAACGGGCGATCACTCCCGGGCAATCCGTCGTGTGGTACCAGGGCGATCTCGTCGTCGGCGGAGGCGTGATCGCACGATGACGCCGGTTTTTGTTGACGGTATTCTCGTCGGGTGATAGTTTTCACGACCGCTGGTCCTGGGGCGATCCTTTCATCGCAGCGGGGAGACCTCCTCATGCACCTTCGCGGACGCGTTCGGCTTGGCGGCCTCCTGTGTGTTCTCGCCCTCGCGGCCCTCGTGGTGAGCGCGGCTGACGCCGCCGGCCCTGAGAGCACACACGCGGCGGCGAGTGAGCACGGCGGCGGCGGCCTGATCAGCCTCGACAAGTCGCTCATCGTCCAGGTCGTGAACTTCGTCATCCTCCTTCTGATTCTCCAGCGTTTGCTCTACAAGCCGTTCCTCGCGAAGATGGAGGAGCGCACCGGCGCGATCAAGCGATCGCTGGAGGAGGCCCAGGCCGCGCGTGCCGAGGCGGCGCATCAGGCCGAAGAGAACGCGACGCGGCTGCGTCAAGCCCACGCCGAGGCGGCCGCCATTCGCGAGCAGGCGCTCAAGGACGCCGGGGAGGAGCAACGGCGCCTCGTCGAATCCGCCCGCGCCGAAGCGCAGCGCCTCGTCGAATCCGCGAAGGCTCAGATGGACGCCGATATCCGCCGTGCCCGAGAGGAGCTCCGGCGCGAGGTGGCTGATCTGGCCACGGCCGTGGCCGAAAAGCTCGTACGGCGGAGCCTGCGGGACGAGGACCACCGCCGCATCGTCGCCGACACGATCAGCCGACTCGGGAACTAGACGTGAAGGAAAGCTCGGCGGCGGCGATGCCCTACGCGCGCGCATTGCACGCGCTCGCTCGGGAACGGAATCAGGTCGACGTCGTCGGCCGTGAGCTCGCCTCCCTCGCCGAGCTTCTGGAACAGGCCCCCGAGGTGAACACCTTCTTCGCGCAGCCCTGGGTCCCGGCGCCCGCGAAGCGCGCCGTCGCCCTGGAGCTCGCGTCGCGCCTCGACGTGTCAGCTCTGACGCGCGACTTCCTCGGGCTCGTGGCCCGACGAGGCCGCGCCAACTATTTGCAGAAGATGGCCGAGATCTTCCAGGATCTCGTCGATGCCGACGTCGGGCGCGTGCGCGCCAAGGTACGCACGGCGGTGGCGCTCACCGAAGCCGATCGTGAGGCGCTCCGGCAACGATTGGGCCGGGCTCTTCACGGCAAGCAGGTCGAGCTCGAAGAGACCGTGGACAATGGGCTGTTGGGTGGTTTCGTCGTCGAGGTGGGAACGTATATCGTCGATGGCAGCCTCGACGGCCAGCTCGCCCGCCTCGGGGCCCGGCTGGCGGGCGGATGAAATGAGCGAACAGCGGGTCGAGGCCCGAGGTCCGGTGGCTATCCCAGAGAGAGGGCGCGAATGATCAAGGCCGGGGAGATCAGCGAGATCATCAAGCGGCAGCTCGCGGGCTTCGAAGCGGAGGTCGACCTCCAGGAAGTTGGCCGCGTGATCGAGGTCGGCGATGGAATCGCGCGCGTCTACGGCCTCGACAATGCCATGGCCGGCGAGCTCTTACAGTTCCCGCACGAAGTCGTCGGGATGGTGCTCAACCTCGAGCAGGATCAAGTGGGCTGCGTGCTCCTCGGGGAGTTCACCGAGATCAAGGAAGGTGACGTCGTCCGACGCACCGGGCGCATCGCCCAGGTGCCGGTCGGCGAATCGCTCGTCGGGCGAGTCGTGAACGCGCTCGGACAGCCGGTGGACGGCAAAGGCCCGATCACCGCCAAGGAGTTCCGGCCCATCGAGCGCTACGCGCCCGGCGTGGTGGACCGCCGGTCCGTGAAGGAACCACTCCAGACCGGACTGAAGGCCATCGACGCGATGATCCCGATCGGACGCGGCCAGCGCGAACTGATCATCGGCGACCGCGGAACCGGCAAGACGGCAATCGGCGTCGACACGATCATCAATCAAAAAGGCGAGGACGTGTTTTGCTTCTACGTCGCCATCGGCCAGAAGCGGTCGACGGTCGCCCAGGTCGTGAAAGTCCTCGATGACGCGGGAGCGATGGCCTACACCACCATCGTCATCGCATCGGCGTCCGAGCCGGCACCCCTTCAATACATCGCGCCGTACGCGGGCGTGACCATGGGCGAGTACTTCCGGGACAGCCGGCGCCACGCGCTGTGTATCTACGACGACCTGTCCAAGCACGCCACCGCGTACCGTCAGCTTTCGCTGCTGCTCCGCCGCCCGCCCGGTCGGGAGGCGTATCCGGGAGACGTGTTCTATTTGCACTCGCGACTTCTCGAGCGGGCGGCCAAGCTCAACGATCAACTCGGAGGGGGCTCACTGACCGCGCTGCCGATCATCGAGACGCAGCTCGGCGACGTCTCGGCGTACATCCCGACCAACGTCATCTCGATCACGGATGGCCAGATCTACCTCGAGTCGGACCTTTTCTATGGCGGTATCCGACCGGCGGTGAACGTCGGGCTCTCGGTCTCGCGCGTCGGTGGCTCTGCCCAGGTGAAGGCGATGCGTCAGGTGGCGGGAAAACTGCGCCTCGATCTCGCCCAGTATCGGGAGCTGGCGGCCTTCGCCCAGTTCGGCTCAGATCTGGACAAAGCGACTCAGAGCCAGCTCGCGCGCGGGCAGCGCATGGTGGAGATCCTCAAGCAGGGCCAGTATCAACCGCTCCCCGTCGAGAAGCAGGTTGTGATCATCTTCGCGGGCACTCAGGGGCTGCTCGACAATCTTCCCGTCGACGCGGTCCGGGACTTCGAGACCTTCTTCTACGGCTGGCTCGAACGCAAGATGCCGCAGATCGTGACCGAGATCCGTGACAAGAAGGAGCTGAGCGACTCGCTCCGCGAGACGCTGGCCAAGGCCGTCAACGAGGCCAAGGCCGAATTCATGGCGGCCAAGGGCAACAAGGTCGCGTAGCACGCGATGCCGACGCTCCGTGACATCCAGCGACGGATTCGATCCGTCCAGTCGACGCAGAAGATCACGCGCGCCATGAAATTGGTGGCGGCGGCCAAGCTGCGTCGCGCCCAGGACCGGATCCTGGCCGCCCGGCCCTATGCCGGCAAGATGAAAGAGCTGCTCGGCAACCTGGTCGCCGGCGCCGACGGGGCGATCCATCCGTTGCTCGAGCAGCGTGAGGGCCCCCGCCGGCAGGTCGTGATCGTCACCGCCGACAAGGGGCTTGCCGGCGCGTTCAACTCGAACGTCCTCCGGCGATCGCTCGAATTCATCCGATCCTCCAATACCCAGGAAGTCACGCTCGTGGTGGTGGGCCGGAAGGCCCGCGATTTCTACCGGCGCCGGCAGTGGTCCATCAAGCGCGACATGCTCGGCTTCTGGGATCGCCTCGCCTACGGCCACGCCCAGGAGCTGGCCGACTACTTCATGCAGCAGTACCTGGCCGGGGAAGTGGACGAGGTTCACCTCATCTACAACGAGTTTCGCTCGGTCGCCGTCCAGCGGCCCGTGCGCGAGCAGCTCCTTCCGATCCCGCGCGCCGAGGACGGGGCAGGGACGGGTGCCGACGTCGATTACGTCTATGAGCCGAATCCGGAGACGATCCTCGGCGATCTGCTGCCGCGTCACGTCCGCATGCAGGTGTATCGGGCGCTGATGGAATCCCTCGCCGGGGAGTACGGCGCCCGCATGACCGCCATGGAAGCGGCCACCAAGAACGCCAAGGAAATGATCGACGTCCTCACGATCCAGTACAACAAGGCCCGCCAGGAGAAGATCACCAAGGAGTTGCTCGATATCGTCGGAGGCGCGGAAGCGCTCAAGCAAGGAGCGGACGCATGATTCAGGGGAAGATCATCCAGGTCATCGGCCCGGTGGTCGACGTCGAGTTCGAACCGGGTAAATTGCCCGCGATCTACAACGCGCTCGAAGTGGCGGGCGTCGAGAACAAGGACATCTTCTCCTATTCGCAGAAGCTCGTGCTCGAGGTTGCCCAGCACCTCGGCGAGAGCCACGTGCGCGCGGTCGCCATGGCCGCCACCGACGGCCTCACCCGGGGCACGAGAGTGACCGACACCGGCGGCCCCATTTCGGTGCCCGTCGGCAAGGAGACGCTCGGCCGCATCCTCAACATCATCGGCGAGCCGGTGGACAAGGGTGCGCCGATCCACGCCAAGAAGACGTATCCGATTCATCGCCCGGCGCCGGACTTCGAGGCTCAGTCCACCAAGGTCGAGATGTTCGAAACCGGCATCAAGGTCGTCGATCTGCTCGAGCCCTACACGAAGGGCGGCAAGACGGGATTGTTCGGCGGCGCCGGCGTCGGGAAGACGGTGCTCATCCAGGAGTTGATCAACAACATCGCCAAGCAGCACGGTGGGATTTCGGTGTTCGCCGGCGTCGGCGAGCGTACTCGCGAGGGCAACGACCTGTATCACGAGATGAAGGAGTCGGGCGTCATCGAGAAGACGGCGCTGATCTTCGGCCAGATGACTGAGCCGCCGGGATCGCGGCTGCGGGTCGCGCTCACGGCGCTCACGGCCGCCGAGTATTTCCGGGACGAAGAGGGACAGGACGTGCTCCTCTTCATCGACAATATCTTCCGGTTCACGCAGGCCGGGTCCGAGGTGTCGGCGCTCCTCGGCCGGATGCCGTCGGCCGTCGGCTACCAGCCGACGCTGGCCACGGAGATGGGCCAGCTCCAGGAACGGATCACGTCGACCAAGAAGGGCTCGATCACGTCCGTGCAGGCGATCTACGTGCCGGCCGACGACATCACCGATCCCGCCCCGGCGACGGCGTTTGCCCACCTCGACGCGACGACCGTGCTCTCGCGCCAGATCGCCGAGCTCGGCATCTACCCGGCCGTCGATCCGCTCTCTTCCACGTCACGCATTCTCGATCCGAACATCCTCGGCCCGGAGCACTACCAGACCGCGCGAGCCGTGCAGTCGATCCTCCAGCGCTACAAGGATCTCCAGGACATCATCGCGATCCTCGGCATGGAAGAGCTCTCGGACGAGGACAAGCAGGTTGTGGGCCGTGCCCGGAAGATCCAGCGCTTCTTGTCCCAGCCGTTCTTCGTGGCCGAGCAGTTCACCGGCTCACCGGGTCGTTACGTGAAGATCGCCGATACCGTGAAGAGCTTCCGCGAGATCGTGGACGGCAAGCACGACGAACTGCCCGAGCAGGCCTTCTACATGGTGGGCGACGTCGGCGAGGCCATCGACAAGGCCAAGAAGCTCCGCGGCGAGGGCTGAGTGGCCGACACGCTGTCCCTCGAGATCGCCACACCGATGCGCCTCGTCGTGGCGGACATGGTCGACGAGGTCATTGCACCCGGGAGCGAGGGTTACTTCGGTGTTCTGCGTGGTCACGCGCCGTTCCTGACGACGCTGGGGGTCGGAGAGCTGACCTACCGTAAAGGTCGCGACGAGTACCATCTTGCCCTGGCGGGCGGCTTTGCCGAAGTTCGGAACGACAAGGTGATCATCCTGGCGGACAGCGCCGAGAAGCCAGAGGAGATCGACCGTGATCGTGCCGAGCGGGCCCGCCAGCGAGCCGAACAGCGCCTCGGGGGCCGGGGCCAGGAGGACATCGACTACGCACGGTGCACCGGAGCCCTCGCCCGGGCGCTGACCCGGCTGCACGTCGCCGGCCGCTCGCAGTAGGCCCGCTGCCCAGTCCGCGCAGCACCTGCCCGGGATTCCGTGCAGGTCGCTCGTCTCGCTCGTTCTAACTCCGCGTCCGCGCGTCGCTCATCGCGGCACAGTCCTTGCGATTGCTCCAGCCTGTGCTTACGGTGTTGATCGTCGACGATGAGCCGAACGTGGTCGACCTCGTTCGGGTGACGCTCGAAGACGAGCGGGTCCGCGTCCTCGACGCCCCCGACGCGGCCCACGCGTTCGAGGCCCTGTCAGCCCTTCAGCCTGACCTGGTCCTGCTCGACGTCAACTTGCCTGGCCTGAGTGGCTTCGACATCTGCCGCTGGATTCGTCACGACGCCGTCCTGGCGCGGACGAAGGTCGTCATGCTCACGGCCGCCGCTCAGAAAGAAGACGTCGCACGGGGCCACGCCGCCGGCGCGGACCACTACCTCACCAAGCCGTTCTCTCCGGTACGGTTGTTGTCGTTGGTGGAGGAGTTACTCCCGCATTCAGTCCTGTGGGCGCGCAGGTAGCCGCCGGCGCCGCGGGTGATCTGCCCGCTGCCTATCGCCGCTTGAATGCCGCCTACGAGCAGAGCCTGCGCTACGCCGAGGACGTGCGGCACCTCTATCAGCGCACACAGCGGGCGATCAGCCAGTCGCTGCTCGGCCTCGCCAATGCCCTCGAAGCGAAGGATCCGTACACGCGAGGCCACTCCCAGCGTGTGAGTGCTCTCGGGCGGCAACTCGCCGAGGCGGTGGGGCTGTCGGCACGCGAGGCGGACGTCATCGCGCAGGCCGGGCTTCTTCACGACATCGGCAAGATCGGGGTTCCGGAAAGCGTGCTCGGCAAGCCCGGCCGCCTCGATCCCGACGAGTGGGAGTTGATGCGGCGGCATCCCGTGCTCGGGGCCCAGATCGTGGCGCCGTTCGAGTTTTTTGCCGCGGGTTCGATCATCGTCCGTCATCATCACGAGCGCTGGGATGGCAGCGGCTATCCCGACGGACTCAGGGGAGCGGCGATCCCGCTGGGCGCGCGCATCGTGGCGGTGGCCGACGTCTACGATGCGTTGACGTCGACACGCCCCTATCGTGAGGCGTTGCCGCATCACGTAGCGATCGAGCACATCGTGGGCGAGGCGGGACGGACCCTGGACGACGACATCGTGGCCGCTCTGCTCCGCGTCACGCGTGATAACGAGCCGATCGACGCCTGACACGGCACGCTGGGCCGCGCCTCCCGGGCTTTTCGACGGGACTCCGGCCGGCGTCGTGGCCACACTCGTCGCGGCACTCGCCGTGTGCGCAGCGCTCGTTCACAGTCACTGGCTTCCGCCATCGAGCCTTCGCGTCGTCACGGTCGCGGTGGTCCACGGCGGCCTTCTCACCATCGCGTTTGGATGGGCGGCCACGTCGCCGCCGCAGTGGAGGCCGCTCGGTCCCTCGGTCATCATCATTCTGGTCCTCGCGGGGGCCGCTGCCGGCGCTCGTTGGGATCCCCGCGCCGCGATCTTCTATCTGGCCTCGCCGCTCTGGCTGACGTTTATGACGATCAACGGACGACTGGACGCGCTCGGGTTGCGTTGGCCGATACCGGTCGGCGGCAGTTTGCTCGGGCTCGCGGCGGGGCTGACGCTCGGAGGACACATGCTCCTGGCCGCGGCCGTCACGTTCGGCCATCGCGTGACGACCGACAGCCTCGTGCTCACAGCCATCGCCTATGATGCAGGAGCCAACGTTCCGTCCAGTGAGCTGTTCTTCCGAGGTGCCCTGTTCAACCGGCTTCAACGGCGCTGGTCGTTCGCGGCCGCCGCCACCATCGCGACGGCCATGGGACTCCTGCGCTATCTCCTCGATCCGCTGTTGCCGAGGGCGCCAGAGGTCATCGTCGGCATGCTCGTCTACGTGACGCTGCTCGGGGTGATCAACGCATGGCTCTTGTGGTGGTCAGGCAGCCTGCTGCCGGGGCTCGTCGCCTCCCTCGTGTTCTTTGCTGCCTACCGGATGGTCACGGCGGTGTGATCGGGCGCCGACAAACGACCGGGCTGCTCGTGCTCGGGGCGTGCGTCATCGCGATCGCCGGGCTCGCAGCGGACGCCACCGCACAGGCCGCCTCGCCTTGGCGCCATGCGTATGCCTTACCCGTCGTGGTCGGTGCCCTCACGCTCGGCCTGATCGGTGGGACTGTCACCGCGCTCGCTTCGCTCATGGCCCAGGCGCCAACGCTCTTCATCCGAGTCGAGGCGGTCGGGCTCGGCGCGGGAGCCGTGGACGAGCTCGTGAGCACGGCCGTGCTGTTGATCCTGGGACCGCTGCTCGGGTCGCGCGTGACGGAGGCGCGTCGTCAGAGCGAGCGGTACGCGACGATACTCGCCATTCAAGAAGCGCTCGGCGATGAACGGCCGCTTCCGGAGCTCCTCGAGGCGCTGTGTCGCTTGCTCGGCGACCGTCTTGCAGCCACTGTGACGCTGGCGGTTCGCGACGGCGACCGGTGGATCGTGGCAGGTGCTGACGCGCCGGCGGGAGACAGCGCAGCCGGGTGCGCCATCGTCACGGCCGGCGCGGTCTTCGTCCCGGACACCGGTCATGAGGCTCGGCCGCGTCGCCGGCTCTCCACGCCGCTGTCTGTTCGCGGGGAAACGGTCGGAGTTCTAACCGTCGAGCGCTCGGGTGAGTTGACCGCTGCCGAGCGTCGCGCCCTGGTCGGACTTGCGTTACACATCGGCGCCGCGCTCGAGAATGCCCGCCTCGCGGCGCGGCAGCGGCGTTTCGCCGACGAGCTGGCCGAAAAGGTGCGCGCGGCGACCGATCGCCTCGCGACCTTGGACCGAGCCAAGTCGGCGTTCGTCGCTATGGCCTCTCACGAGCTCCGTACGCCGCTCACCGCGCTGGTGGGCTACAGCGAGTTGCTGGCCACCCGGACGTTCAGCTCCGACGAGGTGCGACGACAGGCAGAGATCATGCGCCGCCAGACTCGCCGCCTGGCGGCAATCATCGACGACTTTCTCGACCTTTCCCGTCTCGAGCGCGGCGAAGCGCCGCCACTGCGGTTGGCCGACGTTGCCGTCGGCCCCGCGCTCACCGCAGCGGTCGAGCTGCTCGGAGGGCCTCAGCGGGCGACCCGAGTGATCATCGACTGCGGGCCCGAAGTGACGGGCGTGCGGGCCGATCCTCACGCGCTCGAGCGCATCCTCATGAACCTGCTGTCGAACGCGCTGAAATATTCTCCCGCTCACAGCGCGGTGACGATGCGGGCCCATGCGGCGTCCGGCAAGGTCGTGATCTCCGTGGAAGACGCCGGACGCGGCATCGCGCCGGACGCGTTGCCACGAGTGTTCGAGCCGTATTTCCGCGCACCGGAAGCCGTGGGCCGTGCGCCAGGCAGCGGGCTCGGGCTCGCCATGGTGAAGGCGCTCGTCGAGGCCCACCATGGGGGCGTTTCGATCGAAAGCACCGTGGGGATCGGAACGCGCGTAACGCTGCAATTACCCGCGGTTCCTTGACACTTTTCCTCGGCGGCGTGTAGTCTTATCGAGCATGTTCAGACGCGACGAGGTCGCCGAGCGGATGGCAGGCGCGGTGCTGAAGCGGCTCATCACTCGGAAGATCGTCGACGTCAAGGACGAGCCGACTGCACGGGCGGCGATCCGCCACGTCCTCCTCGACAATCTCCAGGCCGAGGAGCGCCTGGAAGCCGACGCCCGGCAGATCCTGCTCGAGCACGCCAAGGCCATCAAAGACTCGGCAGCCGACTACCGTCAGCTCTTCCCGAAGGTGAAGGAGAAGCTGGCCCGCGACCGGGGATTCATCCTCTGATGCGCATGAGTCGCGACCGTGTCTTCTACCTCGCCGATCTCATCATGAAAGGGTTGGGGACCACGCCGGGTGTGACGATCAAGGCTCCCGACGATCTTCGCGTCGAGATCGTTCGTGTCCTCAGCGACGAGACGAAGCTGGAGGAGTCGATCGACGGTGAGGTGCGAAAGATCTTGTCCTCGTACGCGCGCCCGGCGCCCGAGGGCAGCCCGCAGTGGGACGTTCTCTACCAGAAGACGCGGGAAGAAGTCCGGCGACGCCGGTTTCGGCTGTGACACGTCTCGTCGTCGCCATCACGGGCGCCACCGGCTCCGTCTTCGGTATCCGTCTCCTCGAAGTCCTCCGCGGCTATCGAGAAGTCGAGACGCATGTGGTCATCTCACGCCCCGGAAAGCGCACGATCGTCGAAGAGACGGATTGGGCGGTCGCCGACGTCGAGGCGCTGGCCGACCACCGGTACGACATCACCGACATCGGCGCGGCCATCGCGTCGGGGTCGTTCCGCACCGCGGGCATGATCATCGCGCCGTGCTCCGTGAAGACGGCCGCGGCGGTCGCGGCCTGCCACTCGGAAAACCTCATCGCGCGAGCGGCCGACGTGACCCTGAAGGAAGGTCGCTCGCTGATCATGCTCGTGCGCGAGACCCCGCTGCACGTCGGCCACCTCAAGATGATGCTGGCACTCGCGGAAATGGGAGCCGTCGTGTTGCCGCCCATGCCGGCCTTCTACAACCGTCCCAAGGAACTCGACGACATCGTCAATCACACGGTGGCACGGGTTCTGGATCGCCTGAATCTCCCCCAGACGCTCGTCGCCGAGTGGAAGGGGACACATCCCAGGGTTCCCACCGGCCCGCTCGGTGGTTGATCCGGGGTCATCCCGGTCCGCCCTCGTCTGTGACTGAGTCGCCGAACGTTCTCCTCGTCGGGCTGGGCCGTTGGGGCGAAAAGCACCTTCGCGTGCTCCGCGACCTTGGCGCCACCGTGTGGGTGGCCGACGTTTCGGCCAGTCGACGGGCGTGGGCCGTACAGCACGGAGTCGCAGCCGCACGGGCCGTCGATGATTACCACTCCGTTCTCGATCGCGTCGACGCGGTGGACATCGTCACGCCGGCCGACAGCCATCTCGTGATCGCCGAGACGTGCTTGCGTGCAGGGCGCCCCTGCTTCGTCGAGAAGCCTCTCACCGTGTCAGCCGCCGACGGTCGCCGACTGGCCACGGCCGCGCAGGCAACTGGGCGCGTGCTCCAGGTCGGACACATCTTTCGTTTCCATCCGGTCACGGCGGCCATCCGGACTGCGCTCATGGCTGGCCGCCTGGGTCGTCGACGGTTCGCCACCGGCCGGTTCGCCGGATTCAAGCGCCCACGCACCGACGTTGGTGTGACGCATACTGACGCCATCCATTACTTCGATCTGTTCGCGTACCTGTTCGATCACCCGGCGACCCGCGTGAGCGCCGTACAGCGCGATTACCTCGGCCGTGGCCTCGACGACATGTCGGTGACAATGGTGGAGTACGGCGACGTCCCGGCGCTCATCGAGGCGAACTACTTCGTGCCGGGCACCTGGCGTGAATGCGTGATCGTGGGCGAGCGGGGCAGCCTGGTGGCCGATTTCGGCAGCGGCGCCGTGACGCTTTACGAGGGCGAGTTCCGCCAGCGAGCCGGCGCCTGGGAAGCCGTCGATCTCGGCAAAGAGACCCTGACCACGACCACTGACGAGCCGTTGCGGCTGGAGCTGTCGGCATTCATCGATGCCTGCGCTGGGAAGGCGCCGGTGCCCGTGACCGTGGCCGACGGCGTCCGAGCGGTGGAGGTTGTCGAGGCAGCGGAGCGCGCGGCGCGGCTCGGCCGCGCCGTCACGATCGACGAGATCCGCTAGGTGATCACTGGTGCCGAAGGGGGGACTCGAACCCCCACACCCTTGCGGGCACATGACCCTGAATCATGCGCGTCTGCCAATTCCGCCACTTCGGCCCGAGCGGCGCGTTCATAATACCGACCACCGATGAGCAGTCAAGAGGACGGCGATCGCACCGTCGCGAGCAACCGGCGTGCACGGCACGAGTACGAGATCCTCGAGACGGTCGAGGCGGGACTCGTGTTGCGGGGGACCGAGGTCAAGGCGCTTCGCACCGGGCTGGTCAATTTCAAGGACGCGTATGCGACGGTGCGCAACGACGAGGTCTGGCTGCTCGGCTGCCACATCAGCCCCTATAGCCATGGCACCGATGCCAACCACGATCCCGAGCGTGATCGCAAACTGTTGCTCCACCGGCGCGAGATCAGCCGGCTCACCGGCAAGGTTGCCGAGCGCGGCCTGACCCTGATTCCGCTGCGGATCTACTTCAAGCAAGGTCGAGCCAAGCTCGAGATCGGGCTGGCCCGCGGTAAGAAGCTCCACGACAAGCGTTCGACGTTGCGCGAGCGTGAGGTCCGACGGGAGATGGACCGTGCGGCCCGTGGCGCCCGGCGCGGGCAGTGGTGACGGCGATGGTAAACTGGCTCAGTACATCACAGTGAAGGGGGCGACAGGTTTCGACGGGGATCAGTGAGGTCCAGGCTGCGTCTCGAGGTTTCTCTCCCCTCGTTAAAAAGAGAGAACGGTATAGCTGCCAACACACAGCTAGCTCTGGCGGCCTAACATCCGCCAGCGTCGGCCACGTCGCGCCTTCAGGGCGTGGGAACCGGCGTCATATTCTGAAGGCTGGCTCCGAACCTGGCCTCAGGGGAGGGGCGAGATAAATGAGGCTGGTCCCGTGGACCTCCTGCCGGCTGGAGACTCAGGGGACGAGAGAGCAGGAAGATAAACCGGCTATCGACGTAGACGCCTGCGGCTGAGGGTTTCCGGACGTGGGTTCAATTCCCACCGCCTCCACCATTTACTGTAAATGCGTGAATTTGTTTATCAGGAGCGCTATCAAGACGCATATTGACTTTCCCGATCGACAATAGTATTGTTCGCTCTGATGGCAGCGTTGATTGCGGAAGTACAGGCTGAGCGTCTCCCGGCTATGGACGACTCGTTCGGTGAGCACGTCGCGGATCTCGAAATCTGCCCCCGATGCGCTCTTGTTCAGAGATCCGGTGAACTCACCGCACACCTCACGGCGTGCTCCGGAGTCACGTAGAGCTCGGTCGACGATCCCGCCCCGCTGACGCGGTTCGCGTGTTCCGCTAAACGTTTTGCCCACCGCGGTCGATTGCTAGAATGGGCGCCACCGATGCGCCTGGCTCGTCTCAGCCTCGTCCTCATCGTGCTCGCGACGACACCCGTGCTGGCTGGGCTGCCGACGGTGCAGTACGAAGGCCATGCCTACGTCGAGCTCGAGCGAATCGCCCAGATCCTGGGTGCCCGGCTCGACGTCGGAACCGACGCGACGCGCACGAGCATCCGCACGCCGCGCAACGTCGTGACGTTCACACGAAATTGGGCCCAGATCCTCGTCGATGGTCGCCCGGTGCTGCTGGACGGCCCGGTGCGGATCAAGACGGGCGTGTGGCTCGTGCCGGAGAGTTTCGTCACCGCGATACTCCCCCGGCTCACACCGTCACCCTCTGCACTTCCACGTGCGGCGACGTCAGTGACGCTCGATGAGCTCCGCTTGCGCTCCTATCCTTCGTTCACGCGCGTCGTGCTGGAGACATCGGGGCCCGTCACATATCGAGTCGAGCTGACCGGCCCAAAGGAGGCGCGGATTCGTCTCGTCGGGCTCGTCGGGGACGCCCGAGCCGAGGCGCTCGGCGATGGCCTGATCGACCAGGTCCGTCTCGAGCGGGCCGGGGCCGATGCCATTATTCGTGTGACCTTCGACGGCACGCCTGGCGAGATGCGGACGAGCGCGCTGACGGACCCGCCGCGACTCGTGCTCGATTTCCACCGGCCGGTGACCGAAGCGATCGGCGAACGTTCCGAGCGGGCGGCTCCGCTCCGCATGATCGTGCTCGACGCCGGCCACGGCGGCCACGACCCGGGAGCGACCGGCCCCACCGGGCTCGCCGAGAAAGATCTGGTTCTCGACGTGACACGCCGGGTGGCAAAGCTCGTGGAGGCGGAGCTTGGCGTCCGGATCTTGCTGACGAGATCCGATGATACGTTCGTCACGCTTCGCGACCGGACCAGCATCGCCAATCGCGAGCGGGCCGACCTGTTCGTCTCCATCCACGGCAACGCCCACCGGCAGATCGATTCGGCAGGTGTGGAGACCTACTTCCTCTCGTCGGAAGCGACCGACTCGGGTGCCCGTCAGGCCGCCGCCGTCGAGAACAGCGTCGTTCAGCTCGAGAATCCGGCGGGAGGCCGAGGGCGCGCCGACATCGTCAAGGCGATCCTGTGGGACCTCGCCCAGTCCGAATTCCAGGCCGAGTCGTCGCGGCTGGCCGAGATCGTCCAGGACTCGATGACCCGGTCGCTGCGGATTCCGAATCGTGGCGTCAAGCAGGCGGGCTTCTACGTGCTGGGAGGCGCCGCCATGCCCGCGATTCTCGTGGAGATCGGCTTCGTGACGAATCCTCGTGAGGAACGCCGCCTGCGTGAGTCCAGGTATCGCGATGAGATCGCGCGGGCAATTCTCGCCGGACTCGCCGAGTACAAGCGGTACTGGGACCAGCGGATGCGAACGACCGCCGACCGCGCCCGCTGACATTATGCCTCGACCCGACGGACGCGCTGTCGATCAGCTTCGACCCGTGCTCCTCACACGGGACTACCTGCTGCATCCCGAAGGCTCGGTGCTCGTCGAGTTCGGCGCGACCAAGGTCATCTGTACCGCGTCGGTCGAAGATCGCGTGCCGCCGTTCCTCAAAGGCCAGGGCCTCGGATGGGTGACCGCCGAGTACGCGATGCTGCCCCGAGCGACGAATACGCGCACGCCACGGGAGAACCGTGGCCCCAGCGGCCGGTCGCAGGAGATCCAGCGTCTCGTCGGCCGCGCGCTGCGAGCCGTCGTCGATCGCAGCAAGATGAGTGAGCGAACGATCTGGGTGGACTGCGACGTGATCCAGGCCGACGGTGGGACCCGCACCGCCGCCATCAGTGGATCCTTCGTCGCCGTGGCGGATGCCCTCGCCAAGCTGCCGAACGTCGACGTGTCAGCTGCCATCCGCGATTGCGTGGCGGCCATCAGCGTCGGTATCGTCGATGGCCAGGCCGTGCTCGACCTGAACTATGCGGAAGACTCGGCCGCCGAGGTCGACATGAACGTCGTCATGACTGGCGCCGGCTCATTCGTCGAGGTGCAGGGCACGGCAGAGCGCGCGGCGTTCCCGCGCGAGCGGCTCGACGAGATGCTCGCGGTCGCCGGCATCGGTATTGGTCGCCTGGTGACGTTGCAACGCCGGGCTCTCGAGAAACGAGACGAGCGCATCTTCCGGCTCTAAGCGTCCGCTCGTCATCGGCACGCTCAATCGAGCCAAGGTGCGCGAGCTCGTCGCCCTCCTCTCCGACCTGCCGTTCGACATCCGGCTGCTCAGCGACATCCCCGGCGCTTCGCTTCCGGAGGAAACGGAGGGAACGTATCGAGGGAATGCCCTGCTGAAAGCGCGAGCGGCGGCCCGACTCAGCGGGTGGCTCGCCCTGGCCGACGACTCGGGGATCGAGGTCGATGCCCTGGGCGGCTTGCCCGGGGTGCGTTCCGCGCGCTTCGGCGGTCCCGGACTCGACGACCGCGCCCGATGCGGGCGATTGCTCGATGCCCTTCGCGATGTTCCCACCGAACAGCGTACCGCCCGGTTTCGCTGCGTGATCGCGGTGGTGGAGCCTGGCGGACGGGAAGACGTGGTCGCGAGTGCGGTCGAGGGCGTGATCCTCGACGCGCCGCGGGGAACGGCAGGATTCGGCTACGATCCGCTGTTCTTCTACCCGCCGCTCGGTCGCAGCTTCGCCGAGTTGTCGGACACGGAGAAAGCAGCGGTGGGCCATCGAGGACGCGCCGTGGCCGCAGCCCGGCCGTTGTTGCGCGAATGCTATACTGCGCAGCCGGACGTGTGACTCGGGGTGTGGCGCAGCCTGGTAGCGCACCTGCTTTGGGAGCAGGGGGCCGGAGGTTCAAATCCTCTCACCCCGACCAGCGCATCGAAGGGAGCGGCCACGCATGACGAAACTCGTTGCGGTGATGGTGATGGTCGTGGTCGTTGTGCTCACCGGGGCGGCGTGGGGCTTCAACTGTCCGGTCGTGATCAAGCAAGCCGAGGACATGCTGAAGAAGGCGGAGGCGAAGCCGAACGCCGACACGAAGCCGCTCATCGACGAATCCAAGAAGTACCTGGCAGAGGCCAGGGCCCATCACGAGAACGCCAAGACGAAGCGCGATCACGGCGATGCCGTCCGCAAGGCCAAGTTCGCTCTCGCCCTCGCCGAGGAAGCGGTCACACTCCAGACGCCCTAGAGGCAGTTCAGGGGGAGTGACCCCGGTCGATCTCTCCCGGATACGTCAGCAGCGCGTCGCACGGGCGAGCCCCGGCGGTCAGTTCGTGCGGCTGCGTCTGGCCGGCGGTGATGATGTGGTGGACCGCGACACCGTTCACCGTCAACGCATCGGCGAGCAGCGAACGATGGCACCGCCACGGCACCGTCTCGGCGCACATGATCGCCGTTCGCGCACCAGCGGCCTGCCGAACGAGCACGTCGAGATTCGACTGGAACGCCTCTGTTTGCATGTAGTCGGCGTAGCCGCGAAAGCTGCTGTTCCGCCAGGCGAGGTTCACGGAGTCTGATCGCGGCCGCCGAAGGCCACCCAGGCCAGGCATGTGAACGTAGGCGATTCCCGCGCGCGCGAGACCGTCGGGCAGCCGATCCCGATTGAACTGGGGATTGTGGCGAGAGCGCGGGATGGTGCGAACGTCGGTGAGTCGCCCGATGCCTTGGGCGGTGAGCAACTCGATCAGCTCGTCGACGCTTCGTGTTCCGTGGCCGATCGTCCACACGCTCATCGTCAGGTCATTTGCCCCAGGTCCCAGAGTACCCCAGAGCCTGAAGACCGACAGTTTGCTTGCGTTGCCGCCGGGGGCTCATTTAATCTCGCGAGCGTGATGCTGCGCCGCTTGGTCGGTCTTTTTCTGGCTGCCGCTATCCTGGCGCTGGCGCCGGCCGCTCAGGCCAGCCCGCCGGACCAGTCGTGGATCAGTGGTCTCTATGACAACGCCGACTTCGACGATGTCGTCCTTCTGATCACGAGCAACTTCGGCGCCGTCGAGCTCGACATTGTGTGGTCGTTGCGCCCGGTGGCTCGTGTCATCGGCTTGGTCATGCCGATGGAGCGGGAACACCAGGCAGTCTGCCCGCTATCCTCTGTTCTCGGTCGCGCCCCTCCGCTCGCCTGAATCCGCCCCGATAACGTCGTCGATCGATTCGCGGCCAGCATGGCAACCCCGCCGCGCATCGACGTGTGCTCCAGGCGGGCCGGGCTTTCGCGTTGAGGCGAACATATGGATACCGAGATTCAGAGATTCAAAGAGGCCGTCGAGGCTGTGATCGCGATGCTTCGCCGGAACAAGCACCTGACCTCTGACGAGGAAGACGCCATCACGGCCGAAACCGGCCGCGTGCGGTCAGAGCTGGGTCTGTGGCGCCAGCGCCGACCAAAGCTGAGGCCACCCGGGTCGGTGTGACGTTGGCGCGGCCGGCCGCCTCAGTTGAACCAGCCGGCGCGGCGAATCTGACGGCGAAGCTCCAGCGCCTTCGTCATCTCGGCCTTGGTGGTCGGCCAGGTCGTCGCATCCCATCGGGTGCTCAGCACCGAGCGGAACGCGCGACTGATCCTGACCCACGGGTGCCACAGGCGCACCGAGGCGGGCGGGCCGGCGCTCCGTTCAACGCCGTCGGAGGCGTACTCCGGCCGCGGATGATGACGCGCCGACGCCGGCTCGTGGTGTCGGAGATATGCCGCCACCGCGCCCGCCAGGATCCCACCAGCCGCTACCGCATACATCCACGTCGAGCGAGGTCTCATCGCGCCAAGGCTAGCGCGATGACCCGCCACGGCCGGCAATATTTTCGCGGCGGCCGTGCGAATGCGAACCCACTCTGTCGGTGACGTCGGCTATGATCGGCCATTCTCGGGGTCGAGCAGAGGAGGGCCGCGCCGATGACGAGGGTGCTGTTGGCGTTCGGGCTCGTGCTCCTGTGCATGATGCCGTTTGCCACCTCGGCCGCCGCCGAGTGCGCATGGGTGTTGTGGGAACGCACCTGGATCGATCGCTCACGGTGGACATGGTTGATCGCGTCACGTGAATACTGGACGCCGATCGCAGCGGTCACGACGCTGCAACAGTGCGAGAAGGAGCAGGTCGACCAGACCCGGGCGTACAGCAAGCTCGCCGAGGTCCTGACGACGACGGATCCGCCCCTGGACGACCCCTCCGAGCACACGGCCTGGGTGTGTCTCCCCGATACCGTGGACCCGCGGGCACCCAAGAGGAGGTAAGCGTGATCGTCGACTCCCACGCCCACATCTTTCAGGACTGGGCGGGAGCGTGCGGCCACCCGTCGCGCGAGACGCATCGTAGGTTCATCCAGAAAGTTCTGACGCGACCGGCGGCCAAGGTGTTCCGGGCGCGCGACGGCGAAGAGGTGACGCGCGCTGCGCTCTTTCGCGAGGGCGACAACTCGTGGGCGGGCCTCACAGACGTCAACCTGCGGGTCGGCGTCTACGGCCAGCTCGACTTCACGCTCGACGGCGAAGACTATTACGTGCAGTACATGCCCGTCGGGATGCACCACATCGTCGCGCCTCCCGAGCTGATGCTCGCGCAGATGACCTACGCGCGTGTCGATCACTGCGTCCTGCAGGCGGGCGGCGGGTATGGCGCGATGAACGACTACAACGCGTTCGCCCAGCAGCAGTATCCGGGTCAATTCACCGGCCTGCTGAATGTCGACGAGCCGCGCGCCGACACCGACGCCGTGCTGGCGGAGCTGGACCGCGCCCACCACCGCCTCGGTCTGCGCGGCGTGTACTACGGCCTCGACACCTTTGCGCGCTACGGCTTCGACGTCGAGTTCAACGATCGGCGCTTCGACGCGTTCTGGTCGACGCTCGATCGCTGGAGGCTGCCGGTGTTCATCGAGGCGCCGCCCATTCCGGACTACGACGACACGAGCTATCGAAAGAACATGGTTCGGCTGAAGGATCTGATCGAGCGGTTCGCCGATATCCGCTGGGTGCTCGTCATGGGACCACCGGTGCGGTACTTCGCCCGCGACGGCCGGTGGGACTTCCCGGGCGACGTCATGGCCACGTACCAGCACGAGAATCTCTGGCTCGAGGTGATGTTCCCCATCACGTGGGGCGGTGTCTGGGAGTATCCCTATATCGAGGCGCAGGCCCTCATTCGAGACGCTCGTGACACGTTCGGCGCCTCCAAGCTCATCTGGGGCTCGGACATGCCGAACGTCGAGCGATTCTGCACCTACACACAGTGCGTGGATTATGTCCGTCGGCACTGCAGTTTCCTGACGGCACACGAGAAGGACCAGGTTCTCGGCGGCAACCTGGACCGCATCCTCGGCCTGAGTGAGCGGTCGAGGGCCGGCGTCGCGGGCTGATCCCGATCGTCTCGGGGCTGGTCGCGAGTCGAGTTACACTCCCGGGGTGGCGCCCGACCTGATCGGCTCCTCTCCCCTCCGCAAGGAAGACCGCCGCCTCCTCATCGGCGCCGGCCGCTATCTGGACGACCTACATCGGGATGGCATCGTGCATCTCGGGGTGATTCGAAGCCGTGAGGCCCACGCGCGGATCGTAAAGGTCGCCGCGTCGGATGCATTGGCGTCGCCGGGGGTGCTCGGCGTCTGGACGGCCGGTGATCTGCCCGAGCTCAGCCGCCCGCTCGTCACCGCCGGCGCCGAGCGACGGCGCCCCTACAGCATGCCCGTTCTCGCCGGCGTCGTCGCGCGCTACGTCGGTGAGCCGATCGGGATCGCGGTCGCTGACACGGCTCCGCACCTCGCCGATGCGCTGGCCGTGATCACGGTGGACTATGAGCCGCTGCCGCCAATCGCGTCTGCCGAGCGCGGGCTGGCGACGGCGGCGCGCTTGCACGCCCAGTGGCCCGACAATGCGGCGCTCGTCGCGCGTGGCGCGGTCGGCGACCCCGAGACCGCGCTCGCGGGCGCCGACGTCGTGGTCCACGAGACGATCCGCCACGCGCGCCTCGCCGCGGCGCCCATCGAGCCTCGCGGCGTGCTCGCCTACGACGACCCGGACTCCGGCGCGCTGGTCGTGGTGTCGTCCACGCAGAATCCCTACCGGGTTCGCGAGGCGATCGCCTCCGTCCTCGAATTGCCGGTGGAGCGGGTGAGGATCCTCGTTCCCGATGTCGGCGGTGGGTTCGGACCCAAGGGCGCCGTGTACCCCGAGGACGTCCTCGTCGCCGCCGCGGCGCGGCGCCTTGGGAGGCCGGTGAAATGGGTGGAGACACGCCGCGAGGACTTGACGGCGCTGGGCCAGGACCGGGAGCAGGTCCACGACGCCACGATCGGCTTCGCCCGCGATGGCCGCATCGTCGGCATCGACGCCACATTCCTTGCGGACGTCGGCGCCTATCCCCTCCAGGGCGACGGCCTGACGCTCAACACGGTGAACCATCTTCCCGGTCCGTACCGCGTGCCGGCGTACCGGAACGCGGGAACGAGCGTCGTCACCACCAAGGCGCCGAACGCGGCGTACCGTGCGGCGGGGCGTCCGGAGGCGGTGCTCGTCATGGAGCGCCTCATGGACCTCGGTGCGCGGCGCCTCGGCCTCGACCCGGCCGACGTCCGGCGCCGCAATCTGGTGCGCCCCGACGAGATGCCGTACCGTCCGGGCCTCACGTACAAGGACGGCGTCTCGATCGCCTACGATCCGGGTGATTTTCTCGCGGCCTTCGAACGCACACTGGCTCTCTTCGGCTACGAGGACTGGCGCCGCCGGCAGAAGGCGCGCGCGCAGCCCGAAAAGCGCCTGGGGATCGGGCTCGGGTGTTATGCCCAGGGGACAGGGCTCGGCCCGTTCGAGGGGGCGACCGTTCGCGTCGATCCGAGCGGCAAGGTCTACGTGTTCATCGGCGTGACCGCGCAGGGGCAGGGACACGCGACGACGCTCGCGCAGATCGCCGCCGAAGAACTGGGTGCGCCGCTCGACGACGTCCAGGTCATCAGCGGTGATACGACCCTCTTCCCCTTCGGCATGGGCACGGGAGGGAGCCGCGTGGCCGCCAACGTAGGGCCCGCCGTCGCACGCACGGCACGCGAGGTGCGCCAGCGCGCGTCGCGAGTCGCCGCCGAGCTGCTCGAATGTGCCGCAGCCGACGTACGCATCGAGCGCGGGCGCGCCCACGTTGCCGGTATGCCCGATCGCTTCGTCAGCCTCGGCCGCGTCGCGCAGGCCGCGGTGAAGTCGAAGGCGCTCCGCGGCATCGGCGAGCCGGGGCTCAGCGTCTGCACGTACTTCTATCCGGAGACGGTCACGTGGGCCTTCGGCATGCAGGCCGCGGTCGTCGAGGTCGATGTGGAGACGTTCGCCGTGCGGTTGCTGAAGTTCCTCGTCGTCCACGACCCGGGACGCGCCATCAACCCGATGATCGTCGAGGGGCAGCTCCACGGGGGCGCCGCCCAGGGTATCGGTGCCGGGCTGATGGAGGCCGTGGTCTACGATGACGGAGGCCAGCTCCTGACCGGCACGTTCATGGATTACGCGATCCCGCGCGCCGACGACCTGCCGCCGATCGAAGTGGAGCTGATCGAGCATCGCTCGATGATCAACGAGCTCGGGATCAAGGGCGTGGGCGAAAGCGGCCCCATCTCGAGTGCGCCGGCCATCGCCAACGCCATCGAGGACGCGCTCGCGGATCTGGCGGTTTCGATCTGCGAGGTGCCGGTCACGCCGGCGGCCCTGTTTCGGCTCGTGCGAGGAGGAGGCTGACCTCAGCGTCGTTGCGGCACCGTGAGTGATTTTGCCGGCGCTTGCGTATTCGAAAGGATGACACCCATCGCCTGAAACTTCGAGTCACCAGGTGTGCCGTACACGGAGATGGGCAGACCCGGCGTGAACGATCCCACCATCGAGCGCACCGACGAGAGATCGACGAGGACCATCTGGCCCTCGTCCGTCCGCACCGCGACCCAGTGGTCGGCGACGGCATCGACCGTACCCTGGAGCTCCACCCATCGCGGCGTTCCGGTCGGCCACGCCCAGACGCGGGCGGAGGTTCGCAACTGACCGCTCGGCTCGGCGACCTTGGGATCGAGGGCCGCGGGTGAGCCCGATAGAGGCGATGCCACGGAGGGTTCTGGCGTGGTGGTGCGCCGAGCCCCCGCGGCGACCGTGGTCGCGTTGACGTAAGGGAGGAGCGCACGCGCTAGCGCGGTGACGTCCCCTGGGCCAAGGGCATTCGCCGTGATCTCGAACGGCCTCGAGGCTTCTCTGCCGATGACGGTCAGGCGGGCACCGGCGGCGAGCATCTCGTCGCCAAAACGCTTTGCGGCCTCGACGTCGGCATAGAGCCACCCCCCGTCGTTCGTGCGGATCACCAGGAACGGTTCGACGGTGAGCTTGGCAGGCCATTCCAGGACGCCCTCGATGAGGCGCGGATCACCAGGCGCGGCATGGACGGGAGAGGCGCATGCGAGACCGACGGTGAGGACGACGATCCCTCGCTTCATGGGTGACCTCCGCGCGACGTGGCGGCAAGCAAAATGCCACGCACGCCCAGCGCGGAAAACGGCCATCGTCCACCGAGCCCGGAGGGAAGCGCGTTACCGTTCTCGAGACATTCTTTTCCCGAGCGGGGGCACTCCTTCGGTGGCTGTTCGGCCAGGGTCGGCCAACTCAGGCTGGTGTACCCTAAGTGCCCGACGCGCCTGTAGCTCAGCCTGGATAGAGCATCGGACTTCGAATCTGGTGGGGTTCGGTGCTCTGTCCTACTTCGTCACCCTGTATCCCAATATGGCGCACTGTTCGCGCGGTTCACGCTCATGCGCAGGTGAAGGTCGTTCGGACCGATGGCGACCTAGTGGGCCGCGCTGCGGCGAGGTGATCGAATGAAAAGACGGGATTTTCTGGCTCTGCTTGGTGGAGCGACGGGGTGGGCGCTTGGCGCCGAAGCGCCGCAGGCAGACACGATCAAGCGGGTCGGCCTCCTGCGCGTCGGCCCCGCTCCCAAGGAATGGATCGAGAGTTTCCGGCAAGGGTTGCGCGATCACGGCCTCGTCGAGGGGCAGGGATACTCGGTCGAGCTCGGCTTGGCCGACCGTGCCGCGCAGATCCCCGAAGTTCTTGCACAGCTCGTCCGCCGCAAGGTCGACGTGATCGTTGCTTCCGGAGTGCCATCGGTGCTACCGGCTAGGGACGGCGCCGGCACGATCCCGGTGGTGTTCATATTCTCCGGCGATCCGGTTGCTATGCGGCTGGCCGCAAGCTTGGCACGGCCAGGTGGCAATCTCACCGGAGTTACCGTCATGGACTCGGCCGTTACGGCCAAGCGCTTTCAGCTGCTCAAGGAGCTGCTGCCTGGACTCTCCGTGGCCGCGCTTGTGCTACGCACGCAAGGTCCTGAAAACACCCGGTACATCGAGGAAGCACGGCGTGCCGAGCGAGACCTGGGACTGCAGGTGCAAGTCCTGACCGTTCGTGATGCGGACGATCTCGCGCGCGCGCTTGACACGGCAAAGAACGTGCGTGCCTTGGTCGTCGTCGGTGACGCGCAGTTCACAACGGCGCGTGCCCGCATCGCCGAGCTCGCGTTGAAGCATCGCCTGCCGACGATGTTTACCCACGGGGCCATGGTTGAGGCCGGCGGTCTCATGTCCTATGGGCCGGACTATCGAGAGCTCTACCGGCAAGCGGCGGACCATGTGCACAAAATCCTGCAGGGTGCCAAGCCAGGCGACATCCCGATCGAGCAGCCCACGAGGTTCGAACAAGTCATCAATGTGAGAACCGCCAAGGCCCTGGGCCTCACCATTCCGTCGATCCTGCTCATGAACGCTACACATGTGATCGAATAATGCGGGAGTGCTCGACCCTGTTGCAAATGCGGTAGTGTCTCAGTTTGAAGGGCGATAGCAGGATAGATGTATCCGCTTGCCCTCGACCTCGGCGATGGGCTCGGCCAGCGGGGCTTCGCACTTCCCGCATTTCTCGCAGCGGCGCACCACGAGCCGTGAACGGGTGATAGATGTGTGAGCGGTGGAGGAACGTCGCGCGCCAACCGTTCTGGTCACTGGTGGGCGACACGTCGAAGCCCTGGCGCATCATGCCGACGATCACTGCTCCCGTCCCACGCCAAGAGTTCAGCCAGCGGCGGACGATCGCCACCTCTGGCGCGGGCGTCCCGATGCGCGTACAGGCGAGCGCGGCGTAGAGGAGAGCGCGACGATCGCTCACTGTTTGCTGTAGCGATCTGCGCGGCACCCGCAAATCAGTTCATGCCGCGCCTTCGACTTCACGATCATCCTTGCCGAACTCTCGTGGCCATTGCGGTCAGGCCGCCGCAGTCGAAGGTGTTCTTCCCCAACGGCCCTCAAGCAGGCCCAGGCGGCGCTCAGGAAGGCCAACAAGAATGCCAGCCGCCTCGACGACTACGTTTGGCACTTTAACCGGCACACGTTCGCCAGCCGGCTTGCCATGGCCGGCGTGGACCTGTTGACGATCAAGGAAATTGGGGGCCCGACGCACCTCCACGCCGCCGTCGAACGACTCGCGAGCCGTGGAAGTAACCCGGAAGTAACCGTCGTGTACTGCGTCCACGACGTGGTGTACCGTAACTCCCCGACGCGCCTGTAGCTCAGCTGGATAGAGCATCGGACTTCTAATCCGAGGGTCGCAGGTTCGACTCCTGCCAGGCGCACCACCTTCCAGACACCGGCCTCGAGATCTCGGGTGTAATCCTCGCCTTACAGGTCGGGACGTCCTCACGAATCAGTTGTGGCGAACTATCGCTCATCGCAGCCGTGGCACGGCGACTGCTGTTCACCTCAGCGCTTTGGCCTGAATTTGCTCGGCTGCGCTGGAGGTCCGCATTTGAGCCGCCTCATAGGAGCTCTCTCGATTGTTCTCGCCCTGGTC
>Ga0209159_1000418_pt1 | contig 39114 bp, 34 predicted proteins | sample GraSoiAngelo_144_FD_185901 | JGI IMG/M metagenome (GOLD analysis project Ga0209159, IMG submission 185901) | Grasslands soil microbial communities from the Angelo Coastal Reserve, California, USA - 14_1009_02_40cm (SPAdes) (version 2) | ecosystem: Environmental > Terrestrial > Soil > Grasslands ...
CCAAGCGGGTGAAGCTGCCGGCGCTCCCCGCCGCGGAGCGGCGCCGCATCCTGCGGCTCGAGCCCGAGCGGTTCTTCGCCGTGCGCGCCGACGAAATAGTGCCGGCGGTGCGGGCCGACGAGGATCTTGTGTTCGCCGCGCGGGAGACACCGCTCGCCGGTTGGGTGAGCGCCCTCGAGCGGCTCGCGCCCGTCGACCTGGTGGAGCCCGCGCCCGTGGCCCTGTCGCGGGCGCTGGCACGCGCGCCGACGCCTCTCGCCGACGCCGTGACGCTGTTCGACGGTCGCGCCGATGGCATCGGTTTAGTGGAACTGCGCGGCGGCCGCGTCACACGCGCGCGGCGACTCTACGGGGACCTCGAGGCCGCGGCCGCCGTGCTGACAGGCGACGGCGCTCCCACCACGCTCTACTTGAGCGGGTGGAGCGAGGAGCGCGCGGCCGCCCTGGCGGCGCTGCTGCCGGGCGTCACCCTTCAGCCGCTGCCTTCCGTATCGGACGTGGCGGGGCCGTTTCTCGCCGCCTACGGCGCGGCGCTCGCCGTCGGCACCGAGCCGGACTTCGCCGGCACGCTCGTGTCTCCGGAGCTCGGCCGGGGCATTCGCGCGCGCCACCGCCGCGAGCTGGGCCTGGCAGTCGCGGCGTGCGTAGCGGCCGCGGTGTTCGCGTTGACGTCGGTCGATGCCTGGCGGGCGCGCGCCACGCGTGAGTTGGGCGCGGGGCTGCAGGCGCTGCGCGAGCGCGCCGCGCCGGCCCTCGCGCTCCAGGCGCAGCTCGAAACCATGGCCCAGCAGGCGGAGGCGATCCGCCAGATCGAGGCCGAGCGGCCGGACCCGCTGCGGGTGCTGCTGGCGTTGTCGCGCCAGCTTCCGCCCGGCGCGTACGTGCGCGGCATCCGTGCCTCCGGCGCCGAGTGGCAGGTGGACGGCTACGCGCCCAACGCGGCGCGGCTCATCGCCGGGCTCGGCGCCGCACCGGGGTTCAAGGAGGTCCACTTTCTCTCGGCGACGAACCGCGCCCAGGTCGGTGACCGGACGTATGAGAGCTTTGCCCTGGCTTTCCGATACACTCCAGCGCCTTAACCCGCGCGAGCGGCGGGTGGTGCTGGGCGGGGCGATCGTGAGCGTGATCGCCGTGGCGGTCGTGCTGCTCGTGCTCCCGTTCGCCCAGCGCTGGCAGGCGCGCGAGGCCGCGTACGCAGCGAGTCGCGAGCAATGGGTGCGCCTCGAGACGCTCGCCGCGAGCACCGATCGCCTGCAGCGCGCGCTCGACGAGCGGAAGCTGGCGCGCGCCGCGGACGAGGCCCGGTTGGTGACGGGCGCCACGCCTGCGCTCGCGGCGTCGGTGCTCCAAGGGCTGCTGCAGCGCTACGCCGACGAGAGCAGCGTGCAGCTCGACCGGGTGGACGTCGCGGGCCAGCCGCGCGCCGACAAACCCGGCTTGCTCGCCACGCCCGTGCAGCTGCAGGGTCAGGGCGACATCTACGGGCTCGTCGATTTCCTGTACCGGCTGCAGCATGCCGACAAGCTCCTCGTGCTCGACGAGCTCACGTTGAGCGCCGGCTTCGTCGGGGCCTTTGCGGGCGGCATCGGGCAACAGAACCTGTCCTGGTCGCTCCGCCTGCACGGGCTGTACGGCGCGGCGGCGCCAGGGAGTGGCTCGTGACCCGTGTGCGAGGCCTATACGCCGCCACCGCAGTGCTCCTCTTCGTAGGCTCTTGGCTGCGCCTGGCGCGCTCGCCGCTCCCCAGCGCGGATGTCCGGCAGCTGCCTCTGCCCCTCGCCGGCCAGCGCACCACCGCCGCGCCGGGCGCGGCGCCCTCGACCAGCTACGAGCCCATCGTCGCCGCGAATATCTTCTCCCAGACCCGAACGGCACCGTCGGTGCGGTTCTCGCCGGCCGGGCGCGCGGGCGCGCGGCCGGCAGCGCCGGCGCCGCGCGGGCCGAGGCTCACGTTGTACGGGACCACAGTCGGACCGCAGGGCGCCGTCGCCCTCATCGACGCGGATCCGAAGGTCCCCGGCGCCGAGATCTACCGCCTGGGTGATGTGGTCGCCGGGGCGGCGCTCGTAGCGATCACGGATTCGACGGTGACGCTCGCGGAGCCGTCCGGTCCCCTCGTACTCCACCTGCGCCCCGCGCAGCGACGGAAACCGTGAAGACGCGCGCGCTATGCCTTGCCCTGTGCGTGCTGACGGTGCCCGCCTGGACGGCCGCCCAGCAGCCGTCCACCGTCCGGATCAATTACGTGAATGCCGATCTGGGCGACGTGATCCGCTCCCTCGCCGCGGTGCTGGGCGTGAACGTGGTGCTCACCGACGTGCCGATCCGGCGCGTCACCTTCCAGACCCCGGAGCCCGTGCCGGCGCCGCAGGCCGGCGCGGTGCTCGAGGCGATCCTCGAGAGCCAGGGCCTCGTTATCGTGCAGACCGGGCCGGTTGCGCAAGTCATGCCGGAGGAGAAGCGGCCCTCGACCGGTCCGGTGCGCGTCGGGAAGGAGTTCCCGACCCCGCCCCCGCTGGGTCTGGTCACGCAGATCGTGCCGCTCGACTACATCCGCGCCGAGGAAGGCGTCACGCTCCTCAAGCAGGTGGCGAGCAAGATGGCCCGGCTCGAGGTGGTGCCGCGCTCCAACTCCGTGCTGATCACGGACCGCGGCGTGAACATCGCGCGCTACCTCGATCTGCTGCGGCAGCTCGACATCAAAACCGGTGGCGAAGCCGGGCTCCGCACCTACGTGTATCCGCTCAAGCACGCCAGCGCCGCCGAGCTTGCCACCACCCTGGGGCAGGTGTTCGGTGCCACCGTGGCGGCGGCGCCGACGCGGCAGCGCGTGCAGGCGCTCGAAGGGCGCAGCCTGTCGAGCGAGCTCACAGGATTCCGCCGTCGGGAAATCGAATCGCTCCAGGAGCGCGCCCAAATGGCTCCACCGTCCGTGGCCGCGCTCGGGGCCATCCCGGGCCGCGCGGCGGCGGAGAGCGCCCAGGCCCCGGGCCAGGGACTCGTGGGGCGGACCACGATCGTTCCGGACCAAGCGACCAACTCACTCGTGATCCGTACCGCGCCGCCAAACTTCTCGGTGCTCCAGGAGACGATCGAGCAACTCGACGTCCGTCCCCCGCAAGTCCTCTTGGAAGTGCTGATCGCCGAGGTGACCCTCGACCGGGCCAGCCAGTTCGGCATCAACTGGCAACTCTTGACGCAGCGGGGCGTTTCGGGCGACTCGACCCGTGGGATCGGCATCGGGGTCGGCCCGCAGAGCTTCGGCGATACGCTGCTGCAGGGCTTCCAAGGCCTCGGCGTGCGGGTCGTCAGCCTCGCCAGCTTGAACGTGCGGGCCATCCTGCAGGCGCTCGCCTCGCGGACCAACGTGCGCGTGCTGTCGACGCCGCGCGTGCTGGCACTGAACAACGAGGAGGCGCGCATCCTGGTGGGAAGCGAGGTGCCGTTCGTGTCCTCCACCTTCAGCGGCCTGACGGCGGGGCTGAACACCGTGGTTCAGTTTCGCAACGTGGGCACGCAGCTGACGGTCGTCCCCACCGTCAACAATGACGGCTACGTCACGTTCCGCGTGCTGCAGGAGGTGAGCGCGCTGTCCGCGACGACGATCGCCGCGGCGCAGAACGCCCCCGTGATTACCACGCGCGAAGCGGAGACGAGCGCGATCGTGAAGAACGGGCACACGATCGTGATCGGCGGATTGATCGGGGAAACGACCCAGGAGATCGAGTCGGGCGTGCCGATCCTCAAGGACGTTCCGATCCTGGGCTATCTCTTCAAGAGTCGTAGCACCAGCCGGCAGCGAACCGAGCTCGCGATCTTCCTCACGCCTTACGTCGTGTACACCGACGAGCAGGCGGACTCGCTGCTGCAGCGGGAACGGGAGCGGTTGCCGAACATGAAGCAGGGCATCGACAGCATGATGCCGCCGCCTCCCCGGAAGCCGTGACCGATCCGCTGCTGAGCCCCGAGGCACCCCCGCCCGCGCCACCGGCGGCGCCGCCCCGCACGGCCGCCGACCTGCGCGCCGCCGCCGCGGGCCCGCTGGCCCAGCGGCTCTCGCCCAAGTATCTCGAGGAGCATTGTCTGCTGCCCCTCGCGGTCGCCGAGGGTGGCGCGCTGGTCGTCGCGGCGGGCCTGCCGCTCGATCCGACGGTGATCGACGAGCTCTGCTGGACCTTCGAGCGCCAGGTGCGGCTCGTCGAGGCGCCGGCTGCCGAGATCCACGCTGCGATCCTCTCGGCCCAATCGGAGGCGGCGCCCGAGCTCCAGGCGGGCGACCTCCGCGGCGGCGATCTCGTCGTGCTCGCCGACGAAGAAGAGACGATCGACGATCTGCGCGCCCTCGCCAACCAGGCCCCGGTGATCAAGCTCGTCAACGTCCTGATCCTCGAGGCGCTGCGGGCGCGGGCGAGCGATGTGCATCTCGAGGCGGGCGCGGACGGGCTGCGCGTGCGGTACCGCATCGACGGCGTGTTGCAGGAGATCTCGCACCCGCCGCGCCAGTACCAGGCCGCGGTCGTCAGCCGCGTGAAGATCATGGCGGGGCTGAACATCGCGGAGCGGCGGCTGGCCCAAGACGGCCGCATCCGCCTGCGGCTCTCCGACCGCGAGCTCGACATGCGCGTGTCGATCACGCCGACCCTGCACGGCGAGAGCGTGGTGCTCCGCGTGCTCGACCGCGGCGCCGGGGTGCGCGACCTCGCCGAGCTCGGCATGCCGGGCCCCGTGCTCGACCAGTTCGAGCACCTCATTCGCCAGCCGCACGGCATCCTCCTCGTCACCGGCCCGACCGGCTCGGGGAAGACGACCACGCTGTACGGCGCGCTCGACCGGCTGAACCAGCCCGGCGTCAAGATCGTCACGGTCGAGGACCCCGTCGAATACCAAGTCGCGGGCGTCACGCAGATCCCCGTGAACCCCAAGATCGGGCTGACGTTCGCCGCGGCGCTGCGCTCCATCCTGCGGCACGACCCGGACATCATCATGGTGGGCGAGATGCGCGACCGGGAGACGGCGGAGATCGCCATTCAGGCCGCGCTCACCGGCCACCTCGTGTTCTCCACGTTGCACACCAACGACGCGCCCAGTGGGGTCACGCGCATGGTCGATATGGGCGTCGAGCCCTACCTGGTCGCGGCCACGGTGCTGGGGATCCTGGGCCAGCGGCTCGTGCGCGTGGTGTGCGACGCGTGCGCCGAGGACTTCCGTCCGCCTCCCGATGTCGTGGCGCAGGCCGCTGCCGGCCAGCCGGACATTCCCAAGCCGCGCTTCCGCCGCGGCCGGGGGTGCGATGCGTGTGCCGGAACCGGCTACCGCGGGCGCTCCGGTCTGTACGAGCTGATGCAGTTGAGCGAGGCGCTGCGTGCGCGCGTGGTCAAGAACGCCCCGCTCGCCGAGATCCGGGCCCTGGCGCATGCCCAGGGGATGGCGCCGCTGCGCGCCGCCGGCTGGGCGAAGGCGTGCGCCGGGGTCACCACGCTGGAGGAGGTCCTGCGGGTGACGCGCGACGAGGTGCTGGGATGACTGTCCGGTTCCGCTACCGGGCCGCCACACCGGACGGGAATGTCGTCGAGGGGTTGGTGCAGGCCCCGTCGCGCCAGTCGGTGCTCGACGAGCTGCGGCGCCAGCACCTGTATCCCGTGGCCGTGGACGAGGCGGCGACCGCCGACGCCGCCCGCGCGGGGCGGCGACTCGGGCGCCGCGCGGCGGTGGCGCTGTGGACCCGCAACGCCGGCACGCTGCTCGGGGCCGGGGTACCGCTCGACCGGGCGCTCGCGTTCACGGCGCAGCACGCGGGGCACGACGGGCTGGCGGAGGCCGTCCGCCAGGTGCGCCGCGCGGTGCAGGCGGGGACGAGCCTCGCCGACGCCCTCGCGCAGCACCCCCGCTACTTTGACCCCCTGTTCGTCGCCATGGTCGCGTCCGGGGAAGCGAGCGGCGCCCTCGAGATCGTGTTCGAGCGGCTGTCAGAGCACCTGGAGGAGGGCGCGGAGCTGCGCTCCCAGGTGCGCTCCGCCCTGCTGTACCCCGCCCTGATGGCCGTCGTCGCGTCCGTCGGGGTGGTCGTGCTGCTCGGGTTCGTGATCCCGCGGTTCGCGAGCATCCTCGCCGACGTCGGGAGTACCCTGCCGTTCAGCACCCGCCTGCTGCTGGGTGCGAGCCACCTGCTCACGCGGGGATGGTGGGCGTGGTTGCTGCTGGCCGCGGCGGCCGCCTACCTCGTGCCCGCCGCCCTCACCCGCCCGGAGACGCGACGGCGCTGGCACGCGGCGCGGCTCACCTGGCCCTGGATCGGCGATATCGAGCTCAAGTACTCGACCGCGCGGTTCGCCCGCACGTTCGGCCTGCTGTTGAAGAGCGGCGTGCCCGCCCTGCCGGCGCTCAAGATCGCCCGGGCCTCGGCGACCAACCTCGTCGTGCAGGAGGGCGTGGATCGGGCGTCCGCCGCCCTCACCGAGGGAAGCGCGCTCGCCCCGGCGCTCGCGGGGACGCTGCCGCCCCTCGCGCTCCAAATGATCGCCGTGGGTGAAGAGAGCGGGCGGCTCGAGGAGCTATGTCTCCGCGTCGCCGACACCTACGACGGCGAGGTGCGGCGCGCGCTGCGCACCGCTGTGACCTTGCTCGAGCCGGCGCTCATCCTGGTGTTCGGCGCGCTCGTCGGGTTCGTCGCGCTGGCCATGCTGCAGGCGATTTACGGGATCAACCTCAAGGCGTTCTAGCCTCGAACCGATGAGGGCGCGGTCTGGTAGCCCGCGCCCTCGTCCCGCTCGACGTTGCCCTGCACTCCGCTGCACGCGTCACTCACCCTCGGGGTCGTGTACCCCGGCGCTCACCGGGAGGGCTAAGGCTGGTAGACGATGATCGTGTCCCAGAAGTCACAGTGATGGCTCGCTGAGAACTCCGCATTGGTAAATGTCGACAAACTGGGAACGTTCTCCGATAAGTATTCAGGCACGCCTTCTTGGTCGACATATCGCGGCCAAGGCGAGTTCCCAGACCAGTTCGGATTGCCGGTGGCCGCGAAGTTGGTCCAGGCTGCGACGAGTTGGTCGGAGAGTGTTATCTCTGACCCGCTGATCTCGCCGGTAGTCCAGGCATTTGGCGGCGCGTGGTTCATTCCCAGAATGCCGCCGTGCCAGCCCGGGAACAGGAACTGGATGTCGATCGTGTGGGCCGCGAGCGGCGCGAAGCCCGACATGGGCGGGAAATAATACGGCGCGTGCTGGTAATTGAATTCATACTCGTACACCGGCACCCACTGGGACCACAAGTGATCGATGTGGCGATTCCGGCACGCTCCCGGATGCGTGCCGACCAGATCGAAGGTGGCTTGCGGATCGGCGCCGGGCGGGTATTGCGCCAGAACAAGAGCGGCTGTCCCTGAGGGGTAATTCGGGCCGCCCGGGTATTCGGGGCCACTGTAAGTATTCGTGACGTTCGTTACGTACTGCGCTGCCGTAATCGGCACTTGCGGCGGCCCGCTGAAGTATTCCGTGATCCCGATGCCAAAAGTCCCCTCGTCCTGGACGTTCCCGCCCATGATCGGCATGCGGTTGAACTGGCCGGTAGTCCAAGCCGTGATCGGCGTGATCGGCACGATCATGCCGTCCACCATCGGGCCGGTCACGTACGGCCCATTGGCATTCGCCGTTCCCTGAAGTTGGAGGATCTGCGCGACCGACACCGCACGCAGACACGCAGCGGTCGCGGCGCTCGTGCCAGAGCAGCCGGCAGCGGTCGCGAAGTTCATCCCGCGAGTCAGTGCGAGCGAGAGTGGCTGCGCCGAGGACGTTGGGGAGCTTTCGAAGATCGCTCGGTTGAACAAGCCCGCGCTCAGTGGCGATATCACGTTCATCCCGGTGTTTGACGCGCCCGCCGACTGACCACCGAGCGCGACCCTGTCGGGGTCGCCGCCAAAGGCGTCGATATTACGCTGCACCCACTGGAGCGCGGCCTGGATGTCCATGATGCCATAGTTGCCGAAGAGATGGCCTTCGTTGTCCAACGCAGGATGCGCCAAGTAGCCCAAGAGGCCCAAGCGATAGTTGATCGTGACGACGACCGTGGGGCTCCCGGTGGGTCCGCCAGTAGCGAGCTTGCTCCCATCGTAGTCGTTGGATGCGCCGTCAACATTTCCGCCACCGTGGATCCAGACCAGGACCGCGTTTGCTCCGCGATCGTGGCCGATCCCGGATCCCAGTTTCGTCGTGAAGATGTTGAGATACAGGCAGTCCTCATCGACGCTCGCGGGGCCTGCAAACACCCCGAGTGTCGTCGCCTGCGGGCAGATGTTCCCATAGGCCGTTGCGTCGAGCAACGCCTTCCGTGTCTTAGGGGCCTGCGGCGGCCGCCAACGCCATGCGCCGACGGGGGGAGCCGCGTAGGGGATCCCGAGGAAGTGGTACACCCCGTTGTTTACGAATCCGCGAACCGGACCCTCGCTCGTCTGGACGACCGGACCGTTCTTATCCGAGCCGTGTTGCGCCTGCGCCTGCCCGGCGACGCCGAGCAGCATCGCGGCCAACACGGCTACCGACTGACGCCATCGCTTGATCGTGCTCATCGGCTGATCTCCTCTCCCCTACAGGTTGTGACGGGACCAAAACGTTTCGCGACGTCCCAGAACGTCGCGCCGGGGCGTCCCGCGCGGCCGGTGGCTCCGCCAAGGAGACCTCGCGGCCGCGCCATAGCGTGCGACGATCGCGCCCGCACGCGGCCGCCAAGATCATCGTGCTGCGTAACTACGATGTGGCCGCGCGCGTCGGCCCGTTATCAGTAGGTTATGCGTGAGGGATAGGTAGTTCTGCGGGGCCCCCCGATCACGGCACGACGAGACCCTGGCGGATGGCGTAGCGGACGAGGCCGGCGGTATCGTGGATCCCCAGTCTCCGCATGATGCTCGCGCGATGGGCGTCCACGGTCCTCACGGAGACCCCCAACAGCGTCGCGACCTGCCTACTCGTCTTCCCGTCGGCCACGAAACGCAGGACCTCGCGCTCCCGCGGGCTCAGGGTCTCCCGATCGGTCGCTCCTGCGAGACACGCCTCCACCACGGCGCCGGCGGGCCCCGGACTCACGTACAGCCCGCCACGCGATACCTCACGGATTGCGTCGACTAGCTCCTCCACGGCTTGCGTCTTGACGACGAAACCGCGCACGCCGACCGTGATCGCGTCGCGGACCGTCCGTTCCTGCATCACCCCGCTCAGCAGGATCAGGCCGATCCCCGGTAGGGCTGCGGCGATCTGCCGTGCGGCATCCACGCCGTTCAGTACGGGCATGGCGACGTCGAGCACCGCGACGTCTGGCCGACATTCGTGGGCGAGGCGGACCGCCGCTGCTCCGTCGGCAGCCTGTCCTACGACCTCGATCCCCCGAACCTGCAGGAGGGCGTGGATGGACTCGAGGAACAGCAGATGGTCGTCCGCGACGAGTACACGTGGGCCGCGCCCCGCCCGCGGCCGGGGATGGCTCCGCGTCCATCGCTGTTGCTTGGTTGGCATGGGCGGGTTGAAACGACGCCGCTACCCGAGACCTGTCAAGGCAGCCAGCCTTGCCGACGAGCCCCCCCCGCGTAGCTTCGTGCCAATGACGGCCATCAGGAAGGAGCCCCGCGGCTTCACGCTGATCGAGATGCTCGTCGTGATCATCGTGCTGGGGCTGCTCGCCGCGTTGGTTGGCCCTCGCATCCTGGGCCGCGTCTCCGAAGCGAAGAGCGCCACGGCGCGCACGCAGATCGAGCTGCTCGGCCTGGCGCTCGACAACTACCGGCTCGACAACGGCAGCTACCCCACCACCGAACAGGGCCTGGCGGCGCTGCAGGAAAAGCCCATGCGAGAGCCCCTGCCGCTCAACTGGCGCGGACCGTACCTGAAGAAAGCCATTCCTCTCGATCCGTGGGGCCGGCCGTACCTCTACAAGAGCCCCGGGGAGCACACTCCCACCGGCTATGACCTCTTCACCCTCGGTCGCGACGGACAACCGGGCGGCGAGGACGAGGACGCCGACATCACCAGCTGGAAGTAGGACCCCCTCCACGACGCCCGGCCTGACGTTTTGTGACGCTTGACACATGTGCCTAGGGGCGGTATTTCAAGCCGAAACATCGAACGGCCCTAGACCGCTCATGGTTGCGACGTCGTGCGTCACGTTGCACCGCTGCCACACCGACACCGCCAGCGACGGCGCGTGTACGCGTCGACACACCTCGCCCGCCGCCGTTCGACTCCGTCAGCACACGACCCCGCAACGCACTGTCGTCCCCCCTCCCCAATCGCCCGGAGGATCTCGATGACGAGATGGATCCCTGCCACCCTCGCGGCCGCGCTCGCGGTGACGGCATGCCGCGACGCCATGACACCTGGGTCACCGGGAGGGCCGCGCACCGATCTGGTGGGCGGATCGGTGCAGGTCGTTCCGGGACAATACGTGGTGGTCTTGAAGCCCGACGTCCGGGATGTCGCGGGGACCGCGAGCGGGCTGGTCGCGGCGCACGGCGGCACGCTGCTGTTCACGTACCAGTACGCGCTCAAGGGTTTCGCAGCCCAGCTCCCCGATCAAGCGGCGGCCGCGCTGGTGCAACATCCGCTCGTGGCCGGCGTGTACCAGGACCAGGAGGTGCACACGCTCTTCCCGCAGTCGAACCCCGATTGGGGGCTCGACCGCGTGGACCAGACCGATCTCCCGCTCAACAACACGTACGAGTACGGCGCGACGGGCAACACCGTGCGCGTCTACATCATCGATACCGGCATCCGTCAGAGCCACGTCGACTTCGGGGGACGCGCGATCCCGGGTCAGGACGAAATCGGCGACGGCTTCGGGACCAACGACTGCTTCGGCCACGGGACGCACGTCTCGGGCACAAGCGGCGGCTACACCTACGGCATGGCCAAGGGGGTCGTGCTCGTGGCGGTCCGGGTGCTGAACTGCTTCGGCTCGGGGACCGACGCGCAGGTGATCGCGGGCATCGACTACGTGACCGCGCAGAAGAACGCCAACCCGACCGTCCCGTCGGTCGCCAACATGAGCCTGGGTGGCGGATTCTTCCAGCCGCTGAACACCGCGGTCGAGAACTCGATCGCGGCGGGCGTGGTGTACGCGGTCGCCGCCGGCAACTCGGCGGCTCCCGACGCCTGCAACACCTCTCCCGCGAGCGCTCCGGACGCGCTCACCGTGGGGGCGACGGACATCAACGACAACATGGCGTCGTTTTCGAGCTTCGGGCCGTGCGTCGATATCTTCGCGCCCGGCGTAAACACGACGTCGGACTGGAACACCGGAGACCAGTCCACGAACACCATCAGCGGCACGTCGATGGCCACGCCGCACGTGGCGGGGGCGGCCGCGCTGTACCTCGAAACGAACCCGTCGGCCACCCCCGCTCAGGTGGCGGCGGCGCTCGTCGGGAACGCCACGGCGGGCCGGATCAACGGCATCCCCGCGGGCACCGTGAACCTGCTGCTCTACACCGGCTTCATCATGACCGGCAGCCCCGTCCCGCCGCCGCCGGTCGCGAGCTTCACGTACATCTGCCCGAAGCAGGGTGGCGGTCGTACCTGCACCTTCACCGGCAGCGCCACGGACGCCCCTGGCAGCCCCTTCACGTGGGATTTCGGGGACGGCACGACCGGCACCGGCATGACGGTCACGCACAGTTACTCTCGCCGGGGCACCTACCAAGTGAAGCTGACAGTGCAGGGCGGCGAGGGGCAAACCAACACGCGGCTCAAGTCCGTCACGACCGGCACGTCCGGTTGAACGACGGGAGAACCGAGAAGGAGGTGACCACGCGGACGAGATAGGCGAGCGAAGAGAAGCGCAGCGAGCAGCAGCAGCGTGCAGGCGGTTCAACCGCTAAACAAGGGGACAACCCATGCATACGAGCAGCAGAAAGGCTTGGCTGACCATGGCGGTCGCCGCGATGTCGGCGGTCGCCGTCGGCTGCGCGATCACGGACTACGCCGGCTGGGCGAATCACAAGACGGCAGCCGAGTCGGCGCTGTGGGGTTCCGACATCGCCTTCATCACCGGCATTCCCGGGTACGACGGCACGTACAACTACACGGTGCAGTACAACTGCCGTGGTGCCACGGCGACGGGCTCGCTGTGCGGGGATTTCAGCACTGGCACTGCGCAGCCGATGACGATCATCACGTCGTACCGCAATCCAGTCATCTCCGCGTTCACCTGGTACGGTATCATCGACCGTGAGGGCGACAACATCCAGGGGAAGTCAGGGAGCTCGACACCTCCCCCGTTCACGATGGCCGGCAAGTTCCAGGCCGACTGGGTCGCTGCCGACAACCTGACGGGCTGCCAGTTCTACGGCTTCTTCGACCCGTACGTCCTGAAGCAGAACTTCAGCGGGCTGCAGCCGGGGATCGGGCTGTGCTTCACCTTCCCGCAAGAGGAAGTCGATGCGAACCAGGACCTCCAGCAGAGCTTCTCCAGTCTGAGCGACCTGGTGTCCCAGATCTGGTCGGGCGCGCTGGGGCAGAGCTTCACGCTGCAGGTGACACAGCTGACTTTGAACGGAACGCCCGTCACGCTGACCAACGCGCTCAGCATCAGCGCGACGCAGAACGGCGTCCGTCCCACCTCGGCGGCGGTCGACTTCACGACGCCGGGCGGCCAGGAAGTCCTCCGGGCGCTGCTCAACACGCCCGCCGGTCAGCCCGTGTCGATCTCCGCGACCTTCGCGGGCGGCATGAGCCTGAACATGCCGGTGCACATGTCGGTAGCCGTCAACCACGACGTGCTGGCGAAGATGGTGCACTGAGCAGGGGGTAGTTAGCATTCGGGGGCGAGAGGATGGCCTCTCGCCCCTTTCTTTATACTCAAACCTATGCCGCCGCTCCGGACGCTCGTCGCCTTGTGCGTGACCCTCACCGCTTGCCGGCCGGGGTACCGCCACAAGCTGTCCGGCGAGCTGCAGCAGGCGCTGGCCGCCGGGCCCGCCGATCGGAAGCTCCGCGTGCTGGTCGACCTGACGGCGCAGCTCGACCTCGCAAAGTTGAGCGACTCACTCGCCCAGCGACACCTCGGCCGCGCGCAGGGCCGCTGGCTCGTGGTCACGGCGTTGAGCGACCTCGCCCGCGAGAGCCAGTCCGCCCTCCGGCCGTTGCTCGAGCAGCTGCGACGGGACGGCGCCGTCGAGTCCTACCACGGCTTCGTGATCGTGAACCGCGTGCTGGTGACCGGCACGGCGCGGGCGATCAAGGCGCTCGCGCGGCGGCCCGACGTGGCGGCGATTGACATCGAATCGGTGCCGCAGGCAACCGTCCTGGCCGCCCGCACGGCCGATCCGCGCGGCCCGCCGGGCGCGCCCTGGTGGGCGGTGCGCGCCGTGGGCGCCGACCGCGCCTGGCGACGCCGACTCACCGGCCGTGGCGTCGTCGTCGGCATCATCGATGCCGGCGCGTCGGCGGCGCACGAACAGCTGCGGGGGAATTACCGCGGTGGGGACGATTCCTGGCACGATCCGACGGGCCAGAGCGCCGCGCCCGTGGACGGCGCGGAGGGGCACGGCACCTCGGTGCTGAGCGCCGCGGTCGCGCAGAACGTCGCCGGGAAGAGAATCGGCGTCGCCCCCGGCGCGCGTTGGGTGGCCTGCGTGGGATTGCCGCACGGACGGTACAACAATGTCGCAGTCACGGAATGCGCCGACTGGATGCTCACGACGGCCCAGCCCGATGTGTTGATCAACCCGTGGCTGCTGCCCGCACCCGGGTGCGACCGCTCGCTCGCGCGGATCGTGGACGCGTGGCGCGCGGCGCAGATTCTCCCCGTGTTCGCGGCCGGCAACAACGGCCCTGACGCTCCGTCGGACGCGTCACCGGCCAACTACGCGCTCTCGGTGGGAGGAGTGACGCAGGCCGACACCCTCGTTCCCGGCTCGGGCCGGGGGCCGAATCGCTGCGACGGCTCGATCTATCCGACGCTCGTCGCACCGGGCGAGGCCGTCCCGGCCGCCTTCCCGCTCACGCCGTCAGCGTACATCCGCAGCCGGGGCACGTCGATCGCGGCCGGCTTGGTCGCCGGGGCGGCGGCGATCCTGCTGGAGCGGCATCCCGACGCGACGGTCGGCGATCTCGAGCACGCGCTGCGGGCGGGCGCCCGCGACTTGGGGCCCCCGGGGCCGGACAATGCGTTCGGCTACGGCGCGCTCGACCTGCCCGCCGCGCTCGATTCGCTCGGGCGTTTCCTGGCCCAGAAGGACGCGCCCGACAGCACGAGCGAGCCCGCCACGCACAGGTAGGCGAGCCAGTCGCCGTGGCGGGTGTAGAACGTCCCGCCGCCCCTCTCCGCCACCGGGACGCGATCGACGAGCGTTCCCTCTTCCAGGAACGGCCGCCCCGTGCGTTTGCCGCGCAGTACGCTCTGCGTCCGGCCGCTCGGCTCGATGAACCCCGAGATCCCGTTGTTCCCCACCCGCACGATCGCTACGCGGTTCTCGACCGCGCGCAGCGTCGCGAGTGCCCACATGTGGGTGTACACCGGCGCGCCGAACACCCCTTCGCTCGTGATGTTGAGCAGGAAATCGGCGCCGTGCCCCGCGGCCCTTCGGGCGAAGTCCGCGCTCGACGCCTCGAAGCAGATCGGGACCGCGAAGCGAACCGTGCGCGGGGAGGCGGGACCGCCGTCCTCGATCGAGAACAGCGCGAGGTCGTCCCCGGGAAGGCCCCGGCCCACATAGCCGAGCAGCGCCTGCGCCAGGGCGGCGCTGAGGCGCGGCAGCCAGCGCTCGAACGGGACATACTCGGACCAGGGAATCAGATACAGCTTGTCGTACCGCCCGAGGAGTGTCCCGTCGGCGGCGAGGTAGAACGCAGAGGTGTGTTGCCGCGGCGGCAGCCGTGATGCCCAGCTGTGGGCGCCGACGATCATCCGGGCGCGCTTCTCCCGCACGAGACCGGCCAGCTCGGCGAGATAGGCCGGGTCGTCCGTCAGCACGTCCGAGATCGCATTCTCAGGCCAGGCGATGAGGTCGGCGCTGCCCGGGGCCACCTCGGTGCGGGTGAATTGCAGCTGCTCCTCGAAGGTCGCCTTGGCGCGCGACGGGTCCTTGTAGTGGATGGCGTTGGGCTGCACCACGGCCACGCGCGGGCCCGCGATCACGGGGACGGGATGGGCCTCGCGGAACAGTCCGTACGCGAGCACCGCGAGCAGCAGCACCGGCACGACGGCGGCCCCGCCCAGCGTTCGCCAGCTCCACCGCCCGCGCTGCACGATGAGGTCCGCGATCGCGCCGTTCACCGCCGCCACCACGAACGAGACGCCCGCCACACCGCTCATGTCGGCGATCTGGATGAGTGCGGTCTGCGCGAACTGACCCGAGCCGAGCGGGTATGCCCCGATCGCCCCGATCGAAAGCCGGATGCGCAGCCACTCGGCGGCGACCCAGGTCACGGGCAACAGCAACGCGAGCGGCCAGCGGAAGCGCTGGTAGATCGCCCGCAGCATCACGGCGAAGACGAGCGAGAACGGCACGAACAACAGCGCGAGGGCGAACGGCAGCGCCTTGCTGAACAGCGAGAACGGTCCCCACACCATGATCCAGAAGGCGTAGGCACCGGGCAGGAAGTAGAGCCAAGCGTGGCGCACCGCGGGTCGGGCCAGCAGCAACGCCCACGGGACGAGGGCGACGAAGTGCAGCCAGGAGAGCGCCGGGCGCAGGAACGGCGCCGCGAGCAGGATCCCGGAGAGGAGCGCGAGCGCCAGCTGCTCGCGCGCCGGGATCGAGCCGCCCGCCGGCTTCACAGCATCTTGCCCGACACGGGCAGCACGAACTCCGGGTGGGCCGGGTCGTTCGTCGTGATGCGCAAGGTGCCGTGAATGTCGCCGGGCTGCGCCCGTCGTTTCACGATCGTGACGTTGACGAGGAAGCTCTGGCCGACCGGCTGCGCTACGACGGCGACGTCCATGTAGGGCACGTCGAGCGTCGCGCCCAACACCTTGAAGCCGCTCCCCTGGTGCTTCTGCACCAGAATCACCTTCTTTCCGATCACCTGCTCGTCGATGCTGTTGAAGGCGATCTGCCCGAAGTCGACGGCACGCGGAAACGCGCTCACCACGTCGTCCACGAACGCCCGTGCCGGGATCGTGAGCGACGGATACTGGGGGCTGTCGGTGCGAAGCTCGATTCGCGCGGAGTCTCGCCCCACCGGCGTCGCGGGATCGAGCGAGATCGTGAGCCTGTAGCGGCTGCCCGCGATGACGGTGTCGCTGCGAGCGCGAAACCGCGGATTGTCGGATCGCACCGCGTTGAGCCGCAGGGGCCGGTCTTGATGATTGATGACCAGCAGCTCGCGCTCGGGCCCCTCCCCCCGGAACGTGAAGAAGTAGACGCGGTCCTGAGGCGCGAGCTCGATCGGCGCCACCACACGCCCGCGGATCAGGAACCACGCGGGTCGCCGCCCGGGATCCTTGTACCGCACCTTCACGAGCTCGTTCACGGACCCGAGCAGCCGCCGCGTGTCGAGCCGGAGCCGGAGCTTCCCCTCCCCCCCCGCCGGCACGAGTGAATCCGCCGCCAGCAGCGTGCTCGCGTACGCCGTGATCACCGTATCGACGGCCAGCGCCGTGCGCTCGGTGTTCCGCCACGCGAATTCGTGCTCCACCGGCTGCCCCTGCACCACCTCGCCGAAATCATAGGCGGTGGCGTGCGACATGCCGCCGCCGACCGATCGGCGCTGGCGCAGCAGCAACGTGAGGGCGGCCACGGCAACGAACCCGGCCACGGCGAGGAGCGTGATCTTGATCGACTTGGCGAATGGCATCGGAGCGAATCCTCAGAGATCGCGTTCGGTCCAGAAGCGCAGCGTGAGCACCGGCCCGTCGACGTCGAAGACCGCCTGGATCTCGTGCGTCAGCGGGTGCCCCGTCTCCCAGCCACGGCTGACGACCAGGATGCGGCGCGGCAGAGTGGTCAGATGCGCGATGTCGGCGGCTCCCCACGCGTTCCCGACGTGCCGCAGCACGCTCCACACCATGACGGGTGAGTCGAAGATCGCTCCTTGGGCGCGCTCCGACACGAGCAACCGGGCGCCCGCCGGCCCGACGCCCGCCACCGCGGCCAGCACGGACTCCGGCGCCGCGTTCACGTCCACCCGGCCGTCGCTCTGGACCGTGACGTACGGAGCCAGCCGCGTGGCGAGGGAGTCGGAAAAGCCGATGATGCGCGTCAGCTCGTTCAGACCCGCGAGCGGCCGATTGCTCGGCCGGAACGGCGAGCCGATGCGCGCGTACTCCGCAGCCTCGGCCCCGTTGGGGCGCACCAAGTCGTCCTCGTCCCTCCAGTCCTGGAGCGCGTCGGCCAGCGCGCCGGCCTTCCGCGGCCCCACGAACTGCCCGAAGAACGCGACGAGCATCGGCCCGTCGGCGCCATTCAGGTCGAGCCGGGCGTTCAGGTTGACCACCACAGCCTGGAACCGCGTCGCGCCCAGCACTTCCTCGCGACCGGACGCCGGCGGCTCGGCGAACCGGCGGAGGACGAGGACCGAGCCCTGTGGGGTCTGCGCCGCGCGCAGCGCGCGCTGCAGCCGCACTCGCGTCGCCAGGACCCCGCTCTCGGCCGCGTAGCGCGCCGCCGCCCGCGTCCGCACGTTCCCCACCACGTTGGACTCCTCCCGCGCCAGCGCGCCGACACCCACGGCGATCGCACCCAACACGACGATGAGCCAGAGCACGAGCATCAGCGCGACGCCGCGCCGCTCCCGCAGCGGACTCACTGCACGCCTCCCAGCGGCAGCATGAGGCGCAGCGGTCGGCCTCCACCTGGTCCCGAGTCGGTCCAGAAGGTGAACTCCACCCCGGGCGGCACAAGCGAGGGAAACACCCACCGCTTCGTCCACTCGCGCAGCCGCGATATCGCGAGCACCCGGACATCGAGCCCAGTGACTCCCGGCAGACGCAGCACGACGGGCACCGGCGCCGCGACGCCGAGCGGCACCGCCTCGAGCAGCAGGCCCCGAGGCGACGGCTCGACGGTCACGGCCCAGTCGGCGTCGGCGGTGAGCGGCGGAAAGGCGCCCGCGGTGACGAACGCGATGCGGTCGCGCGGGCGACCGCCTGCGTCGCGATGCACGTCCAGGTTGAACGCCGTGTCGCCCCGGATCCGCGCCGGTCGGGCGTTGCGGAGAGCGTCCTCGAGCGTCGCACGGAACGCTCGTGCTTCCTGCTGGGCCAACCCCCGTTCCCGCAGGCGCGCCTGGGTGTCGGCGCCGGCCGCCGCGGCGCCATACACCAGCAGGGCGACGACGCCGGCGAGCACGAGGGCGACCACCAGCTCGAGCAGCGTGAACCCGCCCCCCCCCCGCAGGGCGCTCACCGCGTCGCCACCAACCGAGTGAGCGTCATGTGACCCCCACCATCCGGCAGCGTGACGACCACCGTCACGACCCGGACGCTGTCGTCTCCGCCCCAGGCGCGTGTCTCGACGCTCCGCTCGAACCCTCCCCGCAGCTCGACCGGAGCCGGGGCCAGGAGCTCCGCGGGGTCGAGCTTCACCGCTTCCATCGCGTCTTCGGCGTAGGCCACGGCCTCGGCCCAGCGCTCCGAGTCCCGGGCGAGCCGCGTCGAGCCCTGGAACACCGCGAGAAAGCCGACGACGACGAGCCCCAGGATAACCAGGGCCACCATGGTCTCGAGCAGCGTCAGCCCGCTCCGTCTCACGGCGCGCGGAGGTTGCAGGTGAGAGGTTCGAGCGCGACGACCGCCGCCGCCGCGCTGCTCTGGACGTCGAAGGCGCAGCTGCCGAGCGGCGACACGACGAGCGTGACGGGGGTTGCGAAGACCGGCTCCATCCGGCCGGCGGCGAGCGTCCCCTCGAGCACGGAGGCGCCGCCCTCCATGCGCCACCGGCCCCCGACGTCGATCCGCAGGTAGACGACCTCCCCGCGCCGCGCGGCGGCGTCCCGCGCGCTCCCGAGGAGCGCCCTGAGCGCCGACGCGTCGTGCCGGGGCGGGAACAGCGCCGGCGCGACGAGCGCGGCGGCGAGGCCCATCAGCACGAGCACCACCAGCAGCTCGATGAGCGTGAACCCGCTCCGCATACCCTACTCCCCCTGAGAGCGCGACGCCAACACGGGCCGGCAGGACGCGCCGGCCCGTGTCGGGTATTCTACGGACCTGCAACCGCCACGCTAGCCGTGTGTCATTGGCAAGTTCCGGACGTCCCCGTCTGGACCTGGCAGGACCGGCTGCGCGTCTGGTTGCCGGCGTCCTGGACCGTCAATAGCACGGTGTAGCTGGTGGGCGTCTTGTACACATGTTTCGCCGGTGTGCCCGTGCCGGTCGTCCCGTCGCCGAAGGTCCACGTGGTCGACGTGATCCCGATGTCGTCCGTCGAGGTGCTGGTGAAGGTGCACCCCTTGCCGCCGGGCTGGCCGCAACTCCACGTGTACTTCGCCACCGGCGGGTTACTGAGCGGCGTCGTGGCCTCGGCCACGTTCGAGTAAGAACTGCCGCCCGCGTTAAACGCCTCGATCTGGTAGCGGTAGAGCGTGTTCTCCGTGCGCCCGACATCCGAGTACTGAGTCGTGTTGGGCCCCACCGAGGCGACCGCTCCGAAGTCGAAGCACCCGGCGCCCTGGCAGCGCAAGATCCTGAACCCGACCTCGTTGTTCGAGTTGTCGGTCCAGGCGAGGTCGACCTGGCTGGACGACACCGCGGAAGCGGTGAGGTTGCTCGGCGCAGCCGGAGGCTGCGGCGGCGGGAGGGTCGTCGCTTCCGCTTCGTTCGAGTAGCCGGAGTTCCCGCCCGCGTTGAACGCCCGCACCCGGTAGCGGTACGTGGTGCTCGGGCTCAGTCCGCTGTTGGCGTAGCTCGTGACATTGGCCCCGACTGTCGTGATTTCCGTGAAATTCGTACAGCCGCTGCCCTGGCACCGCTCGATCTTGAACCCGTCTTCATTACTGGCGTTGTCCACCCATGTGAGGTCGATCTCGTTCGACGAGACCGCTTGAGCATTGAGGTTGCTAGGCGCCGCCGGGGGCGACGGTGGAGGTCCGGCGCTGAAGTCCTTCGTGTAGAGTAGCAGGTTCGGCGTTCCGGACGGATTGCCCGTGATCTTGTTCGGCGTCGCCGCGCTCTTGATCGCCTGTCCCACCTCGGCCGGCAGGGCGCTCAGGTGGCCCTGCAGATACAGTGCCGCGGCTCCGGCGACGTGTGGCGCAGCCATCGACGTACCGCTGATCGTGTTGGTCGCGTCGTCCGAGCTGTTCCAGTCGGACGTGATGCTCACGCCGGGTCCATAGAGGTCGACGCACGAGCCGTAATTCGAGAACGAGGCTCTCGCATCGTTGCTCGCACTCGCCGCGACCGTCAGCGCGTCGGGAGCGCTTGACGGCGAGAAGAAGCAGGCATCAAAGCTGCTGTTGCCCGCGGCGATCGCATAAGTCACCCCGTCCGCGATGGAGTTCTCGACCGCGTTGTTGAGGGCCTGGTCGAAGCCGCCACCCAGGCTCATGTTGGCCGACGCGGGCTGGCCGGCCAGGTGGTCTCCGGTGACCCAGTCGACGCCCGCGATTACCTGGTCGGTCGTGCCGCTTCCCGAGCAATCGAGCACCCGCACGGCCACCAACGTGACCTCTTTGGCGATACCGTACGTCGCGCCGCCGACGGTCCCTGACACGTGCGTGCCGTGCCCGTTGCAGTCGTCCGCCGTGCCGCCGGGAGTGATCTCATCCACTCCCGTGATCGCGCGCCCGCCGAAGTCGACGTGCGTCTTCCGAATGCCGGTGTCGATGATGTACACCTTCACCCCCGCCCCGGTGGCGTTGTAGGTGTAGACGTTGTCCAGCGGGAGGTCATGCTCGTCGACCCGATCGAGGCCCCAGCTCGGCGGATTCAACTGGTCGGTGATGGCGTGCATCATCTGGTTGGGCTCCACATAGGCAACCAGCGGGTGCTGCGCCAGCACAGCGGCAGCCGCGTCCGAGAGCTGCGCCGAGAAGCCCTGCAGCGCGTGGGTGTACGTGAAGCGCAGCGTCCCACCGTGCGCCGCTACCAGGTCCCGCGCAATCGCGCTCACGTCCTGGGCGGTCGGCTTCAGCACCACGATGTACTGCCCAGGGATGACCTCGGCCGTGGATGCGGGCCCTGCATCGGCCTGCACACGTGCCTCTCGATCTGGGCCCGCCGGAGTACGTCCATCTTGACATCCCGCAACCGCCATCACGGCCACCACGGAGACGACAAGTTTTCTCATCGGTCGACCCTCCAACGGCTTGCAGTTGTCTGACGCTCGGTATACGGGCGGGAAGCGACGATTGCAGCTATCCGGCGGGTGGGACCCCTCAGCGCCACCGTAGCCCACAGCTGCGGTCCACGCGGCGCCCTCACGAGTGAGTGGCCCCATTGCATTTTGACACATATCACCGAACCTGGAGACCCGCAAGAGCGCCCTGGGGCCCTAGGAAAGTGACGGGCCGGCCGGGGTCTCGATCCCCGGCCGGCCCGTCTGGCGTAGGCCAGTGACTCGCGCCCCGCGCGCGATCAGCGCGCGCTGGCTGCGGCCGTCGCCGCTCCGAAATCGCCGGTCACACTGACGCTGGCGGCCCCGCTCGTCGGATCAACGTCAAGGGCGACCGAGCGCACCATTTCGAACTGAACTGCCAACGTCCGCGAGCCGTCCGGGTTCACCGTGACGGTCACGCTCTTCGTGATGACGACGGGTCCGTTCGATTGCAGCCCGGCCGAGAACTGCCGGCTGCCGTCGTCCAGCGTGAGATCGACGACCGCGTTGGTGGCCGTCAGGCGGATCTGCGTGTAGTCACCCGCCGGCAGCTCGCTCGCGGGCACGAGCGTCGCTGCGGCCGTGCCGTCCTCGAGCGCGAACGTGGCCGTCCCGGAGCCGTTCGCCACCGCCCACCACTGCTGTCCGTCCCACAGGTCCACGCTCAACCCCGTGAACGTCGCCGACCCGCTCACGGACATGCCGGCGGGGGAGGTCACCGGTTGACTCCGGTCTGATCCGATCACGCTCGTCCGCATCGAGGCAGCCGGCATCGTCACCGGACCGAAATCGCCGTTCAGAGTCACGATCGGGGCGCCGGTCACCGGATCGACGCTCAGCGACACCGTGCGGATCAGCTGCAACTCGACGCTGAAGGTACGGGAGCCGTCCGGATTGACGGTCACGGCGACGGTCTTATCGAGCGTGAGCGATTCTTCGGTGGCCTGGGTGCGCGCCGAGAAGTTGATCCCGGCCACCGCGACGTCGAGCGTCGCGCTCGCGGCGGTGAACCGCATCTCGCTGTAGCTGCCGGCGGGGATCTCGGTCGCCGGGACCAGCGTCGCCTGCAACGCCCCGTCGCCGAGGGCGAGTGTGGCGTTGCCGGAGCCGTTCGCGACCGTGAGCCACTGCTGCCCGTCCCACAGCTCCACGGTCAGGCCAGTGAAGGTAGCCGTTCCGGTGACGCTGACCGGCCTGCCGTCCGGCCCCACAGGCCGGCTCGCGTCGGACGCCACGACGCGAGCCGTCATGCCGGAGCCGGGGGTTGTCAGATCGCGGGTGGTCTGGCAGGAGACGGCGAGCATCGAGGCGAGGCCGAGTGCGATGGATCTGCAGCCCGTTGCCATCAATACCTCCTTGTGCCGATTGCTGTTGGCTGATACACCAGTGGCGAGGATACTGAGGGGCGTGTGTGTGATCCATGTCACAGGTCACACTCCCGCTGGTCACATGGCGTCGCTCCGGGTTTCTCCCGGTGGCGCCGGACCGGCGCCTCCCGTTATGCTGCGTACGCCAGGTCCCTTGAGGGAGGGACAACCGATGAACACAGCTCGCCTGCTCGTACTCGCGACGCTTCCTGTCGCCGTGATCTCGTGCCGCGCCGACCATCTCGGCGCCGCCGCCCAGCCGGGCGTGCCGGCCGGATCGCCCCCCGCCCTGCTGTCGGGCGACTGGGGCGGCCCCAACGCCGCGCTCAGCGCCGCCGCTGACGGGGCGACGCTCCAATTTGACTGCGGCCGCGGCAGCATCACCGTGCCGGTGCAACTCGACGCCCAAGGACGCTTCGACCTGGCCGGCGTGTATGTCGCGCAGCCCGCCGGGCCGGTGGCACCCGGCGATTCGGGAGAGGCGGCGCGCTACGGCGGCGTGGTGAGTGGCAAGCAGCTCACGCTGACCATGACGCTCACCGCCACGGGCGCCTCACAGGGACCGTTCGTGTTGAGCCTGGGGACGGCGCCTCAGCTCGTTCCCTGTTCCTAGCGCGACACGCGACACGCCCTACTGCGCTTTCACCTTCTGGAAGAAGACGTCCGTCTGAGCGTGGGTGACCCCCGACAGCGGATCGAACACGTTGATGGGGTGCGTCACCACGTTGCGGGTGTCGCCCCACGCGGCGTACACCGAGCCGTTGGCGGTGGTGACACTTTGATACTCTCCCAGAGCATAGCAGGCCACGATCGTGCGATCGTAGTTGGTCGTGGCCGTGACCGTCAGGCGGTTGTTGGTCGGCGGGAGCGGGCTGGCGGTGCCCGTGACCCGGACGGTCCGCCCGCCCGGGAACGTCGCGCCCCGGTCGTGCGAGTTGGCCATGTCGAGGTCCACCGTCCCGTCCGCATGCTGCGTGTAATAGGTGACGTGCACGTCGTTCGGGTCCACGTCGATCGCCAGCGACGGCAGCACGTGGTGGGCGTCCCCGGCCACCGTGGGGTTCACCTGCACCGGAGCGGTCCAGCTGTTCCCGCCATCCTCGGACCGCACGAAACGGATGTCGGAGCCCGAGTTTGGATCCCCAAACACGAGGCTCGTCGAGTTGGACCAAGCGAGGTAGAGCACGCCGTTGCGCGCCGCGAAGGCGGGCTGGATGGTCAGACGGGTGGCCTGGACGAAGCTCCGCAGGCCGAACCGCCCAGGGGTGGAGGGCCCCGCGTGGATCGCCAGGCGCACTCCCCCACTGCGGCAATCAACGAGCTCGCCCGGCTGGGTGACCGTGAGCAGCGTCGGATCGGGCGCGCTCGGGTCGTTGAAGGTCAGGAAGTGGAACGTCTCGCCGGCATCGTCGGACGCGAGCACCTGGAGGAAGTCCTGGTCCGAATTGCTGAAGTGCGCGAACGGGATGTACAGCCGGCCAGTAATGGGATCCACCACCGGGTTGGTGAACTGGAGCGAGTTCTGCGCATGCGCCGGATTCGGATCCGCTGACGGGGCGAAGATGGTCTTCGTCACCCAGGTCGCGCCGCCATCGGTGGAGCGCCCGAAGCGCAGTTGCTGGCCGGTCGACTGGAAGCTCGTCCAGGTGACATAAACGTTGTCGCGGTTCTTGCTCCCGGGATCGGGTCCTACCGCCATCCAGTCCTTGTCCCCGCCGTTGTCCTGCTGGACGACCACGGCGTCGCTCCAGGTGCGGCCGCCGTCGGTGGAACGATTTACCTGAATGGTAGTACGCGCGCTCGCATCCGCGCCGAGGCCCGCGTAGTAGAAGGTGCCGTGGCGGTCCACGGCGACCACCGGGTCGCCGAACGTGGCGATGCTGCCGGGCACGGGCGGCACGAAGCCGCTGGTCCACGTCAGCCCGCCGTCGTCCGACGCCGAGAACCCCGAGAGGAAGCGCCGCAGGAAAACGAGTCCGCCGGACGGCAACTGCTGCAGGGGCTGGTTCGCCGAACTGTTGTAACCCATCACCATCCTGCGGCCGGAGGCGGCGAGGGAGGTCTCACTCTGCGTGACTTCCAGGAAGGACCGGAACCCAGGGAACACCTGCAGGTTGTCCAGGCTCCCGTCATTGCTCTGGGCGTTGACACCGCGCAGCTGGACCTGGGGGACGACAGCCTCACTCGGGTCGGGGCTGACCTCGCCGAACCCGACCAACGTCCCGCTCTCGGCCAGGGCATCCGCGACCTGGCGGCCCAGCGAGCGCAGGTCGACCTCCACGCCATTCTTCGTGACGTGGGTGCGCGGGGCGGCCTCGCCCTGCGCCTGCACGGCGCTCCACAGCCCGCCGCACGCCAACGCCGCGACCAGGAGTGACGCCGGAAGTCGCGCCGTCAAACTCGGGCAATGCGTCATCGCCGACTCCTTTCCAAGGGTGCCGGGTCATTTACGTCGCGCCCTGCAACCTGTCAAGGGTCAATCGGCGATGACGGCGTCCGCTTCGATCTCCACGAGCATCTCGGGCGCGACCAGCGCGGTCACGGCCACGAGACTCGTGACGGGGCGGATGTCGCGGAAGAACTCGCCGTGGGCGCGGCCGACGCGCTCCCAGTCGGCGATGTTCGTCACGTACATGCGCGTACGCACGACGTCCCGGAGCGAAGCGCCCGCCTGCGTCAGGGCGCGCTCGATGTTGCGCAGCGCCTGGACCGCCTGGACGTACGCGTCACCGGTGCCCACGATCGTGCCGTCGGGCCCCGTCGCCGTCGTGCCGGCGACATGGACGCTCGTTCCGATGCGCACCGCGCGGGAGTAGCCCACCAGCGGCTCCCACGGTGCGCCGCTCGAGATGTTCTGGCGCGGCATGCCTGCTCCGTTCTCCAAGGGGGATGCGAGAAACACTACCTGCTTGACACGCCGGGTGGGGCGGCCTACACTTAACCACATGGTTAAGTATGAAGGGAACGCGCTCGATGCCACCTTCGCCGCGCTCGCCGACCCCACGCGGCGCGCGATCCTCGCCCGCCTCGCGGGGCGCGAGGCGTCGGTCTCCGAGCTGGCGCGCCCCTTCGCCATCTCGCTCCCCGGCGTTCACAAGCACCTGCGCGTGCTCGAGCGCGCGGGGCTCGTGGCTCACGCCAAGCATGGCCGGGTGCGCCGCTGCCGGCTGGTCGCCCGCCCCATGAGAGAGGCGGCCCGCTGGATCGAGCGGTACCGCCGCTACTGGGAGGCGCAGTTCGACGCGCTCGCCGCCTACCTCGCCCAACCCGAACCCCCGGAGAAAGCGCCATGGCCACCCGAGACCGGCCGTCCACCGTCACCCCCGTCACCCTCCGGCTCCGCCGCACCTTCGCGGCGCCGCGGGAGCGGGTCTTCCGGGCGTGGACGGTCCCGGAAGAGATGAAGCAGTGGAAGGCGCCAGGCGACATGACCACGCCGGTCGCCGAGGTCGACCTGCGCCCGGGCGGCCGGTACCGCATCCACATGCAGGCGCCGGACGGTGCCGTCACGCACCGCCTCGTCGGTGTGTACCGCCTGGTGGACCCGCCGAAGAAGCTGGTGTACCCGTGGCGCTGGGAGGACGAGCCGGAGTCGGGCGAGACGCTCGTGACCGTGGAGTTCCTGGACCGCGGCGCGAGCACCGAGCTCGTGCTCACACACGAATTGTTCCCGAACGACGAAGCAAGCCGGAAGCACGAAGCGGGCTGGACCGCCTGCTTCGACAAGCTGGCGCGCGTCGTCCAACTGCGTTGATTACGAGGTGAGAGGAGGAGACCATGACCGAGAAGGAGCAGTTCCTGGGCGCGGTGGAGCGGGAATTCCCGACCACGATGAAGGTGCTCAAGGCGTTTCCGCCTGCCAAAGCGGACATGAAACCGCAAGCCAAGTGTCGCAGCGCGAAGGATCTCGCGTGGGCGTTCGTGGTCGAGGAGAAGGCGGGCGAGCAGGCACTCGACGGCGCGATCGACTTCGGGAAGCTGCCCGCCCCGCCCGCAACGCTGCAGGACGTCATCACGACGTACGAGCAGGCACACAAGGCCTTCATCGAGCGGGTCAGGCGGACGCCCGAGGCCGAGCTCAACAAGACGGTGAAGTTCTTCGTCGCGCCGCAGCAGATGGGGGACGTGCGGAAGCTGGACGTCTTGTGGTTCATGTTGATGGACCAGGTCCATCACCGCGGGCAGATGTCCGTCTACCTCCGGATGGCGGACGCCAAGGTGCCCTCGATCTACGGCCCCTCCGCGGACGAGCCCTGGATGTAATCGGTCGTCGGCCGGAGCCCCACTCCGCGACAAAACGACGCAGTCGCGTCGCGGGGCGCCGACCGACTCCCATCTCGGATTTGGTCGTCAGAACCGGATAGAAAGCGGCACGGTGGCACGCTATGTTTTCGGCGTGACCCGTGCCGCCGTCGTTCCCGACCTCACCGCCGAGCGTCGCTGGTGCATCGTGCTGGCGCGCGACCGCCGTTACGACGGCGCGTTCGTGTACGCCGTGCGCTCGACCGGGATCTACTGCCGCCCCTCGTGCCCCAGCCGGCGCCCGGGGCGCGATCAGGTCGCGTTTTTCCCCGTGCCGGAGGCGGCGGAGGCCGCGGGCTTCCGGCCGTGCCGCCGCTGCCACTCGGCGGAGCCGGGGGGGAGGCCCGACCCGCGCGTCCCGCTGGTGCGCGAGGTCTGCCGGCTCATCGACGCGCACCCCGACGAGCCCGCGCGTCTCGCGACGCTCGCGGCCCGCATGCGCACGACGCCGCACCGGCTGCTGCGCGCGTTCCGCGGCGTGCTGGGCATCAGCCCGCGCCAGTATCACGACGCCCGCCGCATCGACCGCTTCAAGGCGGGGCTGCGGGCGGGCCGCCGCGTGAGTCCAGCGTTGTACGACGCGGGCTACAGTTCGCCCAGTCGCGTGTATGAGCGGTCCCACCTGCGGCTCGGCATGACGCCCGCGACCTACCGGCGCGGCGCAGCCGGCGTGCCCCTCGTCTATACGGTCGTGCCCTGCCCGCTCGGTCAGCTGCTCGTCGCGGCGACCGAGCGCGGTATCTGCCGCATCGCCCTGGGAAGCGGGGTCACAACGCTCGAGGCGGGCTTGCGAGCGGAGTTTCCTGCCGCCGAGCTGCGTCGCGGCGGAGCGGACAGCGCGCTCGGCGGGTGGGTCGAGCAGGTCCTGCGATACCTGGACGGCCGCGCGCAGCAGCTCGACCTGCCCCTCGACATCCGCGCGACCGCGTTCCAGCAGCGCGTGTGGGAAGCGCTCCGCAAGATCCCCTACGGCCGCACCCGCTCGTACTCGGAGGTCGCCCGGGCGATCGGCCGGCCGCGCGCCACGCGGGCGGTGGCGCGCGCCTGCGCGACCAACCCGGCGGCGCTGGTGATCCCCTGTCACCGGGTCGTCCGAGCCGACGGCGCGCTCGGCGGCTATCGCTGGGGCATCGAGCGCAAGCAGGCTCTGCTTGCGAGAGAGCGCGCGCACTAGCGACTCTGGAATTGTTGCCCGCTTGACCACCGGCCCGTAGGTTCCGCGCATGGTCGCCGCATCACGCGCGCTGGATCGCTCCCGGCCGATCTGGCGCGCCGTCGCCACCAGCGTCGTGCCCGAAGCGTCGCAGCTCGGCGCGGCCGAATGGGCGGCGTTCGAGGCGATCGTGGCACGGGCCCTGGCCGCCCGCCCGGCGCGCACCCGGCGGCAGGTGGCGCTGTTCCTCACGCTGCTCGACTGGCTGCCGCTGTTGCGCTACGGCCGCCGCCTCCGGGCGCTCGACGTCGCGCGCCGCACGCGCTTCCTCTCGTTGCTGCAACGCGCTCCCTCGCTCCTCATCCGCCGCGGCTTCTGGGGCATACGCACGCTCGTACTCATGGGCTACTACGGTCGCCCGGCCGGCGCGGCGGCGATCGGCTACCGGGCGGACCCGCGCGGCTGGGAGGCGCGCCGGTGAGCGGGACCGTCGAGCGCCGCTACGACGTCGTGATCATCGGCTCGGGCGCCGGCGGGGGCACCGTGGCGCAAGAACTCGCCCCGCTCGTGCGCAACGGGCAAAGCATCCTCGTGCTCGAGAAGGGACCGCGCTTCGCGGATCACGAGTTCACCGGCGTCGAGCTCGAGATGGCCGAAGCCCTGTACGAGGAGGGCGGCGGCTTCCTCACGAGCGACGGCTCCATGACGCTGGCGTTCGCGTCGGCGTACGGCGGCTCGACCGTCGTGTACACCGGCACGTCGCTCACGGCGCCCGAGCGGGTGATCCGCGGCTGGGGCGTGCCGGGGCTCGACCACGCGGATCTGGTCCGACGCTCAGCGAAGTATGCCGAGCAGAACAGCGTGCACCTGCTCGAGGAGTCCCTGATCAACGACAACAACCGGCTGTTCGTCGTGGGGGGCCGCGCGGCCGGCTACGCGGTCGAGCACTTCCCAGTCAACGTGAAAGGCTGTCGCGGCTCGAGCCTTTGCAATCTCGGCTGTCCCAATCAGGCGAAGCAGGGCACGAACCGCGTGCAGCTGCCGCGCGCCGAGCGGGCGGGTGTGGAGGTCGTGACCCGCGCGGAAGTGCTGCGGATCGGCGCCGACCAAACGCTCGACGTGCGCGTCGTGGCGAAGCCGGCCGGAGCGAAGGGCGCGCCGCCGGAGTGGCCGCCGGGCGAGCATCGCGTGCGCGCCGGGCTGGTCGTGTGCGCGGCGGGCGCGATCGGCACGCCGGCGCTGCTGCTCCGCTCGGGCCTCGCGGCGCGCCTGCCGCGCCTCGGCCGGGACTTCACGTGTCATCCCGCCCTCATCCTGGTGGGCGAGCACCCGCGCGCCATCACCAACGACGTGGGCCACCCCAAGAGCTATTTCGTGGACCGCGCGGCCGAAGAGCGGTTCGTGCTCGAGACGTGCATGTATTTCCCGTTCGTGACGGCGAAGAGCCTCACGGGCTTCGGCGCGTCCCACAGCGCCGTCATGCAGGCGTTCCCGCGGCTGCAGATGATCCTGCTGCTGGCCTGCGATCGCGCGACGCGAGAGAACGGCATCACCGTGGACGGCGCGGGGCGGCCCGTGGTGCATTATCGGCTCATGCCGGACACGATCGACGGCCTGGTGCGCGGCACCCGCGCGGCGGCGCGCATCCTGTTCGCCGCCGGCGCGCGCCGCGTGCACGCTCCCGCGGAGCCGCCGTTGATCGACGCCGCCGAGGCCGGCCGGATCGAGCAGCGCATCACGGCGCGACACTTCCGGCCGGGGACCATTGCGCTGTCGGCCGCCCATCTGATGGGCGGCTGCGCCATGGGGCGGAGCGCGGCCGACTCCGTCACCGACGCCTGGGGCCGCGTACACGGCGTCCCCTGGCTCCGCGTCGCCGACGCGAGCCTCTTCCCCGATGCGCTCGAGATCAATCCCTACCTCACGATCATGGCGCTCGCGGATCGCGTCGCGGAAGCCGTGCGAGCCGATGCCTGAGCGGACGCCGGTCATCGTCGTGGGAGCCGGGCCGGCGGGCCTCGCCGCCTCGCAACAGCTCCGGGACCGCGGCGTCCCCCACCGGGTGCTCGAGCGCGGCGACACCGTGGGCTACACGTGGGCAAACTTGTACGACAGCCTCACGCTGCATACGGGCAAGCACATGTCGAACCTGCCGGGGCTCAGGTTTCCCCGCACGGCTCCGCTGTTCGTGCCGCGACGCGAGTTCTGGGACTACCTGCGGCACTACGCGCAGGTCTTCGGGCTGCCGATCGAGACGGGCTGCGCCGCCGAGCGGATCACGCGGAGCGACGGCACCTGGACCGTCCAAACCAACCGCGGCACGCTGGCAGCCCGGGCGCTCATCGTCGCGACCGGGATCGTCGCCAATCCCAGAATTCCGCGCTTCCCGGGGCAGGAGCGCTTCGACGGCCGCGTCGTCCACAGCGTGGTGTACAAGCGCCCCGGGCCGTACGTGGGGCACCGGGTCCTGGTCGTGGGCGTCGGCAACTCGGGGGCCGAGATCGCGAGCGAGATCGCCCGCGCCGGCGGCCGCGTGACAATCGCCGTCCGCTCGGGCGCCAACGTCGTGCCGCTCACGCTCGCCGGGCTCCCGACCCAGTACGTCGCCTACTGGGTCCGCAAGCTGCCGCGCGCCGCGCAGGAAGCGGCGGTCGGCCTGGTGCGCCTCCTGAGCGAGCTCCAGCGGGGCAAGCCGGTGCTGCCGCGGCCGGCGCACAGCCCGCTCGACGCCATCCCCGTCATCGGCTTCCATCTGGTGGACGCGATCGTGGAGGGGCTGATCGACGTGCGTGGCGGCGTCGCCGAGCTGACGGCGGACGGCGCGCGCTTCAGCGACGGCACCGCGGACCGGTTCGACCACATCATTCTCGCGACCGGGTTCGGCGCGGCGCTGGAGCCGCTCGGCGCGCTCGTCCAGGTCGACGCGAAGGGCTTCGCGCGGCGGCGGGACCGCGTCGTGAGCCTCGACCAGCCCGCGTTGTACTTCGTCGGTCACAACTACGACGCCACGGGCGGGCTCTACAACATCCAGCGCGACGCGCGGCTCGCGGCCCGGTTGATCGCGGGAGAGCTGGCGCGCTCCCGGGGCTGAGCGGCCGCTAGCGGCTCGCCCCTTGACTGCTCGCTGCCTGCTCCCCTCCCAACCTGTGCTTTTGGAACCAGCTCATCATGTACAGCTGGGTGCGCATGAAGTTGGACGGCTTGGACCCGGTGCCGTGGTACTCGCCGTTGAAGCGCACCATCACGGTCGGCACGTGGCGCATCTTGAGCGCCGCGAAGTACTCCTCGGTCTGCGGAATCGGGGTCCGCCGGTCGAGCTCTCCCGTCATCAGCAAGGTCGGAGTGGTGACGTGCCCCGCGTACATGAGCGACGAGTGCGCAAGCCACTCGTCCGGCTTGTCCCAGAACGGCTGATGGAAGAAGCTGAAGGTGAAGAACGGGATGTCCGTCTGTCCCGCCATGCTGATCCAGTCGATCACCGGGCAGCGCACGGCCGCCGCGGCGAAACGGTGGGTGTGCCCGATCACCCAGCTCGACAGCACACCGCCCCCCGAGCATCCCGACACGTACATGTGCGTCGTGTCCACGAAGCCGCGCGCGATCACTGCGTCCACCCCGGCCATCAGGTCGCCGTAGTCGGGTCCAGGGTAGTCGTGATCGATCGCGCTCGAGAACGCGTCGCCGTACCCGGTGCTGCCGCGCGGGTTCACGTACAGCACGACGTAGCCGTTGGCAGCGAAGTTCTGGAACATGTAACTAAACCCCACGTTGTACATCGCGAACGGCCCGCCGTGGATCTCGAGAATGAGCGGGTATTTCTTGGCGGGTGCGAACCCGGGCGGCTTCACGATCCAGCCCTGAATCCGGGCTCCGCCCGTCGAGGGGTACCAGACCTCCTCGACGGTCGCGAGCTGCTTGTTCTGGAGCACGTCGTCGTTCACGGCCGTGACGCGGGCGAGCGGTTGGGTGGAGGGGCGCCGCAGGTCGAAGCGGACCACGTCCGCGGGATGCTGCGGATCGCTGCGCACGCCGACGGCCATTCCGGTCCGCGCGACCGCCGTCACCGAGACGACCTGAACGCCCTGGGTCGCGTCGCGCACCCCGCCCGAGAGATCCGCAAAGTGGACGTTGATCGACCCGCGGTCCCCCGCGGTGAAGTAGACGCCCTTGCCGTCGGGCGCCCAGAACAGGTCGCCCGGGTCGCGATCGAAGCCGTGGGAGACGTCGCGCATCCCCGACCCGTCGATCCCGGCGACGAACAGGTCCGAGGTGCGGTGGGTATGCTCCGTCGAATCGTATCCCGTGAACGCCACGCTCCGGCCGTCCGGCGACACCGCGGGGTCCGCCCAGTAGCCCGGCCGGGACACGAGCTGCCGAATCGCGCCGCTCGCGACGTCGAGCGTGTACAGGCGCGACACCCGATACTGCCCGTCCCAGGTCGAGTCCCGCAGACCGTCGAACACGATGGTCCGCCCGTCGGGAGTCCAATCGTACCCCGCACCGAACACCAAGCCGTCGAACCGCGCGCCCACGTTCCAGTGCCCCGTCGTGAGCTGGCGCGCCGTGCCGCCGTCCGCCGGGACGAGGAAGAGATGCGTGAAGCCCTGCTCCATATAGCCCACGCGGTCCTGGCGGTAATGCAGGTCGTCCACCACGCGCGGCGCGGCCGTCCACTTCGCGCCCTCGGGCGGCTTGGGCAGCGAGATAGTCCAGAGACTCGAGTCGGGCACGAGCATCACGAACGCGATCGACTTGCCGCCCGGCGCCCACTTCGGATCCGTCGGCGTCTCGCTCACGCGCGTCACCTGGGACGAGGCGCCCTCGGCGTCCATCCAGCGCACGAAGAGCTGCGTCCCCTTGGGCTCGCCGTCGGCGAGATAGAGGATGCGGGTGCCGTCGGGGGACCAGCGGGCGTCCGAGCCCTTGAGGAGGAAGCGATGGTGCGAGCCGTCGGCGTTCATGATCCAGAGGGCCGACTCCCACTTGTCGTCGATCTTGTTCACCCAGCGGCGCGTGTAGATGATCTGCGACCCGTCCGGGGAGATCTGGGGGTCCTGCACCTGCTCCCAGTCGAGGTAATGGTTCACCGTGAGCAGCGTGTCGGACGCGGTCTCCTGCGCGGGCGCGGGCAACGCGAGCGTCGCGAGCAGCAACGCGGGAAGCGGCAGGCGGGATGGGTGTCTCATGGCTTCTCCTGAGCCGCGATGGCTCGTTGGATGCGGTGCGCGAACACGCGCGCCCCGGCGGGCGCCATGCGCGTCGCGTCGCCCTTGATCTCGTAACTGTCCGCGAGCAGCGGCCGCCCCGTCGCCACGTCGCACAGCTCGGCGACGAGCAGCCAGACGAGGTTGCTCGTCTTCGTGAGCCTGCCGTTCGTCACCCAGCGCGCGCCGAGCGCGTGGCCGACGCGCAACGCGCAGGCGTGGTCGCACGCGTTCCCGCCCGCCTCCTCGGCCGCCACCGCGGCGGCCACGCGGGCGGAGTCGGTCACGGTGACGCCCGGAGCGGCGCCCAACGCGGCGAGCAACGCGCTGGTGGCGGCGCGGGCGACCGCGGTGTCGCCGGGCTCGAGCACGTTCGCGTGCTCGCCGTCGAACCGCAAATCGAGCACGGCGATGGCGCGAGGTAGCGGGGGACCGCTCGTCTGGGCGGCGAGTGTCGTGACGAAGCCGGAGGCGAGCAGCAGCAGCGGGGCGCAACGCACAACAGCCTCCGAGTCGTGAAAAGGACGGAACGGCGGTAATCTAGAGGCCGCGCGCCCAGGACACCAATGACACCCACCCCCCCCATGGCCCGTGATCAGGGAGCCGCCGTCACCGCCGGCTTCCTCGGCTGGACGCTCGACGCCTTCGATTTTTTCCTCGTCGTGATGACGCTCACGGCGATCGCGAAGGAATTCGGCAAGTCCGACGCCGATATCGCCGCCTCGATCGGGCTGACGCTCGCCTTCCGGCCGGTGGGCGCGTTCATTTTCGGACTGCTCGCCGATCGCTACGGCCGGAAGCTCCCCCTGATGCTCGACCTGGTGTTCTACTCCGGCGTCGAGGTCCTCACTGGGCTCGCCCCGAACTACGCGACGTTCATGGTGCTGCGGGCGCTGTTCGGGATCGGCATGGGCGGCGAGTGGGGCGTGGGCGCCTCGCTCGTGATGGAGAAGGTGCCGCCCCGGCTGCGGGGAGTCATCTCGGGGTTGTTGCAGCAGGGCTACGCCGCGGGATACCTGCTCGCCGCCTTGTGCTACTCCTTCGTGTTCCCGCACTGGGGATGGCGGCCGCTCTTCTTCATCGGCGGGCTGCCGGCGTTGCTCGCGCTGTTCGTGCGCGCCCGCGTGCACGAATCGGAAGTGTGGCGCGCCACGCGGCACGAGAGCTGGACCGGGCTCGGCCGCGCGATCGCGGGCAATCTCAAGCTCTTCCTCTACATCACCGTCCTGATGTGGATGATGAACATGGTCTCTCACGGCACGCAAGACATGTACCCCACGTTCCTGCAGCGCGACTGGGGCTTCACTCCCACCCAGCGGGCGACGCTGACCGCGCTCTCGATGGTAGGCGCGCTCTGCGGGGGCGTCATCTGCGGGCTCTACTCCGACCGGCTGGGCCGCCGCCGCACGATCGCGCTGGCGCTGAGCGGCGCCGTCGCCGTCATTCCGATCTGGGCGTTCGCGCCGTCGCTGCCACTCCTGGTGACCGGCGCCTTCGTGATGCAATTCTTCGTGCAGGGCGCCTGGGGCGTGATCCCGGCGCACATCACCGAGCTATCCCCCGACTCGGTGCGCGGGTTTCTCCCGGGCTTCGCGTACCAATGCGGCGTGTTCTTGGCGGGCTATATCGGCTACGCCGAGGCTCGCGTTGCTGAGCAGCTGAATTACGCCTGGGCGATGGCGCTGGTCGCGGCGACCGTGTTCGTGCTCGGCGCGGTCGTGGCGGTGCTGGGTCCGGAGCGGCGGGGGGTGGCGTTCGGGGCTGGAAAGTACAACGGCCCGCGTTGAGCGGGCCGTTGTCGCAGAGAGAGCGGGAAGTCAGTTCGAGTTGCCCGACGGCGAGGTCCACACCATGGTGTTCACCGTGATGTTGTCGAGAAACACGAACCCGGGGCCCACGTCCGTCCCCTCGTCGAACAGGATCGCGAGGCTCGAGATCGTGGCGGTCTCGGGATCGACACCGGCCGCCGTGATGGCCGCCGCGATATCCGCGCCGGAATACGAATCGCTCGTCCAGCCGTCAGTGCCACTCGGAGAGTGCGTGGCTGCGTTGCAACCCAGGAAGACCGTATGGTCGCCGCTGGCATCCGTGACGCCGACGTTCCAGCGGGGAGCCCCCGCCCCGCACCATCCGTCTGCCCGGTGGTCCCAGGACAGCGCGGTCAACGCCGTCGCCGGCTGACCCTGCAGCCCGTCGATTACCGCGAATCCGGCGGCGAAGACCGGCGTGGCCACCATCTTCTGGAAGTAGAGCGCCTGGTCGGCATTCCCCTTCGTGTCCGGCTCCCCCTCGTGCGCCTCCCACTTTGCGAAGGACTGCTCGCCGAGCCCGCCGGGATGGAGGCTCAGGCCGGACTGCCCGCCACCGACGGCAAACGCCGGCCGGGTAGACGGTGAACTGGAGGACGCGGGCGACGCGGGCTCGCGACAGGCCACGAGCACCAGCGCGGCGGCAACCGGGACGAGGATAGCACGTGTGGTCATGAGGACCTCCTTCATGATGTGCCCCGCCAGCCCAACTACCTAGGCGGAGCGACGCACGTGCAAACATAGTTGCGGGACACGGGCTCGCCAGTGTATCCTCGCTCAGCGAGAGGCAGGCGCGATGACCAGCTTCGTCAAACCCACGGAAGCTTACCGGCAGGGACAGCGCACCCTGTTGCGCGAGTACTACACCGCGCCCGAGATCTACGGCGAGGAGATGGAGCGCATCTTCTGCCGGCGCTGGCTGTGCGCCGGCCGCGCCGCCGAGCTCGCAGACCCGGGCGACTTCGTGGTGCGGACCGTCGCGGGCGAGAGCCTCATCGTGGTGCGGGGACAGGACGGCGCGGTGCGGGCGTTCTACAACGTCTGCCGCCACCGCGGCACCCGGTTGTGCGAGGAGGCGCGGGGGCGCTTCTCCGAGACGATCCAGTGCCCCTATCACGCCTGGACCTACACGCTCGACGGCACCCTGATCGGCGCCCCGCACATGGGCGACGTAGAGGGCTTCGACAAGCGCGACTACCCGCTCCACGCCGTGGCCGTCGCCACGTGGGAAGGGTTCCTGTTCCTGAACCTCGCCCGCGAGCCGGAGCCGTTCGAGCGGGCCTTCGCACCCGTGCTCGAACGGTTCAGCCGCTTCAATCTGGCGACGCTGCGCTCGGCGCGACGCATCGAATACGACGTACAGGCCAACTGGAAGCTCCTGTTCCAGAACTTCTCCGAGTGTCTGCATTGCCCGGTGATCCATCCGGGGCTCGCCAAGCTCACACCGTACACGAGCGGGGCGAACGACCTGGCGGAGGGCCCCTACCTCGGCGGCTACATGGTCATCACGAAGGAAGGCGGCAGCCTGACCATGAGCGGCCGCGCCTGCGGCGCCCCCGTGGGCGAGCTGCCGGCGGAGGATCTGAACCGGGTCTACTTCTACTCGATCTTCCCCAACATGCTGCTGTCGCTGCACCCCGACTACGTGATGTTCCACACGCTGTGGCCGGACGGGCCGCGGCGCACCGCCATCACGTGCGAGTGGCTGTTCAATCCCGAGTCGTTCGAGCACTCCGGCTTCAACCCCGACGACGCGGTGCGTTTCTGGGACGAGACGAACCGCCAGGACTGGCACATCTGCGAGCTGGCCCAGGCCGGCATCACTTCTCGCGCCTACGAGCCCGGGCCGTATTCGCCGCGCGAGGGCATTTCCGCGGCGTGGGACCGGGAATTTCTCCGCGCGCTCGGACGCGCGCGCTAGCAGGGGAAACCCGCCTACTTCCTCCGCAGGTAAGCGTCGGTCTTGTTGAGCCAGTCCTCGCGCGGCGGGGAGAACACGTCGACGTCGAGCGTGTCCTCGAGCGCGTGCGCCTCGTGCGGCACGTTCGAGGGGACGTGCAGCACCTCTCCCGCCCGCACCACGACCTCCTGCCGGCCGTCCTCTCCTAGCAGGAACCTGAGCGCCCCATCGAGGATGTAGGTGAACTGCTCGTTCTCGTGGGCGTGCTTCGGCACGATGCAGCCCTTCTTCAAGTAGACGTGGGCGAGCATCACGCGATCGCCGGTGATCAGGCGGCGCGAGAGCGAAGGGTTGACCGCTTCCTTGGGAAGATCGTCCCACCGGTACCAGGTCGCCTGCCGCGGCTGTGCCACCATTCGCTCCGGAAGGGGGGGCCGACAACGCTACACCCCCGCGGTTTGCGCGTCAAAACCGGATAGCGACAGCGGCTGCGTTGACGCGATCTTTCATCACGCGATGTGAGGTGGGTCCGTGGATAGGAGGCAACTGCTCAAACGGCTCGAAGAGGCGTGGGAGGCGCTGAAGGAGTCCTACGCCGGCCTCTCGGACGCGGAGCTATTGGAGCCTGGCGTCGCAGGCGCCTGGTCAGTCAGAGACGTCATCGCGCACGTCACCTGGTGGGAAGAGGAGGCGCTCACGCACCTGCCGCTCATCCTCGCCGGCGGGAGGCCACCGCGGTATTCCGTGACGTATGGCGGCATCGACGCCTTCAACGCCAGGATGACGGCGCAGAAGAAGGACTTGTCGCTCGCCGAGGTACTGGGCCAGCGGGACGAGGTCCACCGCCGGTTAACCGCCTTCATCGAGAGCGCACCCGGTGACCAAGTCAGCGGCGAAACGCGCTTTCGCCGTCGCCTGCGGCTCGATACCTACGGTCATTACGCGAAGCACGCGCGGGCGATACGCAACTGGCGCGAGCAGAGCGGGCGCTCTAGCCCGCGGCTTCGTGCGACTCGGCCTGGCGCTGCATCGCCTCGTGCGCCTGGGCACTGACCCACACGCCCGGATGCGGGATCGTCACGACGAAGCCGTCGCCCGCCCGTAGCGGCCGAGCCTGGTAGGCCGCGAGCGGCTCGCGCCACTCGGGCGGCAGCTGGGCCGACGAGCGCAGCGGCAACGCGATCGCGGCGCCCATCCGCCCCACGACGGCGTTCTCGATCACGTCGGTGAGCGGCCGGTTCATCGGGTCGCGCAGCTTGGCGAGCGCGGCATGGCGCCCGGCGGCGTCGCCGACGGCGATGATCGCGGTCGAGTAGTACAACAGGTTCGACTCGACGTGCTCGAGCAGCCGGACGGTGGAGGCGCCGCCGCGCGGCTCGTCGCCGCCCAGCAGCCGGTCCAGGTCGGGCAGCAGCCCCCGGTCGAGCAGCGTGCGGCGGAAGATGTAACCGAAGCGCCGCACCACGTCCGGCGTCGCGACGTTGGGAAGCCGGAACGGCACGAAGATCACGGGCCGCACGCGCGGGCTCCGCACCATCACCTTGAAGCGCTCGAGCGGCTCGAAGAAGTGGAACGTGACGAGGCGGTCGCGCGTGGTATTGCGGACGGTGCGGATCGCGCCGCCAGGGGGGGTGTCCGCGTGGGCGTCCACGACGCCGAGCGGCCGGCGCCGCAGCGCCTGGCTCATGCGCTCTGTGCGGTCGCGGATCATCTGGACCGTATCGAACACGGCGGCTTCGAGGTTCGGCTCCGCGAGAGTGAGCGGATCGAGCTGCAGCTCGGGTCGCAGCGCGGTCACGAGATCGCCCAGCATCGACGTGCCGACCATGCGCGCGAGAATCTGGAGCGGGCGCTCGCGGCCCTCCGCCTCGCGCCGCCAGCGACCGTCGAGTACCGCGAGCTTCGCTTCGTCTCCCGGCGTCAGCGATATGCTGTAGAGCAGCTCGCCCCACAGCACGCCGAGCGACTGCCAGTATTCCTCCACCTCGATCAGCACCCCGTAGCGCATCGCCGCAGGGCCGTCGGCGGGCGGAGTGAAGAAGTCGGCGACGGCGTCGCGCGGTCCCCCCGTCGAGGTGGCCGGTGCCCGCTCGGCGAACATCGCGAGCCGCTGGAAGTAGAGGACGTGGCCCGGCACCTCAG
>Ga0209159_1000419_pt1 | contig 39010 bp, 31 predicted proteins | sample GraSoiAngelo_144_FD_185901 | JGI IMG/M metagenome (GOLD analysis project Ga0209159, IMG submission 185901) | Grasslands soil microbial communities from the Angelo Coastal Reserve, California, USA - 14_1009_02_40cm (SPAdes) (version 2) | ecosystem: Environmental > Terrestrial > Soil > Grasslands ...
GAGGGGGAACTCACGACGTCCCCCCTCTCCGGAACGGAGAGGGGGACAGGGCGTGAGGACCTATTCATACCGCAACGCCACCATCGGATCGACCTTGGTCGCCCGCCGCGCCGGCAGGTAACTCGCCACTGCCGCGACCGAGCCGAGTATCACGATCACAACCGAGAGCACCAGCGGATCGTGTGGCGTGACGCCGTACAGCATCGACGCGATCGCGCGACCCACCACCAGCGCACCCGCAACCCCGAGCAGGGCGCCCCACACCATGACGCGCAGTGCTTGCCCCATGACGAGCGCGAGGATCTCGCGCCGGCCAGCCCCAAGCGCGATCCGGGTCCCCATCTCCTGAGTACGCTGCGACACGACGTAGCTCAGAACGCCGTACAAGCCGATCGCCGCGAGCAGCAGGCCCAGCCCCCCGAAGAGGCTCAGAAATGCCGAGCCCACGCGCCAAGGGCGCAACTGCGACGCAAACATGCGCGGCATCGGGTCGATCGTCGGATAGGGAAGCTCGGCGGACGTCGCCTGGACCTCGCGACGCACCGGCCCAACCAAGTCGTCGGCGTCACGCCCCGTGCGCACGAGTAGCGCCGTGATCGGCCAGCTGACTACGGAGTCCGCTTGCGCCAGCGGTATGAAATACTGTACGACGACTTCGTCGGTCACGCTCCCGCGTCGCGCGTCCTCGACAACGCCGACCACCTCGGTGCACGGGCGCGTCGAGCCGCCGATCTTCAAGCACTTACCGATAGGCTCTTCACCAGGCCAATACAGCCGGGCCATCGTCTCGTTCACGACTGCGACCCGCTGCGCTCCCGCGTTGTCAGTGGAGGCGAAGGCGCGACCGCGGCGGACGGCCGTGCCCAGCGTGCCGAAATAATCAGGCGTCACCGCCGCGACGTATGGCCCACCGGTGTTCACGTTCGGGAGAGAGTCCAAACCGGGCACTGCCAAGCTGACCGCAAAGCTCCAGCTGAAAGGCATTCCCATGGAGAGGCTCGCGCCGGCAACCCCCGGCAGCGCTCGGACCCGCTCCCGCATCCGTTCGTACAGTGCGTTGATCGCTGCGCGCTTGTAGCCGAGTGGCTCGAGGTTCACCGAAGCCACGATGAGACGGTCGGCATCGAACCCTAGACGAAGGCCCTCCACGCGATGCAGGCTCCTGGTGAAGAGCCCGGCACCGGTCAGCAACACCAGCGTGAGGGCGACCTGACCGACCAGCAGGCCGGCGCGTGCCGCTGTTCTCTGGATCCTGCCTTCGCGCTCGCCGGACTTGAGCGCCGAGGATAGATCGGGAGCGCTCGCCTCGAAAGCCGGAGCCAAGCCGGCGAGCACCGCCGTACCCAGAACCACCAGCGAAGTGAACAGGACGACCCGGATGTCGAGCACGGGACCCGTTGCGGCATCGGGCAATAAGGCCGCTCGCAGCACCGGCCCGACCCACAGTGTGACGAGCAGAGCGGCCCCGCCGCCCAGGACCGTGAGCACCGCGCTCTCAGCCAGGAGCTGTCGGGCCAAACGACCGCGGCTCGCGCCGAGCGCCAACCGCACGGCGATCTCTCGCTTGCGTTGCACCGCGCGGGCGAGCAGGAGATTGGCAACGTTGGCGCAGGCGATGAGCAACACGAGTCCGCACATCGCCGCAAGCCAGACCGAGAGCTTGACGTCGCCATGCGCCCCCGATCCTGCCGCATCGTGAACAGAGAGCAGCGAGAGGACACCGGTCGAGTCACGGGTTTGCGCGTACCAGCTGCGGTAGATCGCCGTGCCTTCGGCGACCACCTGCGCTGGAGCGACGCCGGGGCGCAGCCGAGCGATGACGCCTGACAACCAGAAGTAGTCTTTGCTGAGCGCGTCGGGACCGCGGACCTCCCGCGCCGCCGCAGTCAGCGGCACCCACACGTCCGGCACGTCGAGGTCGATGCCGGAAAAGCCATGCGGTGCGACGCCGATGACGGTGTAGCCGCTTCGTCCCAGCTGGAGCGTTTTGCCGAGCACCGCTCGGTCGTCGCCGTATCGGCGCTTCCAGAACTCTCGACTGAGAACGGCGACATGGGCTGGATTGCCCAAGCGGTCCTCATCGGCGGCGAAGAAGCGACCCAGCAACGGGCGCACGCCGAGGAGGGAGAAGAACGATGCCGTGACCAGCTTGCCCTTGAGCCGTTCAGCCTGCGGCCCGAGCCCAAGACTGAAGTTGCCATCCCCATAGGCGGCGACCGCCGCCAAGCTGCGGGCGTGGTCCCGGAAGTCCTGGTAACGCGGGTAGGTCCCGATCGACGTGGTGCTGGTGCCCCATTGGGGCCTGGACCACGTCACGTAGAGTCGCACGACTCGATCCGGATCGACCACGTGCGCCGGGGGCCGGAAGAACAGCCGGTCCACCACGCCGAACATCGCGGTGTTCGCCCCGATGCCGAGCCCGAGCGTCAGAACGGCGGCGAGAGATAGCCCTGGACTCCGGGCGAGCGTGCGCAGCGCGTACCGCAGGTCGGCGAGCAGGGTGTCCATGCTAGGGCCTGGGCGCTCGGGGCCCGCGAGTCCTCACCCCCTGTCCCCCTCTCCGTTCCGGAGAGGGGGGACGTCCGGAGTTCCCCCTCTCCCGCAGGGAGAGGGGGTCAGGGGGTGAGGACACAATCGAATCGACCTGCGTTGGCAGCAGTCCGGATCGCTGCATAGGCCCTACTCCCGAAGCGCCACGGTGGGAGCGAGCCTGGACGCGCGGCGTGCGGGGAACCATGTTGCCAACACGCTCGCGAAGCCCAGCCCGCTGATGGCGAGCGCGAAGGACGACGCATCCAATGGCGTCAACCCGTACAGCAACGCGGCCGCATACCGGAGCGTCACGCCGGCGAGCGCCGCGCCGATGGCGATGCCGCTGGCTAGCAGCACACCGCATTCCGCGAACATCATGCGGATGACGGTGCGCGGCTCCGCGCCGAGCGCCATGCGAACGCCGATCTCGATTCGCCGGCGCGTCACGAGGTACGACATCACGCCGTACAGCCCGATCGCCGCGATCAGCATGGCGAGGACACCGAAGAATCCGGACAGCCAGGCCATCAACCGCTCTGTGACGAGCAACCTGTCGATGTAGTTCGTGACAGCGTCGTACGAGACAGCGGCGGCGGGGGCGACTTCGGTGATGGCGCGCGTCAGCGCGCGAGTTAGGGACGCCGCGGGCACATCGGAGCGGAGCACGATCCGGAAATCCCAAGTCGGCGTGCTGTCCTGCGATGCCGCCACGTAGGCCATCGGCAGGAACATCGCGCTCGGTTCGTTGGCCGAGAATCGGTATACCGCGGAGGTGCGCTCCTCCCGTACCTGGAGGTATTTCGCATCCCTGACCAGTCCGACGATGTGGTAGGTGGGCTGTGGGCTGCCGGGCGGCTGCTCCATCTGAAACGTCCTCCCGATAGGATCGGCGTTCTGGAAATACCGCCGTGCGAACGTCTCGTTCACGATGGCCGCCTTCGCCGTGTCGGGCCGGTCTCGACCGTCGAACGTCCGGCCCGCGAGGAGCGGCGTCTCCATCACGCGGAAGTAGTTGCCGCCGACTTCGTTGAAGTGCACGTCGCCGTCCTGCACCGCGCCGCCCGTGACGATGCGACCGTTCCAATCACTGCCGCTGAGAGGCACGATCAATGCCTCGGCGGCGTGGCGAACGCCGGGGACCTGCTGGAGGCGCGTCACGATGGCGGCGAGGGTCTGAGTCCGCGCCTCGGGCCGCACCGCGGTTCGGCTCAGGTCGACAGCCACCACCACCACGTCAGGATCGAAGCCCAGTTCGACCGCGCCGAGGTTTTTCAAGGTGCGGCCGAAGAGGAGTGCGCCGACCACGAGCACCATCGAGAGCGCGACCTGCACGACCACCAGCCCGCGCCGCAGCGCGAGCGCCTCGTGTCCTTCGGTGGAAGATCGGCCGCCGGGCTGCATGGCATTCGCCAGATCACGGCGAGTGGCCTTGAGCGCCGGGCTGAGGCCGAACAGCACGCACGTGAGGACCGTGACGGTGGCCATGAACGCAAACACGCGCCAGTCTGGCGTCAGGTCCAAGAAAATTCCGCCGCCGCGCGCGTTGAGGAACATCACCAGCGTCTGGCTCATCCAGCGGGAGAGCAGCAGCCCGCCCAGGGCACCGAATCCGGCAAGCAGCACGCTCTCGGACAGCATCTGACGGACCACACGGCGCCGCGACGCGCCAATTGCCAGACGCACGGCGACCTCGCGGCCGCGGGCGGTGGAGCGCGCCAGCATCAGGTTCGCGAGATTGAGGCAGGTGAGTAGCAGTACGAGGCCCGTGGCGCCAAGCACCGCCCACAACTGAGTCGCATACCTGCTCCGCAGGTTCGACACGCCGGTACCGGCAGGGCTCGCAGTGAGCGTGGACGACGTGTAGTTCTTCGCCCAGTCGGCGGTGTATGTCGGCGACACCGTTGCCTGGAACACCCCGGGTGAAATGGCAGCGACCTGTGCCTGGGCTCGCTCCACCGTCCAGCCCGGCTTCAGACGTCCCATGATGTCGAGCCACCAGACGGCACGCCGGCCGGTTCCGGCCTGGTCGCCGCGCAGCAGCGCCTCGGCGCAGAGCGGGAGTGCCACGTCGAACGTGCGGCCGACCTCCACACCGAAGAAGCCTGGCGGCGTGACCCCAATCACCTGGAACGGCCGTCGGTCCAGCATGATCGTCTGCCCGATCACACCGGCGTGGCCTCCGAGCCGGGCCTGCCAGAACCCATGCGACAGCACTACGCCGGGCGAGCCGCATCCCTTTTGATCGTCTAGCTCCGTCAACAGGCGACCGAGATGAGCGTGCACGCCGAGGGCGTCGAAGAAACGTCCGCTGACGTAGAACCCAAACGCAGGCACCGCTTCTCCTTCGCTGGACAGATCCCATCTGCCGTTGCCCCAGGCGAACAGCGACGAGAAGGCCTGCTGCTCGGAGCGGATCTCCTGCCACAGCGGCTCGGTGAAAATCGAGCGGCCCGGATACCCCCGGCCCACCCGTCCCTTGCCGTGTCGGTCGATCCCGATCGACACGAGCTCGCTGGGCTGCTCGACTGGAAGCGAGCGGAGACGGAGCGCGTTGACGAGCTGGAAAATCGCCGCGTTGGCGCCGGTGCCGAGCGCCAGAGCCAGGATCGCCACGAGCGCGAATGTCGGATTCCTGCGAAGGATCCGCATGCCGTAGCGGAGGTCCTGCCCGATCGTGTCCAGGAACGCAATCGCGTTCATGTTACTTCGCTCTCGCCGAATCCGATTCTGGCGTTACGATGAGATTCCGGAAGTGAGCGACCGTTCCCGCCCCGATCCACAGCGCGACAGCGCCCTTTCGGTTCGCACCCGACTTCACATCGTTGACGATGAGCGCGGGCTGTTGCTGGTCGTGGACGTAGAGGCGCGCCCGTTCGCCGCGCACCTCGATCCTGATTTTCGTCCACCTATCCGCCTCGAGATCGACGTACGACTCGTATTTGGACGGGGTCTCCTGGCGCAGTCGGGACCAGGTCCAATCGGGATACGAGATGTATTGAGTCGCGTGATTGCGGCGCTCCTGATCTTCGGCACGCCCATTCGTGGGCCGTAGATAGAACACATCGTACGTCGCTTTGCCTTCCGTCTTGTTGTCTATCTGCAACCGAAAAGCAATGCCCACGAAGCCGCGTGCTCCCGCGAAGGCGCCCGAGGCTGGGGCGCCGGCAACTTCTGCTTCGATGATGCCGTTTGAGAAGTCCAGACCCTCAATCCACGCGAGCATCGGGGGCTCGCCTTCCTGGCGCGCTGCCTCCGGAGTTGCGGTGATTCGAAGCCCTCGCTTCCCTTGGAATGTCGCTGGCTCGGCGATGACGTTGTGCAGCCGCAGATTGTCAACGGATTCGAGTGGGTAGCGTTTGGCTTGCGCCACGGCAGAGTCGGGCACAAACGCGCCCAAAGCGCCGGCCAGCACAGCTGCTACGAATCGAGTCATGGCTTAGTCTTCTCCTGCTAGGGACTCGGGGCTCGGGGCTAGGTCGTCCGTGGAGCTCCGAGCCCCGAGTCCCGAGCCCCGAGTCCCGAGTCCCGAGTCCCCTGCTCCTCCACCACCCGCCCATCGAACAGCTGCACCGTACGGTCCGCGTGCTGCGCATAGCGCGGGTCGTGCGTGACCATGCAGATCGTGGCGCCGTTGCGATGCAGCTCCCGCAACAGCTCCATCACCGCTCCGCCGTTCGTCGAGTCCAAGTTCCCGGTGGGCTCGTCGGCCAGGAGAATCGCAGGGTCACCTACCACCGCGCGCGCCACCGCGACGCGCTGCTGCTGGCCTCCCGAGAGCTGCGCCGGGTAGTGCTTTGCCCGGTGCGACATCCCGACCCTTTCCAGGGCTGCCTGCACCCGCCGCTTCCGCTCGGCGCCGGGCATGCCGCGATAGGTGAGCGGCAATTCGACGTTCTCGTAGACCGTCAGGTCGCCGATCAGGTTGAACGCCTGGAAGATGAAGCCGATGCGGCGGTTCCTAATCCGGGCGCGCTCGGCGGCCGAGAGATTCGCGACCGGACGGCTTTCGAGCAGGTAGGTCCCCTCCGTGGGCGTGTCCAGCAGGCCGAGCAGGGAAAGCAGCGTCGTCTTCCCGCACCCCGATGGTCCCGCAATCGAGACGTAGTCGCCCTCCTTGATCTCGAGATGCACGTCCGCGAGCGCATGGGTCTCCACCTCGTCGGTGTAGAAGACCTTCTTGATGCCCTGGAGCTGAATGAGCGGTGCACCGTTGCCCGGCATCGATTCTCCTTTGCTCGGGGTTCGGGCCTCGGGGCTCGGGGCTCGTGATGCACACCCGAGCCCCGAGCCCCTAACCCCTAGCCCCTATCTCTTGATCCTCACTCGGTCCACGTTGTCCCACTGCGACATGTCCGACAGGATCACCGAATCGCGCACATTGAGGCCGCGCATTACCTCGATCGTGTTGACCGAGCTGCGCCCGACCTGCACCTGCACGCGCGTCGCGTAGCGTCCGTCGTCGGTGAGCTTGAACATTCCGATCGTGCTGTTGGGCTGGCCGTAGGCGGGCCGCCCGGTGTAGAGCACGTGCTCCAGCCGCTCGACCTCGATCGTGCCGTCCACGGAGAGGTCGGGGCGCATCCCCGCGACCGTGTCCTCGAGCGCCACGTCCACCGCCACCGTGCCGTTGATCGCGTTGGGGTCGAACCGGATGACGTGACCGGGAATGACCCCGTTGCGTGTGTCGATCGCCGCCTTCAGGCCGATCGTCACGTCCTTCGCCTGCGTCTCGGGGATCTGGAGCACGGCCTTGAGCTTCCCAGGCTGGACCACCTTGGCGAGCATCGTCCCGCCGAGCACGTATTGGCCGAGCTGCAGCGTCAGGTCGGAGACCACGCCCGAGTCGCCCGCCCGTACTTGCAGCGACCGCAGCACATTCTGCTGGAACTCCGCCACGGCGCGCAGCCGGTCCACCTGCGACCGCTGCACGGCGAGCTGGGAGTCGATCGTTTCGGCCATTAGCGCCAGACGCTCCTGCTCGATGCGATATCGCGTCTCGAACTCCACCGCCTTGTCCCGGGCCAGCGCGGCCTCGTTGCGCGATATGCCGCCGTGCGCGCCGAGCGACTCCGCGACCTCGGCCTCCCGCTTCGCGTTGAAGTACTCGGTGCGCGTGGTCGCGACGACACCCGTTTGCGTCAGCCGCTGATTCTCGAGATTGGTTCGCTGGCTCACGAGCTCGGCGCGGGCCGCGGCCAACTGCTGCTCGGCCTGGAGGGCCTGGATCTGCACGTCGGGGTTGGAAAGGTCGAGCAACACGGTTCCGGGTTTCACATGCTGCCCCGGTTGCGCGAGCACCCGATCGACGCGGCCGGCAGCGAGCGCCGTGATGAACCGGATGTGCTCCGGCACGAGCGTGCCGGGCCCACGCACCTCGCGCACCATCTCGCCGCGGCGCACCGAATCCACCCACAGGGTGGCCCGATCGACCGTGGGCGCGGCGGGCTTCAAGCTCGTCAGGAAGACCGTGACCAGCACGACCGCGCCGGCGGCGAGGCCGCCCTGTACCACTTGGCGGCGTCGCTTCGAGGTTTGGGGGCGCGGAATGTCCACGACCTACTGACTAAGCAGACATCGTACCACGAGCCGGGCTGAGCTAACTTGCCACCGGCGAACAGCTTACTGAGATCACCCCCGCGCCACGCGGAGCTCGAGGCGTGCGGTTGTGGGATGGCCAATCCCACAACCGGACACTTCTCCCGGGGGTTCGGGCCTCGGGGCTCGGGGGTGCGGTACTCCGGCGCAGCAGTCGGGCGCCGAAATCTCTCCGCGACTTCCCAGCCCCGAGCCCCCATCTGGCATGGCAATTGCCTTTTCCCGCCGAGACCTTCCGGAGCTGGCCCTGGATGCGACATCTCACCCTCGCCTTCCGCACCCTCTTCAAGACCCCGTTCGTCACCGGCATCGCGGTCGTTTCCCTCGCGCTCGGCATCGGGGCCAATGCCGCCATCTTTTCGCTCTTCGATCAGATCTTGCTTCGTCCGCTCCCGGTGCCCGACCCGGACCGACTCGTCAACCTCGCGGCTCCCGGCCCCAAACCCGGTTCCCAGTCGTGCGGGCAGGCGGGAGACTGCGACGTGGTGTTCAGCTACCCTATGTTCCGGGACCTCGAGCGAACGCAGACGGTATTCAGCGGACTCGCCGCGCATTTGGCCTTCGGCGTCAGTCTGTCGTATCGCGACCAGTCGACGACGGGGGAGGGGATGTACGTCTCGGGGTCCTACTTCCCGACCCTCGGCCTGCGTCCCGCTCTCGGACGCCTCCTCGGGCCGGCCGACGACCAGGGCATCGGTACCAACTACGTCACGGTGCTAGGGTACCGCTATTGGCAGTCGCACTTCGGGAGTGATCCTGGAGTCCTGGGTCGCCCCCTCCTCGTCAATGGACAGGCAATGACCATCGCCGGCGTCGCTCCGCAGGATTTTCAGGGGACCACGCTCGGCGTCCGGCCACTGGTGTTCGTGCCGATCAGCATGAGAGGTGTGCTCGAGCCTGGATTCCGCGGGTTCGAGAATCGTCGAAGCTACTGGGCTTATCTCTTCGGACGCCTGAAGCCGCGCGTGTCTCTGGCGCAGGCGAGGGCCGGGCTCAACGCGGTCTACCATCCCATCGTCACCGACGTCGAGGCGCCGCTCCAAAATGGGATCAGCGACCAAATGATGGCCGAGTTCCGCGTGAAGCGCGTCGTCCTCACCCCGGGACGGCGGGGGCAGAGCTCGATGCACCGGGACGCGCAGACGCCGTTGCTCATGTTGTTCAGCGTCACCGCGATCGTGCTGCTCATCGCGTGCGCCAATATCGCGAATCTCCTGCTCGCGCGGGGCGCGGGACGCAGCATGGAGATGGGCGTCCGTTTGGCCCTGGGCGCCCGCCGCAGCCACCTCATCACCCAGCTGCTCACCGAATCGGTGCTCCTCGCTTCTCTGGGCGCGCTCGCCGGTCTGATCGTGGCCAACTGGACTCTGACCGGCATCGCCGCCCTCGCTCCGCCCGAAGTCGCGGACACGCTCGGGTTCGGTCTCCCGCCCGTAGTGCTGCTCTTCGCCGGCGCGATCGCGCTCGCCACGGGGATCGGCTTCGGCGTGTTCCCGGCTTGGCACAGCACCCGCACCGAGCTGGTCACGGCCATCCGCGCCAACGCCGGCCAGATCTCGGGGGCACGGGGCGCCGCTCGGTTCCGATCGTCGCTGGTCACCGTCCAGATCGCCCTGGCCACCACGCTGCTCATCGCCGCAGGGCTGTTCGTGAAGAGCCTGGTCAACGTGACCCGGGTGGACCTGGGGATGCGGGTTGACCACGTGGTCACGTTCAGGATCGCGCCGGAACGGAGCGGCTACGATAGCGCTCGCGCGCTTTTGCTCTATGACCGCGTGGAAGACGCGGTGGGCGCGATCCCCGGCGTCAAGGCCGTCAGCAGCTCGACCGTCCCCATCCTGGCCGGGTACACCTGGGGCTCGGACGTCAACGTGCAAGGGTTCCCATCCGGGCCCGACGTGGACAGGAACGCGCGGGTCAACGAGGTCGGCGCGGGCTACTTCGCCACCCTGGGCGTGCACCCGCGGGCCGGCCGCGAGTTCACCACGGCGGACCGTCGGGGGGCGCCCCGGGTTGCCGTCGTGAACCAGGCCTTCGCGAAGAAGTTCAACTTGGGCGAGAGCGCTGTGGGCAAGTTCATATCCACGAGCGGGCCCGACTCGCTGAATATCCAGATCGTCGGCGTCATTCCCGACGTCAAGTACAACGATGTCAAGCAGGCTGTGGAGGCGATGTTTTACACGCCGTGGCGGCAGGAGACACACGTGGGACAGATGAGCTTCTACGTGCGGTCCGCCGAGCCCGCAGCGCTCCTGCGCGCGCTCCCCGCCGTCCTCAAGCACATCGACCCCGGCCTTCCGATGAACGGCCTCAAGACCATGCCGGAGCAGATCCGAGAAAACGTCTCCGTGGACCGGCTGATCAGCGTCCTGTCGGCGTCGTTCGCCGTGCTCGCCACCGTGCTCGCCGCGGTGGGTCTGTACGGCGTCCTAGCCTACAGCGTGGCCCAGCGCACGCGCGAGATCGGCGTGCGCATGGCCTTGGGTGCCGGCTCCGGGCGGGTGCGCGCGCTGGTGCTGCGCCAGGTCTCCGGCATGATGCTGGTGGGCGGTGGGATCGGCTTAGTGGGGGCGCTGGGTTTGGGGCGTGCCGCGCGCTCGCTCCTCTACGGGCTCGAGGGGCACGATCCCGTGGTGTTCGCGCTCGCCGCCACGCTGCTCACGCTGGTGGCGTTCGGCGCAGGTTACGTTCCGGCCCGACGCGCTTCCCTCGTGGATCCGGTGCGGGCACTCCGCTACGAGTAGCAGCGCCCGCTGGCGGTGCTGCGACAGCACACCACGCTTCAGCGTTGTGCCTCGCCGAGCCCACGCTTCAGCGTGGGAATCAGGCGTGGGTCCCAGCCCGGGCGCCCGCTTCTCTCACGCCCACACCACCGGCACCCGATACGGCTCGAACGACCGATCCGAAGTGAGGATCGTGAGTCCTTCGTCCAGCGCCTGCACGATGAGCAGGCGGTCGAACGGGTCGGTGTGATGCAGCGGTAGATCACGCAACAGATCGCCGTGCCGCACGGTTACCGAGAGGGCCGCGAATCCGTTCTCCGCGACGACTTGCTCCACGGGATCTGCGAATTTGAGCTTGCCGACGGCCCGCTTGATCGCGATCTCCCACGCGCTGATCGCGCTGACCGCTACGAGTTCGGCCCGCCGCAGGGTACGAACCGCGGCGGGCCGAACCTGACCCGCGTGCCAGCGGATGAGGACGTTGGTGTCGAGCAGCAGCCTCACCCGGGTTCGCCTGTAAACAACCGCAGCAGCTCGGGCGGCAGCGGCGCGTCGAAATCCGGCGCGATCCAGACCCTCCCCTTCCCTCTGCCGGGCTTGCGCAGGTGGCGGGTGTCTTTGGGCGCGAGCGGGACCAGGCGGGCCTTGGGCTTGCCGGACTTGGCGATGATGATCTCACGCCCCAGCGCGGCCTGCTCGACCAGCTCAGAAAGGTGGGTCTTCGCCTCGTACAGGCTCACGGGCTCTCGCACTGAAGGGGCCTTCTTGCGACGACGCATGTACGAACGATACCGCATTTGACCAAATTGGTCAAGTTCAGCCGTCGGTCACCGCCCCCAGGCTCGAGCTCGACACTAGCTTCGCATATTTCGCCAGCACCCCCGAGGTGTACGTCGGCGCGCGCGCCTTCCAGCCAGCCCGGCGCCGGGCCAACTCCGCTTCCGGCAGATCCACGTCGAGACGCCGACGCTCTGCGTCGATGGTGATGCGATCGCCCTCCTGCACGAGCGCGATCGGTCCGCCGACCGCCGCCTCGGGCGAGACGTGGCCGACCACCAAGCCATACGTGCCGCCCGAGAATCGCCCGTCGGTGATGAGCCCGACCGCGTCCCCCAGCCCCGCCCCGATCAGCGCCGACGTGGGCGACAGCATCTCGCGCATCCCCGGACCGCCCTTCGGCCCCTCGTAGCGAATCACGACCACGTCGCCGCGCTTGACGCGTCCCTTGAGAATCGCTTCGAGGCACGCCTCCTCGGAGTCGAATACCCGGGCCGGGCCGGTCATCTTCAGCGCTTTCACGCCAGTGATCTTCGCGACGCCCCCTTCCGGCGCGAGGTTACCGCGCAGGATCGAAAGGTGTCCCTTGGGATATAGCGGCCGCTCCCACGGCCGGATCACTTCCTGATCGCGCCGCGGCGAGTCGGGAACGTCCTCCAGCACCTCGGCGATCGTCCGACCGGTGATCGACAGGGCGTCACCGTGCAGCACGCCGTGCGTCAATAAAGTCTTCATGACCTGGGGGACGCCGCCGGCGCGGTGCAGATCGGTGGTGACGAACCGCCCCGAGGGCTTCAAGTCGCACAGCACGGGGACGCGCGTGCGGATCGTCTCGAAGTCGTCGAGCACGAGCGGCACGCCCGCCGCCCGGGCGATCGCGAGCAGGTGCAGCACAGCGTTGGTCGACCCGCCGATCGCCATCGACACGGCGATCGCATTCTCGAACGCCTGGCGCGTCAGGATCTGGAGCGGCCGCAGGTCGCGCCCGATCGCCTCCACCAGCACCACCGCGGACTGCGCGGCGCTCTCGGCCTTCTCGGGATCCTCGGCCGCCATAGTGGAGGAGTACGGCAAGCTCATCCCCATCGCCTCGATCACCGAGGACATCGTGTTCGCGGTAAACATCCCGCCGCACGAGCCGGCGCCGGGGCAGGCGCGCCGCTCGACCTCGAGCAGCTCGGCGGCGTCGATCTTACCGGCGCTGAATTCGCCAACGGCCTCGAACGCGCTCACAACCGTCAAATCGCGACCGGCGTAGCGGCCCGGCTTGATCGTCCCGCCGTACACGAACACCGCCGGGATGTTCATGCGCGCGATGGCGATCATGGCGCCCGGCATGTTCTTGTCGCACCCACCGACCGCGAGCACGCCGTCCATGCACTGGGCGCTGCACACGGTCTCTACCGAGTCGGCGATCACCTCGCGGGAGACGAGCGAGTATTTCATCCCCTCGGTCCCCATCGAGATCCCGTCGCTCACCGTGATCGTGCCGAACAGCTGCGGCATCACGCCGAGGGTCCGCAGGGTGGACTCGGCGCGCCGCGCCAGCAGGTCGAGCCCGAGGTTGCATGGGGTCAGGGTGCTGTAGGCGTTCGCGACGCCCACGATCGGCTTGGCGAAGTCCTCGTCCCCGAAGCCCACCGCGCGGAGCATGGCGCGATTGGGGGAGCGTTGGACGCCCTGGGTGATCGTGTGGCTGCGGAGAGCGGTCATGGGACGTCGTTTGAACGCGGAACGCGGAACGCGGAACGCGGAACCGACGCGCGAACATCTGTTCCGCGTTCCGACTTCCGCGTTCCGCGTTCATCCAAGATCAGGCCGGCGATCCGTTCTCCCATCTCTCGCGTCCCGATGACCGGCTCACCGGCTGCCGCAAGGTCGCGCGTCCTTGCCCCGGCTTCGAGCACCGCGCGGATCGCCTGCTCCACCGCGTCCGCCGCCTCCGGGAGCCCGAGCCCATGGCGTAACAGCAGCGCCGCAGACGCGATCGCGCCGATCGGGTTTGCGATCCCCTGTCCCGCGATGTCGGGCGCCGACCCGTGCACCGGCTCGAACAACCCCGCTCCCGCGCCCAGCGACGCCGAGGGGAGCAGGCCGAGCGCCCCGGCGAGCACCGCCGCTTCGTCGCTCAAAATGTCGCCGAACATGTTCTCGGTGAGGATCACGTCGAACGCGGCTGGATCGGTGACGAGGCGCATGGCGGCATGATCGACGTACAGGTGCGCCAGCCGGACGTCGGGATACTCCTGGCCGATCGTCGTGACCGTGTCGCGCCACAGCTGCGAGACCTCGAGCACGTTCGCCTTGTCCACCGACGTGACGAGGCGCCGCCGCCGCCGCGCGGCCTCGAAGGCGACGCGCGCCACGCGCGCTATCTCGGCGGCGGTGTAGACCAAGGTGTTGACGGCGCGCGACCCGTCTCTCCGGCGCGGCTCCCCGTAATACAACCCGCCGGTGAGCTCCCGTACGATCAGCACGTCGACGCCGTGCAGCCGGTCCGCCTTGAGGGGCGACCGGTCGGCCAGGGGGGGGAAGACGGCGACCGGGCGCAGGTTGGCGTACACGCCGAGCAGGGCCCGCAGCGCGAGCAGGCCGGTCTCTGGTTTCAGGTGGCGAGGCGCGCGATCAAGTGCGGGATCGCCCACGGCTCCGAGCAGCACCGCGTCGGCACTCCGGACGGCCGCGCGCGTCTCGTCCGGCAGCGGATCGCCTGCGGCCGCGACACCTGCCGCCCCCACGGCGAAATGCGACAGCGTGAAGCCGATGCCGAAGCGCTGGCCCGCCGCCTGGAGCACGCGCTCCGCTTCTGCGGTCACCTCCGGGCCGATCCCATCCCCGGGGAGCACGGCGATCCCGTAGCTCTTCACGACCCCTCCCCCAAACGCGGAACGCGGAAGTCGGAACGCGGAACAGATATCCGCCCTTCAGTTCCGCGTTCCACGTTCCGCGTTCCGCGTTCGAATGCCGCGATCCGCTCCTCCTCGAGCAACGTCCGTCCGATCTCGTCGAGTCCGTGGAGCAGCATCTCCTTGCGGTACGCCTCGATCGGGAACGCGGCCGCGAAGCCGCGGCCATCGGCCACCCGCTGCGTCTCGAGATCGATCGACAGGCGATAGTCCCCCCCGGCCGCTGCGTGACGGCGCAGCACTTCGGCGATCTCCTCAGGCCTCAGACGCACGGCCAGCACGCCGTTCTGGCAACAGTTCGCGTAGAAGATGTCTGCGAACGACGGGGCGAGGATCGCGCGGAAGCCGTACTCGCGCAGCGCCCACACCGCATGCTCCCGCGACGAGCCGCATCCGAAGTTCGCGCCAGTGAGGAGGATCGTCGCGCCCTCTGCCTCAGGCTGGTTGAGCTCGAACTCCGGATTCAAACTCCCGTCGGGCCGAAACCGCCAGTCGGAGAAGAGGGCCGGCCCGAAGCCGGTGCGCTCCACCCGCTTCAGGAACTGCTTGGGAATGATCTGGTCGGTGTCGACGTCGGCGCGTGGCAGCGCGGCCACGGCGCCGGTGTGGCGAACGAAGGGCTCGATCACGACGCGGCGAGCTCCCCCTCCCGCTCCCACGCCCATTCGCGCACGTCGACGAGCCGGCCGGCGACCGCAGCCGCCGCGGCCATCGGCGGGCTCATCAGATGGGTGCGACCGCCGCGCCCCTGGCGTCCTTCGAAGTTGCGGTTCGACGTGGAGGCGCAGCGCTCCCCGGACTTGAGGATATCGGCGTTCATCCCCAGGCACATCGAGCACCCCGCGTTGCGCCATTCGAACCCCGCCTCACGGAACACCCGGTCCAGCCCCTCGCGCTCGGCCTGGGCCCGGACCTGCTGCGATCCCGGGACCACCAACGCCCGCACGCCCGCGGCTACGCGCCGGCCCCGCACCACGCGGGCGGCGGCGCGCAGGTCCTCGATCCGCGCGTTGGTGCAGGAGCCCAGAAACACCCGATCGATCGGCAGGCCCGCGAGCGACGTACCGGGAGCGAGCCCCATGTACTCGAGCGCGCGGGCGGCGGCGCGTCGCTCATCCTCGGACGGGAAATCTGCCGGATCGGGCACCGAGCCGGTGATGTCGGTGACCATGCCGGGGCTCGTTCCCCACGTCACCTGGGGCGCGACGCCGGCGGCGTCGAGCGTGACGCGGCTGTCGTAAGCCGCGCCCGGGTCGGTGCGTAGCTCCTGCCACGCCTCCACTGCGTGCGTCCACGCCGCTCCGGTCGGGGCCCGGGGCCGACCGGCCAGATACGCGAAGGTCGTGTCGTCCGGGCCGATCATACCGGCCCGCGCGCCCGCCTCGATCGACATGTTGCAAACCGTCATCCGCTGCTCCATCGACAGCGCACGGATCGCGTCTCCGGTGTACTCGATGACGTGCCCGGTCGCGCCGGCGGTCCCGATGCGACCGATCAGGGCGAGGATGAGATCCTTGGCCGTGACGCCAGGGAGGGGTGCACCGGTGACGCGCGCCTCCATCGTCCGCGGCTTGGACCATACGAGGCACTGGGTCGCCAGCACGTGCTCGACCTCGCTCGTGCCGATCCCGAGGGCCAGCGCCCCGAAGGCTCCGTGCGTCGATGTGTGCGAGTCGCCGCACACGATGACCATCCCCGGCTGGGTGAGACCCAGCTCGGGGCCGATCACGTGCACGATGCCCTGGTTGGGCGACTGCAGATCGAACAGCTCCACTCCGAAGTCGCGCGCGTTCTCGGCTAACGCGTCGAGCTGCCGCGCGGCGACGGCGTCCTCGATGGGGAGCGCTCGGTCGCCCGTCGGCACGTTGTGATCCACCGTCGCGACCGTGAGCTCCGGCCGGCGCACGCGGCGGCCGGCCTGGCGCAGGCCCGCGAAGGCCTGGGGCGAGGTGACCTCGTGCACGAGGTGCAGGTCCACGTACAACAGCGCCGGCCCCTCGGGGAACCGGTGGACGACGTGCGCGTCCCACACCTTCTCAAAGAGGGTGCGAGGCGTCATGCCCTGAGGGGCTCGGGCCTCTGGGCTCGTTGCTCGGGCTCTGTTCTCCTTCCCGAGCCCCGAGCCCCTTGCCCCGCCTTCCCCTCTTCCGTCCACGGCATCATCGCACGCAGCCGGGCGCCGATCCGCTCGATGGGGTGCTCGGCCTCGGCCCGGCGCAATGCCTGGAAGCGCGCGGCGCCGCCACGCGACTCGGCGATCCACTCGCGCGCGAAGCTGCCGGACTGGATATCGGCCAGCATGCGCCGCATCGCAGCCCGCACCTCGTCGGTGACGATCTTGGGGCCGCGCGTGTAGTCGCCGTACTCGGCGGTGTCGCTGATCGAGCGCCGCATGAACCCCATCCCGCCGCGGTACATCAGGTCCACGATCAGCTTCAACTCGTGCAGACACTCGAAGTAGGCGATCTCGGGCGCGTAGCCCGCGTCCGTGAGCGTCTCGAAGCCGGCCTGGACCAACGCGGTCACGCCACCGCACAACACGGCCTGCTCCCCGAATAGATCGGTTTCGGTCTCCTCCCGGAACGACGTCTCCAGCACCCCCGCTCGCGTGCAGCCGATTCCCGCGGCATACGCGAGGGCGTCGTCGAGCGCGTGACCGCTCGCGTCCCGCTGGACCGCGACCAGCGCCGGCACGCCGCGACCCGCCTGGTATTCGCTCCGCACCATGTGGCCGGGCGACTTGGGCGCGATCATCGCGACGTCGACGGTGGCGGGGGGCACGATCTCCCCGAAATGGATGTTGAAGCCGTGCGCGAACAGCAGCGTTTTGCCGCGGCCGAGCGCAGCGGCGACACCCGCCTCGTACACGGCCCGCGCCTCCTGGTCGGGCACGAGCATCATGACGACGTCGGCGGCGGCTGCGGCGTCGGCGACCGGCCGCACGTCCAGCTGCTCCGCCCGCGCCCGCTCCCACGATGCGCCGCCCGGGCGCAGGCCCACGATCACGCGCACCCCGCTGTCACGCAGGTTGAGCGAGTGCGCGTGGCCCTGACTGCCGTATCCGATGACGGCGATCACACGGTCCCGCAGCCGGGCCGGATCGGCGTCCGCGTCGTAGAAGACGCGCACTCCTGACGGACTCATGGTTGCACCTCCGTAGTGGAATCTTCGGTGGCGACGAGTACGACGTCGCGCACGCCTATGATCTTGTGAATCTGCTGCACGACTCGACCGGCGGTGGCGGCGTCGGCCTTCAGCACGAACGTCAGCTCCGATACCCCGGCGGTGCCGCTGGGCTTGAGCGCGAGGCACTCGATCGGGACGTTGCGCCGGCGCAGCACGCCGACGGCGCGGTTCAGGGTGAGCAGCGCGTCGTCGAGCAGCACCGCCACGGTATGCGACGCCGGCATGCGGTGACTCAGTCTCCCGCCGCCGCCGGCGCGGTTTCGATCGGCTCGGAGAGAGAGCCGCCGGGTGGGATCATCGGGTAGACGTTCGCCTCTTGCTCGATCACCAACTCGACGAGCGCCGGGCCGGCGTGATCGTTAGCCTGCGCGAGGACGTCCGCGAGCTCCGCCGCTTCCTTCACTCGCCAGCCGGGGATGCCATATGCCTCGGCGAGCTTCACGTAGTCGGGGCTCCAGATGGGGGTGCAGGAGTAGCGCTTGCTGTGGAAGAACTGCTGCCACTGGCGCACCATCCCCAGATAGCCGTTGTTGAAGATCGCCATCTTCACGGGCAGCCGCTCCTGCACCATGGTCGCGATCTCGGCCATGTTCATCTGGAAGCCGCCGTCGCCCGAGATCGCCCACACCGTCTCGGCCGGCCGGGCGAGGTGCACGCCCATGGCGGCCGGCACCGCGAACCCCATGGTGCCGAGGCCGCCCGAGGTGATGTGCGAATTGGGCTCCCGGTATGGATAGAGCTTGGCGACCCACATCTGGTGTTGGCCCACGTCGGTCACGATGGTGCAGCGTCCCTCCGTCGCCTGGTAGAGCGACGCGAGAATCGTCTCGGGCGCCAAGTCGCCGCGGAACGCCACCGCGCGCGGTCGGGTGAACTCACGAATTTCGTCGAGCCAGCGCTCGCACGTCCGGGGCTGCACCTGGGCAGCCAGGCGGCGCGTGACGTCGCGGGCGTCGCCCACGATCCCCACGGCCACCGGCACGTTCTTCCCGATCTCGGCGCGGTCCAGGTCTATGTGCACGATGCGCGCCCGCGGCGCGAAGCCGGCGGTGTTGCCCGTGACACGGTCGTCGAACCGCAACCCGATGCCGACGATCAGGTCGGCGTGCTGGATGGCGCGGTTCACGCGCACCTCGCCGTGCATCCCCGGCATGCCGAGAAACAGAGGGTGGCCGTCCGGGAAGGCGCTGATGCCGAGCAGCGTGGTGATCACCGGGATGCCGGTCTTCTCCGCCAGCGCACGCACTTCGGTGTAGGCGTTGCCGATGATCACGCCGTGCCCGACCATGAGCAACGGGCGCTCGGCGGCCGCGATCAGCCGGGCCGCCTCGCGGACCCCGTCCTCGAGGGAGGGCGTCACGCCCGGTCCAGTGGCCGGGGGCTCCCGGAGCGACTGCGTCTTTTTGTCGCGGAGGGAGCCCCCGGCCATCGGACCGGGCGTGTAGGCGGTTTTCTGGTTCTGCACGTCCTTGGGCACGTCGATCAACACCGGCCCGGGGCGTCCTTCCTGCGCCACGGCCAAGGCCTCCCTCACGACGCCCGCGAGCTCGGCGACGTCCTGCACCAGGTAGTTCCGTTTCGTGATCGGCAGCGTGATGCCCACGATATCGGTCTCCTGGAAGGCATCCCGCCCGATCATCGCGCGGGGTACCTGCCCCGTGATCGCGACGACCGGCGAGCTGTCCATGTGCGCGGTCGCGAGCCCGGTCACGAGGTTCGTCGCCCCGGGACCCGACGTGGCCACGCACACGCCCACCCGCCCGCTGGCACGTGCGTACCCGTCCGCCGCGTGGGCGGCCGCCTGTTCGTGTCGCACCAGGATGTGGCGCAGCCGCGCATGGTCGCCCAGCGCGTGATAGAATGGCATGATGGCGCCGCCCGGGTACCCGAAGATCACGTCGACGCCGGCCTCGAGCAGCGTGCGGCAGAGGATTTGCGCGCCCGTGAGCGTTTCGGTCATCGGCTCACACTCCCCAGAGATAGATGGCGTTGAGTGAGCGGTCTTCCAGCTCGTCGGCGTAGCTCGCCTTGTTGAGGGCGTGCACCACCGCGCGGGCGCTCGCTTCGACGATGTCCGTCGACGCGCCGTGGCCCGACAGCGACTTCCCCGCCACGCGGACCTGCACCAGCACCTGGCCGAGGCTGTCGCCGCCCGACGTGACCGACTGGATCGCCAGGTTCAGGACCTCGATCCGGCGCTCGACCACGGCGCCGATCGCCGCGATGGCGGCTGCGATCGGCCCGTTGCCGGTGGCGGACGCGCCCCGCTCGCCGGACCAGGGGCCGGTGAGCCGCACCTGCGCGGAGGCGGGGGCCGAGCCGCACGTCACCTCCAGGTGCGCCAGCCCGTACACCTCGGGCGCGTCGTGAAAGCGGCCATGCAGCAGCGCCAGGAGATCTTCATCGAGCACCTCGCGCTTGCGGTCTGCCAGGGCCGTGAACTCGTCGTACAACTTGGCGAGCGTCGCCTCGTCGAGCTCGTAGCCAAGCTCCTGGTAGCGCCGCTCCAGCGCGTGCCGCCCGGAGTGCTTCCCCAGCACCAGGGTTGAGCGGGGCACGCCGACTTCCTCCGGCCGGATGATCTCGTACGTCAGGCCATTTTGGAGCAAGCCGTGCTGATGGATGCCCGCTTCGTGGGCGAACGCGTTGCGGCCGACCACCGCCTTGTTCGGCTGGGGGAAGACGCCGATCACATGTGATAGGAGCTGGCTGGTGCGGAAGATCTCCTTTGAGTTGACGCCGCACTGGAACGCCACCGCGCCCGAGCGTACGCGGCCCGCCATGACGATCTCCTCCAGCGCGGCGTTGCCCGCGCGCTCGCCGATGCCGTTGATGGTGCATTCCACCTGACCGGCGCCGGCCTCGATCGCGGCGAGTGAGTTGGCCACGGCCAGGCCGAGATCGTCGTGGCAGTGGGCGCTGAACACGACCCGGTCGCTGGTCGGCACTCGCTCGCGCACGGCTCGGAACATCGCGCCGTACTCACCGGGCAGGGCGTAGCCGACCGTGTCGGGAAGGTTGACCGTCGTGGCTCCCGCCGCGATGGCGGCCTCGACCACGCGGCAAAGGAATTCCAGGTCGGTGCGCGTCGCGTCCTCGGCCGAGAACTCGACATCGTCGGTGTAGCGCCGGGCACGGCGGATCGCCGCCTCGGCGCGGGCGACGCAGTCGTCGCGGCTGATCTTGAGCTTCTGCTCGAGGTGCAGGTCCGACGTAGCGATGAAGACATGGACGCGCGGCCGGGCGGCGGGCCGCAACGCCTCCCCGGCCAGATCGATGTCCCGGTCGTGGCACCGCGCCAGCGCCGCCACGGCGGAGCGCCGCACCGCTTCGGCGACGGCGCGCACGGCCTGCTGATCGCCCTGGGACGCGCTCGGGAACCCGGCTTCGATGACGTCCACGCCCAGCGCGTCGAGTTGGCTGGCGAGGCGCAGCTTCGCCTCCGGTGTCATGGAATTGCCCGGCGCCTGTTCGCCGTCCCGCAGCGTGGTGTCGAAGATGATCACGTCTCTCGCCATAGCGGCCACTCCGTTCCCTTTCCCGATCCATGAGGTGACAACAAAAGCCGCGGGCCTGTAGGGGTCCGCGGCGGTGGTGCTGCCCTGCTCTAGTCGCTTAGCTGCTCATGTCATCGCTTCGCGCGCGCCGCTGACCCCCTGCTGAGCAAGAATGCTCAGCAGCAGGACGATCAGCAGGACCAGCACGAGCGCGAACGGCATCACGAGTATGTCTGTCCCGATGTGGGTCGTGGCCAGCTAGGTTACCCCCGCGGGCCCGGGGTTGTCAAGACTGCCCCGACGAGCGGCATCACCTCGGCGGCGAACCGTTCCATCTCGTCGTGTTGCGGACTGAACTGGAGCAGCAGCAGGTCGACTCCGGCCCGCTCGAATGCCGCGATGCGCTCGGCGACCTGCTCCGGCGTTCCCACCAGGCCTGCCTTGAGCCCACGGTTCGAGACCGAGTAGTCCTCGAGGCTGACCCGCTGGTCGAGCTGCGTGTTGGCGATCCACTCCTGGTAGTTGGCGTAGCCCGCCGCGCTCTGCCGCACGTCCGTGATGCGGGCCACCTCGCGGCGCGCGGCAGCCTCGGTAGGCCGGCACACGACGTAGCCGGCGACGCCAAACCTGAGCGGCGGGAGGCGCAACCGCTCGCGCCGCGCCCGCAAGTCGGCCACCTTCGCCGCGATCCGCTCAGGGGGGTCGCCGTGCATCAGGTACGCGTCGCACGCGCGCGCGATGAGCTGCTTCGCGGCTTCCGACTCGCCGCCAGCGTACAGGGTGGGCCGCGGGCGCGACAGGGGCTTCGGCTCGAGGATCGCGTTCTCGACGCGGTAGTACTTCCCCGCGAAGCTGAAGCGCGGCTCGGCCCACATCCCGCTCACCACCGCGAGCCACTCGCCGGTGCGGGCGTAGCGCGCGTCGTGCTGGTCGAACTCCACACCGTACTGGCGCGCCTCGTCCGCCCACCAGGACGAGACGACGTTCAGCGTAACGCGTCCCCCGCTGATCCGGTCGATGTTGGCCGACTGCTTGGCGGCGAGCGCCGGCGGGTGAAACGTCGGCCGCACGGCGATCATCAGCTCGAGCCGCTCGGTGACCGCCGCCAGCGCCGCCGTGGTCGTCCAGGCGTCGAGCGCCGGTGCGTCCGGTCCCTTGATGTCGTTCAAGTTGAGCTCGGCGATGAGCGTCACGTCGAAGCCGAGCTGCTCGCTGCGCCGCGCCAGCCGGCTGACGTAGTCCCAGCTCACCTCCATCCCCTCGTCGGGCACGTTGCGAAGCCAGCCGCCGAACACCGGGAGCCAATAGCCGAAGCGCATCGTCACTCCGCCTCGCGCTCGAGGTAGTCAACGAGCCGCGCGAAGGGATCGAACCCCACCACGCGCGGCGCGTCGGCCACGAAGTTCGAGAGCGCGTTGATGTCGTAGTAGTACAGCCGCCCGTCGCGGTCGTCGATCAGGTACTCGACCCCGCCGACATCGATGTGCGCCGCCTGCATGATGCACTCCACCTGGTCGACGATCTCGGGCGGCGGCGTGTAGCCCTCGACCCGCAGGTTGTTCTTGGGTGCGTCCACTGGGCATGCCGCCCGCACCAGCTCGGCGCCCCCGACGGTCTGGCACACGTCCGCCGGGCAGAGGTTGAAGCTGTCGCCCGGGGTGTAGATCCGGATCGCGTACAGATAGCGCCCCCCCAGCACTTCCACGCGCACGATGCGCTGCTCGGCGGCCGGGATGTACTCCTGCACCAGCGCCGTCTGATCGATCCCCAGGTCGAGCGCCCCGGCACCCGCGGCCTGCTCGAGCTGCTGCGGCGTCTCGAAGCGCCGGATCCCCGCCCCCGACCCGCCGATGTTCGGCTTCACGATCACCGGGAAGCGAAACCCCTGCGCGGCTTCGGGCGCCCGGGCCGGGTGATTGATGACGCGGGCGCGCGGGTACGGCAGGCCCAGGTGATGGAGCAGCGAGAGCTGCAGCGCCTTCGACGTCTCGGTGACGTACGCGTCGTACCCGTTGATGACGGGTACGTCGTGTCGCTTCAGGTACGCGAGGTAATGGAGCGTATAGAAGATGGCGTTGCCGTGGCCGCGCAGGTACGCCGAGGGACTCATCCGGTTGAACACGAGCGAGTACGGCGGCCGCCCGTCGCCCGCGTCGAAGCGGTGATCCGCCGCGTCGATGCGCACGTACGGCACGCCGCGCCGGTCGAGCTCCTGGAACAGGGGCCGGAACCAGTCGGGGTGCTCGTAGTAGATCGCGATGGGACGGCTCGTAGTCGCACTCACTGGTGATTTCATCTCCTCAGTCGATCGCGGCACGGGCCAGCGCCATCGCTTCCCGCACCGCGCGCTCCACGGCGGCACACAGCCCAGGCTCGGGCTTCCCGTCCCGGAACTGCTCGCTGGTCGCATACACGCCGTTCGCCACCAGCGTCGCGCCGACGCTCGCGAACAGCGGGCGCAGCCCGTGATCGACCGCGAGCGAATGCGCCACCCCGTGGCCGGTCACGATCGGCACCCCCACCTTCCCGACCAGCCCATCCTGGGGCAGGAGGTCGAAGAAGACCTTGAGCAGGCCGCTGTAGGTGGCGCGGTACACCGGCGTACCGGCCACTACGATCCGTGCTTCGGCCACTCGGGCGAGCGCGTCCGCGACCTGGGCCGCCGATCCCCGGCCCAACAACGCGTCCCCGGGGAGCGTCGCCACGTCGATGAGCCGAGTCGCCGCGCCCCGCGCCTCGAGCTGCGCGAGGGCGTGCTCGACCAGGACGCGAGACTTGGACGTCGCTGACGGGCTGCCGGAGATGCCGACCGCACGCAGCCTCGCGGATGTCTCGCTCACCGGGTCGCCTCCTGCCGCAGAGCAAAAACCAATCGGCCGCAATACCCGGCGAGGGATCGCGGCCGATCTCGCATCCTTGGCGCTTCAAGCGCCCCCGCCCCCCCGGGCCCTACGGCGAGATCGTTCGCTCCCCCTCACGACACATGAGCAGCGAGCGACAACACCCCAGGGCCAGCGCGAGGGATCCGATCATCGTCGTGCAACGTAGTCGGGGGACTTTCGACCGGCAAGGGTAGGGCGACCAGCGAAGTTGTCGCGGCACCGCGAGGCTAAATTTCTCGAGCCATGGCACCCGCCATCACAGCCGATCGGCTCAGCAAGACCTTCAAGGTCAAAGTGCGGGACCCCGGGCTCAAGGGCGCGCTCCAGGCGCTCCTCAAGCCCCGCTACCGCGACGTCCACGCCGTGCGCGACGTGACGTTTGCAATCGAGCCGGGGGAGATCGTCGCGTTCCTGGGCCCGAACGGCGCCGGAAAGACCACGACGCTCAAGATGCTCGCCGGCTTGCTCTACCCCACGAGCGGCCGGGTCGCCGTGGCCGGTTTCGCCCCCTGGGACGGCGGCCCCGCCTTCAAGCGGCGCATCGCCTTGGTGCTGGGCAACCGCCAGCAGCTGGTGTGGGACCTTCCGCCGGAAGAGACGTTCCAGCTGAACCGCGCCATTTACGACATCGCCGAGCCCGACTACCGCGAGCGGCTCGCGGAGCTCGTCGCCCTGCTCGAGCTGGGTGACCTGCTCGACAAGCCGGTGCGCCAGCTGTCGCTCGGCGAGCGCATGAAGTGCGAGCTCGCGGCCGCCCTGTTGCATCGCCCGCCGATCCTGTTCCTGGACGAGCCGACGCTGGGACTCGACGTCACCGCCCAGGAGGCGATCCGCCGCTTCCTCACGCAGTACCGCGACCGCCACGGCGCGACCGTGCTGCTCACGTCCCACTACATGCAGGACGTGACGGCGCTCGCCTCGCGCGTCCTGATCATCAACCGCGGCCGGCTGCTGTACGACGGGGCCCTCGCCGCCCTGGTGGCGCGCATCGCCCGCACCAAGCGGATCGAGCTCGTGCTCGCCGACGGCGTCACGGCGGACGCGCTCGCCGCGTTCGGCACCGTGAAGGAGTTCCGGTTCCCCAACGCGGTGCTGGAGGTGCCACGCGAAGACGCCGCCGCGACGAGCGCGCGGCTGCTCGCCGCGCTCCCCGTCGCCGACCTGTCGATCGAGGACCCGCCGATCGAAGACGTGATCCGGGTGGCGTTCGCCCGCGGCGTCGCGGAGGACGAGTGATCCGCCGCTACGTGGCCCTGATCCGCAACGCCTGGCTCGTCGACCTGCAGTACCGCGCCTCCATCGTGCTGTGGCTGTTGTGGGGCGTTACGGAGCCGGCGGTGGCCCTCGGCATCTGGTGGGCGATCGCCGGGGACGGTCAGGTCGCCGGCTACGCGCGCGCGGATTTCGCCCGCTATTTCTTCGCCCTGATGCTGGTGAACCAGCTCACCATCGCGTGGGACTCCTGGTACCTGGACGGCTGGATCCGCGAAGGTGAGCTCAACTTCCGGCTGGCGCGCCCGCTGCACCCGGCGCACGAGGCGGTCGCCGAGAACATCGCCTACAAGGCGCGCACCGCCGGAATGATCCTCGTGGTGTGGCTCGTCGTGTCGCTGGTGTGGCCGGCGGTCCGGTTGCCCCTCGCGCCGGGCCGCTGGGCGCTCACCGCCGCCGCCGTACTGCTCGCCGCGGCGATGCGGTTCTTCATCAGCTTCACGACGGGCCTGCTGGCGTTCTGGACGACGCGCGCGACCGCGATCATGGAACTGCACGCCGGCGTGTCGTTGTTTCTCTCGGGCCGGCTTGCGCCGCTCGCGCTGCTCCCGCCCGCGGTCGCCGGCGTCGCGGCGCTCTCGTGGTTTCCCTACATGCTCGCCTTTCCGGTCGAGCTCCTGACCGGCGCCGCACACGGCCCGGCGGTCGTGCAAGGCTTCGCGGGCCAGCTTGTGTGGCTCGGGGTCTGGATCGCGGCGTATCACGTCACGTGGACGCGGGGGCTGCGCAAGTTTGGGGCGGTGGGAGGATAAAACGAACGCGGAACGCGGAAGACGGAACGCGGAACAGCAGGGCGAGGTCGAGCGACGCGGCGAGCTCCCGCAGGCGACCCCGGTCATGATGTTCCGCGTTCCCCGTTCCGCGTTCCGCGTTCTCGCAGCCCTCTGGCGCCTCAACCTCGCCGAGGAGCTCCAGTACCGCGCCAACTTCGTGGCGAGCGTGCTCGGCACCGTGTTCTGGATCGTCACTGCCCTGCTCACGCTCGCGGTGTTCTTCTCCCACACGACGCGACTGGGCGGTTGGGATTACTGGGAGGTCGTCGTGCTGCTCGGTGTGTTCAACGCGCTCACCGGTGTGATCGAGGCGGTGCTGCGGCCGGGGATCGGCCGGCTGGCGGGCGAGGTACGCAGCGGGGGCCTCGATCTCGTGCTCGCGAAGCCGGTGGACCCCCAGGGGTTCGTCTCGTTCCGGCGGCTCGACATCTGGCGGCTCACGGACGTCGTGCTTGGGCTCGCGCTGGCGGGCTACGCGCTCCACCGGCTGGGCCGCACGCCATCGCTCGCCCAACTTGCGGCTTTCGCCTTGGCGCTTGCGTCTGCGGCGGTCGTCGTGTACGCCCTCTGGGTCGTGCTGATGAGCCTGGCGTTCTGGTTCGTGTCGGTCGAGAACCTGTCGGTGCTGTTCGACGCCGTGTACGAGGGCGCGCGCTATCCCGTCTCGGCGTACCCCGACGCGTTGCGGTTCCTCTTCGTGTACCTCATCCCGATCGCGTGGACCACGACGATCCCCGCGTCCGCGCTCACCGGCCGGCTGGGGCCCGAGATCGGGGTCGTCGCCGCCCTCGTCGCCGGCGTGGCGTTCGCGCTGGCGCGGCTCGTCTGGCGGGCGGCGCTGAAGCGGTACACCGGGGCCAGCGGGTGACTCGCTACCACGGCACCGTCCGGCCGTCTCGGAAGAACCCTCCGGTCGGCCCATCGTCCGGCAGCGTCGCCGCCCACACCACACTCGCCGCCCCCGCGGCGACCGGTCGTCCCCCCGACCCACCCATGTCGGTGGCGACCCAGCCGGGGCAGACGGCGTTCACGAGAATGCCCTCCTTGCGAAGCTCGGCGGCGAGCATGCGGGTGAGCGCGTTGAGGGCCGCCTTCGACAGGCTGTAGGCCGGCGTACCGCCCCCCATCGAGGCCAGCGACCCCCCCTCGCTCGACACGTTGACCACGCGCGCGTGGTGGCTGCGTCGCAACAGCGGCAAGAACGCACGCACCATGTTCCACGCCCCGAACGTGTTGGTTTCGAGCGCCTCCCGAACCTGGGCGAGGTCCGCGTCCACGGCGCGCTGCCACGTGTCGTAGAGTATTGCTGCGTTGTTCACCAGCACGTCCAGCCGGTCGAACTCCGCCGCCACGCGTGCCCGAGCCCCCTCGATGCTGCCGGGGTCGGTCACGTCGAGCTGCCAGCACCGGACGGCGCGCCCGTGCTCCGCGAGACCTGCCGCGGCACGCTCACCCTTGGCAGCGTCCCGCGATCCGAGCACCACCGCGTAGCCGTGCTGCGCCAGCTGGCGGCACACCTCGAGCCCGATGCCGCGGTTCGCACCCGTGACCAAGGCGACCCGATGTGCGGTGCGCATAGAACGCCGAGGCAACGTCTCCCCGTGCCTGCTGGTTCCCCAGGCCTCCTCTTGCCCTCCCGGCCGCGGTGCGAGAGACTCTTTGTCCCTGCCGTCACAACCGGAACCCGCTTCACCGGGAGGCGCACACATGCCCGCACCCAGTCTCCGCGGCCGCTTCGTGTGGCACGAGCTGATGACCACCGATCCGGACGCCGCAGCCCGCTTCTACCCTGCGGTCACCGGCTGGAAAGTCCAGACCTGGGACCAGAACCCCTCGTATCGATTGTGGACCATGGGCGACGTTCCCATGGGCGGCCTGATGGCGCTCCCCGACGACGCGCGGCGCATGGGCACGCCGCCTTCCTGGCTGACCTACGTGGGCGTGCCGGACGTGGACGCGACGGTCCGCCGGGCGACGTCATTGGGAGGACGCACGCACGCCGGGCCGCAGGACATCCCCGTAGGACGGTTCGCCGTGCTGGCCGATCCGCAGGGCGCCACCTTCGGCGTGTACAAGCCGAGTCAGCAGCCGGCACGCGGCGACGACGCAATGATCGGCGACTTCTCCTGGCACGAGCTCGCGACCACGGATTACAAGGCGGCGTGGGCGTTCTACCGCGCGCTGTTCGGCTGGGAGCCTACCGAATCGATGGACATGGGACCGGACGGAACCTACTGGATGTTCGGGCTCGCGGGCGGCGGCAGGAGCCTGGGCGGGATGTACAACAAGCCGGCCTCGCTCCCCGCGGCGCGCTGGCTCGCCTACGTCAAGGTGGCGAGCGCGGACACCGCGGCGCGCACGGCGCAGCGCGGGGGGGGCCGCCTCGTGAGCGGGCCGATGGACGTCCCGGGAGGCGGCCGGATCGCGCAATGCGTCGATCCGCAGGGCGCGGTAATCGCGGTCCACGCCGTGGCGGTGGCCGGCAAGCGGGCGGCGCGGCCTGCCGGCAAGCGCAAGGCCCCCGAGCCAAAGGCGAAGCGGGCCGCCAAGAAGGCGGCGCCGAAGCGGAAAGCGAAGCGCTCGAAGCGCGCGCGCTAGGCTACGCGGGCCTCACGACCGCGTGACCGTGTATTGGCCGCACGCCGTGAACGCGATCGTCACGGTGGACGTGGTGCCGTTCCGCGTCACCGTGGTCTTGATCGTGCCGGCGTCGAACTTCGGCCGCACGGTGCAGCTCGCATTGTAATGCAGCACGGGGTCGGTCGACACGGTCAGGGAGTACGAGTTCGTGCCGCGCGTCCACGTCGACGTGCCGTCGATGCTTAGCGTACCGCTCGGCAACCGCGCGTCCGGCTGGATCGAGCCCGCCGCGTCCGCCGTGAACGTGCTGTTCCAATTACGGTCGTGGCTCGCCGTGCTGCCGTCGGGGAAGGTGTAGGTGCTTTTGAAGTCCTTCTCGACCTGCGAGATCACCGACGCGTCGCGGATCGTCTCGCGCGAGCCGTCCAGCTCGAGCGAGCGCCGCCTCCCATCCCGCACGTGCACCCACGTGAGGGCAGTGAACGCGGTTTTCACCGAGCGGTCCGCTACCGTCGGCGTCGGATCGCTGATGTCGATCGCGCCGCGGACCGTGTCCGCCTCAGTAGCGGACGAGAAGGCGCAGTCGGTGAACTCGATGTGGACGGCGTCCGGCACGCGGTCCCCGTCCGCATCCACGGGCGTTGAGGGCGTGCGGGTGGGTGTACAGAACGCCGTGCCCGAGGCGAACGGAGCTATCGGGCCGGCCAGGCCGGGCAGGAACATCCCGCCCGACAGCGTCGCGCCGTCGAGCTCGCTCTCCGCGTCGGCGGCCACGGCCTCGCCCAGCAGGTTGGCTTCCGGGACGCTCAGCGCCGGATTGTTCGAGTTGGAAGAGGTGGGCGAGGTGGTTTCGTTGGTGCACGCGGCTACGGCGGCGAGCGCGACGGCCGCGACGCCGGCCGCAAGCCGGCGGAGGTGGCGGGTGGGCGGCATGACACGTCCTCCTGAACGGTTTGTGTTGCGGGTGGCGTCCTATGTACTGAAGAGTATGGACGGTACCCATGCGGTAACGTTAAGGTCCCACCCTCCGCCGGCCGGTTCCTGTGACCGGCGTGCCCTCGGCCGCCCGCAGTATCGCTTTGCAACTGAGCCATCCGGCCCGGAAGCACCGGCGCGCTCTAGGCGAGGATCTGGTCGATGGTGCGGAGCTCGTCGCTGGCGAAGCTCCGGTGGGTGAGCGCTGCCACTGCGTCCGCGATGTGCTGCGGCCGGCTCGCACCGACCAGCACCGCCGTGACCTCGGGGTGGCGCAACACCCAGGCCAGCGCCATCTGCGCGAGTGTCTGGCCCCGTGCGCGGGCGCACTCGGTCAAGCGGCGAACTCTCGCCAGCACGTCCGCCGTGACCTCTTCGCGCTTCAGGAAGCCGTGCGGCTTGGCGGCGCGAGAATCGGCCGGAATCCCCGACAGATACCGGTCCGTGAGCAGTCCTTGCGCGAGCGGTGAAAACGCGATGCAGCCGATCCCCTGCTCGCGCAGCAGGGCGAGCAGGCCGCGCTCGATGCCGCGGTTCAGCATGCTGTACTTGGGCTGGTGAATCAGACACGGAGTTCCCAGGGACCGCAGCAGCCGCGCGGCCTCGCTCGTCTGCTCGGGCGTGTACGCCGAAATGCCGGCATACAGCGCCCGCCCGCTGCGCACGGCGTGATCGAGCGCGCCCATGGTCTCGGCGAGCGGCGTCTCCGGGTCGGGCCGATGGTGATAGAAGATGTCGACGTAGTCGAGCTCCATGCGGCGCAGGCTCTGGTCGAGGCTCGCGATGAGGTATTTGCGAGAGCCCCAGTTGCCGTACGGGCCGGGCCACATCGGCCAGCCGGCCTTCGTCGAGATGATCAGCTCGTCGCGGTGCGGCGCCAGATCGCGCCGCAGGATCCGGCCGAACGTCTTCTCAGCGGACCCGGGCGGGGGACCGTAGTCGTTCGCCAGGTCAAAATGCGTGATGCCGAGGTCGAACGCCCGACGCACCATCGCGCGCGAGTTGCTGAAGCGATCGACGCCGCCGAAGTTGTGCCACAATCCCAGCGAGATCGCGGGAAGCTTCACGCCGCTCTTGCCGCAGCGCTGGTAGGTCATGGCATCGTAGCGGATATCCGCCGGGCGATACGACATATCGGACGATTAAGCTGCATCGTCCCGTGCGCTCCGCGCCAGGCGCAGCGACGCGAGCGGCGCGCTTGCGGCGCGGCGGGTTCGCAGTCACACTACCGGACTCTTTCCCTCGGAGCGCCCGTGCGATTCTGCAAGCTGGCCGTGGTGGCCGCCGTCGCCGTCTCGCCGCTCACCGCGCAGCAGCCCGGGCGGGGGGGCCCGGGGCCCCGCTTCGAGATCAGCGTGCGGGCCGAGCTCCGCAACACACCAGTCACCGGCCGCGTGTATGTCTTCGTGAGCCGCCGCGACGACGAGGAGCCCCGTCTCCAGGTGCATCACGAGAGCGACTGCACGCCGTTCTTCGGCGTGGACGTGAGCGCCCTCGCGCCCGGCACGGTGGCCGTGATCGACAGCGCGACGCTCGGCTACCCGGTAGCGAGCCTCACGGACATTCCGGCCGGCGATTATTACGTGCAGGCGCTCCTCAGCGGGTACACCGAGTTCCACCGCGCCGACGGACACGCTCTCTGGCTGCACGACGATCAGTGGGAAGGGCAGCAGTTCAACAAGTCACCAGGGAACCTGGTGAGCGAGGTCGAGCGCGTGCATCTCGACCCGCGGGCGGGATACACGGTCCGCCTCGCGCTCGGGCGCGCCCTGCCGCCGATCGAGCCACCGCCCGACACGAAATGGGTGAAGCACGTCAAGATCCAGAGCAAGATCCTCACCGCTTGGTGGGGCCATCCGATGTACCTGGGCGCGGCGGTGCTCCTGCCGCGCGACTACGACCGCGACACGACGCGGCGCTACGCCACCGTCTACCAGCAGGGCCACTTCACGCTCAACCCGCCGTTCGGATTCTCGACCGACAGCGCCGCCGAGACGCCCGCACAGCGCGCCGCGCGACTCGAGCGTACGCTGCGCGAGCCGGGATTCGAGTTCTACAAGGCGTGGAGCTCGTCCAGTTTCCCGCGCTTGATCGCGGTGACCTTCCAGCACCCGACGCCGTACTTCGATGATTCGTACGCCGTGAACTCGGCGAACAACGGGCCGTACGGCGACGCGCTCATGCAGGAGCTGATCCCGTATCTCGAGGAACATTACCGGATGCGGCGGGAGCCCGGGGCGCGATTTCTCACCGGCGGCTCGACGGGGGGCTGGGAAGCCCTCGCGCTCCAAGTCTATCATCCCGATTTCTTCGGCGGCACCTGGGTGCTCTACCCCGATCCTGTGGACTTTCGCGCCTACGAGCTGGTGAACATCTACAGCGATACGAACGCGTTCGTGTATCCGGTGACGGACTGGATGCGCTACGAGGTGCCGGCCGAACGGGAGGTTACGGGTCAAGGGCGCATCAGCGTGCGGATGGAGAGCCAGTTCGAGGCGGTGCTGGGCAGCCACGCGCGTTCCGGCGAGCAGTTCGCGATCTGGGAGGCGACCTACGGGCCGGTGGGGGAGGACGGCTATCCAGCCGAGCTGTGGGATCTCCTCACCGGGCACATCCGGCGCGAGGTGGCCGAGTACTTCAAGGCCCACGACTACGACCTGCGGGACTACCTCGAGCGCAACTGGGCAACGCTCGGGCCCAAGCTCCGGGGGAAGCTCCACCTCTTCACGGGCGACATGGACACGTTCTACCTCAACCTGGCCGTGTACCGGTTGGAGGAGTTCCTCCACAATGCGCGTCCGCCCGCAGATGCCGAGTTCCGGTACGGGCGCCCCCTGAAGCCGCACGGCTGGCAGCCGTGGACCAACGCCGACCTGATCCGCATCATGGCCGCGCAGGCGGCGCGCTAACCCGTCGCTTCGAGCAGCTCACGTGAACGCACTGCGCCTCTCGCTGTGGCTTACCGCCGCCGCTGTCCCGATTCCCCAGGCGGCCGCGCAAACGGCGTCGAGTGCCGGCGAGTGGAGCGCGTACGGCCGGGACGCGGGGGGCACCCGCTACTCCCCGCTCGCCCAGATCACTCGCGCCAACGTCGCGAGGCTCCGGCTCGCCTGGGTGTACCGCACCGGCGACTACTTGCGCGACCGCGGCCGCTTCGAGGCCGTCCCGCTCGTCGTGGACGGGACGCTCTACGTCTCGACGCCGGTGGGCCGCGTGATCGCGCTCGACCCGGCGCGCGGCACGGAGCGGTGGCGCTACGACGCCCGGGTCTCGCTCGAGGGCGACTACGGCGACTTCGCGAACCGGGGCGTGTCGACGTGGCTCGACCCGGCGGCGCGACCGGACACGCAATGCCGCCGCCGGGTCTTCCTGGCGACAGTGGATGCCCGCCTCATCGCGCTCGACGGCGGCACCGGACTGCCCTGCACCGATTTCGGCGCGGCCGGAACGGTGGACCTCGCTGGTGGGCTGCGCCACGCGCCGGCCTACCACTGGGAGTACGGGGTCACGTCGCCCCCCGCGGTGGTCGGCGGTCTCGTCGTCGTCGGCTCGGCCGTGAGCGACAACCAGCGCGTCGACGCGCCGGAGGGCGTGGTGCGGGCGTTCGACACGCGCACCGGCAAGGAGCGCTGGAGCTGGAACCCGATCCCGCGAGCGCTGAACGCCGGCGCGGCCAACGCCTGGTCGATCCTCTCGGCCGACCCGGCGCGCAACCTGGTGTTCATTCCCACGGGCAGTGTCAGTCCGGACTTCTACGGCGGCGAACGCCGCGGCGACAACCGCTACGCCAACTCGGTCGTGGCGCTCGAGGCCTCGACGGGCCGCCTCGTCTGGTCGTTCCAGGTCGTGCACCACGATCTGTGGGACTACGACGTCCCTGCGCAGCCCGTGCTGTTCACCCTGCGTCGCGCTGGCCGCGCCATTCCCGCCGTGGCCGTCGCGACGAAGATGGGGCACCTCTACATTCTCGACCGCCGCACCGGAGCGCCGCTCACGCCGGTAGAGGAGCGTGCCGTCCCCGCGAGCGACGTGCCGGGGGAGGAAGCCTGGCCGACGCAGCCGTTTCCTCCCGCCGCGTTTCGGCTCGCGCCCGAGCATCTCTCGCCGGCGGATGCGTTCGGCGTGACGGCCGCGGCGCGCGAGCAGTGCCGCGACCGCATCGCGGCGCTGCGCTACGAGGGGGTGTTCACGCCCCCCTCGCTCCGAGGCACCATCATCTTCCCCGGCAACATCGGCGGGATGAACTGGTCAGGGGTCGCAGTGGACGAGCGGCGCGGCGTGCTAATCGCTCCGACCAACCGGCTCGCGATGGTCGTCACGCTCATCCCGCGCGACAGCCTGGGCGCGGCGCGCCACGCCCACCCGCACACGGAGATCAGCTCCCAGCGCGGCACGCCTTACGGCATGATGCGCGACGTGCTGGTCGACTCCGCCGGCGTGCCGTGCAATCCGCCTCCGTGGGGAGCGCTCACCGCAGTCGACCTGAACGCCGCCCGGGTGCAGTGGGAGGTGCCGCTCGGTGCCGTCCCCGGGGTCGCCCCGGGCTCGATCAGCCTCGGCGGCGCCATCGTGACCGCAGGCGGCCTGGTCTTCATCGCCGGCACATACGACCAGCACCTCCGAGCGTTCGACGAAGCGCGTGGACGCGAGCTGTGGAGCACGAGCCTCCCTGCGGGCGCGCAGGCGCTGCCCGTCAGCTACCTTGCCGAGGGCCGTCAGTACGTGGTCGTCAGCGCCGGCGGCCACGACCGCATGCGCACGAAGATGGGCGATTACGTGCTGGCGTTCACGCTGCCGGGCGCCAGCGGGGCGGAGGCGCCGGTGCCCGACACGGCTGCAGCTCCGGTCGAGGGGGCGTACGCCGGTGAGATCCGGGTCGGGGGGGCGCGCATCGGACTCGACCTGACGATCCAGGCGGTGGGCGATTCGCTCGCGGCAGCGATCGCACGGATCGATTCGCTCCGGGTGACGGGACCGGTTACGGTGCGACGCGCAGGCCGAAGCGTCACACTGCGGGTGCCGTTCGACTACCCCGCCAAACAGTGCGCCGGGATCATCACAGCGACCGGCGATCAATGGAACGGCGCTCGCCTGCTCGAGGGCGACGTAGAGGTGACCGGGTCGTGCGGCGGGGGCCCGCCCGAGCAAGGCGCGTTCGCGCTGTGGCGGGCGATGTAAACGGCTCCGGGTCCGCGCGCGTAGCCTACAGGACTCCCATCGGAGGCTTCCCCTTGTCCGCGACTCCCCGTCTGCTCACCGCGGCGCTCGTTTGCTGCGCCGTCGCGGCGCTTCCGGCCCAGGGCGTCCACCACGGCCTCGACCCCGTGAACCTCGACACGACCTGCGCTCCCTGCCTGGATTTCTACCGCTACGCGAACGGCGGCTGGCTGGCCCGCACGTCGCTGCCGCCCGAGTACGCGAGCTACGGCAGCTTCACCGAGCTGGCGGACCGCAACAACGAGACCCTGCACCGCATCGTCGACGGGCTCGCCGTTGCGGCCCCCGCCGCTCCCAAGACGCCGGAGCAGAAGCTGGGCGCGTTCTACGCGTCCTGCATGGATTCGAGCGCCATCGAGCGCGCGGGCGCGGACCCTCTGAAGAACGAGCTGGCCCGCATCGCTGCTATAGCCTCGCGCGCGGACGTGGCGCGCGCCCTCGCCCGCGGCCACCACCACGGCTGGGACCCGGTGTTCAACTTCGGCGCCACCGCCGACTTCAAGCGCAGTACGATGATTATCGCGGCCGCGTCCCAGGGCGGCCTCGGCCTGCCCGACCGCGATTATTACGTGCGCAACGACTCGACCGCCCGCGCCCTGCGCACCGCGTACCTGGAGTACGTGTCACGCACCCTCGGACTCCTCGGCGACGCGCCCGCCGTGGCCGACTCCGAGGCCCAGCGCATCCTGGCGCTCGAGACCGCGCTCGCCCGGGCCTCGCTCACGCGGGTCGAGCGGCGCGACCCGAACGCCAACTACCACAAGCTGGCGCTCGCCGCGGCCGACTCGCTCACTCCCAACTTCGCCTGGCCCACCTTCCTGCGTGACGCCGGCGCGCCTGCGACCGACGCGATCAACATCGGCCAGCCGCGCTTCTTCAAGACGGTCGACAGCCTCCTGACCGCCGCGCCGCCCCCCGACTGGCGCGCGTATCTACGCTGGCACTTCACGCGTCACTTGGCGCCCTGGCTGTCGAGTTCGTTCGTGGACGCGAGCTTCCGCTTCCAGCGCGCGCTCTCGGGCGTGAAAGAGCAGCAGCCGCGCTGGAAGCGCTGCATCCAGGCTGCGAACTCCATGCTGGGCGACGCGCTCGGCCAGGCGTACGTGAAGGAGACGTTCACACCCGACGCGCGCCGCCGCGCGCGCGACATGGTCGATCAGCTGGTCGCCGCCTTGGACGACCGGCTGCACACCCTCGAATGGATGGGCGACTCCACCCGGGCTCAGGCGGTCGGCAAGTTACGCGCCTTCGGCAAGAAAATCGGCTATCCGGACAAGTGGCGCGATTACTCCAAGCTGCTGGTGGACCGCCGCGACTTCTCCGGCAACGTGGTGCGCGCCCAGACGTTCGCCGCCGCGCGGGACTTCGCCCGCATCGGCAAGCCGGTGGATCGCGCCGAGTGGCGCATGACGGCGCCGACGGTCAACGCCTCCTACAATCCGTCGTTCAACGACATCACCTTCCCTGCGGGGATTCTCCAGGCGCCGTTCTTCGACCCGGCGGCGGACGACGCGGTGAACTACGGCGGCATGGGCGCAGTGATCGGCCACGAGATGACCCACGGGTTCGACGATCAGGGGCGCCAGTTCGACGCCGTGGGCAACCTGCGCGACTGGTGGACGGCGGACGACGCGGAGCGCTTCAAGGAGCGAGCCGGACGGGTGGTGCGGCAGTTCGATGCCTACACGGTGGTGGACAGCGCGACGCACGTGAACGGCCGGTTGACGCTGGGAGAAGACATCGCGGACCTAGGCGGGCTCAGAATCGCCTACGCCGCGTTCCAGCGCTCGCTCGCGGGGCTTGCCCGCCCACCCGACATCGACGGGCTCACGCCGGAGCAGCGCTTCTTCCTCGCCTGGGCCCAGATCTGGCGCTCCAAGGCGACCGACCAGTTTCTGCGCAACCAGGTGACCGTGGACCCGCACGCGCCGGCGCGGTGGCGCGTCATGGGGCCCCTATCGAACCTGCCCGAGTTCGCTCGGGCGTTCCATTGCGGGGAGGGAGATCCGATGGTGCGCCCCGACAGCCTGCGGGCGCAGATCTGGTAGCCGCGGTCAGGCCGCGGCAGGCGTCCCGGGATGCGCCGAGCCGCTCGCCGTCTCGATGCGGTTCGACCCGCGCCGCTTCGCTTCGTAGAGCGCGCGATCCGCCAGCGCGTACAGCGGATCCTGCCCGGCCGCGTCGGACGGCGCCGTGGCGATGCCGCCACTGACCGTCACCTCGAGGAATTGACCGCACACCGGATGCGTCTCGAACCACGACTCGACATCGGCGCGGAACCGCTCCGCCACCGTGCCCGCCTCGGCCTGTGCGGTGTCCGACAGGATGATCGCGAACTCGTCACCGCCCAGGCGGCACGGCACGTCCGCGCCACGCAGGTGCTTGCGGATCAGGTCGCCGAACGCCTGCAGCACCTTGTCCCCGACCCGGTGACCGTACTCGTCGTTGATCTCTTTGAACTCGTCCAGGTCGAGGAGCAGCAGCGACACCGGGTTCCCGTAGCGGTGGCACCGCTCCAGCTCCCGCTTCAGGCCGTGCTCGAAATAGCCGCGATCGTACAGACCAGTCAGTGCGTCGGAAATGGCGCGGCGCTCGATTGCATCGAGCGCGGTCGTCTCGATGATCGTAGCGTCGACGTGATGAGGGTGGACGTTGAGCAGGTAGTCGAGCAATGCGACGCGCTGCCCGACGTCGCGCCCCAAGCGCCGCAGCAGCTCGCGGCGGTGGCGCGACACCTGGCGCCACAGCTGTTCCGCCTCAGTTTCCGGAACATGGAGGTGCGCGATCTGCTCCAACCGGGCGGCGTAGGAGCCGGTGGGCGCACTCGCTTGCAAACGGGGTGTCGCCATGCGGACGGTCTCCTCTCTGGCAGGCCGGTTTCTGCAACGACGTCCGGCCATCGGATTAGCACATGGCGTACCCGGGGTGTGCAGTCATCCATCCTGGTTCAGGTCAATTGGTTAGGCGACACAATCGGAGTGCTCGCAGGGCGCGCAGGGCCCAATTCGGGTGCAGCCGCGTGCTCGCGCGCCCCGAAATGTGGCGCGGTTGCCGTCACTGAGCGGAGACGGCATCTTGCCCAGCCATGCGTCATTGGTTCGTCTTGATCGCCGCCACGTTGGCCGTCGCCCGGCCTCTGCCCACCGCCGCCCAACAGGCCGTCGACACGGGGTACGCCAAGAGCGAGGCGATGATTCCGATGCGCGATGGCGTCAAACTGCGCGTGGTAATACTGGCGCCGCGTGCCGCCGCGCCACTCCCGATCCTGCTGCAACGCACGCCATACAACGCCAACGGCGCAATCGGCTTGGCGCGCCGCGCCAAAGAACTCGGCCTGGAGGGTTACATCATCGTCTTCGGTGACATCCGCGGTCGCTTCGGCTCCGAAGGCACGTTCGACATGAATCGCCCGCCGCGTGCCGGATCCCAGGGAGTCGACGAGAGCACCGACGCCTATGACACGATCGACTGGCTCGTGAAGAACGTGCCCAACAACAACGGGATGGTCGGCACGTTCGGCGTCTCGTACCCGGGTTGGCTGACGGCGGTCACGGGGATCGGCCCACACCCGGCTCTCAAGGCAATCTCGCCCCAGGCGCCGATGGGCGACACCTGGATGGGGGACGACTTCTTCCACCAGGGGGCGTTTCGGCTGAGCTACGGCACCGAGTATACGTGGAGCATGGAGTCTTCGTCCGACGCGAGCGAAGATCCGTCGCCGTCCCGTTACGACCTGTACGAGTGGTACCGCTCGTTTCCGACCCTGGGCGCGCTCGCCCGGACCGCCCGCGCCGACCGGTGGCCGAGTTGGCACCGGTTCTCAGAGCACCCGGCGTACGACTCAGTGTGGCAGGCCCGTGCGCTGCCGCGCTATATGGGCCACGCGACCGTGCCGACGCTCGTGGTGGGAGGATGGTGGGACCAGGAGGACGAGTACGGTCCGCTCGCCCACTACGCAGCGCTCGAGCGCACCGACACGGCGCGGCTCGTGCATTTGGTGATGGGTCCATGGTACCACGGACAATGGTCCGGTGATTCCGGCACGGCGCTGGGCAACGTCCGCTTCGGCCGTGCTACCGGCGTCGAGTACCGGGA